>Ga0207664_10000269_pt1 | contig 39220 bp, 35 predicted proteins | sample LARL83metaG_FD_184349 | JGI IMG/M metagenome (GOLD analysis project Ga0207664, IMG submission 184349) | Corn, switchgrass and miscanthus rhizosphere microbial communities from Kellogg Biological Station, Michigan, USA - LAR L8-3 metaG... | ecosystem: Host-associated > Plants > Roots >... | reverse complement strand
TAGATGTCTCATCTATGGCTCTTTGCATACTGCCAGTAACACGGTCGGCGTACATAATCACCCGGCCTTCCTGGTGACGCGCGGCACGGCCAACGGTTTGAATAAGTGCCTGCTCGCTTCTTAAAAAACCTTCCTTGTCGGCATCGAGGATCGTAACCAAACTTACCTCGGGCAGGTCCAAACCTTCACGTAACAGATTGATACCCACCAGAACGTCATATACGCCTAGTCTTAAATCGCGAAGGATGTCTGTCCTGTCCAAAGTATCGACTTCACTGTGGATGTAGGCCACCTTGATATCCAGCTCCTGCAGATACTCGGTCAGATCCTCGGCCATACGTTTGGTTAGCGTGGTGACCAGGACACGCTGGCCTTTTTTGACTGTATCACGGATTTCAGCTATCAGATCATCTACCTGACCACTGACTGGCCGGACTTCAATAATCGGATCAAGCAATCCAGTCGGACGAATTACCTGCCTGGCCGGTTCCGGGCTGCGTGACAGTTCATATTCGGCGGGTGTAGCGCTGACAAAAATGGTTTGGTTCAGGTGCCGCTCGAACTCACTGAAAGTAAGCGGACGGTTATCAAGAGCGCTTGGCAATCGGAAGCCATGCTCAACCAAAACTTCTTTGCGAGCTCGGTCGCCGTTATACATACCCCTGACCTGCGGAATGGTCATATGTGATTCATCGATAATCATCAGATAATCATCCGGGAAATAGTCCATCAAGGTAGCCGGCTGTTCGCCCGGTTCACGGTTGGTAAGGTAGCGGCTATAATTCTCGATTCCTTTGACGAAGCCGGTCTGCTCCAGCATCTCCAGGTCAAATTTAACTCTTTGTTCGATGCGCTGAGCTTCTATGAGCTTATCGTTCATTTTGAACCAGGCTATACGCTCTTCAGACTCATCCCTGATTTTCTGAAGAGCCCGCTGCAACTTTTCATTCGGTGTGACGTAGTGCGAGCCCGGGAAGATGGTCTTTTCCTTCAGTTGCTTCTCGATTTCGCCGGTTAGAGGATTGATCTGAGTGATACGCTCCAGCTCGTCGCCGAAGAATTCTACCCTATAGGCGGCTTCTTCACCGGCAGGAAAGATATCCACCACATCACCGCGAACCCTAAAGGTGCTGCGATGGAAGTCGATGTCGTTACGGCTGTACTGTATGTCGGAAAGGTGACGCAGCAGCTTATCGCGCAAGCGTCGCTCGCCGGTCTTTAATTTAACCGCCATGTCACCGTAATCCTCCACTGAACCGATGCCATAGATGCAAGATACACTGGCCACGATGATGACGTCGCGACGGGAAAGTAGTGCTGAGGTAGCCGCATGTCTTAGGCGGTCAATCTCTTCGTTTATATCACTGTCTTTTTCAATGTATGTATCGCTCCTGGGTATGTAGGCTTCCGGCTGATAGTAGTCGAAATAGCTGACGAAGTAATGGACGGCGTTATCCGGAAAGAACATTTTGAATTCGTTATAAAGCTGGGCAGCCAATGTTTTGTTATGGCTGAGCACCAACGTCGGCTTCTGGGTGTTAGCGATGACATTGGCCATAGAGAAAGTCTTGCCGCTACCGGTTACTCCTAGCAGCGTCTGGTTTCTTTCGCCATTGCCAATTCCTTCCGTCAGCTGCTTGATAGCTGTCGGCTGGTCTCCTGTCGGCTGGTAATCACTAACTAGTCGTAGCTTACTCACCTAACAATTGTATCAAGATGATTAGTTGGCTGTTATATTCTTGAAGTCAGCCGCGAACGCTTGGACGACATCACTGAATTTCTGTGAGGTGGCTTCGTCAAGAGTGTAGTCGCCTGTCTTGCTAACTGCTAAGCAGTCTGGCCCATACTGCTTCTTGGTTGCGAGGGCGTATTTATACTTACCTACTACTATACGTTCATAAAATAATGGCGAAACATTGCCATCATCTACATTCGCACTTGGCGCCCAGGTAGGATCATCCTTCGGCAGGCGTAGTAAATATCCAAGATATTCACCCCTGCAGCTAACCCCAGCCGGGCTGGTTAGGTCATCTATTTGTGTGGCGTATGCCGTAAGATTTGTCGGGTCATTTTGTGACTGGCTGATATCAGTATCTACTTTGTAGTAGGCTCCTGAATCTTTGGAGCTTAGCGGAACTTTCACTCCCCACTCTTTAATCTCCAGATACTTCTGCGCCGCGGCAGTACTGGATTTAGGTTTTGGTACCACTTGACTGGATTGGGCGGCGTTGTCCAAGTTGGTATTGGTTTTCTTCTGGGTGCTCATAACGAAATATCCTGTGCCGCCGATAATCGCCACAATTACCAGGATAAGCAGTCCTTCGACTGCGCTAAATCCTTTTTGATTTTTCATATCTGCCTTTCTTTAGTTATATACGTAACGATATGGTTTGTGGAGCTTATTGAGGAGCTTGGTCATCTTGGCCACCAGCTCATCGGGGTCATTCTCAAAAATCACAAGCTCCTTATGAAGATCTGGCAGTATGTTTAAGATTTGCTGGATTTCTTCGCTGATGCCGCCCGCTCCTTGTAGGAAACCGATAGGCGTGCGGGTTTCCATAGCGATAGTGAACTCGTGCAAGGTGCCCATCCGACCGCCGATACTAACGACCGCATCGGCCGAGGTAATCAAAAGTGAGTCCCGGCCCACGTAGTGCAGACCCGTGAATAAAATCGTATCGTAGCTCTCCGTCGGTAAACGGTATTTGACGACGTGCTCAACTTTGGTCGAAGCAGGGCTGAGCCCCAAGCTCATCTTGCCACCGGCTTCTTTGTAGCCCATCGCCGAGTAGTTCGGCAACCCGGTTGTAGCACCGGTCATCAGGCTGTGTCCGGCAGCCGCAATAGCCCGGCCAGCCGAGCGGGCCAAGGCCTTACCCTCTTCAACGCTAGTACCCTTGGCCGCACCCGAGACACAAAATTGATACACCCTTAATTACCTCCACCCTGGTTTCATTAACTATAAATTTCTTCCTGTTGAGGCACCAGGCGTGAGCCTTGGGTTAATTCCTCTAATGCTATTAGACTATCATCAATTTGGTCCGCAAAGTAGTCTTTTACCTGTTCGCTAGCAGCGTACCGGGCGATAATTGATTTTTTCAGCTCCGGGATGAAGTTATGGAAATATCGATTAGCGTAGTCCAGTCCGCCGGCGATGTTGGCCGCCATATCAGCGATATTAAGCGAGACCGGCGCCGTCTCTGCCCCTTTTGCCAGGTCAGCAGCGTCCTGCCACCAATGAAGAGATGGGTGTAGATTCGTGAAAGTCTTGTGCGCCGATGTTTCATTCTCAGGGTCTAGGCTTCTGATAGCGTCTAGGCTACTTACAAACGGCTCACCATTGACGCAGAGGGCTGCGGGCTCAAAATTTATAAATACTCTCTCGGCCGTTTTACCAAAGTCTGGGCTGAACTGTTTGGTTGATAAGTACTGGCTTTCGGCTTCCATCAACTCAGCGGCTCTTAGGCATAGCAGCACAATACCTGGTGATTGCTCCGCTGCAGTTTTTGATGGCAGCAGGATTACAGTACCCATCAAAGGTACATAAGAAACCGGTTTGGCGTCGGTAAATAGAGGCCCATATTTTGGGTTGGTGAGGTCGATGAATTCAACCGAACGCATCTCATAATCCGAAGATGCTAGCTTGCTGATTTTGTCCGCCAGCCGGCTGTTCCACTGGCCGGATTCCAAGAAAAAGGCCAAGCCGATGACCTTACGGACATCTTCGCGTTTGAGCATAGAGTCCAGGCTGCGGTAATTGAGTTGCTTCATAACTTTCTTAGGGGGCGACTGCTTCAATAGGCGTTTCATTGAGCTGCACTTTATACTCAGTACTTTCCGATCACCGCTGCTATGACGGCTAAGTTCGATAGTCTTACTGGCCATATTGTGGTCATTGATCCCCCAGGCACGGCTGGCCAGAGAAAAATCTTTAGCCAACTTAACTTTTAGTGCCTCATATAGCTCTTGGCCGCTGGTATCTGCAGGGTCAAGATTTAAGCTGGCCATCTTTCGTTTAAGACGGTGGCTATGCTGGAGCATCAGGCGTACATCTTCGCTTTTACCGCCGCTTAAGTCTTCGAGTTTGGCCAGAGTTTTCTTGATCTTACGCTCATCTTCAGCCAGCAAATCCGCGAAGTATCTCATCGGTCTTACCTCATCTTTTCTGGATGGTAATGGGCTGGAGCGTTACGTAAATAGTGCTCGAGTTGAGATTCACTCAAAAGGCCGGCTTGGGCGCCGGTATGCTGGACGACACTCATCGAATTGATCGGCGCCCAGAGCAAAGCGCCCTGGATGTCTGCACCTTTCATAATGGCTGCTACAAATGTAGAGGTAAAGGCGTCGCCGGCACCGGTCCGCTCGAATGGTGGCTTAGGATCCGGGTAGATAGGCATCTTGTAGCGGTTCGTTCCGTCACTGGCGTAAGCGCCTTGGTGACCGTCGCTGATCAGCACTACGCGCGGTCCAAGGGCATGTAGTTTGTCGAATAAATCGTTGATGTCACTATGATCGCCGCCAGAGATAGTGGTAGCCTCTTCGCGGTTGACGGCTAGGATTTCGCTGCGTGCGTAAATCTTTGCCAGCCGGTGGGTGCCGGCTTCGATCTGGAAAGTTCCTGGCTGGAAGGCCATTTTTACTGTTGGATGAGCCTCTAGCCAGTGGGCAAGTTGGTCGTGATACTCCATAGCATTCTTGCTGATAGAACTGAAGTAGATCCACTTAGGAATATCGATGACTCTGAAGCGAGGCCAGTGGTAGTCATACTCCTCGTGTTTGATCAAGATGGAGCGCTCTTCCTTGTACCAGAGTACGTAATGATAGTTGCTGACCTTACCGGGATTGATGTGTACGAAGCGGGTATCGACTTTAGCAGCTTCCAGTGAGCGCAGAATCTCCCTTCCCCATTCATCACCACCGACATTGGCGACAAGACCGGAATTCAGACCCAGCTTAGCGAAGGCCACGGCGGCATTCGGTGAATTGCCGACGCCGGCTATCACTTCGGCGTGGTCGTAAGGCAGCTTTATACCGAAAGGAATAGCTAGCCATAGACCATCGCGCTCGTGCTCTACCTTCTCCTCTTTGTCCAATAGTTTGATAAAGGCGTCAGTTACTACATCGCCTACCGAGAGGACATCTAGCTGTTTTTGGGACATATTTTTTCTTTTCTCATTTTTGCTTAAGCTTTAAGTCTATTGTAGCAATTTTAGCCTCTGTTTAAAACAGATTTAGGGATTTGCCTTGCCGGCGCTATTGAAGGTATCGATCTTGCTTTCTACCACGGCCTGGACGGCTTCGATTACGCCTCCCATCAGCTTCACTACGGCATATTCGCTCTTGTTGTCAGCCAGTACTTTTTCCAGAGTATTGCGGTAAGCCATTCGCATATCACTGTTGATATTTACCTTGGTAACACCGATTTTTACAGCTTCGATGAAATAGTGCCCCGGCGTATCGCTTCCGCCGTGCAGGGAGATATTACAGTCAATCGCCGCTCTTATTCGAGCTAAAAGCTCTAGGTCCAAAACTTTGGGTACTGGGTAGTGGCCGTGAAGGTTACCGATAGCGGCCGCGAAAGTATCAATGCCTGTGGCATCTACGAAGGCTTTAGCGCCTTCAGGAGTGCTGAAAGTCTTTCGGATATCGTCGTAATTGATGGTCTCGGTATGGACGTTGCTGGAACCGCCGAAATAATGAGGTTCGGCTTCGACCAGCGCGCCGGTCAGCTTGGCAGCTTCGACGACTTGGCGGGTTTTAGCGATTATGTCTTCATCGGTTGCATCGTGATTGGCCTGACTGATATCAATGTGGATACACTCAAAACCGGCTTCGATGCCGGCTATGGCGTCCTCGACGGTCGGCGCGTGATCCAAATTTACATACATTTCTATACCGTATTCGGATTTGTAATTTTCAACCAGATCTCGAACATTATCCAAGCCCAGGGCATCAACTTCGCCCTTACTGACTTCGACTAACACTGGAGCTTTTTTTGACGCGGCGGCTTTGGCTACGGCAATCAGGGTTTCTTGGTTATCCAAATTGAAGGCGCCCAGAGCGAAGTGTTCAGCGCGAGCCCGTGCAAAAGTATTGCGCGCATCCTGGCAATTTTGTCTGATCTGTCTTAGAGTTAATCCCACCTAAATAGCCCCCTTAATGTTTATGGTTTGTATGGTCCAGTAATATGTGGTGTGCCGCCATTGCGATATGGTGGGCGGTCAGCCCGAAATGCTTCATTAGCTCATCCGGTTTACCGCTTTCGCCGAAACGATCTTTTATGCCTATCCGCTTCATCGGCGTCGGCAAATACTCTCCCAGCAGCTCCGCCACGGCGCCGCCCAGTCCGCCATTAATTTGGGCCTCTTCAGCCGTGATGACGTGCCGCGTCTTTTGGGCGCTTTTTAAGATAGTCTTGGCGTCTAGAGGCTTGATGGTGGCCACGTGCACCACTTCACAGTGTATGCCGTCACGGGCCAGCATCCTGGCCGCTAGGACAGCCTGGGGCGTCATAGTACCGGTTGAGATAACAGTGACATCGGCACCTTCATAAAATATCTCGGCTTGGCCTAGCGTGAATGGTGTGTCTGTGGTTGTAATGATTGGCGTAGCTTCCCTGGCCATCCGCAAGTAGGCGGGCCGTTTATCTGTAGCCAGCGCGAGGGTAGCCTTCTCGGCCTCAATGCTGTCACAAGGCGCCACCACGACCATATTAGGTAAAGCCCGCATCAACGCGATGTCTTCAAGCATCTGGTGCGTTGCTCCATCCGGGCCTACGCTGATACCGGCGTGTGATCCGACGATCCGGACCGGACGATCGTTCAAAGCTATAGTTGTCCGTATCTGTTCCCAGTTGCGCCCCGGACTGAAGGCGGCATAACTGCTGACGAATGGAATTTTTCCCATAGCCGCCATACCGGAGCCGACGGTAACCAAGTTCTGCTCGGCGACACCGATTTCTACGAAACGTTCCGGAAAGGCTTCGGCGAACAGATGCATCTGGGTAGACTCCGTCAGGTCGGCGCAGGCGGCAACCACATTCTCATCGCGGCGTCCGGCTTCTAGCAGACCGCGGCCAAAGCCTTTTCTAATAGGCTCCAAATTGAGACCGTGGCTAGAGAGATTCACTTCGCTCATTGGTGCTCGCTTTCGATTTTGCCGCCCAGGGTTCTTAGTTCTTTCAAGGCTTTGACGGCCTGCTCGTGATTAGGCGGGCTGCCGTGCCAGTGGAAATCGAATTCCATAAAATCTACCCCTTTGCCCGGTATGGTGTGGGCAATGATCATAACCGGCTTTTCAACGATAGCCTTGGCCATCCGACAGGCATCGATCACGGCTTCGATATCATTGCCGTTTATCTCAAGCACATGCCACCCAAAAGCCTCCCACTTGTTTGCCAGATCTTCTAGTGGCATCACCTTCTCGGTTGGTCCGTCGATCTGTATATTGTTGCGGTCGACAATGCCGATGATATTGTTGAGCTTATATTTCCCAGCCAGCATGGCGGCCTCCCAAATATTACCTTCATCAAGCTCACCGTCACCCATCACCACATAAACCCAGCGGTGCTGGACTTTGTCCATCCGCATCGCTAACGAAATGCCGGCCGCCTGGCTTAAACCGCAGCCCAAGGGTCCGCTGGTCGTTTCCAGCCCGGGCAGTTTAAGTCTTTCTGGATGACCCTGCAATCGGCTGCCCAGTTGTCGGAGTGTCATAAGTTCTTTTTTAGGAAAATAGCCGGCATGAGCCATCGTGGCGTAACGGACAGGCACGCAGTGCCCATTGCTCAGTAGCAGGATATCGCGCTCCTCCCAATCAGGATTCTTGGGGTCGTGCTTCAGCACATTGAAATACAGGGCTGTGAATATATCGGCCAAACCAAGCGGGCCGGCGCTATGTCCGCTACCGGCGTGCTCCAGCATCTTTATAATATCGACTCGTATATCGTTGGCTTTTTTCTCGAGGGCCAAGATAGAGTCTGTCTTTTTCTTGTCCACCATTCTGCTTATGCATTATAGACTAATGCAGTTATTCATCCTATATATTTTATCCTATATATTTTACTATTACCTGTAATTATGTTATTATATGGTCAATATGTATCAGTTTGAGCACCCCGCCGGCTACCTTGAGAGTTGGGATGAACTGGATGTCTTGTTTACCGAAGACTACTGGAATATGTCAGAATCTATTCCGGCCATACCATATGATGCGAAACCGGCTTTGTCGACCAGCGAGCGGAAGATGACCGCCTCAACTTTTGAAAAAGGTGTGGCTGAAGCTATGAACCAGAGAATCACTGGTGTGGAGCTACCGCAGGGTGTTCTACTGGATATCGACCGCTACCCTGTCGGCTCTTTACTGCTATTAGATTTAGAGACTGTTAGGCAAGGTGTAGCACCGGCCTCAGGCGCCGAGCTGAACTATGACCTAAACTACCCGGGCCAAGTCAGACGCATTTTGAATGCCGATGCCGCTGATCTGATTTCATTGAATACCGCCCGCAGGCTTGACGAAGATTTTAGGCCGGCTAGGTTCAAGTTACACAATAGCCGCAGCCAATGGCAGTATAGCCGTGTGGCCTGGTTCGCTATGGTGGCACCGACTGAAGACAAAGGGGTCAACAGCCTGCATAGCTACTCCCGTGCCGCTAAAGGCTCCCACACGAAATCACTTTTTCAAGAACCATTCGGGATCGAGAGAGAGCTCTTAGCCGATGCGGTCATTGGCGCATCTATGAGAGCTGTTGTCCAAGATAATATGGGTAAAAAGGTGCAGCAATATCAAAGACTGCGCAGCGCTACTTATTTTGAACAGCCCTCTCAATGGTTATCAAAAGAGGTTTATAAGAAACATTACTCTGCAAAAATACTTGGCCGGCGAGCCGTAAAAAATCTAAGTGGTGCCTGTCTCGTCCGCGATACGGAATAGTGTATTGTAAGCCTTTTCGGGATTTGCAGCTTTCTGAATGAAACCGCCTACGTTCAGAACGTCCACACCACCGAAGACCAATTCTGATACGTTGTGGTCATTTATTCCGCCGTCCCAGCCGATTTCCAGCTCGGGCTTCAACTCCTTCAAGGAGCTTACCTTTTCCAAAAGCGATAGGTCAGCGTGGCCGCCAAAATTGCCCAGATCGCCGCTGAATATAAGCACGTGGTCAATTTTGTCCAATTTCTTGGCGATAACATCCGGCTCGGTGGCGGCCAGCAAAGCCACACCTAGTTTAACGCCGTTATCCCGGCACATCTTATATACGGCATCGAAGTCACCATCGGCTTCGCTGTGAACAATAATCAAATGAGGGTTTTTAGCTAACACGGTGCGCAGTACCGTAGCCGGGTCTTTATACATCAAGTGGATGTCAGCCTTAAAACCAGCTGGCCACCAGATTTCATCGGCCGCTACGGTTTTGGCGGAAGCGAACAGACCATCGGTTAGATCGATCTGTAATCTGTGCCCCAGACCGGCAATCCGCTCAATCTGGATCTTATAGTCCTGTTTATCGGCAGCTAGGACTGTCGGGCAGATTACCGGCATCAGTTTTAGCCCAGCTTCCTGATGCGGCGGATATGCCGCTCATCATTGCTGAAGTCGGTTTCTAGCCATAATTTGATAACCATCTTCATATCTTCCAGACTCAGGAAACGGGCGGCTAAACTTAGCATATTGGCATCATTGTGCTCCCTGCTAAGCCTAACAATCTCATAAGGGTCGTGACTGACCCGGCCGCTGACGTCGACTACTTTACGGGGAACCGCCGGACCATAAAAAACGGCACAGCGTACACCCGCTACTCTATTGGCCGACATTGCCTCTCCCTGGCCACTACCGCCCATAACAATACCTTTATCACACTCGCCGCTAGCTACCGCGCGGGCCGCTGGCGTTACAAAATCGTTATAGTCGTCATTGGGGTCAAGACTTTGGGGACCGAAATTATGGCAGCTATAGCCAAGATCTTCCAGGTAGTCCTGAATTTCCTTAAGGGCCTCTATCCCTGTATGGTCTGTGGCTAGGGCAATTGTCACCTTATAACGCCCCTACTTAAAAGTGATGTTCTACTTCAGGCGCGGACTTGGATGGCTCATCGGCTGGCTTATCATCTTCTGTGCCAGCAGGAGTACTGCCCGGCATACTGATGACATAGGGAGTCTCTTCCGGTTTTGGTGGTTCAGGTGCGGGGTGTTCTAATGACTCGTGACTGGAGGGGTCGGGCTCGGCTGCGCCGTCAGGTGCTTCCAGCAGAGGATCTTCCGGCTCTTTCAGCAGATCTTCGGGAGCTTGGTGCTCGTCGGTGTTCTCAGATATATCACCGGTAGCCTCCGGTGTTTCAGGCTTTGACACCTCATCGTCTGATTTTTGCTCACTGCTATCACCTTCTGAGGCTCCATCGTTTAAGACTTTGCCTACGTCAGCTACGACTTCAACCAGGCGATTACTGTAGCCCCATTCGTTGTCATACCAAGCAACTACTTTCAGCAGGTTACCACCGACAACGGCTGTCAGGTTCAGATCGACGATTGCACTGTGACTGTTGCCGATAAAGTCAGAACTTACCAATTCTTCTTCGGTTACGGCCAGAATTCCCTGGTAGTAAGCATCGGCGGCTGCCTTCTTGAAGGCCGCGTTGACCTCTTCGACAGTAACGTCACGCTTGGTGACCACTGCGAAGTCACTCAGTGATACTACGGGAGTAGGCACCCTTACGCTCATACCACCGAAGATGCCGTCGAGTGCGGGGAGGGCTTTGGCGGCGGCAATGCTGGCACCAGTTGTGGTTGGGACGATATTCATGGCGGCGTTGCGAGCTTCGCGCAGATCCTTAGCCGGTGCGTCCTGAAGTTTTTGGCTGGCGGTGTAGCTATGGACGGTAGTCATCATGGCTTTTTCAATTCCGAATTCGTTCTCCAGGATGGCCATAACCGGCGTAATGCAGTTGGTCGTGCAAGAAGCATTGCTGATTACGCCTTCACTGTGCGGCAGCATATCCTCATTTACTCCAATAACCACGGTAGAAGCGCCCTCGCCTTTGGCCGGTGCGCTCAAAACTACTTTCTTAGCTCCGGCCTCGATATGAGCTTTAGCCTTCGCTGGATCGACAAAGAATCCGGTGGACTCGATAACCACATCAACGCCCAGGTCTTTCCACGGCAAAGCTGCCGGGTCTTTCTCGGCTAGAACGCGTATTTTCTGCCCGCTGACGATAATATTCTCGTCGTCAAAGCTTACTTCGTTCTGATAAGTGCCGTAGTTACTGTCGTGTTTCAGCAAATGAGCCAAGGTTTTGGTATCGGTCAGGTCATTGACCGCAACAATCTCGAGGTCCGATCTTTGGAAAGCGATTTTAAACGCGTTTCGGCCAATTCTTCCGAATCCGTTAATGGCCACTTTTGTCTTCATTATCAACCCACCTTAATTATTTAAAGCATTAGTAGTATTACGCCTTATTTTAAGGTTAATTCCAAGCCGGCGCAACTGTAATTATTTTAGCTGGCGGCTCTGGCGATAGAATCGGTGACCACTTTTTTTGCCGCTGCGGCATCACCCCAGCCATTGAATTTGACCGACACTCCCTGCCAGTCGTTCTTCCAATCTTTGTAGTGAGTATAGAAATGCTCGACGCGTTTGGTGAAATTGGGCTCAAGATCGCTTAGGTCCTTGATGTGGTTCTTGCTGATGTCGTCAGCCGGCACGCAGACAAGTTTTTCGTCGCCTTCACCGTCATCGACCATATAAAGTACACCGATCGGTCGGGCTGGGACCACGGTGTTGTGAGGTACGGATTCATCAATAATCAGTAGCGCATCCAAAGGATCGCCGTCTTCACAGAGGGTGCCAGGAATATAACCATAGTCCGCCGGATAGCCAAGCATTGTGGCGTTGACCCGGTCCAGTGTCAGACGGCCGGTTTTCTTGTCGACTTCAAACTTATTGCGGCCTCCGCCTTTTTGGATTTCGATTATAAGGTTTACGACTTCAGGAGCTTTTTCTCCAGGTGTGACAGGTTCGTATTGCATTAAATATTCCTCTTAAATTCAGCTTTTATTGTACACTAACTTCTAGTGAAAATATTCGGACACCGCGGCGCCCGCGGCTTGGAAACAGAAAATACTATCGAGTCGCTGAAAATCGGAGCGGCCAGCGGAGCCGACCGTGTTGAATTTGATGTCTGGACGACAAAAGACGGTATCCCAGTCCTAAACCACAATGCCGATTTCTGGCATATGGCCGGTGATAAACGCCGGGTTTTCGATATGACCTATGCCGAAATCAAGAAGCTTCGGACGCTCGATGGGAAAAAGATTCCTTCGGCCGAAGAAGCACTGAGAGCGCTAGGGAATGTGCCTGTTTATATGGAAGTCAAGGACTTCTACTTGAGCTTCGGCATTCTAGAGTTGTTAGATAAGCATAAAGACCGTGATATCTGGGTCGGTTCGAATAATCATAAAATCCTGGCCGATTTGAAAAAAAAGCGGCCGGCTATAAAGATCTATGCCGGGACGCTATGGCATCCAATTGAGACTATGCATTTTATTAGGAAGCAGGACATTCACGGTATGAGCCTGCAGTATCGCTGGTTCAACCCGGTGATTTATCAGTTTTGCAAACACTACGATATCGACTTACTGCTTTATACGGTCAATCGGCCTTGGCATATTAAATTTCTGAATAAAATCTACCCTCGGGTATCTATCTTCACAGACTATCCGGACCGGGCGGTTAAGCTTCTGCGCTCACCAAAGTAGCTTCTGGGGTGTGGGCGTAGCCTTCCAGATATTCGCGGATCATCAGAGCCGCTGTGGCTCCTTCGCCGGTGGCGCTGGCGATCTGCATGGTAGCACCGCTTCTGACGTCACCGGCCACGAAAACTCCCGGCACGTTGGTCATCAGTTTGGTGTCAGATTTTATAAAGCCGCGCTCATCCAGCTCCACATTGCTGCCGCCTAAGAATTTGGTGTTGGGATCCAGTCCGACGAAGACGAACACACCGTCCGTTACAAAGTCTTTTTTAATACCGGCAGTCTTGTCTGTACCGACCACTTTAACAACTTTATTATCCTGGCCAACGATCTCGTCGGTCGTGGTATTGAAATGAACCGTTATCTTATCCTTATGCTTTTCTATCTCGTGCTGAAGCACATCGCTGGCCCTGAAAGCTGAACCGCGCACCAGTAGGTCTATGTGGTTAGCAAAACGGGTTAAGAATATGGCTTCCTGAACCGCTGAATTACCGCCGCCGACTACCACCAGCTTCTTGTCGCGGTAAAAAGCTCCGTCGCAGGTAGCGCAATAATGCACGCCGCGGGCGTAGTATTCCTGCTCGCCGGGTACCCCGATCTTGCGGTAATCACTGCCGGTAGCGATAAGTACGGCCCGGGCATAGACGTCACCGCTGGTGGTGTCCAGTTTCTTCAGACCGTCCTCTTCCTTGACAGACATAACTTCGCCTAGCTCTATTTTGGCGCCAAAGCGCTCGGCTTGGGCCCGCATAGCATCGGCCAATTTAAGACCTTCCAGGCCATCGGCAAAGCCCGGGTAGTTATCTACCCAGTCAGTCACGGCTGCCAGGCCGCCGATGACGCCTTTTTCTATCATGGTGGTGTCGATATCTTCCCGAGAAGTATAAATGGCAGCGCTCAGCGCGGCCGGACCGGCGCCTATGATAACCAGGTCCAGAGGTTTGTCTTTGCTGCTCTGCATAGATCGTTTAAGCGATGGCTGGAGCTAATTTTGATAGATTGTATCCGACGATGACTTCGCGGCTGTCGTCCTGCTTGGTAACTACGGTGATTGGTACGGTTAAAGCCCCGCTTAGAGCTTGGGCTTCGGCTTGTTTTTCCGGGTTATCGTCCAGATTGATGACATCATAACTATGGCCCTTCATATCTAAGAAGCGCTTAACCATTACGCAGTAGCTGCAAGTGTTAGTCGTGAAGATTGTTATGTTTTTCGCCATCGTAGTGTCCCTCTTATTTTTGTTAATTTTGTTGGTTGCTTAACTATTGTATATGGTGGCCAGAACTAGCGCAAGTACACTATATATTGTGTTTTTTGCAGCAATATTACCCTATTTGACGCTTATAAGGGTAATATCGAAGACCAGGTCCGAATTAGCCGGTATTTTGGCGTTGGATTGCGCACCGTAAGCCATTGCCGACGGTATCAGAAGCCGCCGGGTGCCGCCCTCTTTCATACCTGGCACACCGTCTGTCCAGCCTTTGATCACTCCGCTCAAAGGAAAAGTTGCCGGCTGGCCGGAGTCCAGTGAACTTTCAAAAATGACACCTGTTGAAGCTAAGGCGCCGGTATAGTGCACCGTTACCGTAGAATCAGGTTTAGCTTCGGCGCCGGTGCCCGGGGTTAAGTCGATTTTCTGCAGGCTGTCGACTTTGGCGACCGGTGTGAAGTTGGCTAGTTTGGTTCCGGCTAATTTATTGTTCACGTTATTGTCCTTGCTTTGGTTAGTTGATTGATTAGTTTCATCCTTGCTTGGGTGCGTATTGACCCAGAATGCCCAGATACCCAGGCCGACCGATGTGAATATGAATAGAGCGGTTAAAAATAACCAGCCAGCACGATGCATTTTTTCAGACATTTATACTCTGCTCCCGTTAAACTTTTCTTTTGCGCTACTCTCTAGCATACCAAAGATACTATTCACTTCCTCGGTGGTCAAAGTTTTGTCCGGATGAGACAAGGCAATCCGCCAGGTTAACTGTTTATAGTCTTTGTCTTCCGGTTTCTGGAAGATGCCGAGCGGTTTTAGCTGATATATGTAGCCCTGCTCGGTGCCGATGGTCATTAGAGCTTCCGACAATACTTTTTCAGCTGCCGCGTAGGTGGTACCGCTGGCCATCCGAAGGGTTATATCCTGGATGGTCTCCGGATATTTATTCAACGGATAGTAGGCCTTCATACTCTGGGCATTAGCCAGAACACTCAAGTCCAGCTCAAAACCGGCAGCTCTGGCCGGCAGTTTTAGACTGCGGGCAACATCAGTCTTGAACTCACCAATGATACCCAGCATATTGCCGTCGGCGGTCTTGACGAGTGCCGAGCGCTGCGGCTCGAAGGGTTTAACGATAGCGAAATCAAGTTCTGGCGGTAGCGGTTCGTATATTAGACCACCTGCCGAAATAGCCTGCGCCAAATAGTCCAGATACCTTTTAGCCTGATAATAGGCTGCGCCGTCTGCCGACTTAGTAGAATCGGCATAAGCCAGCGCCAGAATATTCATCTCGTTGGGCAGCTCCCCGTCCTTGAGATGTTTTTTGATATGGCCCTTGCCCATTTCAAAGAGGGCGAACTTATCGAAGCCGTTCTTGATATTTGGGTGTACCTTCTCCAAAAGACTCGGCATCAGACTGATGCGGTAATATTGCAGAGCGGGACTCAGAGCATTCTTGATATGGAAAGCCGCCTCTTTGGCTTGACCGACTTTGTCCAGCAAAGAGCCGTTAACGAAACTATAAGTTAAAACTTCATTGGCGCCGGCGGCTGACAGGACGCTGCGGATAGTAGTCTTGAAGGCCAGCTGCTTATCGACCTCGGGTGGTTCTACCGAGCGCTGCGGCAAGTTTAGAGGCAGGTGTTCGTAACCGTAGAGTCGTCCAACTTCCTCGACGATATCTTCGGGCAGGGCTATATCTGTCCTCCAGAACGGCGGTGTAACGGTCCGTTTACCTTCCGAATCGGAAACCTTGAACTCCACGTTGCCAAGCAGCTTATCAATATCGGCATCCGTTAAGCTCAACCCCAGCCGGGAATTTATAAATGAGGTCTCGGCGAAGACGGGTGTAGGCTGAGGCAGGTCACTATGTATATCCTGGACCGGCCCAGCCAGTTTGCCGCCGGCCAGTTTGCCAATTTCCTCGACGGCCCGACATAGCACCGCCAGATTCTGTAGCGGGCTCTGGCCCTTGGTAAACCTGGTGGCAGCGTCTGTGAATAAGCCGTATTCCATCGAAGTCTTACGGGTCAGGTTCATATCGAACGATGCGCACTCCAGCACGATATTCTTGGTATTCTCATCGACTTCGGTGTCTGCTCCGCCCATTACACCACCCAGACCGACAACCTTATCGCCGCTAGTTATCACGACAGCGCCGTCGCGCAGTTTGATGGTTTTCCCGCCGATTATCCTTAGCTCCTCACCGTCTTTTGATATCCGAGTACCTAGGGCAGCTTGGCCGCTTAAGGCCTTGAGCTTATCGTAGTCATAAGCGTGCAAGGGCTGGCCGCTCAACCAGGTCACGTAGTTGGTGACGTCCACTACATTGTTGATAGGTTTTACGCCGACACGGCTCAAATAGGTCTGGAGTTTAAGCGGACTAGGTCCGACAGTGATGTTACTCATCGTGACTGCCGTGAATCTTGATACTTGCTGCGAGGCTCCATTGCTAACAGCTAGCGGCAAGCTTTCGGACACGGGCGTCTGGATGTTTACATCTTGTCTATACCAATCGGGACTTACGAAAGGCTGGTTGCAGATTCCGGCTATCTCCCGGGCGATACCCAGCATACCGAAGCAGTCCGGACGGTGGGTGAACATCTTGTTCTCGATATCGATAATGTAATCATCGAGTGCATAAGTCTGTGCGAATGAAGCGCCAACCTCTCCTGTCTCACTAATATCTACTATGCCCGTATGATCATCGCCGATGCCAAGCTCCTGTGCGCTAGCCAGCATCCCATTGCTGACCACACCTCGGATTTCCCTGGCTTCCAATGTGAAAGGATCCTTAGCGGCAGTTGCCGGCACCACTGATTTTGGTGGCAGCCAGACGGCCAGCATATCGGCGTGCACGTTCGGCGCGCCGCAGACGACCTGAACCAGGCCATCGCTATTGCGCTCGACGTCTTGAACTTTGTTGTTGTCATCGATCAAGCAAACGCTCAGCTTATCGGCGTCAGGGTGCTTTTCTGATGCGATAACTTTGACTATCACCGCATCTTTATAGCGCTCGCCAAGATTGACTACATCGTCGACCGCTCCAAGTTGGGCGCCTATCTTGGCGACCAATTGGTCTATAGGCATAGAGGCTTCTGTAAATTCTTTTACCCAATTAAGGCTTACCTTCATAGCTTAAAACTGCCTCAGGAATTTTAAGTTTGCACTCTCGAAATGACGCACGTCCTCAATGTCATATTTCAGCATCACCAGCCTGTCGATACCGAAGCCCCAGGCAAAGCCGCTATATGTGGAAGCCTCTATGCCGGCTTCACGTAGGACGCTGGGATGAATCATTCCGCAGCCGCCAAGCTCTATCCAACCAGTATAGCTGCAGACATTGCAGCCTTTTTGGTCGCAGAACGGACAGCCAGCAGCGAATTCAAAACTTGGCTCGGTGAACGGGAAATAAAACGGCTGAATCTTGATATCGATATCTCGGCCGTAATAATTACTCAGCCAAGCCCGGATGGTGGCCGCCAGATTGCCGGCGTGCACGTCCTTACCGACATAGACACCCTCAAGTTGGTAAAAAGTATGTTCGTGACGGGCGTCCAGATCCTCATTACGGAAAACCCGGCCGGGTATGACCACGGCGATCGGCTGGCCCTGCTCAAGCTTAGGCTTATACTCTTTGAGTACGCGGTTCTGCATAGTGCTGGTGTGGGCTGGTGCAATCAGGCCCTCGTCGGTCACGAAAGTATCATATTCATCACGGGCCGGGTGATCAGCCGGGAAATTGAGCGATGTGAACATATGATAATCATCATCCAATTCTCTGGATTCGACGACGCCAAAGCCCATCCGGTAAAAAATGTTCAGTATCTCATCCATTTCACTCATCAATGGATGGCAACTGCCATTTTCGGCTGATAACAACTCCGGCATAGACGCATTGATGTCCATCGGCGCGGTGACGTCCAGCGGTTCAACTTTTACGTCAGATGCTTGAGCTTCACGGACCTTTTTCTCCAGCTCAAGTTTCAATTGGTTTACTTCTTTACCAAAATTGGCCCGGGCTTCACCGGCCGGCAGTGTTTTAAGCCGGTCGTACAGCGCAGCCAGCTCAGGGGCACGCAAGATTGAGCGCTTATCCTCCATAGATTCAAAACGTTGCTCCAAAGCCGCTTGAGCAGCTTGCACTTCCGGGTTGCTGTAACTCATTTTCTACAAAGCATTATAACAGTGATTCCTTAGGCTGTTCTAGAGATATAAATTGATATACTGGTGCATAGAATGAGCGATAGCCAAAATAAAGACCTTGAGAAGCAGTTGGTGGAAGTTTTGCGCCAAAATGACCGGGGTAGCTGGACCGTGCCGGCGGCTGATCTTTATCCGCATCAATGGCTCTGGGACAGTTGTTTTATAGCTGTTGGTCTGCGGCATATAGACATCGTCAGAGCCCAGAAGGAACTGACCAGTCTGCTGCGTGGCCAATGGAGCAATGGCATGCTGCCCAATATGATCTTCGTAGCTGGCAAGGAATATTCACGCGACCGGGAAATCTGGCGCAGCTACTTAAGCCCGTATTCACCAAATAGCGTTGCTACCAGTGGCATTACCCAACCGCCAATGCTGGCCGAAGCCGTGATGGCCGTGGGCGAAAAGCTGAACAAAACTGAGCGGCGCAGCTGGTATCGTAAGATGTACCAACCCCTGGTGCGCTATCACGAATGGCTCTATACCGAACGCGATCCGCATAACGAAGGACTGGTAATCAATTTACATCCTTATGAAACCGGACTGGATAACAGCCCACCTTGGATCAGTGAACTGCGCAAACACAGTATGCCGTGGTGGCTAATCGGGTTCGAACGTCTGCATCTCGACGGCGTGGTGAATATGTTCCGGCGTGATACCCGGCATGTGCCGCCAGGGCAACGGATGAGCAATATCGAGGCTCTGGCATACTGGGCAGCTCTGCGTCGTCTGCGTCGAAAGGCTTATAACTCCGAGGCTATCCTGAGCCGTTCGTTATTCGCCGTCCAAGACCTGACATTCAACAGTATCCTAATAAGAGCCAATGATTGTCTGAGCACAATAGCCGCTGAAATAAAGGCTGAACTTCCGGAGGAGCTTGTGACTAAATTCGACAATAGCCGAAAAGCCCTGGACCAGCTCTGGGACGACCAGGAAGGTCAATATTTCAGCCGGAGTTTCGTAAGTCATAAGCTGATAGAAGAAGAAACCATCGCCACCTTGATGCCGCTATATTCGGGGGCAGTAACCAGAGAACGGGCAGCCCGTTTGGTGGACATTATGAAAAAGAGACGGCGCTTCAGCTTGAGCTGGCCGCTGCCCAGCGTCCCATTGAACTCCCACCATTTCGATCCATATAAATATTGGCAAGGGCCGACCTGGGTCAATACTAACTGGTTAGTAATAAAAGGCTTGGAACGCTACGGCTACCTTGAGGAAGCGAAAGCATTAAAAGACCGGACGATCGAGTTGATAGAGAAAAGCGGACCAAGCGAGTACTTCAATCCTCTAAGCGGTGAGCCGGAGGGCGCTCCTAATTTCAGCTGGACCGCCGCCCTGACCATAGACCTCCTCCGGCAAAGGAACCACTAAGTTCTCTTCTCCCCATAGCGGAATCAGTGCGATCGAGCCGATGCGCGGACCGTTATTTCTCGGGTTGCGCCTGGGCTCCCTAACGCCGCCTTCGGGCGGAAAAAGGTCGTCTAGGTAGACCACACCGGCCAGGAAGCGGCTGAACCTCTCCAGCCTTTCCTCGTCAGAAAATTCTTCTTGCTCATAGTATCTTTCCATATCTTCAAACTAAGACTATTGTTGTTTAGCATCTAGACGCGAGGTTTTGACTCAAATAGAATTGACTAACAACTATGCACCACCTACAGAAAAATATTCTCCTGAAGCTAGCTCATCTGGAGACAGCCAGGTTCGCTGATCTTAAGCCCAAAGACCTCGACAGCAATATTTTCACCTACCATCTCAAGCAGTTGATAGCTTCCAAGCTGGTAGAAAAGCTAGACGGCGGCGACTACTGTATTACGCAGAAAGGCAAACTGGCGGTCATCAATGTCCGCCTTGATGCTAAAAGTGAGCTGGAACAAGCTCATCCTGTCTTATACCTGACCGCTCAAAACGACAAAGGCGAGTGGCTTCTCAGGAAGCGCTTAGTCCACCCGGCGTACGGCAAGATCGGTTTCTTGCACATAGAACCGAGTGCCACAGAGGATATCTTTGCGACAGCTAGGCGAATGTTCAAGGAAAGAACCAATCTGGATGCCGATTTCCGTGTCCGGGGCAGCGGTTTCCTAACTATCTTAAGGAATGATGAGCTGGAAAGTTACACCCAGTTCACCCTGCTGCAAGCCGATGCTACCAAGGGTAATCTAGGTTCTCCGGGAGAAAGTGGCCAGAATATTTGGTACGGCGGCGACTTTAGGGAACCAGAGATGTTCCCTAATATGCCGCAGATAATGGAAGCCCTGAGCGCGTCCGATGGAATTTTCTTCTTGAATCTTACCAACAGCCTTTAGAGCAACTTGGTCTTTTCGTTCTTGGCGGATTCCAGGTTATTCTGCGAATGGTCGCTGATTTGGCGGACGACCCTGGTCAGCTGGCGGCTGCGGGTACCTTCCACTTCCAAATAAGTAGTCTTCACTGTGTCAATCTGGCGGCCCAGGCGTTCTACGCTTTCTCCGAACTTTTCATACTCTTCCTGGAATTTGGAAATAAGGCCCAGTATCTCCATAAGTCCCTTCTCGTGATGAAAGTTCTTATGAGCCTGCAATATCATCCTAAGCACCGCCGTAAAGCCGAATGGGCCTGTCAGGACCACTTTACGCTCACTGCTGTAGCTCTGGATGTCGGGCAATTTCTCGTAGACGAAACTGAATATCATCTCGTTGGGAATGAACATAATTACGAAGTCCAGGGTTTGGTTTTCCGGGTCGATGTAGTCCTTGGAGGAAACCTCTTTGATCTTTTGCTTTATGGAAGCACTGAAAGCTCGCAGAGCCCGGCTTTTTTCAGCATCATCCTTAGCCTCCTGGTATTTGATAAGATCGTCGAATGGGAATTTGGCATCAACGTTCAGCTTGTAACCATCCGGCAGCAGGATGGTGAAATCTGGCCGGCCTTGAGTGGTCGTCTTTTGTTTTATAAAGTTCAGCTTCTCTACGAAACCGGCGGCCAACAGCAGATCTTCGGCTACCTGCTCCCCCCACTCGCCGCGCAGCCGGTTATTGGCCAGCAGATTCTTTAGACCCTCAGTTGATAACTGTAAACCTTCGGTGGCTTTGGCGGTGGCGCTCAATTGTTCGCGGATAGCGGCATTCTGAGTCTTTAGGTCGCCGACGTCTTTGCGGCTATTTTCCAGCTGAGATTCCAGACCTTTGGTAATTGTAGCTAACAGTTTGTGGTTGTCCTGCAGTATGCCTTTAACTCCCGACTCGATCTCTTCCCGGCTGCTCTTTCGCTGTTCGTTATTGGCATTGGTCAGCTGCAGCATAAATTTTTGCCCAAAGAAATAGATGGCCCCAACTGTCACACCGATGGTTAGCAAAACGCCGACGATTATAAGTCCCACGATCATAGCTCTATTGTACCTTTTTTACCGATATGCCAGCTAGAACTTTAGGCGAAGCGACTGACTCCAAAAATGAACAGACAGCCCAATATCGTCAGGCCGATGGTCGCCCGTGAGCTGCCCTTACTGTGAGCCTGGGGCAAGATATCACTGGCACCGATATAAAGCAGAAAGCCGGCAAAGAAACCCAGATATATCACCAAATACTTATCAGACAGCGTGAAAAGCAGTGTGGAAGCCGCGCCGGCTAGCGGCGCCAGAGCGTCGACCAACAACAGCCTCAGTGAACTCCTGCGGTTATTTCCATTAACCAGCATCAGAGTGACTGTATTCAAACCGTCCGAGAAGTCGTGGGCGATGACGGCTATAGCTACCGCTATGCCCACCGTAGTACTTACCTGGAAGCCTAAGCCAATACCGACGCCGTCTAAGAAGCTGTGCCCAGACAGCGCCAAAGCACTGGCTAAGCCGACATGTTTATGGCTGTGGGCCTCGTACTGGCCTTCGTGGTTATGGTGCAGCAGGATAGATTTTTCAACGATGTGGAAGGCTAGGAATCCCACGACCAGCGCTATCATCGGCGCGGTTATGTCAATTTTCTCAGCACCGATCAGCCTGGATATTTCCGGCAGAATATCGAAAGCCACCACCCCGAGCAACACGCCGGCCGTCCAGCCCAGTATCAGATTCAACCATTTGCGATTCTTGAGCGCAGTGTAACCGCCGAGGTATGTCGATACGAAGGCTAAGCAGGCGATTAATAGAACGGTCATAGTTATATTCTACTTATATTTATGTATTTTAAGCACCGGAGGGCGCGTCCGGCCCGACTTTTTGATTGCTTACTACTAGCCATACTACTAGCGAGGCGAAAAGACCCAGACCTATGGCGACATAGAAAGCCGAGTGGAAACCGTCTACCCGGGCCTGCAGCGGCTGTGTATTTGAACTCAGAGCACTTTTGGTCGAAGATACGGCTACAGCCGATAGCACGGCCAGGCCGATAGCGCCGCCTACCTGCTGGGCGGTATTCAGCACTCCAGAAGCCAAGCCTGACAAGTGCTTAGGTATGCCCGTGGTCGCCGCCAGTGTCATAGATACGAAAGAACAGCCCATTCCAATGGCGTTAAGCGACAGACCTGGGAAGATATCGTGCCAATAATTTCCGCCTACCTTGATATGCGTCAGTAAGAAGAAGCCGGCGGCTAAAAACAGCGGACCGATGGCCAAGAATGGCTTATACCCGGTACGGGCGACGCTTTTAGACACAATGCCGGATACTATGCCGATTATGAACGTGACGGGCAGAGAGCTTAGACCGGCCTTCACCGGTGAATAGCCTAATACTGACTGCATATATATGGTGAGGAAGAAGAACTGTGAAAATAGCGTGGAGGCGATGACTAGGGCTGCGATGTTTCCGCCGAGCACATTGCGGATTCTGAAGATGCTCAACGGCATCAAAGGCTGTTTGGCAAACTTAGCTTCGTTGACGAAAAATGTAATCAGCAAGGCGACACTGGCGACCAAGAAACCAATGACCGTCGAGCTCCCCCAGCCTTGAGAGGGTGCTTTAGAAAGGCCATAAACCAATGCCATCAGCCCCAAGGTAGCTGTGAGCGCACCGATGATATCCAATTTTATCTTATGGTCTTCTTCGCCGATATGATGAGGCAACAGCCGCAGTGATGCCAGGACCACGAATATGCCAATAGGAACATTTACGAAAAAGTTCCAGCGCCAATCTAGGTATTGAGTCAGAATACCGCCCAGCAGGACTCCTACAGCAGCTCCACCGGCAGACACCCCAGCCCAAACTCCAAGTGCGGCATTGCGCTCTTTACCTTCCCTAAACTCAGTTAAGACAATCGATAGCGCAGCTGGCGACATAAAAGCTCCGGCCAATCCCTGAAAAGCCCGAGCGATTATAAGGTGAGATTCGTCACTGGCCAGACCGCAGAGCAATGAGATCAAAGCGAAGAAGCTAACAGCTGTAATAAAGACTCGGCGACGTCCGTAAAGGTCGGCTGCCCGGCCGCCAAGCAGTAAGAAGCCTCCAAAGGTCAGGGCATAGGCCGTAACCACCCACTGCAGATTAGCTTGAGAAAAATGCAAGTCTTTAGCTATAGATGGCAGCGCGATGTTAACGATTGAAACGTCCAAAACCACCATAAACTGGGCCAGTGCCAGAAGGGCTAAGATAACCCACTTATTCTCACTGTGTCTTGATAATTCTTTCTTCGCCATAATTAAAAATCTCCCCTCTTTTGAATCTTTAATCCATCATACTCAAGAAGAACTACAATAACAATGATTAGCTTCACAAAAAGCTATAGTTTAAAATATAACTATGACTAAAAAACAAAAAATCGTAGTAGTTGGCGGTGGTTTTGGCGGTATCAAAGCAGCCCTCGACTTGGCTGATAAGAATAACTTCACCATTTCACTGATATCCGACAAGGACAGCTTTAGATATTATCCGACGCTCTACCACGCCGCCACCGGCGGGAAATTGGCTGAATCATCTATTGATCTGAAGGAGATATTCGAAGATAAGAAGATAGACATCATCAAAGACTCGGCCGTGAAAGTAGATCGCACTAAGAAGATCCTGATCGGCAAGAATGGCAAATACGACTATGACATCTTAATCCTGGCTCTCGGCGTCGTTACCAATTACTTTGGTATCAAAGGATTGGCCGAATATGCCTACGGCATAAAAAGTATCGAAGAAGCTCATCGGTTGCGTGACCATCTGCATCAGCAATTGATAGACGATTCCAAGCCCGACATCAATTATGTGATTATCGGCGGCGGACCGACCGGAGTCGAGCTGGCTGGCAACCTGCCCCATTATGTGGCTCACATAATGAAGAAGCACAGTCTAAAACCCACGAAACTACATATCGAGCTGGTAGAAGCCGCCGACCGGCTAATGCCCAGAATGCCAAAGCCCTATTCGGCAGCGGTCGCAAAACGGCTCAGGAAACTGGGTGTGAAATTATACTTGGGCCAAGCCGTAGAAGCCGAAACCGCCGATGACCTGACGGTGAACGGCAAGAAGATAAAGAGCCATACTGTGGTATGGACATCCGGTGTAGCCAATCATCCCTTCTTTGCTGATAACGGATTTTACATAACCGAACACCGGAAAGTTTCGGTCAATAAATATATGGAAGCCGATGAAGATATCTATGTAATTGGTGACAATGCCGACACGCCTTATTCCGGAATGGCACAGACCGCCCTGAATGACGCCGCCTACGTAGCTGATGATATCCAGCGCCGCTATTTGGGCAAGAATAGAAAAGAATACAAACCGAAGAAACCTATATATGTCACACCTGTCGGCAATCGCTGGGCAGCTATGCTCTGGGGGAATACTCAGATTTACGGCCTGGGAGCCTGGCTGCTTAGAAGCGCGGCCGACTTTAAAGCCTATAAAGATTTGGAGCCGTGGTGGAAAGCTGGTAAACACTGGCTGGCGACACTTGGAGAGGAAGAAGATTGCCTGGTCTGCCACCCAAAAAAAGTTTAAAGCAATCTTTCAGCAACAAGGCGATATAATAAACGGACTATGAGAGGGATTTACTTGGCAGCCAGACGTCTGGCGGATTATTTTGACCGCCTCAGCGATTCACTGACGACTTTCCGGTCCCTACTCTACACCCTTATTATTTATATAGCCGCTGCCTGCGTACTTAGCCTTAGCGGCAAAGTTTCATTCAGCGTTACCGATATCCTGCAAAGCGCCCTTTGGCTGGTTTTAATAGGCAAATTATCAAATTTGTTGCTGTCCAGATTATTCAACGTACCTATCAACCAGGAATCGGATATCATAACCGCACTCATCCTCTCCCTGATAATGTCGCCGGCCACCGATTTCAGCGGACTTTTAGTACTGGGAGCTGCCGCTATGGTGGCAATGTTAAGTAAATTCGTACTGACTTACAATGGCCGGCACGTCTTTAACCCAGCCGCCTTCGGCGCGTTCATCGCCGGAGCTGTTTTTCATACCTACGCCAGCTGGTGGATAGCCTCTACTTATATGTTTCTGGTTTTACTAGTCGGCGGCTTTTTAATAGTCCGCAAGATGAGGCGCTTCACAATGGTACTGACATTTATCGGGCTATACCTAGCCTGGCGGCTGGTGCTGCAGCATATTTTTCTTGGTAACGCCCCAGTAACAACTTGGCATAGCCTATACCTGGATATTGCCGCCACGCCGCTGATCTTCTTGGCTTCTGTTATGTTGACCGAGCCGTTAACCTCGCCTACGAAGTCCAACAACCAAGTGGCTTATGCTATTACAGCGGCGGTGTTTTATTCGATCACCAGGCTGCGAATTTCCCCGGAGGAGGCATTGCTGATAGCTAATATCGTCGCTTTCCTGGTAGAGCCCAACAGAAGTCTTTTACTGAAACTGGTCAGCCGGCGGCAGGAAGCTGCGGGCATTTATAGCTACATTTTTAAAGCTCAGAGACCTTTGAAGTACACAGCCGGACAATATATGGAATGGACGCTGCCTAACGTTCCACTCGATGCCCGCGGTAACCGGCGCTATCTAACGTTGTCATCATCACCAACCGAAGAAAATGTGATGTTCACTATCAAGCGTCCGGCAAAAATGAGTAGCTTCAAGCAGCAATTGCAGGATCTAAAACCCGGACAATATATCGGCGCCACCCAGCTGGCCGGCTCCTTCACTTTGCCGCCTGATAAAAATCTTAAGCTAGCGTTCATTGCCGGCGGCGTTGGCATAACGCCGTACAGAAGTATGATCAAGGCTCTAATCGATAAGCAAGAATCAAGGGATATAAAACTATTTTATTCTGCGGTAACAGCCGAGGAATTTGCTTTTAAAGATCTGTTTAGACAGGCTGAAAAATTCAACATAGACGCCAAATACGTAGTTACCAATAGCCCTGCCGCGGGATACTTAAGCGGCTACGTCAATGAAGAATTGATAAAAAATAATATGAGCGATTACCTAGACAGGTTGTTTTATATTTCCGGGCCACAAGGCTTCGTAGCCGCAGTCCGCCTGGCGCTTCTAAACCTCGGGGTCGAGCCAAAAAATATAACTACTGATTTCTTTCCGGGTTATAACTAGATTCCTGTTCCGCACCACTAATCGCACTGCGGCCGACTATATGGCCCCGCCGAAACTCATCAGCTTGCTCCGTTTGCGTTTCGTGAAAGGAGGGCAGGTTGGCCGTAGCCTCTTCTAGCCTGGCAGTGTCTTCATCTTCCAATTCGCGCTCAGTCATAATCAATGCTTTGCCGTAAATAAAATCAATGCGGTCCCTATCGTAGCCCAGCTGCGTGTCGGCAGCTTCATACAATGTGTCAACTACCATACTTCGCAACCTGGAATCGCCGATGGTGACCGCATCAACGAAAACATTTAATACGGCCTGCTCCTGCTCGTTCAGCGGCGGCGGGTATTCTACTGCTCCGGATTTGTCTGCATCATACTCACTCATCTGCCCATCATATTAATGAATAGCTTGCTACTAAGGCTGTAAAAAATTCTATTTTTAATCTAAAGCGCTTTGATATTTATCGAAGCCATTTGTCATCTCAATCTGGCCGTTTTTATGGACGACCAAGCCTTCGTAGCCCTTGGCCTGGCCACCGATAAAGTTAAGCGCAAAATCCCCAAGCACGAACGCCGCGGTCGCTAGAACGTCAGCTGTGACTATACTAGGTCCGACAACGGTTACTGAGCTAAGGGTGTCGGCCGGTTCTTTAGTTTTGGGGTTGATTATATGCAGTCCCCTTTCATAATTCCCGCTGGTAGCTATTGCCAGATTTTTAGCCAGTATTGTCGCTGCTGTCTTGAGTTTATCGCCCGGGTGCTGAACGCCGATATTCCAGGTCTTCTCTCCGCTGCTGGCAGCTTTGATGTCTCCGCCGATGCTCAAACAATATGTGTTGTATCCGTTCTTCTCAATCAATTTTGCCGCCTTATCAATAGCCCAGCCTTTCACATAGCCACTAGGGTCGAAGTTGTCACCCGCCCAAGCTGAAAACGCACCGTTGGTCGCGGCTTCAGAAGATTTGCAAGCCTTGATTATATGCCGAAGCTCGCGGCTAAGTCGCCAGCGGCTAAGTTCACCGCGGGCATATTTGGAGACTTCGGAATTTTTCTTATAAGGGCTGAAGCGGCCGTCTATTGTTTCCAGCAATTTAAAGACTTTATCGAAGATTGCCGGATCGCGTGCGGCTGGAATATCTAAGGTGACACCGGTACCCATAATAACCTTAGACTTACGCATGCCTATAATTCTACTACTTATTAAGAGTTGGCGGCTTGGTTCAGCGCGGCCTGCAATGATTCTTGGAAGCCATAGCTGGTACTGGTGGCACCGGTAACAAAATCCAGATTTTGGGGGTTCTGCTTTTCAATGGCTGTCTGCTTCAGGTATGGCTCGGCATAGGCGGTAATTTCTTGACTGTGCCCTTCCTCGAATGGCATCTGCAGGAATTTGATATCGGTAATCTTACCGCCGGAGATGACTGCGGCTATCTGGACTGTGCCATAGGGAGTATCGGCAGCATTGCCGGTGAAGGTGCCATCTTTGTAATTAGTCGACGCCGTAGCCCCATTGTTGTTCGACGTCATATTCTGCGACATAGAAGAAGTGCCAGGTGCATTAAGCCCGGCCGAGGTAGCAGGTTGCTTCTGAGCCTTCACGGCCCCGATAGCTCCAAGTATTGCTACGGCAAATATGATCAATGCTGCTTTCTTCATATTGAACCAATATACCAGATTAAAACTGAGTTACAGCTTAAAGCTAGGCGGATCGCTTAGCGGTAGTCGTTCGGCACGAACGTAAAGGCGTAGCCGATTTCACCCGCCCGTCCGGCGCGGCCGATACGGTGGATGTAGTCCTCATAGGTTTGAGGCACATCAAAATTTACTACGTGAGTTATGCCGCTAACATCTATACCACGGGCAGCAACATCGGTAGCCACTAATATATTCGTACGGTCTTCGCGGAAGCTATCCAGGGCGCGTTTACGCTGGCCTTGATTCTTACCGCCGTGCAAACTGACAGCTTTAAAACCTCGCATAATCAACTCCTTGCCAAGTCGTTCAACTCCGTATTTGGTTTCACCGAAGACTAAGACTTTCTTAACTTCAGGTTCGATCAGCAAATCATGTAGTTTATTAAGCCGGTCAACTTTGTCGCTGTAGTGCAAGACAGCCTGGTGGACATTTTCACTGGTTTCACCAACTTTGACATTGATAGTTACCGGTTCGTTAGTGAAGTTCTGTATCAGATCATTGATCTGCGGACTTAATGTGGCCGAGAAGAAAAACGATTGCTTACTGGCAGGCATTCCGCCAAGGATGAAACTGACGTCATTAATGAATCCCATATCTAGCATTCTATCCACCTCGTCCAGTACCACCATATTGCAGGCGGCCAGCGACAGCGTTCTTTGCTGCAAGTGGTCCTTGATGCGACCCGGAGTGCCGATAATTACCCGCGCACCGTTCTTGATATCACGGATCTGGCGGCTCATCGGCATACCGCCGATCAGTAGTGCGCCGCTAAGACCGGTGTTCTTGGCTATCAGCCGGCATTGTTCCTCGATCTGGATTGCCAGTTCTCTGGTTGGAGCGATAATAAGGGCTTGGCCGCCACTATGAAGCAGCTTATTCAGGATTGGCAGGGCGAAAGCTGCGGTTTTTCCTGTACCGGTATTGGCAATACCGATCACGTCGCTACCGGCCAGGCCGTGAGGAATGGTTTTATCTTGGATCTCCGACGGGGTCGTATAGCCTTTTGCAGCTATATTGTTCTTAAGTACCGGATGTATGGCGAAGCTGGAGAAATCATTCTCGGCTTTATACTCACTGGCTTGCTTCGGAGAAGCATCCTTAACGAATTTGCTAGGGTGAATAGTGCTTTTCGCACGGCTGCGACGCTGCGTCGGAGACGCGTAAAATTTACGCTTTGGTTTGAACTGAGACATAAAAAATAGATCCTTTTATATTTAGTTAAATAATGTCTTGATTGCTGAGGTTAACCCAAGAATTATTAGAAAACTAAATCCGGATCCATCTGAACAATATACATATTTTAGCATAACCCGTTTTACTTGTCCACCCGTTAGTGGCGCCAAACAATGGCTGTTTTCGCCAATTGTATTGTGATATATCGCAAGGCAGTCGAGAGGAATGGACTGAGGTGTATTTTAGATACTCCGAAGGAATCCCGCAGCGGCTAACGCAGCGAGATATACAAAAAAGCGCCGGCTGGAACGGCTTTGCCGTTCAATATGGCGCTTTGGTACAACTGGCGAAACAAAAAAGAGCCCGAAGGCTCTTATTTGCGAGAATCCTCTACGAGAGAGAACTCCCGCCGATTCACTCCCGAGGGAGTGAGCCGGGGCCACCTCACAGTGGTTAAGCACTAATATAGGCTTCTGTTTGGTATACGTCAAAAGCTTATGTTTTAAAATGTGTTGTAATATTTGCTATAGCTATTTGTGGCCCAGAGCACAGATTAGATATACCTCAGCTGTTATTTTTTGAGTGATGGACAAAATTGATAAAATTTTTGAATCAACCGACCGCAAACTATTCTTGCCCGAAGAACAATCAGGCTTCAGCGATAGCGACCGACCCCTGCCAATAGGCTTCGCCCAGACCAATAGCCAACCTTCGACCGTTAAGATGATGCTTGAGTGGCTGGAGGTGGAACCTGGCTGTAAGATTTTGGATGTCGGCTCTGGCTCGGGCTGGACGGCAGCCCTGCTTTCTAAGCTGACTGGGCCTACCGGAAAAGTTTACGCCGTCGAGATTATTCCGGAGCTGGTCGAATTCGGTAGGCGTAATGCTGTTGAGGCTGGAATTAAAAACGTTCGTTTCTTCAAGGCCGGAAAACAGTTCGGTCTTGCCAGATATGCTCCCTACGACCGCATTCTGGTGAGCGCCACAACAGATGAACTACCGAAGGTACTGCTTGCACAGCTAAAAGTCGGCGGCAAGATGGTCATACCAGTCCATCGGGATATCCTAGAAATTACCAAATACGACAAGGGGGCCTACGAAACCTTTATTCATCCCGGCTTCTTATTCGTACCGCTAGTTGATCCAGCTAAAGCTTAACTACTTCTTCCCAGGGCAAGCCGGCTTTGCCAAAGTGACCGTATGCCGACGTCTGGGAGTATATCGGTCGCTTCAGATTAAGCCGCTCCACAATACCTTTAACAGAAGTGTGTATGAGCTTGGTCTTAAAGTCTTCTAACTCTTGCTCACTAACTTTCGCTGTGCCAAAAGTGTCTATGGTCTGCATTAAAGGTTCGGCCTGACCTATTACATAAGCCAAGCCTACCTCGCACTTGGTTGCCAGGCCGGCGGCCACGATATTCTTGGCTATGAAGCGGGCGGCGTAAGCTCCACTGCGATCTACTTTGCTCGGATCTTTGCCGCTGAAGGCTCCGCCGCCCACCCGGGCATAACCGCCGTAAGTATCAACCACTATCTTGCGACCGGTAAGGCCGGCATCGCTTTCCGGACCTGGTATATGCCAAAGCCCGGTACCGTTAACAATGATGTTTTCCTGAGCAGGCAGGTCTAACTTATAACTTTCAACTACCGGGCTGAATATAGCCTTGACAACATCTTGTCTGACTTGCTCGGCGGTGGTTTCTTCGCTATGCGCCACTGCCGCCACGATTTTCTCGATAGCTACCGGCTTATCGTCTTCATAACGAATTGTAACCTGGGCTTTGCCGTCAGGTCTTAACCACTTTAGCTCGCCGCCTACTCTGGCCTGGTCGATTTTTTTAGCCAGATTGTGCGCCAAAGCTATCGGCAGCGGCATAAGCTCCGGCGTTTCGTCACAGGCGTAGCCGAACATCATCCCCTGGTCACCGGCGCCGTCCTGATCGACCCCCATAGCGATTTCCGGTGATTGCTGATGGACATCATTAGCGAATGAAGACTCCGGACCAAAGCCCCACTCGGCAACCGTGTACCCAAGCTCGGCCACCTTTTTTCTGGCGATATCTTCATAATCTATATGGGCTGATGTCTTTATCTCACCAAAAAGGGCGATTTGATTAGCCCCGGCCACCGTTTCTATGCCAGTGCGGCTGTTTGGGTCCTGGGAAAGAGCAGCATCCAGTATGGCATCGCTGATGGCATCGCATATCTTATCCGGGTGCCCGGCGCACACAGATTCGCTGGTGAAAAGTCTTGTTTTTGGCTTTGAACTCATTAAAAAATCCTTTCTTTTTATTACCTAGAGAAAGGATGCTTCTAAATACATATCTTTCCCATACCTAGGGCGAGAATTAGCACCTTTATCTTTATTAAGTGAGAAGATAGGTTGCCGGCAGCTTTATAGCGGGCTCGATCCCTGATGCTGCGCTCTTGATACTTAAATTGTTAACGTTAATTATGATAACACACTACCGGATAAGTGTGCCGCCGTTGATCTGGACATTCCCGTTTATCTGAACGGGTGATACAGCACTACCGGTCGTGAATAATTGGGTAGAGCTATAGGCACTCCAGGTATTATTGCCGCCAGGGTCTATGGCAGCCGCCTTCCAACAGTACTGAGTATTGGCACTAAGGCTGGCTGAGCCATAGGTAGCAACAGTCGAGTTTGAGCTAATGGAACCGCCGGTATAGGCTGTTCCGCCCTGTTGGTCTTGGCCGCTCCAGCCGGTCTGGCTGGCGGTCTGATCAAAGGTCTGAAGACCGGTTGAACAGTCTGAGTTGTAAAGCAGAATCTTATAGCGCAGATAGTCACCGTCGGCATCCGTCGATCTGACCTGCAGCAGTGGATTGGTGGAAACGGAGGTCTGGCCACTGGTCGGTGAAAGCAGGCTGGGCGCCGAAGGTGCGGCATTGGTGCCGGTAGTGAAACTTTGGATGGTGGAAGCCGATGTAAAAGCATTGTTGCCGCTAGGGTCTATGGCGTAGCCGCGCCAGTAATAGGTTGTCGATTGGCTAAGTGAACTTTGGGCGGTATAGCTAGCCATCGTCGATCCGGATATCGATGAGCTTCCCACGTATGCGGTATTGCCATTGGCGTCCTGCCCGCTCCAGCCGGTCTGACTACTTGTCTGGTCGAAAGTCTGCAGAACCGTAGAGCAAGATGCATCCTGGCAAAGGTCTATCTTATACCTCAGATAATCATTATCGGCATCTGAAGTTCTGAGCTGCCAGGTAGGCCGCAGGCCAACGCCCGTAGCTCCATTACTCGGTGAGCTAAGGGTAGGTACGGCAGGAGCGGAGTTAGCTGCGCCTATCGTGTAATAAACCGTGATATCAGTAGCGTCAATGTCCGCCGAACTATTAAGCGAAATGCTTGCAGATATAGCTGCGCCAAAGTCTGAGGAGTTTACGTCATTGGGAGTAAGCGTAGTTCCCCATAAATCCGTTGCACTGCCGTATGTGTCCCATCTAAAACCACTAATACCATTCCATCCTCCATTAGATCTGTCAGTCGTTTGAATAGCTCCTCCCTTAACAAGTCTGATTGCGTTATCGGAAGCTGTCCCGATATCAGAAGTTTTATAATAATCTACTCTCACACCCGTAATCGTCGCCGTGCTTGGCACAGATAGAGTACACCCGGTTAACACCAAATAGTGAGACGTTGATGAAGTTGCACCTCCTACCGCTTCCGCAACTGAGCTATCTTGGTTTAATGCCCCCGATGGGGTATTCCATACTTTTGTTCCAATACTACTATTGTCAACTGCGGAAGTTGGAGAACATACCTGTGATTGTTGCGATGTAGCTACTGCGGAATATGTTCTTCCGGAAGAAATGCCAGCTGTTGAAGGCGCAGTGCCTGTGTAAAATAGCTTAACGGTGCCGCCGTTAGTAGTGGAGCTACCGCCGCCGCGGGCATCAATTGTGCCGCTAACAGTCATTGAACCAGAAGTATTCTTCAGCACTAAGCCTCCGCCTGCACCCGCCGACCCATTGCCGCCGGCTGTTGATCCTCCAGATCCACCACCACCACCACCACCACCGGATGCACTCCCACATCCGCCAGCTGTTCCGCTACTACCGGCAGAACCACCTGCTCCACCTGCTCCACCACCTGTCGTTCCGCATGTTGCCGCCATCGTAGTAGATTGTAGGAAAATAAGGGTTACCGCCAGAACTGTTAGTGAATAAAATATCTTGAGTATTTTCATATCAACATCCTGCCGAGAGGTTAGCGGCCGCAACGCCAGTACCGCCTGTTGCACCCGAAGATCCAGCAGACCCCGTTTGACCCGCAGCGCCTGTAATATTAATGTTTCCGGATACCGTCAGCGAACCAGACGAATATATCCCAACTAATGCGCCTCCATTACCACCCTTACCTCCTAGGCCGCCGTTGGCTCCGTTGGCACCACCGCCGCCACAGCCCGAATCCCAGCTGTTACCCGTAGTTCCTCCACTACCACCACCACCGCCGCCGGAACCGGAACCGCCGGAGCCGCCACCACCACCACCGGAACCAAATGCAATCGATTCATCCGTCGATGAATCTCCATTAACTCCCGCACCAAGATAGCCTCCTAATGCACTGGCATTAGAGCCAGCTACCGACGCACTTACACCGCCACCACCACCACCACCACCGTCTGTGTTGGTATTCGGTGCTGTTCCGGCGATGCCGCCAGCGCCTCCAGTGGCACCATTTGTTCCACTGCTGCCACCACTCGCACCAAACGAACCAGCACCTTGTCCGCCAGCAAAACTCTGACCGACTGAACCTGCATTCCCCGCACATCCCGGAATTTGATTACCGATAAGAGCGGTGCTGACGCCGCCACAGCCAGTACCGCCAGCGCCTCCAGCCCCGATGACACTAATACCACCAGGCAGACCCCTGCCCGATCCGTCAATTGTCCCGGCTACCGTAACAGAATTAGCATAGATTATCAGTCGCCCCCCCGTCTGGCCATTGCTTGAACATACTTTCACCGTCATCCCAGAAACTATATTCACAGTGTTGTAATACCACGTGCCACATTTCACGATGACGTCGCCGCTAGATCCTGTAAGCGATCCTGAATATGTTCCTGTCTGATTACCAGTATCTGTAACCGAGCCATTGCTAGAGAAAACAGAAGCTTTGACACTATAGGGGCTGGCTGTGCCCGTTGTCCAAATAACAGGTATGTTCGCAGAGTTTGGTGTACGTGCAGCTGCGTTAACAGATACGTTATTGAGGTTATCGGTGGTAATACTGGTTGAGCTAGAATCCCAAGCGGAACCGTTGTATCGCTTATAAACTACATTGTATGAATTGGTGCCTACATATTGCTGCCAAATTGCCCAGGTATTCTGACTATCCGTTGATATCTGGCCAGCAATATCATTGGCCGATGATGATATAACTGTAGCCGACGAAAATGTGCCGGAAGTTATGGAGTACGATTGATACTGGACTTGACTAGAGGCATTATATAAAAAATGTAGCGTATCAAGCCCGTAGCTCATACTGATATTTGTAGCTCCCGATGTAATCGAGCCTACAAGCTTCCAGGTTCCAGAACTACTGATGTCTACGTAAATACTAGTGCCTTTCAGTAACCACATGGAGGTACCCACGCTTAATATAGATGCATCGGAGTTACCTGTAATGCTTGGCGTCACGCTCCAGGTGCTCCCGTCTGTAGAGTAATAAGTATCTGTATGGTAAGTAATTGAGCCTGTACAAGGACCAAATCCTCCTGATACGGTTTCATCCCAAAAACTAATATATATTTTGCCCAAAGAATTGATGGCTACTACTGGATTGTTATAAAAATTTCCCCCAGATATATCGCAGGCGGTTCCGGTTACAACCGCCACCGTAGAACCAATGGACCAAGTAGTTTGACTCGTACGACTTAGCTTCTGATAACCTATTATGGGATTAGTAGATGCGTCTAAATACCAATAGGTTAAATGTATGTTGTCGTTTTGGTCTATAACTACACTAAAGCTATTGGTGGAGGTATTGTTCACTTGGGTCACTGCTCCCCAGGTAGCCCCATTATCTGTTGATACACTATAAGAAACTCCCGCAGGGGAAGAAGTTCCAGCATTAAAGAATGCTACCTGTACGCCCCTAGAGGTTACGACTAAATGTCGTTGCAGTGACATGCCGGTAGCTGCTGAATCACTCGAAGACCCGATTGTGGCGGCTTTGACTTTCGGTGAACGGAAATAGATATCGTAGACAAAAATAGAGAATAATATCAGCAAGACCATCCCGAAATAGCCAGCCCGCTTGGTGCGCAGTTTGTTGGGGATGAGTCTTTTTATTTTTCCCGATATTTTTTTTATAGGCTGTAAGGCCATAACCCCTTAATTTTACGTTATTTTATAATAAAAGTTAAGCTTTATCGAACTATGGAGCCGCCTGTTACATTACCCCCGCCGCGTATGTTAACGCCGCCGCTGTTCGCTGCTCCGGTGGTGAATAACTGTGTCGCCGAAAAAGCGCTATAGCTAGCACTGCCCGCTGGATCTATTGCAGAGGCTTTCCAGCAATAAGTCGTATTGGGGCTTAGGTTAGCACCGCTAAATTTAGCGATAGTCGAGCCAGACAGCGTAGAGCTACCTACATATGCTGTGTTGTTGTTAGCGTCTTGGAATAGCCAGGGCGATGAAGTTGCTCCTTGTATGAAGTCTTGTGGCGCGGTGGCACAATCAGAGTTATATATCTGCACACGGTAACGTAGATAGTCATTTTCCGCATCGGATGATCTTAGCTGAAATAGTGGGCTGGTCGAAACATTGGTTGCGCCGCTGGCGGGTGACAAAAGTACAGGGACACTTGGCGTATTTGAGACAGTAAATAACTGGGTAGCGGAGTAAGCGCCAAAAGTGCCGCTGCCGCCAGGATCTATGGCGGCGGCTTTCCAACAGTAAACAGCTCCGCTCGTTAGAGCAGCTCCATCAAAAAGAGCAATCGATGAGCCGCTAATTACTGAGCTCCCTAAATACGCACTGTTCGAATTAGCATCTAGATTTATCCAGTCGGCAAGATCAGCAGTCATATCGAAGGTTTGGGGATTAGTTGAACAGTCGGAGTTATAAACTATGATCTTATATTTAAGATAGTCGTTCTCTGCATCCGTTGACCTTAGTTGAAAGTTGCCCGCGGTACCCACATCGTTTGCTCCGCTGCCCGGGTATATTAATGTCGGCGCAGAGGGCGCATTGTTATTGTTTATCGTGTAATAAACCGTTATATGCGTTGAATCGATTTCAGCCGTATCCGTTCCCCAGGTATTTTGGGCAGGTATGGAAGCAGCTATTGCTACGCCGAAGTTGCTGGCATTAACCGATGAGGGCGTGAGAGTAGACCCCCATAAATCCGTAGCTCCGCCATAAGTACCCCAGTTAGCTGCACCAGCGCCTCCCCAGCTTTGGCCACTCCTGTCGGTTGTTTGGATTGTATTGGCAGTTACAAGCCTTACCGCGTTATCGCTAACGGCTGTACCGAAACCAGAATCTTGCCAGTCACGATAAAAATCCACCCTTACCCCCGTTATAGTAGAGTTTGAGGGAATAGAGAGATTACAGCCTGTCATTTTTAAGTAGTGGCTGATTTGGTTCGAAGTGGTTGATGAACTCGCAGAAGCTTTCAAGCCATCCTGCGAAAGGCTGTTTGTCGGTGAGCTCCAGGACGCAACACCGATAGAGCTGTCATCTGAGACCGAGGAAGGGATACAGGTATCCGAAAGCTGAGTTGTAGCAGTTGCAGTATAGGTTCTGCCGGATGATACGCCCGCAGTAGATGGGGCCGTGCCCGTATAAAAAAGCTTCACGGTTCCGCCATTTGTTGTTGAGCTGCCACCGCCCCTCACATCCACTGACCCAGAAATCGTCATTGACCCTGAAGTATTTTTAATAATTACCGTACCGCCAGCTCCAGAACCGCCAGAACCGCCCGCGCCGCCGGCGCCACCACCACCACCACCACCACCGCCGGAGTTTGAGCTGCCGCAAACACCATCACCACCATTGCCACCGGCGCCGCCGGGTGTCACACCACCGGCGCCGAAAGTTCCACCAGTTCCGTTTATCCCGCCTTGGCAAGGTTGAGCTAAAACACTATGCGGCATAAAAATAAGCGTAAGTAGAATGATTAATAATATTATTAGTTTGTTTTTATGCATAATCATTAGCAAATAGTAAAAGAGGTTCCTGAGCTCCCTACTCCTCCAGGTACGCCAGCCGTTGCCGCTCCGGTATTTCCTGCAACCTGCCCAGTAGCCACAACTGAACCTGTAACAGATACGTTACCAGCTGCGTAAATTTTAATTATTGCGCCGGCGTTACCGCCTTTTCCACCCATACCTCCCGGCGCCCCAGAACCGCCAGAACCGCCAAAACCACCCGGAAAACATGCCACACCTCCGCCGGCGCCGCCTCCGCCACCGCCAGCTCCAGAACCGCCAGAACCGCCCGCGCCGCCGGCACTCCCGAACACAGCCATTTCGTCTATAGATGTATCGCCGTTGACACCTGTACCTAAATACCCTCCGATAGAAGCCGAACCTCCTGCTGTGCTGGTTCCACCTCCTCCAGTCCCATGAAAGCCACCTCCGGCGTTACTGCTCTGTGTGCCACCAACTCCAGCAGATCCAGTCGTAGCTGCATTTGTTCCAGCAGAACCACCGGCGCCTCCAAACGCACCACTTCCCGAGGAGCCTGCAATGCTTGAGCCAACGCTACCAGGACTACCGCTCAGACCAGTTGCGCTCGCAACACCATTGCCACCAGCGCCACCTGTTCCACCTGAAGCTTTTAGGCTTATACCACCTGGCAATCCTCTTCCATTACCGTCGACCGTTCCTGCCACCGTAACCGAATTAGCATAGATAGTTAAACTGCCGCCGATTTGGCCGTTAGAACTACAAACTTTCACCGTCATACCAGAGACTATATTTACGGTGTTGTAGTACCACTTTCCACATTTAACAATTACATCACCGCTACTGCCAGTTAGCGTGCCGGTAAAAGCGCCCGTTTGATTACCGGTATCCGTAACCGAACCAATGCTAGAAAAGGTTGAGGCGCTGATAGTAAAAGGGGAACCCGTACCGGCCTCCCAGATGACAGGAACGTTAGCCGTATTGGGCACTCTTTGCGGAGCATTGGCAGTGATATTGTTCGCGTTATTGGTGGTTATACTGGTTGGATTCGTGTCCCAAACGCTGCCATTGTACCGCTTATATACAACGTTGTATGAGTTAGCCGCCACGTAAGACTGATAAACCGCCCACAGATTTTGCGAGTCTGTGCTAATAGAGCCTACAGTGTCGTTTGTATTTGACGAGATTACCGTCTCTGAGGACAAAGTAGCTGAAGCAATATCATAATTTCTGTAGACCAGATTATTGCTACTGTTCTTATAGAAGAAATTAAGCTGGTCTAGTGAGTAGCTCATGCTAGCGGTGCTGTTTCCATAGTTATAGACTGCCGCGTTCGGTATTTCTACCCACGTGCCGTTACCAGACTTATCAATATACAAATTGCCGTCTGATGACACCGTCCAAAAGGCTAAGCCGTCGGCGACTATTGGCAAGCAAGTAACAGCATTAAAGGTAGTTTGCAGTGCTCCATTACCCGTGGTCCAAGTGGTACCGTTATTAGAGGAAGTCATATTCATTTGACTTTTAGACTGAGTATCACAAGCCTGGTTACTATAACCATAGTTATAATCAGCTAAATT
>Ga0207664_10000268_pt1 | contig 39231 bp, 31 predicted proteins | sample LARL83metaG_FD_184349 | JGI IMG/M metagenome (GOLD analysis project Ga0207664, IMG submission 184349) | Corn, switchgrass and miscanthus rhizosphere microbial communities from Kellogg Biological Station, Michigan, USA - LAR L8-3 metaG... | ecosystem: Host-associated > Plants > Roots >... | reverse complement strand
AATGCCGTTCCGCCAACGATGGCATATGGAATTCCTTGCCGCCGCAAGCCATCTTCGAGTGCGCGGCTCTGCGCGTTCGTCCGATAGAGAATCGCGAAGTCTTTCAATTCCAGCTTCGCAGCGCGGACTTCTTCCTCGATGGCGCGGACAACGGAGCTCGCCTCATCTCGCTCATCTAAGCATTGCGTAATTCGTACCGGCTCCCCGCGCACGTTCTCGGTGAAGAGCGTCTTCGGAATTTGGCCTTTATTATTTTTTATGAGTTCATCCGCAGCGGCAAGGATCGACTTGGTCGAGCGATAATTCTGCTCGAGCCGAAAAATCTTCGTGCCGGGATAATCGCGTTCGAAGTCGAGGATATTGCCAATCTCCGCGCCGCGAAAGGCGTAGATGGACTGCGCATCGTCGCCCACGACAGTCAGGTTCTTTTGCGCCGCCGCGAGCTGCTTAATGATTGCATATTGCGCGCGGTTCGTATCCTGATATTCATCGACCAGGATATATTGGAATTTCTTCTGATAATGGGCCAACGTTTCTGCGCGGAGATCGAATAGCTCGATCGTCTTTAGCAGGAGATCGTCGAAATCCATCGCGTTTCCCATTTTGAGCCGGCTCGTATATTCGGGATAAATGCGTGCGACTTGTTCGGAAAAGAAATCGCGCGCGAGGCGCTCGTATTCCACCGGCGAGACCATCTGGTTTTTCGCGCTCGAAATCCGTGAGCGCACGGCGTTTGGATTGAACTGATCTTTCGAAATTCCAAGCCCATTCATCACCTGCTTGATGGCATTCAGAGAATCGTCGCTATCATAAATCGTGAAGCTCGACGTGTAGCCAATCTCTGTTGCGTGGCGGCGCAAAATGCGCGAGAAGATGGAGTGGAACGTGCCCATCCACAAATCGCGCGCGAGTTCTGGCGAGACCATGCTTGCGATGCGCTCCTTCATTTCGTTCGCCGCCTTGTTTGTGAACGTGAGCGAAAGCACTTGCCACGGACGCACGCCACTCTCGATGAGCAGCGCGATCCGGTGCGTAAGCACGCGCGTTTTGCCCGAGCCGGCTCCGGCCACGATCATCACCGGTCCGGTCAATTGTGCGACGGCGGCCCGCTGTGCCGGATTAAGTCCGGCCAGTATTTTCGACATTTGTGGAAGTGCTGAAGTGCTAAAGTGCTGAGTACTAAGTTGTGAACCCGGCAAATTGGGTCACAAAAATACGAGTTTTTCGAGGCCCCGTCACGAAATGGACGGCGAACAGTAGGTTTCCCCTCCGCTAACTTACGGTAAACCAAACTCATGAGGTTTAGGGTTACATGAATCGTCATGGCTGTAAAACAATCTCCGTCCAAAGAAATGATTACGGGAACGCCTGCGACTTCCGGCACCAACGCACCGCCCTCTCTTTCGGATCGCGTCGGAATCGAGCGCGCTTTCGAAGTTATTCGCCATCATACCGTGCATACAAAGGGATACGTTGCTACCGCGCTCCAACTCATCGACGAATTCGGCAGCGCCGCCGATAAGGCCCTCCTCGCCGATTTAATGCGGCAGAATGGACAGGCTGCTGAACCCGCTGCCTCGCAGCAGACTGTTGTAAAGAAAAAGGCGGGGAAGAGGAAATAAAAATTGCGGATGACCGGGGAGGCTTAACATTTCTGTTCGGAATGGGAATAGGAACGCTCTTCATCTAAAGAAGCTTATCAAATTAGATGCAACATTTGAATTATACCATCGTTATCGAACCGGACGAGAATGCTTACCATGCCTTTGTTCCTGCCCTCAAAGGCTGCCATAGTTGCGGAGACACACCCGAAGAAGCCCGCAATAACATTCGTGAAGCGATTGAGCTCTATGTGGAAACATTACGCGATCTCGGCGAAGAAATTCCCATCGAGCCGGAACCCATTCTCATCGAACGGCTTGAAGTCGAGGCATGAGTGAGCATATTCCCCGTCCTACCGCAAAGGAGTTGATTCGTGCCCTTAAAAAACTTGGATTTTACGAAGCCAGAACTCGCGGCAGTCATGTGATTCTCGTCGATGGTGATGGACGACGGAAAGTGAGTGTTCCGTTTCATTCTGGCAAACAAGTTCCGCTGGGCACACTGAGAGGAATTCTTGAAGATGCGGAAATTAGCGCGGAAGAATTGAGAAAGGTGCTTTAACCAAGCCCCGTGTGGCCCATGCTTTCGCTTGAGCCGGACGCAACCGGAAGCCCGCCGCGGCGGGCCACACCACTTCCCCGCGCGGTAAGCCCGCCAACCCGCTGCGGGGGTTGCGGATCATAAATGACTATTGACTTGAGCTTATTTGGTCCTGAATTTGATTTAAGGCTTGCGCACCACCATTCAGGATTTCTGAGAGAGAATCGAAAGGAGGAAAGGTTTGATTCACCGTGTCGAAAAGCCTATAAAATAAGCTATCCAAAACCTCACACTCCTGCTGAGAGAGATTCAACCACAAAAGGCACCAACTTCTGTCAACAAGGACTTATCGGGAAGGCTTCGCAACAGTATCGATAGGCAATCCCAGCGGCTGTTGTTGCATCGCTCCCGCACCGGGGACGGTCTGAAGTTGCGGCGGCTGATTTCGCGGGCCGGGAGTTTGATAGGAACCCGTCGGAGCAATGATCGTGGGGTGCAGGATATGATAATGTTCTAAGTTCTGATCGCTCTCGAAGCCGATGCCATCCGTAGTGCGGCCATTTTTTTCGACGATATGCACGGGCGCGGCGGACTGCACGTGCTGCGTTTTGTTATCCCACTGGAGTGAATCGGTATCGACGGTCGTGCCGGAATCGCTCACGATATGGACGTGCCCGTAAGCCGTCATGTTATTATTCGTGGAATTGACCTCCGCGCTTTGGGATGAAAGCACGCTCGAATGTAATCCGCTTCCATTATAAAAATCGACGCGAACGCCACTATCGAGCCAGGTATATTGCTTCATTTCGTACGTCTGTACGCGGCCCGCATGAAGAATAGCGCGAAGCACTCCCTCCGAAGAAAAATTCATCGAGGTATTGTAGCTAACCGTCGCCGGCTTATTCGCGCCGAGCGGAGCGGGCGCAGTGCTCGGGGCAACTTTGGGGCTTTCGTCGCAGCCAAATAAGAACGAGCAAGCGAAAGCAACACAAAACACGGTGGCCTTTACCTGACACTGGACCCTCGATACGCGGTACTCTATCATGATATTCCCGCTTTTACAATATCATGCATGTGTATGATCCCTTCCAGCGTTCCGTCCTTGCGGACAACTAAAAGCTGCATAACTTTCGGCGTCGTATCTTCCATGTTGTGAAGCGCTTCGATGGCAAGCGTGCCGCTCAGAATAGTTCTTGGAGCGCGCGTCATAATATCTTTCGCTCTAACGGTGTGCATATCGATAGTTCCCTGCGATTCGAAAAAGCGGCGAAGGTCTCCATCGGTGATAATGCCGATGACGTGCTCCTTATCGGTAACCGCCGTCGCGCCAAAGCGCTTCCGGGACATTTCCATCATTACCTGATTCATCGTGGCGGTTTCCGTTACGCGCGGCACTCCTTCGCCGGATGCCATAAGATCGTTAACGGAAAACGTAAGTTTTCGTCCGAGCGCGCCGGCGGGATGCAAACGGGCGAAATCCGTGCTCGAAAATTGGCGCGCTTCCAAGAGGGCAATCGCGAGGGCATCGCCTAAGACGAGCATCGCGGTCGTCGAAGCGGTGGGCGCGAGATCGTGCGGGCACGCTTCTTCCTCGCAATGGACGAGGAGCACCGCTCCGCCAGTTTCATTCGCCGTCACAGCCAATTTCGATTCGGCCGCACAGGTGATTGCGATAATCGGCACACCGATTCTTCGTAGCAAGGGATAAAGTGCAAGCAGTTCGTCCGAAACGCCGCTCTTACTTAGGACGATGATAACATCTTCTCCTTGCACCATCCCTACATCGCCATGCGCCGCCTCGCCGGGATGAAGAAAGAAGGCCGGCGTGCCGGTCGAAGCGAGCGTCGATGCAATTTTGTTCGCGATGTGCCCGGATTTCCCAACCCCCGTCACAATCACGCGGCCGGTCGAGTTCAAAATCAGTTCGCACGCTCGTTCGAATCTGATCGGATCGAGGTTCGCGGCCGTCGAATGAACTGCTCGTTCTTCGATCTCGAATGTTTTTTGCGCTCGGTCGAGATAACTCATGCAGCCTCCTTTGCGGCTTGGCGTATTTTTAAAAGCCTTTCGATCAGCGGTTCCAACTCCGCGAGCGGTAATTGTGAATCGCGATCGCTCCGGGCTTCGGCGGGATTCGGATGCGTTTCGAGAAAGAGGCCACCAACCCCAATCGCCACGGCAGCGCGCGCGAGCGGCGCAATAAATTCCCGATTGCCACCGCTTATTCCGTGCTGGCTGGGGCGTTGCACGGAATGCGTGGCGTCATAAACGATGGGCGAACCAAACTCACGCATTTTTACCAGTGAACGAAAATCGACAACGAGATCGCCATATCCGAAAAAGGTCCCGCGCTCGCAAAGTAGGATTCTATGGTTGCCGGTTTCGGTAACTTTAGCCTTCGCGAATTGCATATCGTCTGGCGCCATAAATTGTCCTTTTTTAATTTGGATGGCGCGGTCTGTTTTCCCAGCAGCTTGAAGCAGCTCTGTTTGCCGCGAAAGGAAAGCGGGAATTTGGAGGATATCACAGACCTTCGCGGCAGTCGAGCATTCCTCTGGAGTGTGGACATCGCTCAGAATCGGCAAGTCGTACTCCTTGCGTATCATTGCAAGTAACTCGAGAGCGGATTCCATCCCAATACCGGTGAAGCTCGCGGCACTCGTGCGATTCGCTTTGGTGTAAGAGGACTTAAATACAAAGTCGACCGGTAGTTGCGCTTGAATGTCGCATAGCCGTTCGGCGACGGCGCGGAGCACCCTCTCGTTTTCCACCACGCACGGCCCAGCAATGATGGCAAACCTCTCGGCAGTGCCAAAAATGACTTGCCGCTTGCCCGAAGGAGATGCTATAGTTATAGGTTCGATCAAAAGAACAGATAATGTGACGGAAAGCTTGTATCAGAACATGTCAGGTACGCCTTTAGGTCGCGCTTGTCTTTATAGTCCTTGCCCCCGTCGCCGAAGCTCAGCCAGCACAATCGCCGCGCTCGCCGCCACATTCAGCGATTCTCCCGACCCGAATTTCGGGATCACCAGCCGCGAGTTTGATATCTCGAGCAGTTCGGGACTGAGACCTCTTGCTTCCTTCCCAAAGAGCAGAATGCACCGATTGGGAAATGTGGTTCCGAAAACCGAAGTCGCCGCCGGGTCCAGCGTAGTGGCTACGATTTCCCATCCCGAAGTCCGCAGATCGCTCAGACGCTTCACTAAATTGCCTCCCGTTTCGAGGCTGACGTCGAAGATCGCTCCCTGCGTGCTCCTGACGACTTTTGGCGCGAACGGATCGGCGGTGCTGTTGCCAAGCAGAATAGTTTCCACTCCAAACCACGCGGCAGTGCGAATAATAGTGCCGACATTGCCGGGGTCCTGCAGGCCATCGAGCGCGATCACCACATCGCCGCGAAGTTCCACCGGCCGTGGCATTCGGAGCACGGCAAACCACCCCTGCGGCTCCGTAGCATTGGTAATGCGCCCCGCGTGTTTTGGCGATACGGCACAGCAGGAAAGTCCGAGGGCTGCCGCCCGTTCCAATAATTCGGGATGCCGCTCGATCGCTTTCTCCGTAACCGCGAGATAAAGAATGAGCTTTGGCGCTTTTTCGAGCGCGGCTTCGATCAGGTGCGGCCCTTCGATTACAAATTCTGAATCCCCGCGCCGGGCGCGTGGATTATTAAGCAGTTCACGGATGTGCTTCGAACGAAGCTCGGTAAGAGGTTGCATAAGGTGTAGCCGTGACCTTTAGGTCACGGTCAGAAACCACACCGTGACCTAAAGGTCACGGCTACGGAATTATGGCTTCAGCGGATCGAAGGTGAGGATCGTATTCCAGCCGACGGCAACGAAAATCACGCCGGCCACGACGAGCACGCCGAAAATCGTCAACCCGATGGCCGGTTTTAGCTTGTAATCGCGAACGATGTTCCAGATGCCTGTCAGTCCATGATACATTCCGATGGTGATAAATCCGAGATAGACGCCTTTGAACCACGGCGAGGCTAATCGAGCGGCTGTCTCGCCATAATCGTGACCGCTCACCGGGTTGTAATGCATGAGAATGTAATGCCCGACCACGAGAAAAACCAGCGCAAGCCCCGTAATGCGCTGCAGCCACCACGATGGCGCGCCGCTCTTTCGCGATCGGGAATAGCTACGAACAAGTCGTGATTGATCGGCTGATCGCCCACGATCGGTTTTGAGTGCTTCGTTAGCTTCCATGATTTACTTTGCGAATAGCTGCGTGGAAAAAATAAGAAAGAACATGCCGACGACGACCGCAACGCCCGTTACCCATACGGCGGCGAGCAATTTTTTATGATACCGTGCGCCGTTGCCGAGATCGACAACGGCTATACGGATCCCGTTGAACGCATGAAACATGACCAGCGCGCCCAGCAGCCATTCTGCTACTTTCCAGACGGGTGTAGTAAAAGTTACCATCTCCGTGGCGAACGCGGCGCGTCCGTGGGTAAGGGAGGTCAACGCCCAAATGTGGATGAAAAGATAAACGACCAGCCCAATACCCGTCAGCCGGTGGAGGATATACGCCCAGGAGCCGGAGTACCGGCGATATGCCACGATCAGCTTGTTCCAGGCGCTAAACGGTTCGCGATTCGGTATGTATGCCATCGATGTGGAGGATTACAAGTGGGCGCTAAACAAAGAACCGATGCGGAATTGTTGCGCTCTTTGAAAAGTGGGGGACTCAGAGCGTTCGTATGGCTGTTCCGCTTTGTTATGAATAAGAAAATGTTCCTGGTCTTTGCTATGCTCGCTCTTGCGGGCACCGCGATAGCGCAACCGGCGAGTTGGCGCGTTGCCGGCATTGGCGGCGGTGGCGCTTTTTTTCGTCCCTCGATTAATCCTGGAAATGACAGCGAATATTATATCCCGACTGACATGGGATCGTTTTTCCACACCACTAATTTCGGCGCGAGCTACAACGAACTTGGCTTCCGTCAATTGGTGGGCGGCGCATTGGGGCTCATTCGATTTACGTATAATCCTGCAATTCTATACGGCCTTGGCGTAAACGTGGTTGCGAATAAATGGTTGACCACCTGTTATAAATCGATGGACGGCGGCGAGCGTTGGTCTTTGCCCGCAGGATTGAGCAATCCATCGAACACGGCTCTGGCGAGCACCGGCGTGGCGCTCCATGTCGATTACGATAGCCCGAACCGGCTGGTGCTTGGCACCCAGTCCGGACTTTTTTATTCGGCGAATGGGGGCGAAACTTTCACCGAAATCGATAGCCTATTCAAACAGCCCGCCGGTACGGAAGTTTATCCGGCCGGCTGCCTCTTCGATGGGGACGCGATCTACGTGGGAACGAATTACGGCGTACTCATCTCTCAGGACGGCGGCGCACGTTGGCAGATCCTTAAGCTCACCGGCATTCCTAATGGAGAGAATATTTTCGGTTTTGCAGCAGCCAAGCAGAATGGCACGGTCCGTTTTTTTTGCATAACCGGCGCAACGAATGGCATGGTCAATCTCGATGCCGTGTATACGAACGCGCCTGGGAATCCGGGCTTGCTCAAGGGAGTCTATCGTCTCGATTATGGCTCGAGTACGATCTGGGAACCTGTAGAAAATGGCGTTACCATTCCAACGGATCCCAATTGTTCCTGCGATCACATTACATGGATCGGCATGGCGGAGAATGATATTAGCACGGTCTATCTGTATGGCGTAAACGGCAATGCTCAACCGACCGTCCTCAAAACCAGCGATGGCGGCGCGAATTGGAATCACGTTTTTAATATCGCGAACAATGAGAATATCTATACCGGCTATATGGGCGATAAAGGCGATCCGTTCGAGTGGTGGCTCGGATGCTCGGGACTGGATGTAGCCAAGAAGAATTCGAACAACGTCGTGCTGGCGAACATGGGAACCGTTTATAATACCCGGAGTGGCGGGACCACCTGGGAGCAGGCGTATGTAAATCCGGCGGATCAAAATCCGATGGGCTCACCGACACCTCGGTACAAGACCTACCGAGGCATTGGTTTGGAAAACACTAGCAATTGGTTCGTTCACTGGTCGAGCGCACGCGATGTGCTGGGCTGCCTGACCGATATTGGTTCGATTCGTTCGACCGATGGGGGAGCGTCCTGGGCCTTCAACCAATTCAGCTTCAACACAATGTATTGCGCCATCGAACATCCCACGACGCACGCCATCTATTGCGCCGCGAGTGATAAGCACGATATGTATGCTTCGACAGCGTTGCAGGACCAGTCCATTGACGATCCATCTTATTCCGATGGGGAAGTCCTTCTATCCACCGATAAAGGATTTACCTGGGGCATTATCCACGATTTCACGCGCCCCGTATATTGGATTGCATTTGATCCGAATAATCCAAATACAATGTATGCAAGTATCATCAATCATAAACAAGGGCTTGGCGGAATATGGATGACTAACGATCTTCAGGATGGTTCTGCCTCTGCATGGAAGCAACTTCCCGCGCCGCCCAGAACGGAAGGACATCCAGCGATGGTGATCCCACTCAAGGATGGTAAGGTTGTCTGCACCTATAGCGGACGCCTCACGGATTATTCCGCGATGCCCGCTGGCAAGTTTACGGAGAGTTCCGGCGTCTTCCTCTATGATCCATCGTCGTCATTGTGGACCGATGTTACGGACACGACAACGATGGCGTGGTATTGCAACGATATAGTCGTCGATCCGAATGACCCTTCGGAAAGAACATGGTACGTTGGCGTCTCGAGCGGCTGGGGCTACACGGATGCAGAAGGGAATGTTGGGCCTAACGATCAGGGAGGATTATTCAAAACGACGAATCGAGGCCAAAGCTGGAAGAAATTAATGAGCACGAGCGATGTGCTTTCGCCGGGTGGGGGAGTATTCTCATGCAGCTTCAACCCGAATGACCCAAATCAATTATATATAACCTCGGTGGGCGATGGGCTGTTTGTTTCTAATAATATCAATGACACCGCGCCAACCTTTTTGCCGGTCAGCAGTTTCCAGTTTGGTTATCCGCTGCGTCCCGTTTTTAATCCCTACGATCGTTCGGAACTGTGGGTGACGACGTTTGGCAATGGAATCCACATTGGCCGCCTGACTTCCGCAAGTGTTGCGGAATTTCCCGATGCTTCCGGCGAAACGGTTCGACTGTTTCCAAACCCCGCGAATGATTATTGCATGGTGGAAACAGAATCCGCCGTACCCACCGTCCTGCGCGTTCGTGACCTTCTTGGCCGAAACGTTATGGCCATTCCCATCGAAGCGGGGCAACAGTCGCTTCAAATCGACACGAAGAGCTGGAACAACGGCCTTTATTTTGTTAACCTTGGCGATCGGATGGCTGCCAAGATACTCATTCGCCAATAGGCGTCCTTCTTCCAACGCTTGCCAGTGTACCTCCCATGCCGATCACACCACCCACCGCCACGAGCGATCCGATTGCGAGAAGAATTTCGCGGCGCGAGAGGGGGAAAGAAAATACATCACTCATTGCGCTGAGAATTTGCGCGTGAATGAGCAGGATCCATCCACTGCCCGCAAACCCCGCGGCGATACCAGCGAGCGTGCTGGCGATAATAATCGGAGCGGCGGCTGTAACGCGTGTTGTGCCGAGTAGGCGGAACGTATGCAGCGTCTCCCTCGAAATTTCGAAGCTATGCCGCCCGGCCAGCACGGCAAAGAAGAATGCTGAAAGCAATAACAGCGAGCCGGCCAGAAGGGCCATTCGATCCAAGGCGCGAGAGCGCGATTCCATCGCGCGAAGCAAGGGGAAATCGCCACGAACATCCTGGATGCCCGGCACCGTGCGGAGGGATGCTTCCAGCGTTTCGGCGGATTGTGCGGTGGGATTGGCAAGATAAAGTTTCACGCTAGCCGGCAGCGGGTTCATGCCGAGCACGCGCTCCACATTCTCGCCGGATGCTTTCGAATAATCCGAGAGCGCCTGTTCTTTCGAGATAAAAGTTACTCTCGCAATTCCAGCCAGCGGATCGATCTTTTGTTCCACCATGGCGGAAGCGTCGCTCGATGGAATGCCTGGATCGAAAAATGCTTCGACGGCGAGGTTCGCACGGAGTGCCGTCATGGCGGCGTGTGCTTTCCATGCGAGTATCGCGAAGAGGCCGCTGATCCCGAGCGCGACGCTGAGCGCGAGCACGCTCATGAGCCATGCGGCCCAATGATGGCGAAGGAATCGAATGGTTTCGCGGAGGATAAACACAAATGATATTTGAATTAACGGCCTTTTCACAATGTCATTGCGAGGAGAATCGAACGACCGAAGGGAGTTCGATTCGACGAAGCAATCCGTGGTCGATTACCGTGCTACTTGTAATGCCGGGGATTGCTTCGTCGGAAATTGCTTCGCTTCGCTACGCAATTTCCTCCTCGCAATGACGCGGAAATAAAGCGTACTGGAAATTAATAGTCTTTTGGCCACTTCGCACGCAGCGTTTCAAGAAATTCGTAATTCGTTAAATCATAATGGATCGGCGTGATGCTGATCTTGCGCTCGCGAATAGCGATATCATCAATGTCTGGGTCACGATCTTCCAAAACGTAGCGGCCTTTCAGCCAATAATAGGGTCGCTCCTGCGGATCGATGCGCTTCTCGAACTCATCCTCCCAGTAGGATGCACCCTGTTTCGTAAATGCAACGCCCTCGATCTTATCGGTTGGGAGTGCGGGAACATTGACATTGAGCAATGTGCCGCGCGGAATTCCGAGGGCTGCTACGCGCGGAGTAAACCGCCGCATGAATTCCGCCGCTGGCAAAAAATCGGCATCGAGATGATAACTGGTGAGTGAGACCGCGATGGCTGGAACGTCGAGCACGGTCGCTTCCGTTGCCGCGCTGACCGTACCAGAATAAATAATATTGACGGCCGTATTCCGCCCGTGGTTAATACCGCTCACGACAATATCGGGACGTGGCAGATCGCGTTCGGCTAAGAATGTGCGGAGCGCAAGCTTCACGCAATCGGCCGGCGTGCCGCTCACGGCAAAACCGAAAAACGCGCCGTTCTTATGGAACTCCGTGACCCTGAGCGGCAGGCTTACCGTAAGCGCATGGCCGACGGCGGACTGCTCTCCCAATGGCGCCATGACAATTACGTTCCCAATCTCGCGTAGCGCGAGCACCAGCTCGTAAATGCCCCGCGCGTCGATGCCGTCGTCGTTGGTTACTAAGATATTCATGCGAAGCAAAAGCAAACGTTACGTGCGCGGAGCTTCGTTCGGAGTAAAGTTATCTTCCTGCCGATTTGAATGATGAAAAGTAGATCGAGGGATCAGGATTTCAATAAATCTTCCACATGAGTTTTGGCATTTCGTGAACTCGCTGTAACTTTCAAGGGTTCTTAGGGGTCCTTATTATAACATTGCTTTCTTCTTCGCCCTCATTTCTCGTTCATTTTTTTAATTAGCTTCGTTTTATGAAAACTTGGAACCGATTTTATCGAGCTACTGCCGGTATGCTCGCGATGATTCTTCTGGCCGGACTCGCGGCGACGAATGCCTCCGCGCAAAGAGTGACGATCCTTTCCTCCGAAGGCTTTACCACGAATAGCTTGCCCAGTGGATGGTCGGGCAATTGGGGAAGCGATAACCAGGGATCGGGACAATGGTTTTGGTCCTCGACCGGCTACGGAGGCTCGAACGGCGCAGCGATGGACGATATCTGGGATTACAACTACACGCCGCTCTCTACTCCGCCGAAAGACGTAAGTACCTACGCTAATAGTTCCGATTCCGTCTGGGCCGATTTCGACTTTTTCTGGGAATATAATGCGTACGATCCGAGCTACAGCAGCCTCGATCATATTAATATCGATGCTAATTCGGATGTGCTCGTCGATGGAACGGTTGCAACGCTATATACTTATTATAACACGTCCGATTATAATTACGATGTCGCGCAGGCCTCCACCTCGGATTGGCGGCACTATCACATTTTAATTCCCGTCGGTGACCGGACTTCCTCCATGAAGATCTCGTGGGTCTTTATTTCGGGTCAGGGATTGTCCGATATCGCCATCGATAATGTTACGATCACGGCATTCCACAAGGCGCCCGGCGAGTTTTCGTTGCTTCCGAAGTCTTTGAATTTCGGGGCGGCTACTCCGAACGCGCCCGATACCTTATGCGTAACGGCCTATAGCCTGGGTGCCGCTCCGGTGCATATTACGGGCTACAATTTTTCGGGATCGTCCGCGTATTCGCTCGTGAGCGGACCGGCCGTTGGCGATAGCATCGTGCCTGGTAACAGCGTTCAATACTGCATTCAATTTCTGCCGCTTTCGGGCGGCACGCTCAGCGGACATTTTACGCTCACTACCGATGCCGCGGATTCCGGTTCGCAATCCGTGAGCTTAATCGGCATTGGCGCTGTGCCCGCCGTCTCGTATGGAGTGACAAACTTATTTCACCGCGTGGCAACCATGCTCGGAGATACTTCCGCGGAGCAATATATTCCCGTTTCTTCGACGGGAGGGGGACCGCTCCACTTTAATAATATTTATTTTATTGGCCTGAATGCGAATAATTATTATGTTTCGCGCATGCCGATGAATCCGCTGCCTGTTGGTGTAACCGATTCGATCGGTATCCGCTTCATGCCGAGCATCGAAGGCCGGCCCGATGCGAGCGTCGTGATCAGTACCGATGCGTCCAATAAACCGCTGGACACCGCAACCCTGTTCGGAGTGGGCATTCTGCCGCATTTGGAAATTACTGTTCCCGCGCCAGGTTCAGGCAATACCGTCGCATTCGATTCGGTAGCCGTTGGCGATTCCGTCTGCCAGACGCTTACGCTCACGAACACCGGTTCCGATACGCTACAAATCCTGAAGCAACTCGTAACCTATGGAGATTATGACTTTACGTTCTATCCGCTGACCGGCTCGGACACGATGATCCTTCCTGGCGGCACGAAGCTCGTAAATGTATGCTTCAAGCCGCTGAAGGTTGGGACCCGTCTGGCTTCGATCCGCTTTTATACGAACATTCCGGTCACCTTCGAAAAGCCGCGCGTCGATACGAGTCAATTTGTAATTAATCTTACCGGCGTCGGCGTGCCATACGGTCACCTCGCTGTGATCGGCTCCCTGAATGACACCGCGATCGTCGGCAAGACGAATTGTATTACCGATATGCTGGCGAATAACGGCCAATCGGATGTGACGATCACGAGTGTGAAGATTGCGCCCAGTTCCGCAAACTTTACGCTGACCGGGGTGACAACGCCGTTTGCGATCGCTCCAGGGCAACAGTTACCAGTATCGCTCTGCTACACGGCGGCATCGCGCGGCACCCAAATCGACACACTGTTCCTTTCGGGCACCACGTCCGAGAAAGCGGTGACGACCCTGCTGCTCTTAAATGGCATCGGCGTCGAGACCTGCGTTTCGGCCGATTCGCTGATTACCTTCGGGTCCACGGCAATGACGTTAGTTGGCGTGCAGGATACTTCCTGCGTCACGGTAACCAATTGCGGCGATCTTCCGGCGACCTACACTGCTTCAACCCCGAACGGCACTGCCTACACGCTGATTACCCCGACGACGAGCGCCGTAATTGCTCCGGGCGGAACGGCGCAGTTCTGCGTGAGCTTCACGCCAACTTCGATCGGCGCAGCGAACGGAAGCATCTCAATTTCGGGTGGACCGAACCCCACGACCACTCTGCTTGGCGGTGTGGGAGGGGGTGTCCTGGCCAGTGCCTCCGGCGCGCCGGCGGCCCCGGTCGCGGTCGATACCTGCAATTCGTTCGATATCACGATCGTCAACAACGGCAATGTGGCATGGACGCCGGGAACCGGAACGATCGGCGGAGCAAATGCGAGCGATTTCACGATTGTGAGCGGACCGACTCCCTCGACAATTGCGGCGGGCGGCACGGGAACGGTAACGGTCAATTTCTGCCCCAAGAGCACTGGAACCGAGTCGATGGCGCTCACTTTCCCGAGCGAGAGCCCGGTACCAGTTGCCGGAGCCTTTAGCTTCACGGCAACGGGCGTCGGTGCAACCAGCGGCGTTACGCTCCGCACGGAGCAGGACGGCTTTGTGCTCGGAGCGAGCTATCCGAACCCGACGAACGGGCAAGCTGCGATCGAGGTTACGCTTCCAAAGGAATCGTCGGTTCGAATCGACTTGCTCGATGGAACAGGCGCGCTCGTTCGCACAGCCTTCAGTGGCAATTTGGCCCAAGGCACGCAGACTCTCGCACTCGACGCGAAGGGGCTGCCGAGCGGCACTTACTTCTACATGCTGACGAGCGGCGATGTGCGGCTCACAAGGCAGATGAGCCTTATAAAGTAGTGCGTGTGAATCTTATAAAAGAACCCTTTCGAAAGAGAGGGTTTTTTTTGTTGTGGAGCTGCCTCCGACGCGGAGGCTGAATGGGCCTCCTTAAGAAATTGAAAAAAAAAACGGGCGCCGCGTTTTCGCGCGGCGCTCGTGTGCTAAGAACATTAAACTACCCTGCTTTACGGAAGCGCGAACTTTAAGCTTGCGCCGCCCGAAAGTGCGGTGACCTTCAGATCGTTCTGCGCAATGCGCGAGGCGCTATTGAGCGGATAGGTATAGAAGGCTTCCGGAGTCAACCACATGGTGTTGCCACTGTTGAGCGGAATGTCATATCCGACGCCGCCTTTGAGCGCGCCAAGGATGTCTTCCTTGTCAGGAATCGTGACCGAAGAGTGCGTCGCGTCCTCGATATGTGAAGAGTGCGCGTAGGTCGCGTTGACAGGTGTCGAAAGTTCGCCACCCGCCATGACGTGGAAGTTACTGAAGCTATACTTGACCATCGCGTCGCCACCGACCGTCAGAAGGCTTACCACAAGCGGGGTTTGAATTCCACCGGACGCCTGGTCGAACTGAACGCTATAATCATTATATTCCGCGCGGATCACGAACATCGTGTTTTCGAGCATCGGAATTTCAAGACCGAGGCTGAAGTTCGGGTTCGCAAGCCCGTGTGATTGATCGTAACTGAGACCGTCGCCGACGGAAAACGTACCGGATTCCTGCCAGTTCGCGTTTGCCGCGCCACCGACGGAGACCGTCATTGTGGTCGGCCAGGTGATCTCATTATGCAACTGCCCGATGCCGCCCATTTGCGCAAAAGCGTGGCTCGAAAGCCCGGCCATTACGAACATTGAAAACATCGCTGCCGTGAAGAATTTTAACGAATGCGCAAACATTCGCTTGATTGATTTGAGTGACATAACTATTTTATAGTTTGTGAATATTGTTTACACCTTCGAAAGTCCCGAGTCCATCGTTCTAAGTCCTTCGCTGTACCCCCGAAAGAGGAAGTTCAGCACTTAGCACTTTGGTAACTTAGCACTTTCTTCAGTGCGGTGATTAATTAAATTGAGAATTAACTTATGATTCTACTTGCCTCGAACGCTGTGCCAGCGGTAACCATAGGCTATCTTAAAGAAGGTTAGCAATCTCTCATAGGAAAGCTTTTCTTAGAAAACGAAAGGACTGTTAGAAAACTTTGGGAAGATTGATTTCTTTCCTGTTCCTGTTCCATTAGTTTACAAAATCGAGTTCTGAATTTCACTATGTGGTCGAACGTCATCGGGGAGGAACGAGTAAAACGGATATTGAAGAATGCGCTGCATTCGGGGAAGCTTCCGGGCGCGTATCTTTTTTCTGGTCCCGAAGGAACAGGTAAAGATGCGGCGGCGACCGAATTAGCAAAGGCCATCAATTGTCAACAGCCGACTGCCGATGGCGCATGCGATGAGTGCATCAGTTGCGCGGCCATAGCAAGCTTCGCGTCCAATTCAATTCAATTCGTTCATGCCCTGCCGAAAAAATCGGACGATGATAATACCGAGCTAAAAGAAGAGGATGTTGCCATTGTGCAGGAACAGCGTGCAGCAAAGGCGGCAGATCCGTATCACCGGATCGAGATACCGCGCGCGCAGGCGATCCATATCGGACAAATCCGGGAACTCCGGCTTTCGCTCGCGCGGAGCATTGCCGGGGCCAAACGGCGCGTTGTAATAATTAGCGATGCGGATAAAATGAACCAGCAATCGCAAAATGCCTTCCTCAAGACGCTCGAAGAGCCCCATGCCGATACGATCATCATTCTTACCAGTTCGAATCCGAACGGCCTGCTTCCCACGGTCCATTCGCGCACGCAGGAAGTTCGCTTCGATGTGCTTTCCGTCGAAGATATTAAGGACGCGCTCATGGCCCGCGAATCGCTGGCGGAAGCCGATGCCGATTTCCTTGCCCGTATTGCAGCCGGAAGTTATGCGCGTGCCCGAGCGATGATCGGTGACGACGTGAAGCAAATGCGGGGTGAGATCGTCGGATTTCTTCGAATGGGGTTATCGAAAAGCCGGCGCAATGCTGCGCTCGAAATCGATAAATTTCTTCCGCGCTCGGGAGGTGGAAAGTTTTTGGAGAAACGTCAGGCTGTTGAGCAGCGCCTCTCACTCCTTACCCTATGGCTGCGGGACGCCCTTGCACTATCAGCGAATGCCCCTGGTGAGATCATCAATCGCGATCAAATGGAGGACCTGACGAAATTCGTTGCTCGTTTAGGGGAGCCACGGCGTATCATTGCGGCAATCGCTTCGGTCGATCGCGCGATGCACCGCGTAAAACTTCAGCTTCAACTCCGAGCCGTGATGATGGAATTGGTCGTGGAATTGGAACAAGCACTCGTCTCTTCATGAGTTCTGATTTTGTAGTCGGGTTTATGGCGGCAGCTGCGGTTGCATTCGCGGCGTGGCGGCTGCGGGCGCTGGATACCGGAGGCGCGATTTCCTCCTGGGTTGCCGGAGGGATTATCTTTAGTTTGGGCGGCCTGAGGCCAAGCACGGCGCTGCTCGCATTTTTTATCAGTGGCTCGCTGCTTTCTTCTCTTCCGGAACATCGGCGTTCCGGACCGTTGCTGCTTCGGGAAGAACTCGCTGGCGGTTATGCTCGGAACTGGAAGCAGGTCGGGGCCAACGGTTTCGTTCCATTTGCAGCGATTATTGCCGGGCGCCTTATCCCCAGCCTGGAAGCAGTATTCCTTCATGCGTTTTATGGATCGATAGCCGCCGCCTGTGCCGATTCATGGGGAACGGAAGTCGGTACGCGGTTCGGTAAGCGTGTTCGTAACATAATGACCGGGCACGAATTAACACCGGGGCTTTCGGGCGGGATAAGCTTCCGCGGCATAGCAGGTTCTCTTGGAGGCTCCGCCCTTATTGCTCTTGCAGCCGCGCTTCCTTTTACCAAGTCCGTCACCCCAGGCAAGGCGTGGGCGATTTTAATGGGAGGTTTTCTCGGCGCAATAGCCGATAGTATTTTTGGAGCCACCCTTCAGGCAAAATTTCAACGTTCCGGGACCAAGGAAATTTTAGAAACTCTGCCTCCGCCCAAATCGGGTATCCGGCCCGCAAGACTCATAGCGGGCTATAAGCAAATTAGAAATAATAGCGTAAATTTAGCTGCTTCGGCTATCGGAGCATTAATAGTGGTCTTAATCCTTGACTTTCGTTAATTTTTTCCTTATATTGCGTTCCAAACTTCGTTCTGTTCTTTACGCGTTGTTTTATAGGCTTCTTGGATAACCTGTTTCCAAGACACATAATGTTACATAAAATGGATTCGCCGGCCAATAAATGGTTGTGGGTAATAGGGATACATCCCGACGGATCCACTTCTTCGGTTGCTTCTAATTAATTGAGAAAAAGTTATGGTAATGCCTCGCAAAGGGCAGGAACCGGTAGTGCGGGAGCCGTTCGATTTGCCGGCGTTCAAGCTGGAAGTCCAGGGACTTGTAGAGTCGGGCATTCTCGGGGAATTCGTGGAAACCCTTGGTCCCGTTTCGCTTGAGGATATTGAGAACCTGAAGCGTCGTTATGCTTCCCTTATCATTCAACTCGACCGGCTTCGGCCTGCGCTGGCGGCGGCCAATGTTACCGCCCGCGGGAAGGATGGTGCCTGGTCAATCAAAGAAATGATCGGTCACTTGATCGATGCCGACCGCGACATCTGGTGGCCGCGCATCGAGGCATTGCTTCGAGATGAAGCCAGGAGCCCGAAACGTCCGCACTTTGCCGATATCGACCATCATACGCTGGTACGTGAGCACGGTTGGCAGTCGCAGCCACTCGAAGATATTCTTGCGCAGTTTGTTCGAGCACGCTGGCATTATGCTATGAACTTGAACGCTATATCTCCTTCCGAGTTCGAGCGTTGCGGCGAACATGCGGTGCTCGGCGAAATTTGTATTCTTCGAATGGTCCAAATTCTCGTTGCTCACGATGCGCATTATCTCGCGAAGATTAATGCGATGATCTAATTTTTTTGGGTCTCGGATCGCTCTTGATCCGCGAATGGATTTCATTGGACTATTTTTTCGATCGCGTCCCATTGTTCGCTCGGTTTATTCCAAATATACCTGCGAACGCGCGGAACGAAGGAAGGCCGCTTGTAAAGAAATAGGGCGATTTATTTCGCCGCCGTCCAATCCTGGCGTTTGATCTTATCGAGTTCCAACGTGATCGAGCCGACAGCAATGCTCATCTTTATGAGCACCGGGACGGCGGCGTCATCGTCCGAGACGTAAGCCGTAAAGCCGCCATCCGCGCCGAGCGGCGCGGAACCGCCCATGTCCATTACGCCATCGAGTTCGCGGGTCCGGACCTCTTTATCGTCTAAGGCCGCCACCTGTTCGTTCGAAATTTGGTTCGTAAACGTCACGGTCACCGGCTTCTCACCCGCTCGATCGCGCACATGGAAAAGATACTTATGTCCCACCGCGCCGCTCCATGCTCGCATGCAGAAGAGGATGCCCATGGCATCGTCGAACGGCTGAATGTTCGGTACGACCTTGTTCGAAATCTGATCGTCCGAATAGGTGAGTGTTTTTGCTACCGGATCATAGACCGAATATTTATTAATCTTTGTGTCGCCATTTTGCGTATGCTCTTCAAACTTACGCAGCGTCATGTCGTGCGTATCGTATTGATCGGTGACACTCGTTTTTACATTGAGGAAGGGCACATTGGCCGTCCAAAATTGCATGTGCGCGGCCACAGTGCCGTCCGGTGAAATGGAGCCGGTTTGAATGACGACCGTTCCAAGCTTGATAAAGCCGTATTTTACATTATAGACCAGTTCTTCGCCGGTCTGAAACACATTTTTTCGAGTTTGTGCCTGGCACGAGGAGGGCACTCCGAATGCGCTAAATAACGAAAGGACGATCGCCGCAACCGCCGCCCCTAAAACCAATTTGAAATAATGTTGCATCTTTGTATCGTATTTATTTCGCACGCTCATCCGTAACTCTACCAACAAGCGGAGCGAAATGTTTCATGTGCCAAAGTATTCGCTCAAAATACGAGCCTAACGATCTTTAAAACGAATTCACGGAAAGCGTTCGTGGAGGGAGGGACCCGGCTTTGCGATTCTGCCTTAGGGAAGTACAAAAAAAAACGCGCCCCGGATAGCCGGTGGCGCGAGGTTGCTTCTTCCTAATAAATAGGAGTTGTGTTGGTTATTGAGAAAAGATCTTCGTTCGTTAGGTTGCTATAAAAAAGTAAGCGTTTATTTGGCTGCGTATTCCGCCGAGAGCTCCGCACTTAGCTGTGAAATGGTTTGGCCAATGAAGTCGTCGTCGAAATCGTTGACAGCCTGAGCAAATTCGCGGCTAATCATGGGGCGAACGGCCGAACCGATTCCCCCAAAGACCGGGACGAGTTCGACCCGAACGCTCAGAATTCCACCGACCGGACGCGCATCGTAGCTTACGTGGACATTGATCGAGCGCTGTTGCATCGCGTTTTGATCGGTGCCGGTACTGGCGCTTATATCGAGCACCTGGCCCGAGCGAAGTAGCTCGGTCGCGCCGGAGACGTGCTGCGCGACCAAATCCGCCGTTAGCGTCGGGAGGGTATTGGCGATGGTCTCTCGCTCGGCCGCTCGCGAAAGCGAGACAACCTTTTGAAAGCTCATCGCATTGGCGGTTTGGTCGGTCGCCTGGAGTGCACCCTGCGTGCTCTCGGTTTTGGCGAGGTCGGCCGTCGCTTTCATTTGGGCGTTCGCCGCGGTGGCGAACATTATTACGGTTATGGCTGCTATGAGGGGTTTCATGGCAATTATTTTGGCAATGGTTCTAAACTACTGACTCTCACTGAAGGCTTTTGTGCTGGGTACTCACGCAAGCGGTTTCAAAGTCGAGTATCAATTACTTCACTCATATAGACGCAATTACGGGCTCGTAAATTCAGCTATTTCCTGAAAATCGACATAATTCCGCAAGAATCGCTATTTTTCTCCGTCTCAAAATCGTACGAGTGTACGGCTTCGCGACAACGAAAGAATGCGATCGTCTCAAAATCGTACACGGAATTACCTCCTTGTCTGATTTTGATACATATCCATCCACTGTGTCTCCTTTCGATACAATACATGCAAATCCATCTCAACTTGAAATAGGAGACGATTTTTAAAAATTCGCTGCCGGCCAGGGTATTTTTCGAAGGATTGCGAATCCACCAATGCTTCCGGAACGTGTTACCATACCCCTTAGGGGATCCGCTCTTATAAGAAGCAATAAAAAATTAGAAGCAATATGGTCGAGCTTCGAGAAACACACCGGCATTTCATCCCGTAAACGATAGCCCCTATGATATACGCATCTCACGAACACAACCACCGTTATCTCTAAAGCAGCCAGAATTGCTTTTTATCTCGCTGCGCGCTGTTTTTTGCAGCATTTTAGATCCACTCCGAATAATAAAAATGGATCGTCCACGCCATCGCTCTTCGATTGGCGAGGTATTTGATTTAGTTCGGCTTACTCGATGGATGGGTTTCACCTTCCTGTGAAATTCAAGCGGTCGCTACGCAGCGGCTGCCCTATCGAGCGACCGCAACGAGCCTTTGCGATCGCATTACACGAGCGATAGGCAAATCTCGTTACGGTGCGAAAGTTTTGATAATTAATCCTCACCTAGCTTCTCACCCGGCGAATTCGAGAAGCATGAGCGATCATGCGCAGCTCGCGAATGATCGATCATGTATCCCGGACCGCCAGACGACTCGCAACGTGAGTCTTTTATAAACTGAATATAGGACAGTGTGTCATGGTACTTAATTACTTACGAAAGACCGTCGGTCATGCGATGGTTCTAACCAACCCCATTCGAAGGGGTCTCGCAGGCGCAGTGGCCTTCGCGTTCCTCGCGATTGCTCTCTCGGCGCCGAACTCGTTTGCCCAAAAAGGCGGAACGGGTGTGATGAACGATGAAGTCACCTGGCCGACGACGTTTACGCTCGGCTTTGGTGCCGCCGCAAACGCCAACTGGCAGGGATCGGGAACATTCTCAACGCAGCCGACGGGCGGAGCCACCGTGGAACCGGGATATCCGGCTGGTACGACAGACCCCTTTGGCCAGTACGGTTACGATCAGAGCCACGTGATCGTCGAGCCGGAATTCCATATCCTTGCGGAAATTCCGATTGCCAAGAACCTGATGTTTGCGCCGCGCATCGCCTATAATGATTACAGCTTACGCTGGGATCAGCAAGCTTCGCCGGCAGCTCCCGCCGTTGGAGCGGTAATCTCCCAGGCGGAAATTGGCGCGGACTTGCTCTTCAAGTATGCGTTCAGCAACTTCCATGTCATGGCGGGCGCGAATCTTTCGACCCCGATACACGATCCATGGTATGCGCACACGACCACCGTCGAGAATGCGGTCGATTCCAAGAATGCAATCCCGAATTTCGCGAAATTCCTCGCGGCGCTAAAAGGTGGCGTCGGATATGATATTCCGCTCAATGGAAATAACACCATTTGGCTTACGCCAGAGGCGTTCTTCAGCTATCCCGTCACCGATTACGTGCAGGACCCGAATCCTCCGAGCAACAACCGCGAGTTGTTCCCGGTAACGCTTTCGGGCGGAGCAAGCTTGAAGTTCGCGCTTGCCGGACCGCCAGCCGCGCCTCCGCCCGCTCCGATCGCAGCAACGATCACCGCGCATGGCGTGATGCCGGACGGTTCGCTCACGGCCGATCTTATATCGCCGCAGCAAGCCATTCATACGCGCGCTTCGATTCCGCTTCTGCCGTACATCTTCTTTGACGACGGGCAGGCAGTCATCAATACGAGATACAACCGTAGCGGAGCGACTGGATTCAGCGAGCAATCCGCGCTGGCCGGCAAGGACGCGCTGGAAGCGAACCACGATGTGCTCGATATTATCGGCGAGCGGATGAAAAATAATCCGAGCTTGACCTGCACTGTGGTCGGGACCAATTCCAATACGAAGGACGAACGTCAAAACATCGAGCTTTCGAAGGCTCGCGCCAATGCGGTGGCCGATTACCTTAAAAGCACGTGGGGAATCGATCCCGGGCGCATAACCGTCGATCAGCGCAATTTGCCGGAACTTCCGACGAATCCTGTAACGAAAGCTGGAATTGAAGAGAACCGCCGCGCCGAGATTACCTCGACCAGCGCCGATCTCACGGCTCCCATTAAGATCGAAAATCGTCAGGCCGTGAGTGTCGGAGCCACCACCGCGCGCTACGATATTACCGTTACGCCGGACCCCTCGGTCCACACCTATACCAGTTGGACCGTAACGCTCGATAAGGATGGCGTTCAGCTTGCGCCGCCGCTTACCGGCACCGGAGCGCCGCCGGCATCCACCACTCAGGATATACCGGACGCTGGAAAATATGTCGGACAGCCTGCGCATTACACCCTCACTGTTACCGACGCTCAGGGCCAGACCGCTCATTCCGATGGCTACACGCGCATCGAGTCGAAGACCGTCGATCATAACGATCTTGAGAAATATGGAATGTTATCCTTCGATTTCGATAAGGCCGACATTAACTCCCGCGCTCAGCAGATGCTTTCCCTCATCAGCGAAAGCATTAGCGCCGGCGCAACGGGCGTGAATATCGATGGCTATTGCGATGCTACCGGCACGCCGGAGTATAACCAGACGCTTTCCGAAGCGCGCGCGAACGCTGCCGTTACTTCGCTCCGGTCGATGACCTCGCTCCCTGCGAACGTCACCGTCCGTGGACATGGGCTTCGCGATCCGCGATTCACCAACGATCTTCCCGAAGGCCGCCAGCTTAACCGCCGCGTGGAATTCACTATCGAGAAATCGAGTCAGTAATTTATTCCCCTCATCCTTCTCCCTGCCTTTTCAAGGCGGGGGGTCGGGGGGTGGTTATAAAAAAGGCAGGCTTCGGCCTGCCTTTTTTTTTTGCTTTGTCATTCCCGCGAAAGCGGGAATCCAGGTTCGGGCGCTCGCTGTCATCGGGGTCTGGATTCCCGCTTTCGCGGGAATGACACGAAAAAAAGCTTGTCCTGAACTCGCCGAACGATCAGCGTAATCCCGATCACATTTTCGCCAGCGCGAGCGAAAGATTATCCTTGGTCTTGAGTCCCATCTTTTTGCGAATATTCAATCGGTGAAATTCTACGGCACGCTCCGTCACGCAGAAGAGGCGCGCGATTTCCTCCGATTTCAGGTTCATCCGAATGAGCGTCGAGATGCGGATTTCCATCGGCGATAAATCCGGGACGGCCGCCATCAGCTTTTTAACGAAATCGGGATGCGCGGCTTTGAACTGCGTATCGAATTTCTCCCAATCGATGGATTCGCACGGCAGCCGCTTCACCCGCTCCCGCAGTTCCCGCGCCGCCGGCTCTGTCGCAGGAATCTTCCGCGCGATTTGCAGCAAATCCGCACGCAGGCCGGAGAGCAGTTCGGTTTGGGCAAGAAGTTGGAGGGTGGTGTTGCCGAGCTCCTTTTCAAGATGCAACTTCCGAACTCGAAGTTCTTTGGTCTCTGCCTCGTGTTTTTCCATTTCTTGTTCCACGCGGAAGACAAGAAGTTGTCGTCTTGTCTTGTCGCTCATTATTCGATCACACACCTCATGATATAATTTGAATTGTTTGAGCGCATCGGAGGTCTGCCCCATTCGGCCGAAACATTCACTGAGAGCATGGTGGGTAGTTGCTTCATTTTGTTTATCACCGGTACTTTGAGTTAGCGGGAGCAATTGCATGAGAATGTGAAGTGCTTTGGCTGGGTCACGTTTTAAAAAAATTTTTGCTTGGCTAAGCATTGTCTTTTGCTTTGAAGGGTTTGCAGGAATAGAACTCCCCTTATTGGCCTCTTCATACCAACCCAGTGCTTCCTCCTCTTTTCCTTGAAGCGCCGCCACATCGCCGAGTATGCGCAAAGCTTCCACCGGACGCTCCATCCCAAGCAACTCGGTTCCATTTAAGCACTCTCGTGCTGCTTCGATGGCTGCTTCAAGTAATCCCATCTTTAAGTATACGTTGCCCAAGATCATCTTCATGATAGCAATCGTTCTAAGATTGCCAAGGCTCGATTCGAAAGCGATGGCTTCGAGACATTGTTGCACGGAAGATTCAAAATCCCCCTGAGTTGCAAAACCTTCTGCAAGATTAACCTTAGCGACCGAAATTATTTCAGAGAAATGATTTGCTTTTGCAAGTTCCAGTGCTTGGAAATTGAACTCTATGAATCTGTCCGTATCACCTAATCTGTCATAGTCGTTTCCTAACCCAAGCAGCGCACTCGCAGCCGTATGGGCTGTTGCGTTGTCCGCCGATGCTTCCTGATACACGCTCCGATGAATGGGAAGTGCGAGTTCTGGCTCATCTCCGGTAAGAAGGTTTGCATAGTTATTTTTGACTCGGAGGGATTTCCGATGATCGAGACGCTCCAGTTCGGGAATGGCAATTTCATAGTGTTTCCTCGCATCCATCAACTCGCCGGCATTCGCGCAGCATACTGCTATCGCAGCATGGGCCGACGCAATTCCCCACGCCCACTCCTGCGTTTGCGCCAACTCGAGAGCATGCCGAGCCACTACAATCCCCCCGCGAGGATCGGATTCGATGTTGATGCTGTCACTCAGTCGGGTGAATTCATCGACGATCGCTTGGGGTGGAATGCGCGCTTCCATTGGGCGAGGCTATCGAAAGATAAAGTATTGAAGAAGGCTTAGTGGATGCTGCGCACTTTAAAAAATCTCGGATCAATCGAAGGCTCGATAGCCGACAAGCGAACATTATCGAATCGGTCAAGCCACGCCTCTCGATTGGGTGTGGAGAACAAAAAAGTTTCGGGCTGATCGTCGGCCAGGAGATGTTGAAGCTGCTGCGATAGAGTCAGACGACGGTCATGATTCATCTCCGTCTGAATTGCCTCCATCAGGCTGTCGGCGATGGGATTAGAGTAGCCACATGCATTGGAGCCACCCAATATCCCATTCTTCGTATGATAATCGCCGGATAGATCCGGCTCGACAGGATCCCAGCCTTCCCCTCCGAAATAAGCATCATAATTTCCTTCCCGAACATTACCGAGAGCGATTGCAAAATCGACGATCATTAATTTTGCATCGATTCCGACCTTTCGAAGGTCTTCAATCAGAATCAAATAGTGCGGTGCTTTGCTTGTTGCCAGGAAGGTAAATCGGAAAGGTGTTTTCTTTCCATCGATCATCTTATCGAGTATCCCATCGCCGTCGGAATCCCTCCATCCTTCTTTGGCGAGCAACTGCCTTGCAGAGGCCGGATCGTAAACTGGTTGCTGAACCGTTGAGTCCCAGCCTGGCTGAATAGGCGTTATCGGGCCTTCCGCTTTCTTTGCAAGCCCATGATATACGACCTGAAACATCGCGTCGCGATTGACTAACATCGTTAATGCCTTTCTCACATTAGTCGATCCAAAGAGCGGACGATTATTATTCCATTCGATCTTGGAATAACTCGCGTCGTAGACCGTATCACGCTTGATAAATGACCAACGGTCGCTATCGAAAGCATGGAGGTAATCCTGAGAGGAAATGGCCGCAACATCAATATCTCTTGCTTTGAGAGCAACAACACGCGCATTCTCATCGCCAATTTTACGATAGATCAGCCGCTCTGGATAAGCCTCCAGGCCGGGTATTTTATCCGCCCAATAACTCGAATTTTTTCGAAGCTTGACTAATTGTCCGCGTTCCCATTCCTCGAACAAATAGGGCCCGGAGCCAACAAAGCGATGAGTGTCAGGGGATTTTTCCGTACTCACAAACTCCTCGCCGAGTTGCTTCGCTATTTGCGAGGGTATTGTTGCCCGTAACTGGGCCCAAGTAATATGGTCTGTCAAGCCTGCGCTATCAAACACATGTTTAGGTAAGATAAAAACCGACGCAATGTCAAAGACTCGATTAAATTTCACATCACTATAGTGAAATGAAACGATACCAGGTGCAGGAGACCATACGCTATCCAATTTCGCAAAACTTTCACGTAGCATGTCCACCTGAGCTGAGCGATTTGCTATCGTTTTGAACGTGTAGATTACGTCCTCGGGATTCACGGGAAGACCATCCGACCACCGAGCACGAGGATCTAACGAATAATAAAGTGTGTGTCCATCGGCGCTTGTTTGAGGAAGTGAAGCCAGGACAGGCATGAGTCGGTAGGTTGAACGATCGAGTTGATTGAGCGATTGCCAGACCTCGAGATGAATATCTTTTGAAGCTGCATCGGTCGCCAGCAATGGGTTGATTGTAATCATCACATCTAAAGCGCCAATCCTCACTTCGTTCATACTGGGGAGTTTTGGCGTATTATTTTTTTTGCACGAGCCGAAGCTTACTGAAAGGAAAAGAAAGATGATGATTAGGATTCGATGTCTCGACACTATGAATTCTCCTCTCGAGGCTACCGGAGCGCGACTCCGATATCTATGATACGAATGAAAAATCATCGGAGGACGAAATAGTGCCGGAAGGTATATTGAAAAATACGGCGCGAATCCAATATGGAATTCGCACCGTATTCAACGCCGACAAAACAGCAACACTCTTATTGCCGGCGCCAGTTTACAGAACCGACCACGTCGCCAGTCGATGAACTGGTGCGAAGGAGAGTAGTATCCCCATTGGAGGTGAGCATGGTCGAAATCCGATACGGGCTGGAGACCGATGAATAGACGACCTTCCAATCGGTCGGTGATGGGCAGAAAGATGCCGCATACGGCGTTCCGAGTGTCGTTGTGTTGCCGGTCGATGTATCCATCGATGTAATAGAGTTCTGATAGCCCGAAATGATGTTCCCGCTCGTCCGCGCGTATTCGATCGGCGCAAGATTAGACCGTCCCGAATACTCGTGCCGGAGATTCCCATTCAGATCTACGACGCGAATGTATTTTCCCCAGGGTTTGGCAACGACGATCGCGATCAGCGATCCGTCGGCACTCCAAGTAAGGTGATTGAATTCGCAATCGGTATCGGAATAGATCAAGGTCGGCGTTCCACCACCCGCAGCGATCGTGTAAAGCATGGATCTGCGCGCCGTGCTTGGCTGACCTTTGTACATCACGAAACCGATCACGTTATTGGAGGAAACGGAAGACCACGCCGATTCCATAAAATTCGTGCTGTCGGTATTCCAGTCATGCGACCAGATCGTGCTCTGGTTCGTACCTACAGGGACACCATTCGAAGTTGAGACGTTGATCGTATGCAGGTAATAGACGGTTCCATTTTGAGCTTCCCAGCAGACCGATCCTCCCGTGGGCGACCACGTGGGATGATGAAAGTCACCCTCACCGGAAGTCGAGTAGTAAATGCACTTCCAACTTGCGCCGGTTGAATCCATGACCCAGAGTCCAGGATAGCTTGAAGCGCTATGTCCGCTACCGACAGCCGTGTCGCCAAAATAGACGATTTCTGGATGAGCATTCCAAGTTATAGTACTGCCTCCGTGTGAATTTAGCGGAAGGTTTGGCCCCGTGGCCGATTGCATATCCTGCTTACAGGAAGAAAGAAGCGCCGCCGCCATCAGGCAAGCACCGAAGAGAACAAACGCGTAATTAGCGCGTGGAAGAAGCGTTTTCATTGTATTGCATCCGATTAAAAGTGGAAAGACTTCGGTAAATGGCCAGACATCGAGCCATTCGTCCGATTGAATTAACGGATACAAAAATAGGGGGCAGTGGGCAATCCCCGTTACGAGAAAAGTACTAGGCCCCAAAATTAAACCAGGATTTTCCGGGTGGATTGGATTTCAGGATGGAAAGGGAAAGCATGGAAAAATGGATTCATTTTTCTCTTGACTTTTATTAAAAAATCGTTATATTAGGGAAGCGAATGATGCGTGCGCATCGTTCTTATTCTTGCAATTCTTTAGATTTGGCCCTCGGACTTGAAAGGACGGTGGCGCCGGTCTTTGAACCAATCACGATGAAGGTAGTAACGAGTAACGCGTAGCGAGTAACGAGTAAGAAGCTCGTGCGCTCCTTACTCCTTATCCGATTCGCTTCACTCGCTGCTCCGCTTGGAATCACATTCTTAGAAGGAGACAGCATTATGCTCATTACGTTTGAAGGAATCGATGGCTGCGGAAAGTCGTCGCAGGCGAAGCTAATCGCCGACCGGTTGAACGATCAGGGGATCGAGTGCCTCTTGGTTCGGGAACCCGGAGGCTCGGAACTTTCGGAGCAGATTCGCTCGGTGGTCCTGAACACGAAACACGAAGCCCCAATGTCCCACGCGGCGGAATTATTACTTTTTGCCGCGAGCCGCGCGCAATTGGTCGAGGAAGTGATCGATCCGGCGTTGGCGCGAAATGCGGTGGTCATCTGCGATCGCTTCACCGATTCGACGATCGCGTATCAGGGTTATGGTCGCGGGTTGCCGCTAGCCTATATTCGGACGATTAACGATCTCGCCACGGGTGGATTGGTGCCGGACCTTACGTTCCTGATCGACGTGCCGATCGAACTTGCGATCCGCCGCCGTAAAGGCATGGGGGATGACCGAATGGAATCCGAAAGCCGGTTATTTTTTAGCCATGTGGTCCAGGGTTATATGGCGCTCGCGCAAAAGCATCCGGATCGTATTCATGTGATCGACGGCAACGATTCGATGGAAGACATTCATCACACGATTACGCGGCTTGTGGAGTACGAGTTGGGAAACGATCTGCGGCACGCGCATAGAATGACGAATCGTCCGCGTCGTGCCGAAGGAGCATTCCCGGCAATGCTTCCGGCTACAGGTGATTTCGAATATTCTTTCGGAGGTACAGAAGAAGCTATCGTATAGATAGTTCAACCCCCCTTCTTCTTGGGAGGGGGGCTACTCGCCACTCGCTATCTTCGCGAGATTTTCCCGAATGTGACGGTCGAATTCCGAGAATACGGCTTCTTTTTGAAGGAGCGGGAATTCCATTTCATACTCCTTGAGCATCGCAGGATCGAGACGAATGGAGACCAGTAGTTCCACGGCGGCATCGAATTGATGGTCCTGAATATAAAGGACGCGTGCGCGGCCATAATGCGGCTCCGGCCAGGCTGGTTCGAATCCACTCGATGTTTCGTAGGCATGAAGGGCTTCATCGAAACGGTGCATTTCGAAGAGCGTCTCGCCATAATCGAACCACGCTTCGAAATCTTTTGGGGCCAGTTGCAATACCATTCGGTAGGCTATGAGGGCCTCATCGTGTCGCCCGAGATTGAAAAGCGCGTCGGCTTTGGCGTACCATAGCTCGGAATATTTGTTGTCGATGGCGAGCGCGGCGTCGTAATCTTCGAGCGCTTTCGCGTGCTGTTCGAGCGAATCGTAGCAGGAGCCACGGCCGAAGAGACTTTCCGCATGTTTCGGGTTGAATTTGAGGGCCTGAGAAAAGCAGCGGATCGCTTCGCGCCAGCGCTTCAATTCTTCGTACGCATTCGCGAGGTTATGCCACGCCCCGACATCCTCAGCATCGTACTTCAAACACTCTTTGTAGGATTCGACCGCATCCGAAAGCTTGCCTAAATTCGCACAGGCATTGCCGCGATTGTACCACGCGGCTGGAAATTCCTCTTTAATAGCAAGAGCAAGTTCATAGCTCTCGATCGCTTTATGGTACATTCCCATTTGCGTATGGATGATACCGCGATTATACCAAGCACTGTAATTATAAGGATTGAGGTCCAAATGGGCTTCGTAGGAGGCCAGCGCCTTTTCGAGGTCGCCCGTTGAATCGTAACAGAAGCCCAACTCATAGTAGGCGTCCTTCGCGAATTCTTTCACTTCGCGCAAGTACCGGAAGATCGCAATCGCATCCTCGTAGCGTTCCGCTTTTTCGAAGCAAATTCCTTTATTGAACAGGGCTTCGTCATTCGCGGGATTCGACGAGAGCGCCCGTTCGAAAATTTCGAGCGCTTCCTCGGTGCGGCCCGCGCCATCCAGCGCTACCCCGTAATTAATGAGAAGCTCATTATCGGTGGGGTTCATCGCGAGCGCATGCTCATAGGATTCGATGGCCTTCTCGAAATCGGCATGGTGCGCCTCCAGCATTCCGCGGCGATGCCAGCCGTCGCCATTGAACGGAGCCCGTTCCGTGAGCAAAAGCGCGAAGTCCAATGCCTCTTCGAACTTCGCGTTCTCGATACAATAGTCGACTAATTCTTCGAGGATATCGGGATGGAGAAAGCGCGGCTCTTCTGTGTTTTCCGCCGGATGCGATTCTTCTGTGTGGTGGGCACTACCGGTAAGGCTCTCGCCAGAAGAGAGCTTCCGGCGCTTTTCTTCGCGGTGACGTTTTAGCTCCTCCTCGAAATATTTTCGCCGGCGATCCCGTGTTTCTTTCGAATCGCCGTCAAATTCACCTTCGCCTTCGAAACCGAAGGCATCGAAATTATCGAATCCACTCATGATGGCCTTTTGACCTCCATTGTTTTCGCCAGCAATAATTGGCTTGCCACGTGTCAGGCCACAATGGTGGCCGACTGATTTTGAAAGGCTGGCAATAACCTTTCCCTCAGTTAAAGGAACACTCCCGCTACATAGAATGCTTCCCGTCCATCATAATAATATCGTGGCTTTGAAAAGTCAAGTTCTTAATAGGGAATGTGGATAAGTATTGTATTCTTAGTATATATTAATGTATAGAGTTTGTCTTTTTTAATTTTATTTAAATTTAGTAAGTGTAAAGGGTCGTTGGCAGGGTGAAATTCACACAAACCGTGACAATTTCAGAGAAAAATCATGGATTAGAGAATTCATAAATAGCATAGGGAGTCTTCCTTTCCACGGAGGAGTTGGCTATTTACGTAATGTTCGAACTTCTGACGCAATCGTCCCCGCGGACTATTTGGCTGGCGGTCATTCTTCTTGTTTTTGCGCAACCCGCGCAAGGTCAAGTTGTGCTCACTCTGGAGAATCCGGTGGCGGACAGCTTTCCCATTGTCCATATCGATGTAAACGTGACGCAAAACGGCGGCCCGGCATCGCTCATTACAGGAACGAATTTTAGCGTTCGCGAAGATGGGACTCCTGGCAATGTCATTGGTCTCACGGGATGTGGCGGGACGTCAAGCGCGGCAATCGCGCTCGTTGTCGATACCAGCTCGTCGATGAACGCAAGTCTCGGTTCGGGCCCAACACTGAACCGCAGCTACAGCACGTTCAACAATGCGATTTCAAAATTCCTCGCGAGCATTCCAGGGCCCTCGCTCGTAGCGCTCGTGCCGTTTGCCGATACGTCAACTCTTTGGTATCCCGATAGTGTAAATTCTTTTTACACTTCCAATAACTTCATCGATACCACGGCGCTCATGAGACATGTCGGCTGGCTCAAATATATTGGAGCGAACACCGATGCCGTTTCCGGTATTGCCGAAGGTGCAAGGGTACTTCAAACGAGCACGCTGCCACGGCGTATTATGATTCTGGTTACGGACGACGCGGTTACCAATGCCGATAGCGTGGAAATGTTTCTGAAGTCGCTTGGGATTCGTCTCTTTATCCTGGATGTATCTCGCGATTCCACCCAAACCGACAACGCGAACCGCGATCTTGCCATCGGCACCGGCGGCGGGTATTATCATGCTTACGATACGACACTCTATGCACCCATGCTGCTTTCTATGTCGCAGCTCATTTTTGCTGAGCATTGCACGCTGGAATACCGCAGTTCTCTGGCATGCCCTGCTTGGAACCTTCATCATGTCGTAGTCACGCTCAATTACAAGGGGGCTATAACGTCGGCAAATATATCCTACTCGATGGGTCGCGTTCTCCATGATTCGATTCCGCCGCGCATCTCGCTCGACACCCCATCGTTTATTTCCAGGGACGTGCATGCCTATGACATTTTTCCCTGTGAGAGCGGAATGCAATCTCTTTTCGATTCACTCGCTATAAATTTCACAATTCGATCGCAAAGAATAGCCGCGGATTCCATGAGCGATTCGCTGACAGTGACCGATTCCCTTTATCCCGCCGATGCCTACATGCTTGCAATCGACACGGCAGGAAATATTGCTCGCAAGCATATTCATTACCAGCCTAAGCCGGACCTTTATCCGCCACAATTCGATGCACCGCTACGTACCGGAGCGTTGTATGCGGAAGACATTCATGAGTCCCTTCCGTGGGACCGGGGGGTCGATACAATCTATCTTACTTCGGGCGCGGTGAATCTTTCCCTCGATAGCGTGCTAGTTGTGAACCGGCAGCTCGCACATGCCTATTTGCATATTCTGGACGCGCGCGATTCCGCCATGGCGTGCCTGGTAGCGAGAGACTCCGCAGGCAATCGCGATACGGCCTGCATTGAATGGGATGGAGAAGGTGCGGACACGCTTCCACCCGTCATCCTTCAGTTGCCAACGCCCGAACCCAGATCGGAACTATCGGGCATCGTTACGGAAGCGAGGCTGCGCGATCGTGGTATTCGGCGCGTGGATGTTACGCCACTCATTAATACCGGCTCGTCGCAAATCAGGTATGATTCCGGTCCCCAGGCGAGAGTGAGTGTCACGCTTCTGGATTCTCTCTATGCCGCGAGTGCGCTCATCGAAGCGACAGATAGTGTCGGCAATTTTGCGCAAGACACATTCGAATACGTACCGCTTGCCGACGTCCAGGCGCCCATTTGCAGCTACACGCCGATCGGGAAGTCCGAGTTTGTTTTTTATGCGACCGATACCCAGGCCTGGGATCGCGGTATTGCGTATCTTCTCCTTCTTAGTTCCACGACCAACGCTTCGGCCGCTCCCGCGCAATTTTTGGATGGCCATCGCGCCATGCTTACGGTGAATATTACGGACCGGACGCTGCCCGCGACGATCGTTGTGCAAGGGACCGACAGCGCGGGTCATCAAACTACGGTAACTTTAACTTTTCCGGGCATTCCGCTCATTCCGCTGGGTGATACGGTGATTGATTTTGGCACCGTGGTTTCGCCCGCGAGCATCACTCGCACGATATTGTTTACGAATCAAAACGATATTCCCGTTTCCCTCGATCTGGGTCCGCTCCAGGGTGACGATTCCGTTTTTCGAATCCTCACTGCAAGCCCTGTGCTATTTCCCGCCTTCGGGAGGGAAGCCGTTTCTATTGAATTTCATCCATCGCTCATCGGATCCTATATGGCTGCATCCACGATGATGCACCACATTGCAGTTGGAGGAATTACGCTACTGGGGCGGTCGATCGGCACGCTGGCGCTTGCACTCGATACCGTCATAGCCAAGGGAGGGGATACCGGGTCACTTCATCTTTCCATCGAAAGCGAGCCGAAACCGACGAACCTCGATACTATCGGATTTACGCTGACTTACGATCCGGACATGGTGAGCTTTGCCGATCTTCAACCATGTCCCAACGGTTCGCTGGACACGGGACTTTGCCTTTACGATGCATACTGGAGTGGGGGTGTCGCTGGGAACCGGCAAGCCATCCTCGTACGGAATAATCCGGCGGCCGGTGCGACGCTTAGCTTTGGCCGCACCGTTCTTACACTACCATTTCAAACATTTGTGTCGGCACACGATACCGCCATTGTGCATATCACGCCGCTCCATATTTTTTCGGCAAAAATACTTTCTGCAAAAGATGGACTGGTGATTGCAGGTAACGATTGCGGCGACCCCAAGCTTCGCTCGTCGATGACAGGAGGCACTCTCGTTTTCAAAATCCTTTCCGTGAACCCGAATCCTGCAAATGCTTCCATCGAGCTTCATCTTCGAAGCGAGGGCGAGATGGATGCAAGCGTTGCGTTCGTCGCGCTCGATGGCGCGATTGTAAAGAGCCTGCCCGTACATATTGTAAAAGGAGTTCAAACATTACCGATCTCTGCTCTTCCCGATGCCTCCGGCGCATTCGAAGTCGTTGTCAGCGCAAATGGCCGCGAGTTAGACCGAACCCGAATAGAGGTTGTGCGGTAGTATATCTCCATGTCCAAAATTAAAACGAAATTCGTTTGCCAATCTTGCGGCTATATTTCTCCGCGCTGGATTGGGAAATGCTCGGAATGTAATTCCTGGAATAGCTTCGTCGAAGAGCGCATCGCGGCGGGACCGGAAAATTCGCGTGCGCTTGGAGCACGGGGCACGGAAGCGAATAGCGAAGCGCGGCATCCCATTCGACTGAGCGAAATATCGACGAGCGAAGAAGGTCGCATTACCACCGGAATTGCGGAGTTAGACCGCGCCCTGGGTGGCGGCATCATGCCAGGATCGATTGTGCTTGTGGGAGGCGATCCGGGGATCGGCAAATCGACGCTCATGATGCAAATGGTCCGTGGACTGATGCCCGGCTCGAACACGCTTTACGTTTCCGGCGAAGAATCGCCTCGGCAATTAAAAAGCCGCGCCGCACGGTTGGGACTTGGGAATGATAATTTGTATATCCTCGCCGAAACGAATGTGGAATCGGTGATCGAAGCGGTGCGCCAAATGACGCCGGAGTTGGTGATTGTCGATTCGATTCAAACCATGTATCGCCCAATGATCGAATCGGCGCCGGGAAGCGTCTCGCAAGTGCGCGAATGTACCGCGCTACTTATGCAAGCGGCGAAGATGACGGGTATTCCCGTCTTCGTTGTCGGACATGTAACGAAAGAGGGCATGATCGCAGGGCCGAAAGTGCTCGAACATATCGTCGATACCGTGCTGATGTTCGAAGGCGAGCGAACACACGCCTATCGCATTTTACGGGCCGCGAAAAACCGGTATGGCTCGACGAACGAGATCGGAGTGTTTTCGATGACCGGCAGCGGCCTGGAAGAAGTTCCGAATCCATCGGAAGTGTTTCTATCGGAGCGCCGAAAAAACGCAAGCGGTTCGGCGGTAACATCGGTGCTCGAAGGCACACGGCCGGTGCTCATTGAAATTCAGGCGCTCGTTATAAATTCAAGTTATAGCACGCCACAGCGCACCGTCACAGGATATGACACCCGCCGGGTTGCGATGCTGCTTGCCGTGCTCGAAAAACAACTGGGTGCTCGACTCGGACATTCGGATGTTTTTATCAATATTGCCGGCGGGCTGTTTATTGACGAACCGGCCGCCGATCTCGCGATAGCGCTTGCCGTCCTTTCGAATCAACTCGATCTTGCAATCGATCCGGCGGCGTGCCTGATCGGGGAGATTGGATTGGGCGGGGAAGTCCGTGCCGTGCCGCAAGCGGAATTGCGCGTCGCTGAAGCAATTAAGCTCGGCTTCCAGCACATCGTTTTACCACGCGCGAATATGAAGTCCATGCCAAAAGTGGCGGAGAAAATTACCTTGCGCCCGGTGGCACACATCGAAGAAGTTAGGGCGAGCGTATTGTAAATAAGTCAAGCATCGTCATTGCGAGGCCCCTTTGGGGACCGAAGGGAGCCAAATGCGACGAAGCAATCCCTTTCAATCAAGCAACGGATTGCTTCGTCGAATCGAACTCCCTTCGGTCGTTCGATTCTTCTCGCAATGACGTTTTCATCATGTTCAGAAATAGAACATTCTATGACAATCCTTCTTGCAACGCACAATCCCCACAAGCGCGAAGAGCTTCGTAAGATATTGCGCGGTGAACTTTCGAATGGAATTGAAATTCTCACGTTAGAGGATATCCAGCCGCCGGTTGGTGACATCGACGAAACGGGCACGACACTCGAAGAGAATGCGCTCATAAAAGCGCGAACGATTTTCGAAAAAACCGGAATTCCTTCTGTTGCCGATGATACCGGCCTCGAAGTCGATGCGCTCGGCGGCGAGCCGGGTGTGTATAGCGCGCGTTATTCCGGAGAGGGCGCGACGTACGCCAGTAATGTTCTAAAACTTCTCGACGCAATGAAGGGCGTGGAGGATCGCCGCGCAACATTCTCGACGGTGATTGCATTTGTCGATGTGAACGGTGGCGAGCATCTTTTTCGTGGCGAGATACATGGCATTATTGCACGAGAGCCGCGAGGCGCAAATGGATTTGGCTACGATCCGATTTTTATTCCGGAAGATTCCGGCCGAACGTTCGCCGAATTATCCGATTCGGAGAAGAATGCGATCAGTCATCGCGGGCGGGCATTACGGGCGTTTACCCGCTACCTCGGTAGTACTACGAACTTCGCCACTTGACCGCCAAGCCGCGCGAAGTAGCAACCGGGAGAGAGAGTGACTTGAACGTTCTTATTAAATATTCCTGAAGGGATATTTGATTCACAAACAAGAACGCCAAGAGGATCGAATAAAGTTAATTTTCGAATGTCAGCAGAAAAAGGGAATGACACAAGCAATAGTTTCAAACTTGAAGAATATGATAATTTAAAATTTTCTGCGCCATTAACGTTGAAAGTTGAGACGCTTGAGGGAATCTTCGCGGGGAAATCAATCGTAATGGGTGCGGGTATTTCGCCACTATCGGATCCACTCACATTCGAACTCATAAATCCTCCACCCACGCTTGTTTGATATTTTGAAAGATAATCTCCTTGCACGCTAATAGTATCGGAGAAGTTCCCGTCGTAGTGAATTGTGTCAAAATATAGGATATAACCCTCCCCTACAGTAAACATCCGAAAACTTGGGTCTATCCCTTCATAGCTTACGGTTAAGTTCCGAATTAGATGCGAGGTAGTATCAATTTCGAAGCTGCCATGGTAAGAGGTATCTGAAAAAGTGAAAGACAAATTTTGATATTCCGGCTTGCCAAAATAGTCAAAATCCATGGGCATAACTTCTGTTCCATTAATCGTATCGTAAGGGGGACGGGCGTTGTAAATATATTGGTAAGAACATCCTATCGCACCAGAACCACCACATCGAAATATCAGCAATGAATGTTCATCATGCTGGGCCAAACATGGTGAACATGCCGCCATAAGTAAGATAACAATAGCTAAATAATACAGAAAAGAAGCCTTCTTCATTGTCACTGGAACAGCGCCACACCGCTATCATTCCGAGGGGATAGAGAATTGACCTATTCGCAAACGCTTGCCTACGGACTAAAAGCCTTGAGATAGGCTGAAAGCCTCGCGCGCTACCTCGGTAGCACGACGAACTTCGCCACTTGATCGCCAAGGCGCGCAAAGTAGCAACCGGGAGGAAGTTGACTCAATGATATTTTAATTTCTTGAGAATCAGATGAGATAGTCTGCTCCTTCCGCACTCGACCGGCCACATCAAGAATCCTCAATTCCCTTATGCGATTGGAAACCGGAAATACAAAGCCGACATCATCATTGACAACACTCACTGAAAATCTTCTGATGACTGGGTTCCCAACCGCTGCAACTCCAAGTTTAGAAGGGGCTATTGTAATTCTAACACTGTCTTGAGCATCGCCCGAAGATGCACAGTTCCCACTTTCATAGTATGTCTGTCCCCCGCCGAGTATAGTGCTGAAGCTGTATGAAGCATCGAACATCCCATTAACTTGAATGATACCGAAAGAGTCTGAGTAAGGCAGGCTACCGAAACTGATCATTAAGTTATCTTCTCCATGAGCATTATACTGGTCGGTGTAGTCATAGCGTTTAATGATATTGAAACCCTTTATCATCTTGGCATTTGTATCCACGTCAAAACCTGGACCCCACGGATAAGTATTTGGTCCGGAATAACGATGCGACCCCTCATATCCCGCGGTAATTGATCTCTCGTCATCATAGGTTGAGGTGACGCTGCCATGAAGCAACACATTTACCGTCATTACACAACTGCCAGTTACATTCCCACTATAGACAGAAACAATCGAATTCGAATCTATCTGTGCCTGCGCCTGTCCCGCTACCAGCGAGAGAACGATAACCGCGCCGCAAAATATCGAAGCCATCTTCATCGCCATCCAAAACAGCACGGCGTTGCGATCATTCCGAGGGGATGGAGAATTGACCTACTTGCGCATATTGCTCACGGGCTAAAAGCCCTGGCACAGGCTGAAAGCCTGTGCTACACACGCGCTACCGTGTGTCCGCTTCCGAGAATTTCTTTTCGAAGAGATCGCTCACTTTTCGTAGTTCCGGTTTTCGCGAACAGAGGAGATCGACCTTGAATTTGTAGTCCTCGTCGCTCATCGCATGAAGGTGGTGCAGCGCGACGGCATCCATGAGTCCCAATGCATCCTGTGGATGGCGTTTCATCGTGCTCGTGAGTAATTCAATTGTTTTTTTCCGCTGGCTCGAATCCGAGGCGGCAATTTGGGCCATGCCAAACGAAGCATCGATAGCATAGGCATAGGGCGCGTAACCGGATTCCTGATAAAAGGGAATATCGTTGAGTGCAGGGATCGAGTCCATCGTTTTTACGATCTCTTCATTGGCCCGCATGGCTTGGGCGTTGTGATGCAACCCGCGTTCGAAATCGGCATAGGAAACGAGAAAGGAGGCTTTCGATTCTCGAATTCGAAAGAGTGGCAATGCCTTCTTAAGTAACGAGTCTGCTTTCTGATTTTCTCCGTTTTGAATTTCGAGCAACCCCTCGCAGCCATAAACGATAGCCAGAGCATCCGGATCCTTGCGAACGGAAGGATCGCTGGCCGTGGCACGCCACTTTTGAATCACCTCGTTGATCGTGGCAGTGCTATCAAGCAGTTTGTTTTGAAAAGCATAGGCCTCTTCGACTTTTTTTCTGCCCTTCGATCCATTTTCCGGCGCTTGGGCATTTGAAGAATGATTTATGACGAAAAGGACCGCAAGAATTAAAGCGAGATAGCGCATATTAGCTTAGTAATATGCGCTTCTCTAACTTTAGTTCGGCTCGTTCGAAGGATGTTGTGGGGAATGCGCACACCGGCGTCACAGCTTCCACATCGCGCCAATG
>Ga0207664_10000267_pt1 | contig 39283 bp, 42 predicted proteins | sample LARL83metaG_FD_184349 | JGI IMG/M metagenome (GOLD analysis project Ga0207664, IMG submission 184349) | Corn, switchgrass and miscanthus rhizosphere microbial communities from Kellogg Biological Station, Michigan, USA - LAR L8-3 metaG... | ecosystem: Host-associated > Plants > Roots >... | reverse complement strand
AGCACCAAACGGTCGGCCTCCCACTCCTCCTGCTCCGTTCGCAGGCGGTAGCCGGAGCCGCTCGGCTCGATCTCGGTCACAGCGGTGCCGGGGTTGACGACCGCGCCGAGCGCCTGCGCCCGCGCCGCGGCGGTCGCGACTGCCAGCTCCGGGCGTACGAAGCCCGCCTGTAGGTCGAGAAGTGCCGCGTCGCCGGCGCCGACCACGTGCTGTGGATAGCGGCGCCGCAGGTCGGCGGCATCGAGCAGTTCGTGAGGCAGGCCGTGCAGCTCGGCGCTGGCGCGCGCTCCCCGCAGCACGTCGCTGCGCTCGGAACCGATCATCAGCGCGCCGCAGAGTGTCAGCAGGTGCCGGCCTATCTCGGCCTCGAGCTCCCGCCAGAGCGGGAGGGCGGCCAGCAGCAGGGGAACGTAGCCCGGGCCCTCGAAGTAGGCGGTCCGGAAGATCCGCGTATCGCCGGTCGATGACCCGCGGTCGTGGCCGGGCTCGAACTGCTCGAATCCGGCGCAGCTGACCCCGCGACCGGCGAGCCGCCAGAGCGTCATCGAGCCGACCGCGCCCACCCCGACCACGGCGACGTCGATCCGCTTCCGCGCCACTCCCGACTAGGGTAAGTCGCGCCCAGCGGCGCCGACGAACGTAAAGCTGGTCAACTGCGCGTCAAGTTAAGGACGGGCGGAAAGAGATGCCAGAACTGGAGCGGCGCGCCGGCCTCCTAGGCCTCGTCGTCGCCGGCAGGCGGTTCAGGGCTCTGCGGGCCGCCGGCCCAGCCTGGGCGGCGGCGGTTCGCGAAGACCCAGCCCGCCAGTCCGAGCAGCAGCACCAGCACGGCGGCGCCGCCCACGATCGCGCCCGCGGCCGAGGTCGCCGGGCGGGACGTGGCCGGTCCACTCTGCGACTGCCCGCCGCCTCCGCCGGTCCCCGATCCATTTGAGCCGGAGCCGGTGCCCGCGGTCGTGCCCGAGCCGCTCTGGCCCTGGCCGGCGCCCGCGCCTCCGGGCGACCGGTTCCCCTTGCCGAAGCCGAAGGCGTCGGCCACCGCGCCGAGAACATCTGTAAGGGGGTTGCCGCCGCCGCCGTGAGCCACCAGGCTGGCGGCGCGGTAGTTGTAGCAGCAGACACCGTCCACCTCGAGCGGGACGTTGTCCGCCTGCGCCTGCGCGTTGGTCAGCGCGGCTTGCGGGTGCGATTCCGCGAAGGCGTAGGCGCTCACCTCTTCGAGCAGGCTCGTGGCACTCGGCGAACCGACGTCGGCGACCGGCACGTGGACGGTCACGGAGCACGGCCGGCTGGAGCAGCTCACGGTGCCGGTGACGCTGTTGCTGCCGGGGCCGGCCTCGGGATAGGTCACCACGTGCGGGAAGCAGGCCGACACCGAGCACAGGTCGACCGACTGCGCCGCGCCCGCATAGAACTGAGGGCTCGAGCCGGAGGCGTCGGTCTCCATCTCGGCGTAGTAGATGGTGTCCTTCCCCGGCGAGTGCATCGTCCAGCGGGTCACGTACGACAGCAGCGGTGCCGCCACCGCCTGGGCCGTTCCCGTGACGTCACTGAGGTCGGCGACGCTCATCTTCACGTCCAGCGTCTGGCCGTCGGCAGAGAAGCTGACGGAGCTGCCCGTCAGGTCGAGTCCGGGAACGCTCGGGCCGGCGACGACCGGGTAGCGGGCGTTGTGCGCACCGGCGGAGAGCCCGCTCTGTGGCGCATTTCCAGCCCCGCTCACGCTGTGGCCGTAGACGCCCATGCCGGCGCTCTGGTGCACGATCGTGACGACGGGCGCCCCGGCGTGGTCCAGCGCCTGCTGGCTGGTGGGGAAACCCGGCTGCAGGAGCTGGTTCGAGGTGTCGACGTAGACGATCACCGCGGCGCCCTGCTTGTCGATCGCGAGGTTGAAGAAGTCGGCCAGGTTCCGGTTGCCCTGGACGGTGATGCAGCCGGTGCCCCGCTCGCAGACGTCGTTGTAGTGCATCGGGTGCGGCGAGACCTTCAGCAGCGTGTGCGACGGGCGCTGCGTCGTGATGACCGCCCCGTGCGAGTCGACCGGCCAGTGCAGCTGGCTCATGAAGAGGTTCCAGGCCTGCCCGGAGTCGTTGTTGGCGTCGGCGATCTTGCCGTCCGCACCCGGCCCGGACCCGTACCAGACGCCGTCGGCCCAGCCGGCCGAGCCCGCCTTGATCCAGGGCATCAGGTTGACAGCGTCACCGGTGCGCAGCGAGCCATCGCTGATCTGCACGGGCGGCGCCCAGGTCCGCCAGCCCGAGCGCACGCTCGCCACCGTCGCCCAGATCTGCTGCTGCGCCGGGTTGCTCGAGTTCTCGGTGACGAAGAAGGCCCAGAGGTTCTCGGCCGCGTCGATCGAGCTGACCGGGAAGAGGTCGTTCGGGCTGCCGTGGACCTTGAGCCAGGACGCGGGCACGACGACCGCCGGGGTTCCCGTCGTGTCGTCCAGGAAGTGGAGGTTGCCGCTCGCGTCCGGAGTGCCGATATTGAGGGCGAGGTTGCCGGCGTTGTCCGACCCGACCTGCAGCACCTGGCCGGTGCGCTGGTCGATCGACGGGTAGCCGTCCGGGCAGCAGCTGGCGCCCCCGTTGGCCTGGCTGTAGCTCAGGCCGTCGGTGCTCTTCACCCACTGGCCCCCCGAGACCACGTCGTTGTACTCGAGGTAGACGAGAGGAAACGGGCCTTTGTAGGCGCTCTGCGTCACACCGCCCGGCGGGTCGAACACAGCGAACCACTGCCGGTCCGCCGGCGGGTTGCCCGCACAGCCGCCGGGATAGGGGTCCTGCTGGATATTGGCGCCGTCGTCCGCGGTCGTCGCCATGCGGAAGCAGGACAGCGCGTAGAGGTCGCTGAAGTACTGCTTGCCCGTGTGGTCGAACGCGATGTCGGTGTCACCGCCGCCGGGAGGCGCGTTGGTGCCCGCAAGGGCCGTGGGCGGAGTCCCCGGGTTGAGGGGCCGGAAGGTCCGGCCACCGTCGCGCGACAGCTCCCACATCGAGCGCTGGGTGCCGGTGCCGGTCGGCCCGCTCGAGTAATAGGTGCCGTCGACCGGGTTGATGGCGATGTCGGGCTCGCCCCAGGTGTGGAGCGGATCGACGATGGTCGGCGTCGAGAAGGCGATGCCGCCGCTGCTCGAGCTGGACGCCGCCACCGGCGCCGCCAGCAGCGGCAGGGACAGTGCGGCGGCCATGAGGATGCCGCCGGCCAGGAAAAGTCTTGGTCTCACATACCCTCCGCGGTTCTCTGATCCTGCCGGGCGGGTTCCGGTCAGGGCAAGGCGGGGAGTTCACGGAGGGGGAGTGAGAGCCATCTCCTCCGCGCTTGGCGGGGAGGAGACTCTAGTCCCTTAGCTCTAGCTGGCTAGAAGTTCGGGGAGGCGGCTTCGCAGGGCGCTTGGAGTCACCTGGGACTTGATCAGGTACTCGAGAGCGCCCAGGGCATAGGCGCGGCGGATCGTCTCGCCGTCCATGTGGTTGCTCAGCACCACGACCGGCAGGCTGTTGCCGGCGGCGCGCAGCCGCTCCAGCACCTGGAGGCCGTCGAGCTTGGGCAGGCGGATGTCGAGCAGCATCATCGCGGGCGGGTTCGCCTCGAGCGCCAGCAGGGCGGCCTCGCCGTCCGGCGCGATCTCGACGTCGTAACCGGCCAGGCGCAGCGGGAAGGCATAGACGTCGGCGATCGCAGGGTCGTCCTCGACCAGCAGAAGCTTCTCCCCAGCCACAGTCACCACCAGCATCTCCTGGCACGAAAGCTACAAGTGATCCGGGCCCTGATCGAAGGCCCGGCGGCACAGAACTGTTAAAGACGGCGCGAGGGTCAAATGCATACAGCCGCTGTCAAACGGTGATTTGCTGCGCTACTCTGCTCCGCGCTAATGCGCGAGGCGGTAAACGCGCTCAACTGGGCCACCGACGCCGCCTTTGTGCTGCTCGCCGCGGCGAGCATCCGGCAGTACATCCGCCATCCCCAGCGGCACCGGCTGGACATCGCGGCCGCCATCCTCCTTCTGACCCTTGTCGCCGCCTTGGGCCGCCTGCAACCGGCGCTGCCGAGCAGCTGGATGCCGGCGATCACCGACCTCGAGATCGCCCTGCTGCTCGCCTCCGCCTACGCCTTCCTCCGCTTCCGCGCCGACTTCATCCCGCTGCCGCGACCTTGGGAGATCGCAATCATCGCCACGCTGGTCGTGATCGTGGCCTACACGGTCGCGGTCGGCCTGTCAACGGCCGGCGCGCGCCCGACCCCGGCGCAGGAGGTCGCTCTCGTGCTCGTGGTCGGCGCCTGGGTGGCCTGCATCGGCGAGCCGGTGATTCGCTTCGCGCTCGCCTCCCGCGGCCGGCCGCCCGTTCAGCGGCGACGCCTGCAGACACTCGCCGGCGGCTATCTGCTGCTGATCATCGTGCTCGTCGTCGCCGGCCTGGCCTCGAGCGCCGCCGACAACCAGGTGGTGAGCCTGGTGATCGCGTGCATCTCTCTTCTCTCGGTGCCGCTGATCTACGCCGGCTTCTCGGCGCCTGCCTGGCTGCGCCGCATCTGGCGCGAGGCCGAAGAGGAGGCGTTCCGGCACGCGACCCGCGACCTCGTCACCTACAGCCCGACCCGCTCTGAGATGGGCCAGCGGGCGGTCGAGTGGGCGGTACGCCTGACCGGTGGAGACGGGGCCTTCATCGCGGAGCCGAACGGCGCCGTCCTGGCGGCCGCGGGCATGGAGCCGACCTGGGCACAGGAGCTCCTGCAGCAGCTCCCGCTGGAGACCGAGGACCCGGTCGAGATCGCAGCCAACCGGACCGCCGTGCGGCTCCCGCTGCCCTCTCCGGGCACCGCGCCGGCTTCGCTGGTCGTGGTCACCGGGCCCTTCACGCCCTTTTTCGGCACGGACGAGCAGCTGCGCCTGCGCCAGTACGCTGCCAACACTGCGGCGGGCCTGGATCGCGCCTCCCTCACCGAGCGGATCACGGCCCTCGAGCGCACCAAGACCGAGTTCCTGAACCTCGCCTCGCACGAGCTGCGGGCGCCGCTGACGGTCATTCGGGGCTATCTCTCGATGGTCAAGGAGGGCTCGTTCGGGGCTCTGCCCCCCGACCTCTCAGAGGTGATCCCCGTCTTGCTCGACAAAGCCGACCAGATGAACCGCCTGGTCGAGCAGATGCTCGAGGCCTCGCGGCTGGAGGAGGGGAGGCTCGAGCTGAAGCTCGAGATGTCCGACCTCCGCGAGCTGGTCCGCGCGGCCATGGAGGAGTCGCGGCCGCTCAGCACGCCGATCCACAAGCTGCAGATGCAGGCGCCGCCCGGCGAGATCCCCGTGCGCGTGGATCGCCAGCGGGTGACCACCATCGTGAGCAACTTGATCTCGAACGCCATCAAATACTCGCCCAAAGGCGGCGAGGTCCGGCTGCTGGTTGACGGCGGCGGCGGCGGATCGGCACTGGTCGCCGTGCGCGACGAAGGCGTCGGCATCGACCCCAGCGACAACGAGCGCGTTTTCACCAGGTTCGGGCGCATCACGACGTCGGAAACGCGTAACGTGCCGGGAACGGGTTTGGGTCTTTATCTCTCGCGCGAGCTTGCCCGCCTGCACGGCGGAGACCTGACTTTCCAGTCCGAGCCTGGAGCGGGCAGCACCTTCACCCTGATGCTGCCCTTGGAGGCGAGTTGAGCCAGACCTACGTCTGCCCCTCAGCGGTGCCCGAGGCGGTCACCGATTGGTGGTCCACGCTGGGCCAGCCGCGGCGCTCGCCGAGCCTCGACGTGCTCCTGATCGAGGATGACAACGACATCGCCGAGATGTACCGCCGCCGGCTGGTGTCGGACGGCCTCCAGGTTGCGATCGCCGAGGACGCCGAGACCGGCCTCCGCCTCCTGCGCGAGGACCGGCCCGCGGTCCTACTGCTCGACATCAGGCTGCCCGGGGAAGACGGCTACCACGTGCTGCAGGAGGTGCGCGCTGATCCGGCGCTGGCACACATCCCCGTGCTGATGCTCTCCAACTACGGCGAGCCCAGCACCATCCGACGCGCCCTGGAGATGGGCGCGTCGGAGTACTTGATGAAGTCGAGCACGACACCGGCCGAGGTGGCGCTGCGGGTGCGCGCCTACCTCACGCGAGGCTCCGACCTGCAGTAGTCACCGGGTCCATCGGCTCGGGAGCGCCGACCGCCGTCTCGACCGCCTCGGCGGCCGCCAGGCAGAGGTCCTCTCGGAAACGCGGGCCGATCAGCTGAACGGCCATCGGAAGCTCCCCTCCCGGCACCGCGACCGCCGCCGCCGGCAGGCCGAGGAAGTTCACGGCGACGACCATCCGCATGTCCAGCAGTCCGCTCTCCGCACGCGCCGGATCGAGGTCGGCTCCGACCTCGAATGCGGGCTGGGCGCCGATCGGGGCCAGCACCAGCGGGTGGGTGCGCTGGAAGACCGCCCACTCGCGCAGCAGCCGGTGACGGTTGCCGAACGCGAGCTGGATCCCGGCCGGGTCCGGCGGGGGCAGCCCCGCGCTGGCGATCTCGAAGAACCGCTTCGTGTCCTCTGACATGAGCGGGCCGATCAGCGGCTCCAGCACCGCCAGGTCGGAGGCCAGCAGCGAGCCCCAGCCCTCGAGACAGGTCATCACCTCGGGCGGCTCGAGATCCTCGACCTCGTAGCCGGCCGCGGCCAGAGCCTCGGCGGCGCGCTCGACCGCCGCTGCCACGGCGGGGTCGACGTCGAGCCCACCCGGCTTGCGCACGACGGCGACACGTGACCGGCCGGCGGCCGGCGACACCGAGGCGGCGGGCACGAACTTGGGATCGCGGTCGCTGGCCGCGATCATCGCCTCGAACGCCAGCCGCACGTCCGCGACGCGCCGCGCGAGCGGGCCCTGGACGTTGAAGAAGGAGATGCCGAGCGTCGGGTCGGTCGGGATCGTGACCGCCGCGTCGGGCACGCGGCCCGAGGTTGGCTTGAGAGACGAGATGCCGCAGCACTGCGCGGGCCAGCGAAGCGAGCCGCCGAGATCGTTGCCGATACCCAGCGGGGTCATCCCCGTCGCGAGCGCCGCCGCCTCGCCGCCGCTGGAGCCGCCGGGCGTGAGCCGCGGGTCCCAGGGGTTCTTCGTCGCCCCGGCGATGCCGCTGTCGGTGTGCCACCGGAGGGCGAAGTCAGGCAGGTTGGTGCGGGCGAGCGGGATGCCTCCCGCCGCGCGCAGGTTGGCGATGTGCGGCGCGTCCTCAGTCGCGACCTGACCGGCCAGGAAGGCCGCGCCCCAGGTGGTCGCCGAGCCGGCGACGTCGATGTTCTCCTTCACGGTGAAGGGCACGCCGTGCAGCGGTCCGACCGCCTCGCCCTGTGACAGGCGGGCATCCGCCGCGTCGGCGGCGGCCAGCGCCTCGCCGGCCAGGGTGGAGGTGACCGCGTTGACGTCGCCGTTGACCGCCGCGATGCGGTCGAGGTGCGCCTGTACAGCTTCCCGGCTGCTCACGCTGCGCTTCCGGATGCAGTCCGCCAGTTCCGAGGCCCCCAGCTTCCACAGCTCCGTCTTGGTGTTGTTCATGCCGCGAAGTTAGGGCTGGCCGGGCGCCGCCGCCATCGACAGATCTGTCGATCTTTCGGTCTTTCCGGTCAGGCGCGGCCGAGGAGGCCGTGCTCGACCGCGAACAGGGCCGCGGCCGCCCGCGTGGTGACGCCCGCCTTCTCGTAGATGTGGGCGACGTGCGTGTGCACCGTGGAGGCCGAGATGTGCAGCTCGCGGCCGATCTGCGCCATCGAGAGCCCGCGCACGAGCGGGCGCAGCACCTGGACCTCGCGCTCGGTGAGCCCGGCGGGCCACTCCCGGCGAGGCGCGTTCCCCTGCTGGCCCGCGGCGGCCAGCACCGCGTCCAGCGCCTCGGGGTCGAGAGACTCGGCGGCCGCCTGCCGCGCCGCCGCCGCGCCGTCCAGCGGGGCCCGGTGGGCACGTGGCTCGGTCAGGGCGTGATAGACGTCCGCCGCCGCCAGGACGCGCACCGCCTGGTCCTGCTCCGACGCGGCGGCGCCGCGGTGATACCCGTAGCCGTTCATGCGCTCGTGGTGCATGCCCGCGAGTCGCGCCAGCTCGCGCAGCCGCCCGGCGCTCGCCAGGATCCGCTCTGAGTGGTAGGGGTGCAACCGGACCAGCTCCCACTCCGCCGTGGTCAACGCCGCCGGCTTGTCCCAGACACCGGTGGGCACGAGCACCCGCCCGATGTCGTGCACGAGCGCCGCCCGGCGCACGCGCGCGACCTCAGCGGCGGGCAGGCCCGTGCGAGAGGCGGCCGCCGCGGCAAGATCAGCGACCCCGCGGGAATGGCCGTGCAGGTACGCGGACTTGAGGTCGGCGACCTCCCCGAACACCTCCAGTACGCCGTCGAGCGCGGGCTCGCCGATCGTGCGGGCGGGCGCCGGCTCCGCCTCCAGCACGGCCGGCCAGGCGTCGGCCGGCTCGGCGGCCCTGAGGTCCGACGCGGCCCCCAGGTACAGCTGGGCGATCGCCGGGTCGAGGATCTTGCCGCTCCAGCGGCCGACCGCGTCCACCGCCAGCTCGGGCGACTGGGCATCGGCGAACATCGCGACGGCGGTGCCCACCGCCGCGAAACGCGCCGCCAGGACGACCTGGTCACCGCGCAGCCCCAGAGGGCCGCCCTTGCCGTCCCAGCGCTCGAAGTGCTGGGCGAGGGCGCTGGCGACGGCGCCGCCCAGGCCGAGGCGCCCCGCAAGCAGGTTCGCTACCTCGCAGTCGGCTCGGATCGCCGCGTGCCGTACGGTGCGGCCCTGGGTCAGGGCGCTGGTCAAGGTCCGCGCCCGGCGCAACGCCCCGGTGCTGCGGCCGAGGCTGAAGAGGTAGGGCAGAACCTCGCCGGGATCGGCCTCGTCGACCAGCTCGCCGCGGCCGCGGACGTCGACGTCGTCGCCGCCGAAGGTATGGGCGTACTCGGGCGACGTCGCCGTGCAGCCCAGGAAGCGCAGCAGGGTGACGTAATAGACGTCGCTCGCCTCGCCCGCCGCGAGGCCGGCCAGCGAGGCCAGCCGGGTCGCCAGGAGGCAGGCGCGCAGGGACTGTCCGGACGGCTGCCCGCGGGCCAGGTCGGTCATCAGCGAGAGCGCCGCCAGGGGCTCCGCGAGGCGGAGCCGGGTCGCGTCCGGCGAGGACTGCACGGCGGCAGGATAGAGGGCCGGGCGCGGTCGGAACTTCGAGTTCCGATCGAGAGGCTTGCCGAGATCGGCACCTCGTTCGTACGCTCCGATCACAGTGAGCGCGATCGGACGTCTGGCGCGGGCGGGTGTGTTTGCGGGTGGTTCGCTGCTCGTTTTCCTTTCCATTACGGCCTCGACCTTTCCGTCGCCGCTGCCGACGATCAGCCCCGCGGCGCTGTTGCCGTCGCCGTCAGTGCCGTCGCTGCAGGATCTGCTCAGCCCTGGCACGTCCACCGGCGGCCAGCCAGCCGGCGGCACCGCCCCGGCGAGCCACCAATCGGCACCCCCGCGCACCGTGTCCGGCACCGGACACCTGGCCGGCACTCCGCAGTCAACAGGTCCTGCGGCCGGCTCACCTCGCACCCGCGCCCAGGCGGCCCACTCCCTGCAGGCCATCACCGAGGTGGGCGCCGCACAGCAGAGCCAGGCTCTGGCGCACCTGCCGGCTACAGGCGCCCCTGGCGGCGGCCCTGGCTCGCCGCTCCCGGTGGCGCCCGCCGCCGTCGGCGGCCTGCTGGTGATGCTCTTCTTCTTCGGACTGCGCATGACCTCGCGCCCGGTGACCGCTCGCCGCTACCGGATCAAAGTGGGCTTCGGCACGGCGGGTGCGCCCCCCGGCGCCGCCGCCGCCGCGGTGCGCTGCCTGCTCGAGAGCGAGCTGCCCGCCGGCGCCCGCCTGCGAGCGCAGGGCGATGACGCCTTCGTGATCGAGGCGCCCATCCTGCAGCGGGCGATCCTGGGCACCCGGCTGGCGGAGGTCGCGGCCCGGGGCCGCCGGGTCGGCCTGCGGCTCGACTGGAACCCGGCCGAGCCCTCGCGGCAGGCTGCGCTGGTCGCGCGCCCGCGCCTCGCTATCGGCTAGCTCGTTACCAGGCTGACCGAGAAACCGTCGTAGCCCTTCGCGCCGACGGTCTGGATGGCCGTCGAGGTGACGCGCGGCTCTGACGCCATCAGCTCCAGCACCCGCCTGACGCCCTGGACCGCTGCGTCCCGGGAGCCGGCATCGGCGACGGCGCCCTCGCGGACGACGTTGTCGACGACGATGACGCCGCCTGGCCGGGAGAGCTTCAGCGCCCATTGGAAGTAGTCGGGGTTGCTCGGCTTGTCGGCGTCGATGAACGCGAGGTCGAATGGACCTTCCGCGGCGAGCTGGGGCAGAAGATCGAGCGCACGGCCGAGCCGCACCTCGACCCGGTCTGAGAGCCCCGCCCGCTCGAGGTTCGCCCGCGCCACGTCGGCGTGTTTCTGCTCGATCTCCAGGCTCAGGAGACGGCCACCCGGCGCCAGCGCGCGAGCGAGCCAGATCGTGCTGTAGCCGCCCAGTGTCCCGACCTCGAGGATGCGGCGGGCCCCGACCAGCGTGGCCAGGAAGCCGAGCAGCTTGCCCTGCAGCGGCGTGACCTGGATCGCGGGCAGGCCGGCCGCCTCGCTCGCGCGCAGCGCCGCCTCGAGGTCAGGATCGGAGCCGACGAGGGTGCCGGCGAGATAGTCGTCGACCGCGGTCCAGAGCTCGTCTGCGGCGGCCACCTCAGAAAGCTAGCAGGGTGATGAAAAACGCCCGCGTCATGCGACGGCCAGGCGCGCGAGATGTGGCGGCGGCGCCGAGCACCAAGCGAGACGTATTCGAATACGTCGCAGCGCGGCGCGCAGGCCCCGCCGCCGCAGATCGCCCCGCCTGGGCGGCGCAGGGCGCCGGCGCTTTTTCATCAGCCTGCTAGAACATTCAGGTCGATGGTCGGAGAAGATTGAGCGGAGAGGACCGATCTTGGTCGCCGGCGGTCCGCCCGGCCGCGGAGCTCGAGGCGCCGCCGCTGCTGCTGCGGCGCTGGCGGGTCGACGACCTGCTCGAGCTGGAACGCGAGCTCGAGCACAGCCGCGAGCACCTTGCGCAGTGGCTGAGCTGGGCACCCGCCGCCGATCGCGCCTCGCTGGCGGCGTTCCTCCTCGCCTCGGAGGCCGCCTTCGCGGCGCGAACCGACTTCGGCTATGCGCTGCAGGACGCGGCCGGCGCGATCGTGGGCGGCGCCGGCCTCCACGCGCGCCTCGGCCCGGGGGCATTGGAGATCGGTTACTGGGTGGGCGTTGACCACATCGGGCGCGGCTACGCGACGGCGGCGGCCCGCGCGCTCACCGCGGCGGCGCTGACGCTCGACGACGTGGATCGTGTCGAGATCCACTGCGACCAGGGCAACGTCCGCAGCGCCGCGGTCCCGCGCAAACTCAGCTACCGGCTTGATCGCGTCGAGCCCGACGAGCGGAGAGCTCCCGGCGAGACCGGCCGGTCGATGTTCTGGGTCGTGGAGCGCTAGGCCGCTAACCGGCTCTCAAGCTGGTGACGGTCGGTACGGCCAGCAGGCTCATCAGCAGCGCCAGGTACTGCGTCAGGTGCCGCGGCGCCAGGTACTCCGCGCGCACACGCCGCTCCGCCTCGGCGCCCATGCGGTCCGCCAGTTTGGGATCGCGCAGGAGCTTGACCAGGGCCGCGCCGAAGTCGCCAAGACGGCGCGGGTCCACCAGGATGCCGGTCTGCCCGTCGATGATCTGGTCCTCGATCCCGCCGATGCGGCCGGCCACCACCGGCCGGCCCTTCCACATCGCCTCGGCGACGGTGAGGCCGAAGCCTTCGGCCAGGCTCTTCTGCACGACGACGGTGGCGTGCCTCTGGAGCGCGTTGACCATGGCGGCGTTCTCGTCGACGTCGGTCATCGGCAGCTCTGCGAGGTGGACGCGGTCGCGCACCTCGTCGGGCAGCTTCTCCCAGACCTCGCGAACCTCTGAGAAGACTGTCACGTCCTCGGGGTCGTCGGCCACCAGGCCCGTGGCCGGCCCGGCCAGCATCAGATGCGCGTCGGTCTTCGGCGCCACGTGACGCGCGAACGCGGACACGACACCGACCGGATCTTTGAGCGCGTCCCAGCGCGACACCTGCAGCACCAGCTTGTCACCGGGCGCGAGTGGCCGCGTCTGCGTCATCCGCGCGCGATGACGCACCTGGCCGGAGTGCCCCCCGGAGCGCGTGAACACCGCCTTTCCGGACGGATCGCCGGCGATCAGCCCGGAGCGCCGCAGGATCGCGGCGACCGCGGTGGTGTCGAGCGGCTGGTTCTTGGGCGAGAACGCGTCGATCGACGGCGGGATGACCCACGACCGGCTCAGGTCGAGGCCCTCCCATGCGAACGCCGATCGTGAGAAGACCACCGCGTCCGCCTGACGGACGTATGGCAGCAGGAAGCGGATCGCGCTGCGCGCCCAGAGGTTGGGCTCGTCGATGCCGACGTGGCAGCGCCAGACCAAGGTGGCTCCGCGGTCGCGCAGGGCCGGCAGCATGCCCGCCGTCTGCGGGTCGTGCAGGATCACCACGTCGCCGGCGCGCACCCGCTTCGCCAGCTGGGCTCCGGCGGCGCTCGTGATCCGGCGGTAGGCACGCCGGGCGTCCGGGCCGAGGGCCTTGCCGTCCCCGCGCGCTCCGTGAAGGCGGTTGTGGATCCGCTTGGTGACGGCGAAGAACTCCGGCTCGCCGCCGAGCACCAGCCAGCGCGCGTCGATGCCGGCGCCCCGCGCGTAGCCGAGCAGCGGCACGAGCATCTCGGCGACGCCGCCGCCCCGCGCGGTCGTGTTCACGTTCCAGACCGTTCGGGCGCGCAGGAAGCTCTGGGCGGCCGCCGTCTCGGCCATCAGGCCCTGGAAGTCTGGCTTCGGCAGCACTGTCTGAAAACGGCCGAGGTCCAGATGGCGCAGGCGGACGGGCGTCAGGAGGGAACCTACGGGCACTCAGCGCAAATCTACGCGGCGCCTAGAGCTAACGCGCCCCCTGCTCGCGGAGGTCGCGCAGCTCCGCCATCTGGACGATCTGGTCCCGCTCGATCTGGTTGGACTCGATGAGCAGCTTGATGAAGTTGGCGCAGACCACGGGGTCGAACTGGCTCCCGATGCCCGAGCGCAGCTGCGCGAGAGCCTCGGTGGCGGTCATCGCCCGGCGATAAGGACGGTCGGTGGTCATCGCCACGTAGGCGTCCACCACCGCGATGATGCGCGCGCCGAGGGGGATCTCGTCTGCGCGAAGACCGCGCGGATATCCGCTTCCGTCGTAGTGCTCCTGGTGCGCGAACACGATCTCGGCGCCGCCGCGGAACTGTGAGTATTTCTCAAGGATCCGGCGGCCGATCTCGGGGTGCAGCTCCATCAGCCGCTTCTCATCCGGTGTCAGGCTTTCGCTCTTCAGCAGGATCGTGTCAGAGACGCCGATCTTGCCGATGTCGTGCAGCTGCGACGCCGACGCGATGGCCTCGATCTCGTTGGGATTCGAGACCATCACCTCGGCCACCTTGCGGCTGTATTCGGCGACCAGCAGAGAGTGATCGTGCGTGTACGGGTCGCGCGCATCAACGATGTCCACCAACACGCGCAGCGCCGCCTCCGTCTCGCTGCGAAGGCGGTTGGCAAGCTCGAAGACCTGCCGGATGAGGATCGCCACTCCGGCCAGAATCGGCAGCAGCCGCGGCTCCGACTCGTACACAAACGCCGCCAGGAGCGCGAAAAGAAACGTGCCCACGAAATCGAGGTAGATCGACTGCAGGTTGGCGTGCAGCACGTGCACGAAACGCCGCCGCTGCACCAGTGTGAGAGTGATCATCAACGGCAGGACGTTGAACACGTAGTAGGCGCCGAAGAGGCCGCCGATCGCGGCGAAGTCTTGCAGGTCGTCGAGACGCAGCGGATCGCCATTCTCGAGACCGTGGAGCACAGCCGCGGCGACTACGACGGTGGTCGTCTTCTGCGCAGCATTGAGCAGCGGCCGGTACCACTGCTTGCGTTCCAGGAAGTCGCTCAGCAGCAGCGGCGGTACCGCCACTGCGAGGGCAGCGGGAGTCGGAAACAGGATGATCGCCGCGATGACGACGATCCCGCTGACGGTGAACTCGAGGTCCCGAAGCTTGATCGGGAAGAGGTTCGCGGCGACGTTGCCGGCGAGGAAGATCAGTGGCCCCGCCCATGCTCGAGAAGGCGTCAGAGTAGGCGGCGACGGCGGCAGCGTCAGGGCGGCAAGACCTGCGGCCGCAGCGACCTGCAACCAGTAGAAGAGTTGAGCTGGCCGCGTCCAGCGATTCACGCGGAAACCCTAATTGGAGGCCAGAAAAAAAGGGGCTCCCGTGCGGAGCCCCTACGTCTTAAGGCCTGGTTACCACCGGTAATCGACGCCGGACGCCAACGCCAGTGCGAGTAGCGAACCCACAACCACCGCGATCTTCGTCCATCGTGGATCGAAATTGAAACCGAACATCTGCAATCTCCCCCTATCCCGCTTGGCTGAATGGCCCACAGGTGGGCTCAAGCAACGCTACTTGGGGGGCGAAGACGAAAGCGCGCAAGAACCGGTGAACTCCTGTTAAGAAGAAACGTTATCGCGGCGATCAGGCCCACCATGAGCACGACGTCGCCCAAGCTCAGCGCGCGCGGCAAGGGCCCTGGCAGCAGCATCACGTCAGCGAGCCAGGCAAGGTGCGTATGCGCGTCGAGGACCGTGTAAGTGCCGGCGCTTCCTGACTCGGCCAGCTGGGCGGCCGCGTGCGCTCCCCCGATGGCCCGCACCAGGCCCAGGGGGATGGGCATGCGACCTCCGTTGACGATGACGACCAAGGCGTTGAGGGCGGCGCCGGCCGCGATGAGCGGCAGCGCCGGCAGTCTCCAGTTCCAGGCGGCGAACAACGCCAGCGCGAGCAGCACCGCCGGGAACGCGTAGGGAAGGGCCGCGCGCTGCCATCCCCCCTCATCCCCGCCCGCAAGCTCCGCGAGGCGCCAGGCGACCGGCACGACCAGCAACGGCCAGGCCCTGATCCGGACCTCCAAGAGGTTGCTCGGGCGGCCGCCAAGCACGAGCCCGATGACCAGGCCGAGCCCGGCCGCCAGGAGGAACGGCATCAGCCGCTCATCGCGCCTTGGAGAAGACTCGCTCCGCCATCTCGATCGCGCCCCTCATCGCCGCCGCGGGCGACTCGAGCACGTCGCCGTGCCCGGTGGCCAGGCGGGCCGGCCTCAGTTCGAGCAGCGCCCGCGCCGTCGCCAGCGCGGACGGCTTGTCCCAGGTGGCCAGGGCAGGAAATGGGAAGAGCGGGCGCAGAACCCCCGAGACCGCGATCCCGCCCCGCGTCTGGTACGCGTCGCCCGCGACCAGGCTGCGATCGCGGACGTCAAGAAAGGCGACGTGGCCCGGCGTGTGACCGGGCGCCGGTACCACCTCGAGCGAACCCACCCGATCGCCGGGCTGGAGGAGCCGGTCCGCCGTCCAAGACACAGTGAGGAAGTAGCCCCGAGCGGGTTGCTGGGGCTCGCCGGGCTCCGTGCTCTTGTCGCCCGCCAGGAGCCTGGCGTCGCGCGCCCCGATGGCGATCTCGACCTCGGGGAAGGCCTCCCGGACGCCCGCGACGCCACCGACGTGGTCGCCGTGCGCGTGCGTGAGGGCGATCCGCCGCAGCGCCACGCCGTGTTCGGTACAGAGACGAGCGACCTCGGCGGCCGGCGACCTCGTCGTGCTGTCCACCAGCGTGGCTCCGTCCTCCTCCAGCACCAGGTAGCAGTTCATCGGGAACAGAGCGGCGAAGCGGGTCAGCTGGAACGCGTGCTGCCCGACGCGGCGAATCCTCATGCGGCCTCCGCGGCCACCGCCGGCCGCCGCGGGCGCGTACCACCGGTGGCGAGCCAGCTGCCGCCCAGTATCAGGCACCATCCCGGCGAGGCGCCTGGCCCCACGGTCTCGTGGAGCAGTGCGGCGCCCGCGATCACCGCCACCACCGGGTTGACGTAGGTCACGAGGGTGGCCCGCGCGGGCCCCGCCTCCTGGATCAGGAAGAACCAGGTCGCCAGTGCGATCGCGGTGCAGAGGACGCCCAGCCCGGCCAGCGACAGCAATACTGCCGTCGACGGTAAACGTGCCGGCCACTGCACCGCGACCACGGGCGTCAGCAGCAGCGCGGCCATGCCCGTCGCGGACGCGCTCAAGGCGAGCGGATGGACGGCGCCCAGGCGGCTGCGCACCAGCACCGGGCCAATCGCGTAGCAGCCGAGCACGACCACGAGGAAGCCGACCGCCAGCAGCTGGTCAGGCCGGACGCCGATGTCGAGGCCGACCAACGCCGCGACGCCGGCGAGGCCGAGGGCGAGCCCGACAATCCGGCCTGGCGACGGGACCTCGCTGGGCAGGCTGATCAGCGTGACGACGATCGGCACGCCCGCGATCACGATCGCGGTCAGCGACGAGGGCAGCACCCGTTCCGCCAGCGGCAGCATCGTGAACGCCAGCGCCATGTAGAAGGCGGCGAGCAGGGCGAGCCAGCCGAGCCGCCCGCGGGCCGTCGGCAGCACGCCGCGCGCGGCGGCCAGCGGCAGCAGCAGCGTGGCGGCGATGAGGAGACGGGTCCAGGCCACGAACACAGGCGAGACCTCCGCGACCGCCACCCGCATGAAGAGGTAGGGCAGACCCCAGACCACCGCCATGAACGCAAATGCGATCCAGGCACGCCGGCTCACGAGGAGCCCTCGGCCGAGGCCAGGCGGTAGATCACCGTGTGCCGCACCTGGGCGACGGCGTCGCCGCCCTCCGCGATGAGCAGTTCCAGGTCGAACAGCCGGTGCCCGCCTCGTTCATAGAGCGACGCCAGCGTGCCCAGCACCTCCACCGTCTCGCCGGCGCGAAGCTGCCGCCAGTGGTGCACCCTGCTGCCGGCGTGAATCCAGGGCGAGATGTCGAAGTGCGCGGTCACGAGCCGGTTCGCAAGCCGCAGGAGCCCGGCCGGGTTGGCCTCGTCGGCGCTCAGCTTCGCCTGCAGCGACCTGAGTTGCAGACCGGAGGGTTCGCCCGGCGTTGCTCGGGCGGGGGACACCGCGGCGTGGAGGATGGCGCACTCGTCGCCGGCCTCGTTCCGCGCCCGGATCTCCGCGCCCTCTGCGGTCAACTCGGTCGAGATCTCAAGCTGATCGCCGTCGTAGACGGGCTTCGTGAACCTGACCGTCGCGTCGCCACGGTCAAGCCACTCGGTGCCAAGCGCGACGACCACCGCGGGACACATGTGCGCATAGGTGACGACGCCGGGCACCAGCCCGCCGCGAAAACCGTGGCTGCGCGCGACCTCATCGCTGTGGATCCGGTTCTCGGAATCAAGGTCCGGGTTGCTCACGACGATGGCGTAGGACGCGGTCACGCGCCAGAGCTTAGCTAGCCCTGGCCGCGGGTCAGAGCTTGGTTAGCCTTCTGAGGTGGCCACCACCGAGTCGAAATCGACCCTGGCCACGTCGCTGCCCTGGACCCCGCAGCTGGTGCGGATCATGGCCGGCCTGCTGCTCGCGCAGTTCGTGGCGGCGCTCGACTCGACGGTGGTGGGCACGGCCCTGCCAACCATCTCGCGGGAGCTGGGCGACTTCTCGCTCTACCCCTGGATCTTCGCGGGCTACCTGCTGACCAGCACGACGTCGGTGCCGGTTTGGGGCCGGCTGGCGGACATCTACGGCAGGCGGAGCGTGCTGCTCACCGGGCTCGCCATCTTCGTCGGCGCGTCGCTGCTCTGCGGGGCAGCGCCGAGCATGCCCACGCTGATCGTGGCCCGAACGATCCAGGGGATCGGCGCGGGCTGCCTCTTGCCCGTGATGCTCACCATCGTCGGCGACATCTTTCCGCTCGCCCAGCGTGCCCGCCTGCAGGGCCTGTTCAGCAGCGTCTGGGCGATCTCGTCGGTGATCGGCCCGCTCACCGGCGCGCTCTTCGTTTCGACCATCGGCTGGCGCTGGATCTTCGTGATCAACCTGCCGATCGGGATTGTGTCGGCCCTGCTGCTGCGCGGCTACCGCGAGAGGCGGGAAACCGGGGCCGGCGGCCTCGACCCGGTCGGCGCCATCGGGCTGACGATCGGAATCGCCCTGCTGCTCTTCGGGCTGGGAACGGGCAGCTCCAACGCCGAGCCCAGGTGGCCGGTGGCCGCCGCCGGCGCCGCCATCCTGGCGGGATCTCTGGTCTGGGAGCGGCGCAGCGCCAACCCTACGGTTCCCCTCGGCCTGCTGCGCAGCCCGGTCATCGGTCCGATCGTGTTCGTGGCACTGCTGTTCGGAGTCGTCATGTACGGCGCGACGGCCTTCGTCCCGCTTTACGTCCAGGGCGCTCTCGGCCGCTCGGCCTACGAAGCCGGGGCCGCGCTGGCGCCGCTCACGCTCGGCTGGCCGGTCGGCTCCACGCTGGCGGGGAGGCTGTTCGTCCGCGTCGGCTACCGGCCGCTCATCCTCGCCGGCGCGATCGCGATGCTGGCCGGCTCGTTGATGCTGGCCATGCTCAACGGGTCGACTGCGTGGGTGGGCGCCGCGGCCGCCGTGCTCGGCCTGGGCATGGGCCTGATCTCGACTCCGACGATCATCGTCATCCAGGCGTCGGTGTCGTGGGGCGAGCGCGGAGCGGCCACGGCGTTGAACCAGTTCTCGCGCACCATCGGCGGCGCGATCGGTGTGTCGCTGCTGGGTGTGCTCCTGGAGACGAGGCTCGGACCCCACGCTGCCAATCCGCTGCGCGGCGAGGTGGCCGGCAGCGCCGCGGCGCTCGCGGTTGGTCTTGAAACGGTCTTCTGGGTCCTCGTGGTCCTCGCCGCCGTCACCCTCGGGGGCGCCACCTGGATCCTGGTGGCCCAGCGGGAGAGCGCGCTGGACTAGCTCTCGCCGCAGTCGCACAATGTCCCGCGATGGCGGGACTGCGTGACGACGCCACGGTCGGCGAGGTCGTCCTCGCGGCGCTGCGCCGCTTCCCGGACCGGGTCGCCTTTCGGCAGGACGGCGTCGACCTCACCTACCGCGAGGCCGAGGACGCGCTGGCCCGCTGGGTGGCTGTGCTGACGCAGCGCGGGCTCAAACCAGGCGAAGGCGTCGGCCTCCTGTCGCCCAACCGCCCGGAAGCCTGGCTGGCGCCGACCGCTGCGATCCTGGCCGGCGGGCGCTACACCGCGCTCCATCCGCTCGGATCGCTGGCCGACCACCTGCATGCGTGTGACGAGGCGGAGCTCCGTTTCGTCTTCGTCGATCCGGCCTTCGCGGAGCGGGCGGGGGAGATCAAGGCTCAGGCGGCCACGGTGGAGGCCGTCTTCACGTTTGGGCCCTCCGACGCCGGCGAGGACTTCCTGCGCCTGGCCGCAGAGGCCGCGCCTCACGGCCGGCTCGACGGTGGCGTACGCACCCCTGACGACATCTCCTACCTGCTCTATACCGGCGGCACCACCGGCGTCCCCAAGGCGGTGATCCACACCGACCGCGCCGTCGTCGCGCACTACTACGGGACGGCCCTCGGCTGGGACCTCCCGGTGCACATGCGCTACCTGGCGGTCGCGCCGATCTCGCACGCGGCCGGCATGCTCATCGTCCCTGCGCTGCTCAGCGGAGGCACCGTCATCCTCCAGCGCCGCTTCGATCCGGCCGCGTGGCTGCAGGCGGTGGCCGCCGAGCACGCCACGCTGAGCCTGCTGGTTCCGACGATGATCTACGCGCTGCTCGACCACCCGGACCTGGAGCGCACCGACCTCTCGAGCCTGCAGACAGTGATGTACGGCGCGTCCGCGATCTCGCCGACGCGACTGGCGGAGGCGCTCGAGAGGGTCGGGCCGGTGTTCTGCCAGCTCTACGGGCAGACCGAGTCGGCCGGCCAGGGCACATCGCTGTGGCGAGCCGAGCACGACCCCTCAGACCTGCACGGCCTGACCTCGTGCGGCCGCTCGATGCCCTTCAACCGCGTCGCCGTCCTCGGCGAGGACGGGCAGATGGCGGCAGACGGCGAGCCGGGCGAGCTGTGCATCCAGGGGCCCTCGGTGATGCAGGGCTACTGGAAGCAGCCGGAGCTCTCCGACGCCACCCTCGCCGGCGGCTGGCTGCACACCGGTGACATCGGCGTGCGGGACGGCGACGGCAGGTTCTTCATCGTCGACCGCAAGAAGGACATGGTCGTGAGCGGCGGGTTCAACGTCTTCCCCCGCGAGATCGAGGACGTCATCGCCACCCACCCTGCCGTCTCCTCGGTGGCGGTGATCGGCGTCCCGGACGGCAAGTGGGGCGAGGCGGTGAAGGCGCTGATCGTGCGGCGGCCGGACGCAGCGGTCGAGGCCGACGAGATCGTGGCGCTGGTGCGCGAGCGCAAGGGCTCCGTCTACGCGCCGAAGTCGGTGGAGTTCCTGGAATCGCTGCCCATGACCCCTGTCGGCAAGGCCGACAAGAAGGTGCTCCGCGCCCGCTACTGGGAGGGACACGACCGCCGGATCGGCTGAGGCAGGCGCCTCGCGAAAGTGGCGGCGCCGCCTTACCCGGTGCCTGCCTCGAGCTTTGTCTTCAGGTTCCGCAGCGCCCCGTTGTAGTTCACGTCGATCTTGCTCTTGAAGATCCTGAACAGGAGCGGACCGAGAAACGGCTGCTTGATCCCGTAGATCTGGCGGGTGATCAGCGTCCCGCCGGCCGTCGGCTCGAACGTGAACACGTGGCCGCCGCTGGTGCCGTTGGGGTCGACGTACTCGAACTCCACGTCGCGGGGCGGCTCCAACGCAGTGATGGTCACCTTGCTCGCATTGCGCTTGCCAAGCAGAGTTCCTTCGGCTGCGTAGGTCTTGCCGACGGCGGGGCCGCCCGGCACCTCGGGCGTGATGGTCATCTTGTCGGCTTCAGAGGCCCACTCTGCGTGCCGCGACAGGTCCGCGACAAATTCGTAGGCCCTTTCGGGTGGAACGTTGACCTCGATGGTCCAGGTCGGACCGGGTCTGCCTCGCATCGACACTCCTCCTGCCGGGGATTCCGAAAGCCGTCGGGATGATAGGCCGGATGGCGGGGATGGATGGGAATCGAACCCACCCGGGACCCCTTGGCAGGGCCCCGCAAACGGTTTTGAAGACCGCGGAGAGCACCAGCTCCCGGACATCCCCGGGAGAACGCTACTCGGGAGCAGCGCTCAGGCGATAACGGCTTCGAGCTTCTGACGCAGGTCGCGCTTGATGGCGGGGTGGTATCCGCTGGAGCGTTCCACCTGCTGGCCGTTCTTGAAGATGATCAGGGTCGGGATGCTCAGGATCCCGAGGCGCATCGCGGTTTCGGGGTTGGCGTCGATGTCCATCTTCAGGAAACGTACCTGCCCCTCCAGCTCGCCGGCCAGGTCTTCGACGACCGGGGCGATCATCCGGCAGGGCCCGCACCAGGCGGCCCAGAAATCGACCAGGACCGGCTGATCGGACTCCAAGACGGAGCTCTGGAAGTCGCCGTCCGTGACGGCCGCGACGTCACCAGCCATCGGCTCAAGCATAGCCGCGCCTAATCCGCCGGCGGCTTGGCGTCGGGCTTCTTTTCCGGCTTGGGATCGGCGGCCGGCTTGGTCTCGCTCGAGCCGTCGGAAGCGGCTTTGCCGTTGGAGCCGGAGGCCTTGTAGTCCGTCGAGTAGAAGCCCGAGCCCTTGAAGATCGAGCCCACGGGATAGAGGAGCTTGCGCAACGGCCCCCCGCATTCTGGGCATACGGTCAGGCGCGCCTCGGAGATGCTCTGGAGCACCTCCAGCCGGTGTCCGCACTGGCCGCATTCGTAACCGTAGATGGGCATTTTCGCCTGGACTATATGGGAGCACCCGCATCCAGCCGGTGCAGGACCAGGCCGGATGGTGGCTTCGGGAAGAAGTACGTGCTCTTCTGTGGCAGGGTCTTACCCGCGCGCGCCTGCGTCAAAACTTGGCGGAGGTCCGGGCGGGGCAGAAAGAAGGCCTGGTTGCCGCGGCCCTGGTCGACCCAATCGACCGCCTCCTGTGCGTCGCGGGTATAGAGCACATTGCCCTCCGCCGGCCGCTTGCCGAGGATGTTGTCGATCACCTGGCGATGCAGCTCCACCAGGGCCAGCTCGCCGTCCAGCGGCAGAACCTGGAAGCGCTCGCCGTCGTAGTGCCCGGCGGCGACCCGCCCTTCGATTGCGGCGAGCGTCTCGGCGAGCGACGGCGCCGGCTCGCCGCCGGTCACCTTGACTCCGCCGACCAGGACTCGATGCGTCGGCAGCACCTCCAGCCCTGGGTCGTCGAGGGAGGTGAGCAGGGCGGGTGTGAAGCGAGATGCCGCGTCGGCGGCGCCGCCCACCTCCTCGGAGTAGGCCAGCGTGGTCTCGTAGCGGTGGTGGCCGTCGGCGATCAGGACCGGCTGCTCCGTGAACGCCTCGGTGACCTGTGCTTGCCACCCGGGGTCGAGCACAACCCAGAGTCGGTGGGACTCGCCTAGCCACTCGAAGGTGAGGGCCGGCTCTCCGCCGGGCGGGACGGGCAGGTGCGCCTCGTGCACGAACCAAAGCGGCTCCAGGGCGGCGCCGGTGGCGCGCATGAGGGCCAGGCGGTCCTCCTTGGGTCCGCGATGCGTGCGCTCGTGGGGCAGGACGGCGCCATCCTCGTATGGCTGCAGGCGCAGCGCACCGATCAGGTCGCGCCGTGTCTTGCCGTCGAAGTCGACCTCGTGGACATAGAGCGCGGGTTCGTCCGCGCTGAGGATTCCCTGGGCGAGCGCCGCCTCGAGGTGATGTGCCGCGGCCTCGTAGTCCGAACCCGGCAATGTTTCACGTGAAACATTCCACGGGCTCTTCTGTTGCCAACCCGCGATCTGGTCGGTAGGCACGATGTCGTAAGGGGGCGCCAGCAGGAGCTCGATCGGTCCGGCCTTCGGGGTGAAGCGCAAGCCGCGGAAGGGCCGGAAGTCAACCAAGCTCGAGGTACTTGAGGTCGCTCATGCCGGGGAAGGCCCTAAGCTCGGACTGCACGTCGTCGCGCACCGCCTCGTCGACGGCCAGGATCATCAGCGCATGCCCGCGGGGCGCGTCCCGCCCGACCAGCATCGAGGCGATGTTCACATCGTTGCGGCCGAGGACGGTGCCGAAGTGGCCGACGACGCCGGGCCGGTCGTGGTGGAAGCTGACCAGGAACCGGCCCTCCGGCACGAAGTCCACCCGAAAGGCCCCGATCCGGAGCACGCGGGGCTCGTCCAGAAGCACGGTGCCGGCGGCTTCGAACTCGCCCACCCGCAGGGTGATCAGGTTCGGATAGCTCCCGCTGCGCGGCGTGCGGCGCTCGGTCAGGCGGATGCCCCGGCCCGTCGCGATGAGGCGGGCGTTGACCGGGTTGATCCGATCCTCGGTGAAGGGCTGCAGCAAGCCCCGCAGAGCAGACGCGGTGACGATCGCCACGTCGCGCTCGGCCACCTCGCCTTCGTACTCGAGCTCGACCTCCGCGACCCGTCCGCCCTGGAACTGGACGCACATCGAGCCCAGCCGCTCGGCGAGCGTCATGAAGGGCCGCAGGAACTGCAGCTCCTCCGGCGGCAGCGCCGGCGCGTTGACGGCGTAGCGGGGCAGGTCGCCGGCCAGCACCGCGGCGACCTCCTCGGCGACGTCGAACGCCACCGAGGTCTGCGCCTCGCGGGTGGAAGCGCCGATGTGCGGCGTTGCGACGAAGTTGGGCAGCGCCAGCAGAGGGTTCTCGCCGGGAGGCTCGTCCTGGAAAACGTCCATGGCCGCGGCCTGCAGCCGGCCGTCGGTGAGGGCTGCGTGGAGGGCGGCTTCGTCCACGATCCCTCCGCGCGCGGCATTGACCAGGATCGCGCCGCTCTTGACTCGCTTCAGCTGCTCCTCTCCGATCAGCCCGCGCGTGGCCTCGACCAGCGGCGCGTGGATGCTGATGAAGTCGGCACGCCGGAGCAGCTCGTCCAGCCCGACGAGCTCGACGTTGAACTGCTCGGCGCGTTCGGGTGGAACGGCAGGGTCGAAGGCGATCACCTCCATCTCCAGGCCCTGGGCGCGCTTGGCGACCTCGCTGCCGATGTTGCCGAGGCCAACCACGCCGATCGTCTTGCCGCGGATCTCAGTGCCGACGAACTTCGATCGGGTCCACTCACCCCGCTTCACCGACGCATCCGCCTGCGGGATCATCCGCGCCGCCGCCATGAGCAGGCCGACGGCGTGCTCGGCCGCCGCGATGATGTTGCCCCGCGGCGCGTTGACGACCAGCACCCCCAGGCGCGTAGCCGTGGCCACGTCGATGTTGTCGACGCCGACGCCCGCACGGCCGACCACGCGCAGGCGCTTGCCCGCTTCCAGGACCGACGCCGTGACCTTGGTCTCACTGCGCACCACCAGCGCGTCGTAATCGCCGATCGCGGCGACGAGGTCGGCTTCCGGCTGCTTGGTGCGAACGTCGACCTCGCCGACCTGGCGCAGGCGCTCGACGCCGTCCTCAGCCAGGGGATCGGCGACCAGGATCCGCGGCATACCTAGGCCAGTGCTGGCGTGGCTTCCCGGGCGAGGGATTCGCCGGCGGCGGCCAGCGTGCGGCCGTCGGCGGGCTTGATGTCGAGCTCTTCGAGGGCCTGCTCTATCGCCCACAGGACCTGGATCAGGTCGCCGACGCTCACTGCGCCGAGGTGCCCGACGCGGACCATCTTGCCGGTCATCTTGCCCTGGCCGCCGGCGATGACGACGCCGTACTTCTGCCGCAGCAGGCTGCGCAGCGCACTGACGTCCAGTCCGTCCGGCGGCAGCGCCGAGGTGACGGTCGCCGAGCGGTAGCCGTCGGCGGCGAACAGCTCGAAGCCTGCGGCCTCGAGCCCGGCTGCGCACGCGTCCGCGATCACGCGGTGGCGCCGGTAGACCTGGTCGAGGCCCTCCTCGAACAGCATCCGGAGCCCTTCCTGCACCCCGAAGGCCACGCCCACGGCGGGCGTGTACGGAGTCGCGCCCTTGGCGATCTCGTCGCGGAGCTTGGCCCAATCGAAGTAGAAGCGAGGCGACCGCGCCTGGCTCTGCTGCTCCCACGCACGAGGCCCGACGGCCATGAACGCGAGGCCCGGAGGCGCCATCCAGCCCTTCTGGCTGCCGCTGATGAGGACGTCGATGCCCCAGGCGTCCATCTCCGCCGGCATCGATCCGACCGAGGAAACGCCGTCTACGACCAGCACCCGGTCGCCCGACTCGCGCACGACCCGGGCCAGCTGCTGAAGGTTGTTGGTCAGGCCCGTCGAGGTCTCGTTGTGCGTCAGGAAGACGAGCTTGACCTCGGGGTGCGCCCGCAGCACCTCGGCGAGGTCCGAGGGTTCGACCGGACGGCCCCATTCGGCCTCGAGCGCGATCACCTCGGCTCCGTAGGCCTTGTTGAGAGAGACGAAGCGCTCGCCGAAGTTGCCGCAGAGCGCCACGATCACCGCCTCGCCGGGCGAGACCAGGTTGGCCACGGCGGACTCCAGCCCGCCGGTGCCCGAGCAGGTCAGCAGCAGCATGTCGGACTCGGTCCCGAAGACCTTCTTCAGCCCGGGCACAATCTCGTCCATCACGGCCTTGAACTCGGGGCCGCGGTGGTCGACGAGGGGCCGGTCCATCGCGCGCACGACGCGCTCCGGGAGCGGCGTGGGGCCCGGGATCCTGAGCTGCTGCTGAAAGATCATCTGGTCTCTCCTAACGCGCGGTGTCCGTGGTGAAGGGAAGCAGGGCGATCTGGCGCGCCCGCTTGAGAGCCAGCGTCAGCGGCCGCTGATGCTTGGCACAGGTTCCGGTCACGCGGCGAGGCAGGATCTTGCCGCGCTCGGAGATGTAGCGACGCAGGCGCGACACCTCCTTGTAATCGATGTAGTCGACCCGCTCCACGCAGAACGCGCATACCTTGCGGTGCGGGCGCTTGCCGCGGGCGCCGGGCTCTCGACGCTGCACTGCCATCGGTTACCTACCTCTTAAAACGGAATGTCGTCCGGGTCCACGTCCCGGACGCCCGGCTCCTCGAGTGCCGGAGCGCTGCTCTCCTCGCCGCCCGCGCCGGGGGGCGCTGCGCCCCCGCGGGAGTCGAGGAACTGGATGTCATTGGCGACGACCTCGGTCGTCTTTCGCTTCTGGCCGTCCTGGCCCTCCCAAGAACGTGTCTGCAGCCGGCCCTCGACGTAGGTGAGCGAGCCTTTGCGCAGGTATTGCGCGGCCAGCTCGGCGAGCGTGCGCTTGCCGATGTTCCAGGCCACGATGTTGTGGTAGTCGGTGAACTCGCGACGCTCTCCGTCGGTGCCGGGCGCGTAGCGGTTGGTGGCGATGCTGAAGGAGGTCACGGGCTGCCCACTGGGCGTGTACCGCATCTCGGGGTCCCGCGTCAGACGGCCGATCAACATGACTCGGTTGAGGCTCATCTAGCCTTCCTCCTCCGCTTCGCCGGGGCTGGCCTCCGGGCCGGCCTCGGGCTCCGCCTCCGTCGCTGCGGCCTCGGCGACTGCCGGGGCTCCCGCCGCCGCCTCCTCGTCGCCCGCGGCGGTGGGCGCTTCGCCGTCTGTGGCCGGCGTCTCGGCCGGAGCGGCCCCCGCTGTCGTCTCCGCCGGGGCCGTCTCGGTGGCGGCCTCGGTCACCGCCGCGGCCTTCGCTGGCTTGCGCACGATGAGGTGCCGGAAGACCGTGTCGGAGATCTTGAGTGTCGACTCCATCTCCGGAACCCGCTCCGCGTCGACCTTGAAGTCGGTCAGGACGTAGTAGCCCTCGCGCAGGCGGTCGACCTCGTAGGCGAGCCGGCGCTTGCCCCAGACGTCGGTCTTGACATGCTCGCCGCCGACGTTGGCGATGAGCGCGTTGACTCGCTCGACGGCCTGGTTGAGCTGGTCGTCGTCCAGCTCCGGGCGCACGATGTACAGGATTTCGTAGTCCCGCAAGAGAACCTCCTCTCCTTGGGTTCGGCCCTGGATACCGGCGCGAGCGACTTGAGATCGCGGGGTGAGGCGCACGGCCAGGACCGGAAAGGGAACCCGGCTATTCTATCAGCGGCCCCGACCGCCTCCGGCGGGGCCGGAGACATCTCTACGGCCAGACCACAAGGCAAAGCAGCCTCCCGACAGAAATCGAAGGCCGCCCGTCGCGCGGCGCCCCGTCCCACACGTGGCGACGGCTTTCCGATCCTGCCCGTCGCGGTCGGCGGCGTGCTGGCGGCGATCCTTATCGGCCTCTTCGTCTACGTCGCCGTCACGTCAGGCAGCGCCCCCAAACCGGTGGCCTCGGTGCAGAAGCAGTTCGGCTGCGCCAACCCGGAGATGACTACCCAGACCCACTTCCACGTCCACCTCGCGATCTACGTCGGCGGCGGCCCCGGCACCGGGCAGCCGGATCCCCTGCAGTCCTCGATCGGCCAGAACGTGAGCGGGTCCACCGGCTTCTGCTGGCTGCACACCCACCAGATCACCGGCAACCAGGACAGCATCATCCACGTCGAGGCGCCGACGACCCGCGCTGCCAAGGGCTTCACCCTGGGCGACTTCGTCAAGGTCTGGAAGCTCACCAACCCAGACGCCACGCTGGCGCCGGGCGGGGGCCAGAAAGAGGTCGTCTACGTCAACGGCCAGATCCACAACGGCTCGGTCAGCAGCATCCCGCTCAAGTCCCTGGAGGACATCGAGGTCGAGATCCTGGGCCCCGACCAGAGTCCGACGCAGCCGCCGGCATACACCTGGCCGGCCGGCTACGGCGCCTAGGCGATCCGCTAGGGCCTGAGCGCCTCGGCGAGGGCCCGCGCCGCGCGGTAGTGCTCGACGGCGGCCAGCGGCCGCCCTTCTCTCAGCAGGCGATCCGCGGTGCGTGCGTGCTCGCGCAGAGAGCTCTCCGGGTCGGCGCCTATGCGCTTGACCTTGCCGCCGCGGAGCGCCTGCCAGCGCTGCAGGCGGGGATCGTCCAGCCAGGCTGAGCCCGTCTCCAGCTCCCGCTCAGCGAGCGCCCGAGCGCCTTCGGAGTCGCCCAATTCCAGCATCGCCTGCGCCGCGCACAGGCGCGCGTCGGAGCCGAGCGGCCACTCGGTGCCTTCGAGCAGGGGCTGCACCTCCGCCAGCGCCCGGCGCGCGTTGCCCTGGGCGAGGAGGATGCGCGCGCGCTCGACGGTGATCTCGCTCTGAAGCAGCGGCTGGCTGCCCTCGAGCAGGTACTCCGGCGAGGTGCCCAGGCGGGCCGCGATGATGCCGAGCAGCCGCGGCGAGGGCCGCGCCTTCCCCATCTCCACCTGGTTGAGGAAGGCACGCGAGAAGTCGCCCCGCGCCACCTTGGCCAGCGACAGTCCGCGTTCCTGCCGCAGCTTGCGGATGCGGTCGCCAAGGCTGGGCGGGTTCTCCAACGCGGCGCCTAGCTTAGGCCGGTTAAAGCGATTGCTTACAGGTAGGCGCGCGGGTCGAGACTCTTGGGCAAGCTGCCGAAACTTCGGAACCCACTGGCCTCGATGATGCCGGTGTCCTCCCAGCGCACTCCGCCCAGACCGACCTCGTAGAGCCCCGGCTCCACGGTCACCACGTCCCCTTCGATGAGCTCGATCGGGTGGTCGCGGAGGAAGGGGTCTTCATGCACGTCCAGACCGACGCCGTGGCCGAGTCCGTGCGTCAAGCGGGGGCCCGGGCGCCCTTCCAAGCCCTGGGTCGACGACCCGAACCCGGCATCGACGAGGGCCTGGCAGGCCGCTCGCATCGCCGCCTGGCCGTTCCCGCCCGGTTTGAGCTGTCCGGCGCCGGCGTCAAAGGCGGCGAGGACGGCGTCGCTGATGCGCTGCCAGCGCTCCTCGAAGGGTCCGGCGATCACGGTCCTGGTCAGGTCGCCGTAGTAACCGGTGCCGGCGCCGCGCGGGAAGATGTCAAGGACGATCGGCGCGCCCACGCGCAGCTGTCCGGAGCCTCGGTAGTGAGGCAGCCCCGACCCCGGTGAGCCGGCCACGATCAGGCCGGTGGCCTGGTAGCCGAGCTCCTGCAGCGTGGCGCTCGCGAGCGCGATCAGGTGTTCCGAGGTGAGGGGCCGGCGCTCCTCCCAGAGCAGGCCGTCGCGGATCTCGGCCTCGGCGATGCGCCGGATGACCTCCACGCAGGCAGCCTCCGCGGCGCGCTGCGCGGCGTGGATCCAGCGCCGCTCCTCCGGGCTCTTGCGGCGGCGGGCCTCGACCAGCAGACGCGGCTGGATCACGACCTCGACGCCCGCCTCCGCGAGGGCGCGGTAGAGCGCGGCGGGCAGTGACGCGGGCACGCTCACCTCGCCCAATCCCCGCTCCCGCAACGCCGTTGTGATCGGCGCCGCCCAGGCGGCGGTGGGATCGTCGGACTCCTGCCAGCCCAGCTCGATGCGGTCGGCCACGCGCTTGGCCCGGCCCTGCTCTCGCGCGCGCTCCACCTCCAGCGTGCTCACGATCAGGAGGTCGTCGTCGGGCGCGAAGCTCAGGTAAGCGCCCCTCTCGACGTCGAAGCCGCTCGCGTAGCGAAAGTCCTCGTCGCCCACCCCGGCGAAGAGCACGAACGGATGTTTCACGTTAAACGTTGCCGTCCGCCGCAGGCTCGCTGGCGCGTTCGATCGCCTGCTGAAAGAGCAGCGCCAGGTGCTGCGGAGCCTGCGCCTCGACCTCGGCCTGGACACGCTCGACCAGCTCGGGAAAGAGCCCGCGCACCAGCCGCAGCTGCTGCTCATAAAGCACCGGCAAGGTCCCGGCCGCCGACCCGGCCGCGCCTTCCAGCGCCAGCCGTTCCTGGAGCTGGTAGCCCTCCTCCCATTCGAGGTCGAAGCCGGCTCCGCGGAGCTCCGCCAGGTCGCGGCGCAGGGTTCGCTCCGAGACGCCCAGCTCCTCGGCGAGCTCCGCCGGATGCAGCCCGGGGCGCGTGGTGACCTCGCTGAGGATGGTCAGCAAGCGCTGGAAGCGGCGACCCTCGCTCACGCCCGCGTCAAACGGCTGCGATCAGCTCTAGCCGATGTCGTCCCAGGAGTTCGAAGTGTTCGACTCGAACGGATCCGGCTCCGACTCCTCCTGACCGCCGACCTTCTGGTGAAAGCGGCTGGCGATCATCTGGTAGGCCATCGCCTTGGGGATGCCGAGCTTCGTCAGGGACTTGACCTCGTCGGCCATCACTTTGTCCTTGGCAGCGTCGATAGCCGCCAGAACCTCTTCGACTGTAGTCGTGCGCTTCGCCATTCGAGGGCGATCATACCCGCGCCTCACCCCTACCTACACTTGTTGCCGTGCCCAGCCACTCCCCGTCTCAGATTCGAAACGTGGCCGTGCTCGGCCACTCCCAAGAGGGCAAGACGAGCCTCTGCGAAGCCCTCCTCCACAGCACCGGCGCCACCCCGCGCCTGGGCTCGCCGGACGCGGGGACGTCGGTCCTCGACTTCGAGCCCGAGGAGACGCGCCGGAAGATCTCCATCAACCTCGGCGTCGCCCACCTCGAACACGGCGACACCAAGGTCAACCTCCTCGACACGCCGGGCTTCTTCGACTTCGTCGGCCAGGTCGAATCTGCCCTGCGCGTCGCCGAAGGCGCCGCGGTCGTGGTCAGCGCGAACGCCGGCGTCGCCGTCGGCACCGAGGTGGCCTGGGAGCACTGCAACCGGTCCTCTAAGCCGCGCCTTGTCGTCGTCAACAAGATGGACAAGGAGAACGCCGACTTCTTCGGGGTGGTCAACGCGCTCCGTTCCTCGCTGACGCCAAAACCGGTGCCGATCCAGGTGCCGATCGGACAGGAGGCCGAGTTCAAAGGCGTCGTCGACCTCCTGAGCATGAAGGCGTACGTCACCGCGCCCGACGGCAAGGGCCAGGAGACCGAGATCCCGTCCGACCTGGCGGCGCGGGTCGAGGAGTACAAGGCGCAACTGATGGAAGCCGCCGCCGAATCCGACGACAGCCTGCTCGAGAAGTACTTAGAGGAGGGCAGCTTGAGCGACGAGGAGGTGCAGCGCGGACTCCGCGCCGGCATCCGCGCCGGCAGCGTGGCGCCGGTGGTCTGCTGCAGCGCCACCAAGCTGCTCGGCGTGCGCACGGTGCTCAACGCCATGACCTCGATGCTGCCCGAAGCTGAAGGCGATCCCGCCGCGCCCGCGCGCGCGTACGTCTTCAGTACCTCCGCCGACCCCTTCGTGGGCCGCGTTTCCTATTTCAAGGTGCTCGCCGGCTGCCTCAAGTCCGACCAGCACGTCGACAACGTCAACCACAGCCAGGACGAGCGTCTGGGCCAACTCTTCTTCCCGCGCGGCAAGGACCACGTCAACAGCCCGGAGGTTTGCGCCGGCGACATCGGCGCCGTCGCCAAGCTGCAGCACACCCTCACCGGAGAGACCCTGGGCGCCAAGGACGGCGGCGCGGCACCTGGACTGGAGCTCCCGGGCGCCGTCTACAAGCTGGCCATCTTCCCCAAGGCGCGGGGTGACGAGGAGAAGATCTCGACCGGCCTTGCCCGGCTCGCCGAAGAGGACCCGACTCTGCACGTTGAGCGCAATGAGATCACCGGTCAGCTGCTGATTGCCGGTATGGGCGACGTGCACCTGGACGTCGTCCTCGAGAAGCTCAAGCGCAAGTACGGCGTCGAGGCCGCCACCGAGACGCCCCGGGTCGCCTACCGCGAAACCATCGCCGGCAGCGCCAAGGCCGAGGGCCGGCACGTCAAGCAGTCCGGCGGCCACGGTCAGTACGGCATCTGCGTCATCGAGGTGGCGCCGACGACGCGCGGCGACGGCTTCGTCTGGGAGGACAAGATCTTCGGCGGCTCTATCCCGCACAACTTCCGCCCTTCCGTCGAGAAGGGAATCCGTGACACCATGCAGAAAGGCGTGGTGGCGGGCTATCCGATGGTCGACGTGAAGGTCGCGCTGGTCGACGGCAAGTACCACACGGTCGACTCGTCGGACATGGCTTTCCAGATCGCCGGCTCGATGGCGATCCGGAAGGCGGCGATGGAGGCCAACCCGGTCCTGCTCGAACCGATCATGGATGTCGAGGTGCGCGTCCCGGAGCGAAACCTGGGCGACATCATGAGCGACCTCAACGGGCGCCGCGGCAAGATCTCGGGCACCGAGCCGACCGACGGCTGGCAGCTCGTCCGCGCCCAGGTCCCGGAGTCGGAGATGCTCAAGTTCGCGCTCGATCTCCGGTCCGTGACGCAGGGTCGAGGCGGCTTCACGATGCGGTTCGACCACTACGAGGCGATGCCCCAGCACCTCGCGAAGGAACTGATCGACGAGTTCCAAAAAGAGCACGCAAGCAAGGAGTGACGGTGATGACTGAATCCCCCGCGGAGGATGCCGTTCCAACGCTTTTGATCGCCGGCCCGGTCGGGGTCGGCAAGTCGAAGATCGCGCGCGAGGTGTCGCGTCAGCTCTGGGAAGCCGGGCTGCGCAACGAGGAGGCGGACCTGCACCCGCTGCCTGCGGAGGATCCCCGCCCCGAGGTCGCCGGCACCCGGATCGCTGTCCAGGCGCTGGGCGCCGCCTTCTGGCCCCAGTTTCGCGAGCGTGGCGGCGAGCGGCTGGTGATCGCCGCGGCCGTCCAGGACTCAGAGTCGCTGGAACTGGTGCGGCGCTCTCTACCGCACGCCGAGCTGACCGTCATCGAGATCCACGAGCCAGGCCGCCCCGCGCAAGGCTTGGGGCCGGCGGTCGAGGCCGGTCGGAGCCCCGAGGACGTGGCGCGCGAGGTCCTGGACCGAGCCGGCTGGCTGCACTGAGTCGCCACCCCGCCGGGGCAGGCGCTCCGGCGGTCTACGACGCCATCATCGTGGGAGGCGGCGTCACCGGCGCGGGCCTCCTGCGCGAGCTCAGCCGGCGCGGCCTGACAGCGCTGCTGCTGGAGAAGGGCGACTACGGGGGCGGGACCTCCGGGGGCTCCAGCTGGATGATCCACGGCGGCCCCCGTTACCTCGAGTACGACTGGGACACCACGCGTCTCAGCTGCGAGGATGCCGGCCACATCGTCCGCCTGGCCCGCCACCTGGTCCACCGCGTCGTCTTCCTGATTCCCGTCCTGCCGGGCGACCGCAACAACCTCGAGCGCATGGAGACGGCGATGGAGGTCTACGACCGCTTCCAGCCGCTGAAGCACGCTCACTCCCACGTCCGCCTGACGCCGGCGGAGGCCCTCCGGGCGGAGCCGGGGCTCAGCCCTGCCATCTCGGGGGCGGTGACGATGGAGGAGTGGGGGGTCGATCCCCATCGCCTGACCTGGCTGAACGTCGCCGACGCCATTGCCCGAGGCTCGAGGGCGCACAACCACGCGCGGGTCGAGAGCCTGATCGTCGACGGCGGCCGGGTCCTCGGCGCCCGCTACCGCTCGGACGACGGCGCCCTGCATGAGGCGCGCGCACGCGTGGTGGTCAACGCCGCCGGGCCCTGGGTGCCCGAGCTCTGCGCGCTGGCCGGCGTCGACGTCCGGCTCCGCCCCGCCAAGGGCATCCATATCGTCTACGACCGCCGCATCTCCAACTTCGCGGTTGCGGCCGAGGCGGTGGACGGTCGCCAGCTGCTGCTGATCCCGCACGGGCCTTTCAGCATCCTCGGCACCACCGACGACGACTACTACGGCGATCTGGACCGAATCGAGGTCGCGCCCGACGAGCCCGACTACCTCCTGCAGGCCTTCGAGCGCGTCTTCCCGTCGATCCGGCAGCACCGCCCGGTCCGGCTGACCACCGGCGTGCGCCCGACGCTCTTTCGCTGGCGGACCTACGAGGACGACCTTTCCCGGCGCTACGAGATCTTCGACCACGAGCGCCGCGACGGCGTCGCCGGGTTCGTGACCATCGCCGGGGGCAAGCTCTCGATGTACCGATTGATGGCGGAGCAGGCAGCCGACGTGGTCTGCGCCAAGCTCGGGGTCCAGGCGGAAGTACCGGAGCGTGAGCTCCCGCTGCCCGGCAGCGAGGTGGACCCGGTGCCGGCTGAGGAGCTCGCGGCCCGCCACGGGGTCACCGCCTACGCGGCGGCGCGGCTGCTGCGCCGTCACGGCTGTCGCTCGGAGGCGGTCTTGAGCGGCGGGCCGGCCCGGCTGGTCTGCCGCTGCGAGCCGGTCACCGAGGCCGAGCTGGTCCACGCCGTCCGCCACGAGCAGGTGCAATCCCTGCCCGACGCGTTTCGACGGGTCGGTCTCGGGTCGGGCCCCTGCGCCGGCGCCACCTGCCTCGAGCGGGCCGCCACCGTGGTCGGCCGCGAGCTGGGCTGGAGCGCCGCTCGGGCGCAAGAGGAGGCGGTGGCCTTCCGCCGCGGTCTCTGGCAGGGCCGGGCGGCGGTGCTCGACTCGGCGGGCTGGGCTCAAGAGGAGCTGACGGTCGGGGCCAGGGGCTACCGCGCATGAGCCGCGCCACCGCCTTCGCCCGCCTGGCTGCAGCTTACGCGCGGCACCAGGTCCGCGGCCGCTTCCGTCGCCAGCACCCGCAGCTGGCCAACCTCCTGGCGACCTACGCCCCGGATCACCTGCAGCCGGTGACGGCGGCGGAGCGCGAGCTGCTGCCGGCGATGTCGGGCTGCATCCTCTGCGGCGCCTGCGCGCTGGCGGCGCGGCGCTACGGGCGGGTCATGCTTCCGGACCTCGCCGGGGGCCATCTCCGCTCCTGGGACCTCCTGCCCAGCGCCGCGGCCGACCTCGCCGGCGAGCGACCGGACCTGGCCGCCGCGGCAGCCGCCTGCCCAACCGGGGTGCCGCTCCCTGAGGTCGCCGCCATGGTGGCCCGGCTCTCCCAGCGCCATGAAGCGTGAGCCACGGCTGGAGCGGCTGACCGCGGCTTCGCGGAGCCTGCGCGCCCAGCTCCAGCAGCTGGACAGCACGGAGCTAGCGGTGCTGCGCGACCTGCTGGAACGAGTTCTCGAGCACGATGCGATCGGCCCGGAGGGCATCCGGGAACTGGAGGAGCGCCTGCTCGGCTGACCCCGGGGCGGTCCTTTCGTTGCACGTTCTCCACATTCTGTATACAGTCTGGGGAAAAGCACCATATCTTGGGCCAGTGAACTTTCCTCTCCAACGTCTTCTCCACCGCTACCCGGCCCTTGACTGGGTGATCGCACGGGTGCTCGGCCGCGTCTCAACCTGGCCCGCCGACGAGTTCGCACGGTTCACCCATGCCCACATCCCGCCCGGCGGCGGCACCGCCGTGCTGCCGCCCGAAGCCGAGCCGATGCGCGGCCCGGAGCCGAAGTCGATCGCACCGGCGACCTTCGAGGTTCGCTTCACCGAGCTGCAGAAGGAGGGCCGCTACCACGAGATGTGGGAGCTGCTGGCGGAGGACGCCCAGCGCAGCTGGGGCGGCCGCGAACACTTCGTCGAGGCCATGGAGCGGCAGGCCGAGGAGGTCGAGTTTCTGGAGACCGAGGTCGGCGAGTGCGAGCTGGTACCCGAGTGCCGCATCCGCAACCGGACCTATCGCAACGTGGCCCGGCTGCAGGTCCGCTACCGCGTGCGCCTGCAGTGGCGCGAGCAAACGCTCGATCGCCAGGTGCACCTCATCCCCGCGACTGGAGGCTGGCGGACACTCGCTTATCCGCCGTCTTCGGGCGTGGCCTGAGGCCGCTCGGGAGGCCCGCAAGCCCACTGCTATAGTGGGCCGCAAGCTCAATGCTGCAGCGCACCAAGGAGGAGCAGGAGCGGTACCTCTACTGGCACCGGAAGCGAGGCCAGCAGGTCACGCCGCGCCGGCTGCTCCGCGAGTCTGACGAGCTGCTCTACTGGCTCGAAGAGTGCGTCGAGCGAGACATGAAGATCGTCCCCGGCTGGCTGCTGCCGCGCCTGGTCGCCCTGCTCTCGCGGGCTGATGGGCGGCTCCCCGTGGAGATGGGGCGCGAGCGCCGGCCGCTGGCGGTGATGGAGTTCCTCTTCCGGGCGCAGGAGCTGCTCATGGAGGACTCCGTGCACGGTCGCCGGCCCGCCCGGGTGATCCCGCTCTTCCACCGTTCGCCGGCGGCGCAGGACCCGACGCCGATCGATGGAGCAGCGGCCGCACCCAGGGCTTGAGCCCGCGCCTGATCCGAGTCGGACTGCACCTCCACTCGCGCTACTCACCCGACAGCATCACCCCCCTCGAGCGCATCGTCGCGCGCGCTCACGAGCTGGGTTTGGAGCGGATCGCTCTGACCGACCACGACACGGCCGAAGGGGCGCTGGAACTGAAGCGGATGGAGCCCGAGCTGGCGATCGTCGGGCAGGAGACGAAGACCACCGAGGGCGAGGTGATCGGCCTCTTCATCGATCGCAGCCTGGAGCCCTATCGCCCGCCTGAAGAGGTGCTCGACGAGATCCACGCGCTCGGCGGTGTCACCTACCTGGCGCACCCGCTCGACCGCCGCCGCGCCCGCTTTGCGCCGCACCGGGTCGCCGAGCTGGCGCCCCGAATCGACGTCATCGAGGTGCACAACCAGTGGTCCGACCAGGCGGCCAACCAGGCTGCGGCCGAGCTCGCCTCGGAGCTCGGCATCCCGGGCGCTTGCGGCAGCGACGCTCACGCGCCGCCGGAGCTGGGTCACTGCTGGATGGAGATGGAGGAGTTCGGGGATGCGGCGGGGTTCCTCGCCTCCGTCCGCAGCGCTCGCCTGGTGATCGCCGCGCCGGCCGCCCGCGCCCGCGCCTGACGCGCGCCGCCGGTGTTTAACGTGAAACATTCCGCCCCCCTTTTGGTAGCCGGATCGATCGCGCTGGACACCCTGGAAGGCGACTTCGGCAGCGCTCCCGACGAGCTCGGCGGGTCCGCGCTCTACTTCGCGCTCGCCGCTTCGCTGCTCACCCCGGTGGCGCTGGTCGGGGCGGTCGGAGCCGACGACGAGGAGGCCGTCCGAGACGCGATCGACGGGCGGCCGATTGACGCAGCCTGCCTTGACGTCCTGGACGCGCCGACCTTTCGCTGGCACGCCCGTCACGTCGGGACCGGCAACGTCGACCTGGGCCACGACGACCGCATCTATGACGTCTGGCGGCCGCGCGTCCCGGCGGGGTTCAGCGGTTGGGCCTTTGCCGGGTCGATGCGCCCGGCCCTGCAATTGGAGTTCCTGACGCAGGTGCGCGGCGCGGATCTGATCGCCGCCGACGCCATGCTCTCCTACGTCCGCTCCGCGCCTGCAGAGTCGGAGGAGGTGCTGGCGCTCGCGGCCTGGTACTTCGCCAACAGCGACGAGCTGCAGGCTCTGCCCGAAGGCAAGGGCCCGCCCACCGCGTTCCGCGACCGCCACCAGCTCGCCGGGATCTGCGTCAAATCCGGCCCGGACGGCGCCCGCGTGGTGACCCAAGGAGAAGACGTCAGGGTGCCGGCCCTGGCCTCTCATCCCGTCGTCGACACCACAGGAGCCGGAGACTCCCTGGCCGCGGGCTTCCTCGCCCGCCTGCTGACTGCGCCAGCGGCCGGCCTGCGGGATGCGCTCGAGCACGGCGTCGCCCTGGCCTCGATCACCATCGAGGACGTCGGACTGCGGGCCCTGCGCCAGGCCACTCCCGAGCTGCTGCAGGACCGCGTCGCCGAGGTGCGCGCGGGATGAGGATCGAGGCGACTCGCGGCGACATCACGCAGGAGCGGGTCGACGCGGTCGTCAACGCCGCCAACGAAGCGCTCGCCGGCGGCGGCGGGGTCGACGGGGCCATCCACCGCGCGGCCGGCGCCACCGAGCTGCAGGAGGCCTGCCGCCGTCTCGGCGGCTGTGCGACTGGGGACGCCAAGGCGACCCCCGGCTTTCGCCTGCCCGCGCGCTGGATCATCCACACCGTCGGACCCCGTTGGCGCGGCGGCGCAGAGGGCGAGCCGGAGCTGCTGGCGTCCTGCTACCGCCGGGCGTTGGCGGTGGCCGACGAGCTGGGCGCGCGTTCGGTGGCCTTCCCCGCCATCTCGACCGGAATCTACGGCTACCCGCGAGAGGCTGCGGCGCGCATCGCCATCGAGGCGCTCTGCTCCGCTTCGACCAGCGTCGAGCTGGTGCGGCTGGTCGCCTTCGACGCGGAGACGCTCGGCCTTTATGAGACCGAGCTCAGGCGGAGAGTGGACTCCCCGGCAGCGAGCTGAAAATCAGCAGGGCGGTGAGGGTGATCAGAAGCCCCACCGTCGCGATCGAGATGGCGTTGGCAACAGGTCCGTTGACATGCTTGCCGAGTACGCGACGGTCGTTGACGAGAACCAGCATGTAGATGAGGATCGCCGGGAGGATGAGACCGTTCACGTCCTGGCTGAACAGAATCAACGGGACCAGCGGGACGCCCGGCAGGAGCACTGCGACAGCCCCGACGACGAGAAGCCCCGTGAAGATGCCGAAGAAAGCCGGGGCCTCGCCAAAGCGCAGTCCCACCCCGCGCTCCCAACCGAACGCCTCCGTCACGGCGTAGGCGGTGGAAAGCGGCACCACGCTGCCGCCCAGCACGGAGGCTCCGAACAGACCGGCCCCAAAAAGCAGGGCCGCAAAATGGCCCGCCACGGGCACCAGAGCGCGCGCATAGTCGCCGGCCGCCATGTTCGACAGCTGTGCGGCAGTGAGATGTCCATAGAGGGCCGCACCCGTCGCGACGATGATGAAAAAGGCGATGAAATCGGTGATGAAAGAGCCAAGGACGACGTCGGCCCGGCTGTAGGCAAGCTGCTCCTCAGGGATCCCCTTGTCTGCGACGGCGCCCTGCAGATAGAACTGCATCCAGGGCGTGATGGTGGTGCCGATCACCGCGATCGAGATCAGGAAGTAAGACCTGGTCGGCACCACCTGCGGGATCAAAGATCCGCGCGCGACCGCGGCCCAATCGGGATGCACCAGCAGACCGGAAACGATGTAGGTGATGTAGAGCAACCCGATCGAGATGAGGACTCGCTCGACCACCGGGTAGCTGCCACGCACGACGATCAGAAAGATCACCAGCGCCATCACCGGCGCCGTCAGGTACTTCGTGATTCCGAACAGCTCGGCGCCGGCCGCCATGCCGGCGAAGTCCGCCATCGTCGTGACCGCGTTGGCGAACACCAGCAGCACCATCACGAAGGTCGTCCCCCGGACCCCGAAGCGCTCACGGATGAGGTCCGCCAGGCCCTTGCCGGTGACAACGCCCATGCGGGCGCCCATCTCGTTGACGACGGCGAGGCTGATCGTGATCACGATCAGCAGCACGAGCAGCTTGAAGCCGAACTGCGCTCCGGCCTGCGAGTAGGTGGCGATGCCGCCGGCATCGTTGTCGGCGTTCGATGTGATCAGGCCGGGACCGAGGACCGCCAGGAGGATGAAGAGCCGGCGGAAGCGGCGCAGCCGGCCTAACAAAATGGATCCGCTCCTACATGATCCGCGGCAGACGCCGCCTGACCGACTCCGGCAGCACGCCTTCGAGCGCGTCGTCCACGGTGACGATGCCTGTCAG
>Ga0207664_10000266_pt1 | contig 39318 bp, 35 predicted proteins | sample LARL83metaG_FD_184349 | JGI IMG/M metagenome (GOLD analysis project Ga0207664, IMG submission 184349) | Corn, switchgrass and miscanthus rhizosphere microbial communities from Kellogg Biological Station, Michigan, USA - LAR L8-3 metaG... | ecosystem: Host-associated > Plants > Roots >... | reverse complement strand
CCTTGAGAGGTATGGGCAACATGAGCACCATCGAAGAGCGCGTCAAGAAAATCGTCATCGAGCAGTTGGGCGTGAAGGAAGATGAAGTCACGGCGAACGCTTCGTTCGTGGACGATCTGGGCGCAGATTCGCTGGACACGGTGGAACTGGTGATGGCGCTCGAGGAAGAGTTCGAGACCGAGATTCCCGACGAAGATGCCGAGAAGATCACCACCGTGCAGCAGGCCGTCGATTACATCAAGGCCCACTCCAAGGATTGATCCATCCGGATTGATCGCCGCGCATTTGGACTGGCACGCGCCCGCTGGCCAGTCCGCTTACACGCGGTGATATCGAACGCTGCGCCATCTTGGCGCAGTTTTCGTTTCTGCAATTTGTAACGTCCGACCCCGTATGGTGGGCAGGATGCCGGCCAGGCGCTACCGGGCGACGTCCGCGACCCGTACGAGGTGGCTGCCGGCAGCGGCAGATCCACGCAATCACGTAAGGAACATCAGCATGAGCAAGCGACGTGTGGTAGTGACCGGCATGGGCATCATCTCGCCGGTCGGCAACGACATCGCCAGCGCCTGGGAGCGTGTCCTCAAGGGCGTCAGCGGCATCGGCCCGGTCACCCATTTCGACACCTCCGCTTATTCCACGCGCATCGCCGGCCAGGTCAGCGGCTTCGATCCGGCCGAGTGGATGCCGCTCAAGGACGTCAAGAAGATGGACCCGTTCATCCACTACGGCGTGGCGGCGGGCACCCAGGCCCTGCGTGATTCCGGGTTGGAAGTGACCGAGGCGAACGCGCCGCGCATCGGCGTGGCGGTCGGCGCCGGCATCGGCGGCCTGTACACGATCGAAGCGACCACGCTGGAACTGGCGGCGAAAGGCCCGCGCCGGGTCTCGCCGTTCTACGTGCCCAGCTCGATCATCAACATGGTCTCGGGCCAGTTGTCGATCATGTTCGGCCTGAAGGGCCCGAACATCGCCTGCGTCACCGCCTGCACCACCGGCGCCCACAACATCGGCCTGGCCGCGCGGATGATCCAGTACGGCGATGCCGACGCGATGATCGCCGGCGGCGCCGAGTTCGCCACCACCGGCACCGCGATGGCCGGCTTCTGCTCGGCCAAGGCGATGTCCACGCGCAACGACGAGCCGACCAAGGCCAGCCGTCCGTGGGACAAGGACCGCGACGGCTTCGTGCTGTCCGATGGCGCCGGCGTGCTGATGCTGGAAGAGTACGAGCACGCCAAGGCCCGCGGCGCGCGCATCTACGCCGAGCTGGTCGGTTTCGGCATGAGCGGCGACGCGTTCCACATGACCGCGCCGAGCGAGGGCGGCGAAGGTGCGGCACGCTGCATCCAGACCGCTCTGGACGACGCCGGCCTCAATCCGGCGGACGTGCAGTACATCAATGCGCACGGCACCTCCACGCCACTGGGCGACCTGGGCGAGGTGATGGCGGCGAAGAAGGTGTTCGGCGATCACGCCTACAAGCTGGCGATGAGCTCGACCAAGTCGACGACGGGCCACCTGCTCGGTGCGGCCGGCGGCGTCGAGGCGATCTTCAGCATCCTGGCGCTGCGCGACCAGGTGCTGCCGCCGACGATCAACCTGGACGAGCCTGGCGAAGGCTGCGACCTGGACTTCGTGCCGCACACCGCGCGCGAGGCGAAGGTCGACGTGGCGATCTCCAACTCGTTCGGTTTCGGCGGCACCAACGGCACGCTGGCATTCCGCCGCGTCTGAGCGTGATCTGCCATCGCCGTATCCTGGGCGGCCGGCGCGACTTGCTCGCGCCGGCCGCTGCTTTTCCGCAGCGTTATCCGTGCCTGCTCGAAAGCGTGGTGCACGGTACTGCGCAATCGCGCTACGACATCCTGTTCGCGTTCCCGCGCGAACGGCTGACCCTGCACGCCGACGGCGGCCTGCGCGATGACGCGGGTGTGGTGCGGGAAGGGCGCTTCCTCGATGCGCTGGATGCTGCCTGGCAGGCCGAGTGCCTGCCGCCGGAGGACGACGGGCTGCCGTTCCATGGTGGCTGGGTATTGCTGCTGGCGTACGAGCTGGCCGGCGAAATCGAGCCCACGTTGAAACTGCGGCCGCCGTCGACGCTGCCGCTGGCATTGGCCGTGCGTTGCCCGGCTGCGGCGATCGTCGATCATGTGCGCGATTGCACGATCCTGGTCGCCGAGGCCGGCCACGAGGATCTGCTCGATGTACTGGAAGCCGATCTCGCGGTCGTGTCGCCGATTCCGCCGCTGGCCGCCCCGATCGGTTGGGACGAGGACGCGCCGCAGCAGTTCCTTGACGGCGTGGCGCGCATCCACGAGCACCTCTATGTCGGCGATATCTTCCAGGTGAACCTGTCGCGCGCCTGGCGCGCGCGTTATGCGCAGCCGCCCGTGCCGGCATCGCTGTATGCGGTGCTGCGCCAGGCCAATCCGGCGCCGTTCGCCGGATTGCTGCAGCAGCCGGGCTGGGCGGTGGCGAGCTCCTCGCCGGAGCGGCTGGTCGAGGTGCGTGGTGGCGTGGCGCAGACCCGGCCGATCGCCGGTACCCGTCCGCGCCTGCCCGGCGATGACGAGCTGGCACGCATCCGCGAACTGAGTGCACATCCGAAAGAGCGCGCCGAACACGTGATGCTGATCGACCTGGAGCGCAACGACCTCGGCCGCGTCTGCATGCCGGGCTCGGTCGAGGTCGACGAGCTGATGGTGGTGGAGAGTTACGCCCACGTTCACCACATCGTCTCCAATGTACGTGGGCGCCTGCGCGCCGACGTGACGCCCGGCGAGGTGATTGCCGCCACCTTCCCGGGCGGCACCATCACCGGCTGTCCCAAGGTGCGCTGCATGGAAATCATTGCCGCGCTGGAAGACGCGCCGCGTGGCGCGTACACCGGCGCGCTGGGTTATCTCGACCGCAACGGTGAGCTCGACTTGAACATCCTGATCCGCACCCTGACCCTGACCGGCGATGAAGTGAGCCTGCGCGCCGGCGCCGGCATCGTCGCCGACTCGGTGGCAGCCAACGAACTGGATGAGACTCGCGCCAAGGCACGCGGCCTGCTGCGCGCGCTGGGAGTGCCGGACTGATGACGGCGCGCATGCTGGTCAACGGCGTGGCGGCGACACAGGTGTCGGCGCTGGATCGTGGCCTGGCCTATGGCGATGGCCTGTTCGAGAGCATCCGCCTGGTCGGCACGGTCGCGCCGTTATGGTCGCGCCATATGCAGCGGCTGACCGAAGGCTGTGCGCGCCTGCAGATACCGGCGCCCGATCCGGCGCAGCTGTGGCGCGAGGCGCTGGAAGTCAGCTGCGGCATGCTGGAATCGGTGCTGCGCATCACCGTCACCCGTGGCCTGGGTGAACGCGGCTACGCCTTGCCGGCCTCGCCGCAACCGACGCGAGTGGTGGCTGCGTTCACGCCACCGCCGGTCGCCGCCGAGGTCTACGCGCTGGGCGTGCGCATGCGCGTGTGCACCATCCGTCTGGCGGAGCAGCCGCTGCTGGCCGGCATCAAGCACCTGAGCCGGCTGGAGCAGGTGCTCGCGCGCGCCGAATGGAACGATCCGGCGATTGCCGAAGGCGTCCTGCTCGATAGCCACGGGCGGGTGATTTCGGCGACCATGGCCAATCTGTTTGCCGTGGTCGACGGCGAACTGCTGACGCCGTCGCTGGACCGCTGCGGAGTGGCCGGAGTAGCCCGTGCCGAGGTGCTGGCAGCGTGTCCGCAGGCACGGGTCGCTGAGCTGACGCTGGATACACTGCTGGATGCCGGCGAGGTCTTCCTCAGTTCGAGCGTGCGCGGCATCCTGCCGGTACGTTCGCTGGATGGCTGCGGCTATGTGCCGGGCACGATGGCACGTCGGTTGCAGCAACATTGGCGGGACTTGGGGTTTTCGATGGAGCAGGGCGGATGAGCGACAAACGGATGCGCGGGCGCGCATGGCCACGGCTGCTGTTGCTGATCGCGCTGCTGGTCTCGGTCAGCGCACTGATCTATGGCTGGAACGACTTTGCCCGCTTCGGCACGGCACCGCTGAACGTGGCGACGCAGGGCGACAGCATCGACATCGGCCGCGGCAGCAGCTTCAAGGGCATCGTGGGCGAGTTGCGCCAACGTGGGTTCAGCACGGCCAGCCCGCTGTACTGGCGCCTGCTGGCCGAGCAGATGCACGTGGCCGGCAAGCTGCACGCCGGCGAATACGCGCTGGAACCCGGCATCACTCCGCGCCAGCTGCTCGCGAACATGGCGGCCGGCAGGGTGCTGCAACGCAATTTCACCATCGTCGACGGCTGGACCTTCGGCGAGTTGCGCCAGGCGCTGGCCAGGGCCGAGAAGTTGAACCACGACAGCGCCGCGCTGGACGATGCCGCGATCATGCAGAAGATCGGCGCCGGCGGCGAAGCGCCGGAAGGCCGTTTCCTGCCCGAGACCTACGCCTATGTGAAGGGCGACAGCGACCTGGACATCCTCCGGCGCGCGCATGCCGCGATGGTGAAGACGCTCGACGAGCTCTGGGCGGGACGCGCGCAGGACCTGCCGCTGGCCACGCCGTACGAGGCGCTGATCCTGGCCTCGATCGTGGAGAAGGAAACCGGTATTCCGGCGGAGCGCGCGCAGATCGCCGGGGTGTTCGTGCGGCGCCTCGAGGATCACATGCTGCTGCAGACCGATCCCAGCGTGATCTACGGCATGGGCGCGAACTACGCCGGCAACATCCGCAAGAGCGACCTGACCGCCGACACGCCGTACAACACCTATACCCGGCCTGGCCTGCCGCCGACGCCGATCGCGCTGCCGGGCAAGCCGGCGCTGGTGGCGGCGCTGCACCCGGCCGCCGGCGATGCGCTGTATTTCGTGGCGCGCGGCGACGGCGGCCACGTGTTCGCCCGTACTTTGGAGGAACACAATCGCAACGTCGACTGCTACCAGCGGAAGCGTTGCCGATGACAAACCCGCGCGGAAAATTCATCAGTCTCGAAGGCGGCGAGGGCGCCGGCAAGAGCACCTTGCTGGCCGGCCTGCGCGAGCACATCGAACGGCGCGGCATCGCGCTGGTGCAGACGCGCGAACCCGGCGGCACCGCCGTGGGCGAGGCGGTGCGCGCGATCGTGCTCGATCCGGCCCTGCATGGACTGGCCGCCGAGACCGAATTGCTGCTGATGTTCGCCTCGCGCGCGCAGCTGGTGCGCGAAGTGATCGAGCCGGCCTTGAGTACGGGCCAGTGGGTGCTGTGCGATCGCTTTGCCGACGCCAGCTATGCCTACCAGGGCGGTGGCCGCGGCCAGCCGACGCCGCGCATCGCGGAACTCGAGCGCTGGGCCTGCGCCGGCGTGAAGCCCGACCTGACCTTGCTGCTCGACCTGCCGGTGGCGACCGGCCGTGCGCGCGCCGCCGGCCGTGGCGATGCCGACCGCATCGAGGTCGAGGCCGATGCCTTTTTCGAACGGGTGCGTGCGAGTTATCGCGAGCGTGCCGCGGCCGAACCGGAGCGTTTCCGGGTGATCGACGCCAGCCAGTCGCCTGCGGCCGTTCTGCAGGCCGCGACGCAGGCGCTGGCGGTCTTGCTGGGAGAGGCGCAGGCATGAACGGATTGCCCTGGCATGCCGAACATTGGACGCGGCTGCAGGCGCGGCGGCAGCGCGAGGCGCTGCCGCATGCCTTGCTGTTGTGCGGCGCCGCCGGCCTGGGCAAGCGCGCGTTCGCGCAGCGCTTCGTGCAGGGACTGCTGTGTGCCGAGCCGATCGGTGGCGATGCCTGCGGGCATTGCCGCAGCTGCCTGCTGCTCGCCGCCGGCTCGCACCCGGATGTGGTCACGCTGGGCTTCGGCTTGCGCAAGGACGGCGTGCAGCGCAGCGAGATCGTGGTCGACCAGATCCGCGAACTGTCGGCGCGGCTGGCCATGAACAGTCAGTTCGGCGGCTGGCAGGTGGCCAGCATCGACCCGGCGGACGCGATGAATCCCGCCGCCGCCAACGCGTTGCTGAAGACGCTGGAGGAACCGGCCGCGCAGACCATGCTGATCCTGCTGGCCGACGCCCCGTGGCGCCTGCCGCCAACCATCCGCAGCCGCTGCCAGCGGATCGAGTTCCACCTGCCGACCACGGCCGACGCGCTGGCCTGGCTGCAGGCCGAAGGCGTGCGCGATGCGGCGGGCGCGCTCGCCGCGGCCGGCGGCAATCCCGGTCTGGCCAGAGCCTGGGCCGGGAAGGCGCGCTGGAGCGGCGGCAGGAAGTGCGCAAGGACCTGGCCGCGCTGGCCGCCGGCCGCGGCCAGCCGACTGAAGTGGTCAAGCGCTGGCTGGACAGCGAACCGGCGCAGCGGCTGTGGTTTGCCGCCCAGGTCACCGCCGACGAGATCAAGGCGCGCTCGGCGGCTGGCCACGGCCCGCTGGCCAGCGCGATGGACGTCGAGGCGCTGGGCCACTGGTACGACGCGGCCAATCGCACCCGCGAGGGTTTGCGTGGCCCGTTGCGAGCCGACCTGCTGCTGCTGGAACTGCTGGCGCAGTGGCGATGAGCGGGACCGGTGCCCGCTCATCGCCAACCACGGCGAACGGGTTGCCGGTATTTTCCGCGCAGACCCGCCTGCTGGTGGTGGCGCCGCACCCGGATGACGAGACCATCGCGACCGGCCTGCTGATCCAGCAGGTGCGGGCGGCCGGCGGCGAGGTGCGGATCCTGCTGCTGACCGAGGGCGACAACAACCCGTGGCCGCAGCGCTGGCTGGAACGGCGTCTGCGCATCCGCCTTGCCGACCGCCAGCGCTGGGGCCACCGCCGCCACGCGGAGATGCTGCAGGCGCTGCAGTGTCTGGGCGTGCCGGCGCAGGCGCTGCAGCCGTTGGGCTGGCCGGACATGGGCGTCACCGATAGGCTGCTGCAGTCGTGTAGCGCCTCGGTATCGACGCTGGCCGCGGCGATCGGCCAGTTTGCCCCCAGCCTGGTGGTGGGGCCAGCGCTGGCCGACCGCCATCCAGACCACGGTGCGGCGCATGTGCTGGTGCGCCTGGCGCTAGCGCAACAGGTCAATCCACCGCCACTGTTGAACTACCTCGTGCATGGTCGCGCCGGGGACGGCGATTCCCGGGAAATCCATGGCACGGCTGCGCAATCGGCGTGCAAGCGCGCCGCGCTGGCTGAACATCGCAGCCAGATGGCGTTGAGCGGCAAGCGCATGCTGCACCTGGCCGCCCGCCCCGAACGTCCTTCCGGACTGGCGTCGCCGCTGGCCGCCCTGCCGTGGCAGCCGCCGGTCTGGCTGCGGCCCTGGTTGCGGCTCAGCATGGCCAGTCCGGCGGGCACGCAAAGCTGGCGTTGGCGCGACGCGCCGCTGCAGCGCGACCAGGCCGGCCGGTTGCACTTGTCGGTGCCGGCGGGGAGTCCATGTTTCGTGCGGCTGGCGCTGACCTTGCGTTCACCGTGGATTTTCGACCACTGGGGCTGGTGCGAGCTGGCGGGCCATTCCGGCGGCGTCGCGGCGGGTCTTGCGCAGGCCGATTGACCGGACTAGCTTCGCGCCAGGGGAAATGGCTGCGACACGGCATGTCGTCGCGGCTTGCCGTGCTCGACACCGGCCGGCACCAGCTGATCCAAGGCTCGTCTGAAGCAAGGCAGTAGCGGCTGAATCCGTCCATCTGGCTGACCACGCGAATGCATACACCGGATCAGAATTCGATGCAGGTCGATACAGGGGCGACGGCGGCGTCCAGCGAGAGTTTTTATGCCGCGTTGTCCGAGATCGGCCAATTGCTGGTGCGTTCGCTGGAGCCGCCCGTGCTGTACGAGGCGGTGATCGAGGTGCTCGAGCGGCGGATCGGCGCGCGGCTGGTGATGGTGGGGGAGCTGGACCGAGCCAGCGGATGGCTGCGGCGGATCGCGCCTGCGCAGGTGGCGCCGGACATGGCCGACATCTACCCCGAGCGCATTCCGTTTTCGCTGGCGCGGCCGGCGTTCTGGCGGGGCGAGCCGCAACTGGAGGCCGATGTCCACCATGCCGAGGGGCTGGAGATGTTCCGGCCGGCCTATGTGAGGCATGGCGTGCACGCGGTGGTCGCGGTACCGGTGCTGAAATTCGGCGAGGTATGCGCGGCACTGGTGATACGCGCTTCCCGGGCCGGCTTTTTCACGGCGCGGATGATCGAACTGCTGCAACAGGCTGCGGCGAGCATCGGGCTGGGGCTGGAGGCGCATGCACAGCGCGCGCGGCTGCTGCAATCGGTGCAGGACGAGGCGCGCCAGCGCCATGCGCTGCGCTTGCTCAGCGAGATGATCAAACTGGTCACCCACAGTGCGGACGAACAGGCGCTGCTGACCGGGGCCTGTCGCGTGGCGCGCTGCATCGGCGGCTATCGGGTCGCCTGGATCGGCTTGCTCGATGAAGATGATCCGGCAAGCCTGCGGGTGCGGGCGCAGGAAGGCCTGGCCGACGGCATCGTGGCGGATTTCCGTTTCACCCGGGACGGCAGTACGCATGCCGGGGACGCCGTGGCGCGCGCGCTGTCGAGCGGCCAGGCGCAGGTCAGCCATCCGGCGGTGGACCACCTGGACTGGACGCCCGGCGCCGGCATGCCCGGTGTGCGTGCGCTGCTGGCGCTGCCGCTGCGGATGGATGGGGCGGTCGTGGGCTGCTTCGTCATCGGCGCGGAAGAGGTCGACGCGTTCAGCGCGATCGAAGTCCAGGTCTTTGCGGAAATGGCGATCGAGCTGGGCCTGGGCATCCAGATGCAGTGCGCACAGGCGGCCCGTCTGACGGCGGAGCAGGATCTGCGCTTCAACCTGCAGCATTTCCACACCATCCTGTCCAAGCAGTACGCGGGCATCCTGGTGATGTCCGAAGAACATCGGGTGAGCTTCGCCAACGAGGCGTTCTGTACGCTGTTCGGCCTGTCCGAGACGCCGGCGGAACTGGAAGGCCGGTCGATAGAAGCGCTGTACGCCCTTCTGCAGCCGGCGTACCGGGACCCCGAGCGCGAATGGCGCAGGATCCAGGAGATCATGGCCGCCGACGAGCCGGTCAAGGGCGACGAGGTGGCGATGAAGGGCGGGCGCACCTTCCTGCGCGATTTCACCCCGATCCGGATCGATGGCGTGCCGCAGGGACGGCTATGGCACCAGCGCGACATCACCGAGCAGAAGATGCACGAGGCACGGGTCGAGCGGCTGGCCTTCTACGACGTGGTCACCGGCTTGCCGAACCGGCGGCTGCTGTTCGAATTGCTGGAGCAGGCACGTACGCAGGCCACGAAACAGGGCACGCTGCTGGCGGTTGGCGTACTCGACCTCGACCGCTTCAAGAGCGTGAACGACACGATCGGCCATGGCGGCGGCGACCACGTGCTGGCGGAAGCCTCGGCGCGGATCCTGGGTATTTTGCGCGAGGCCGATGTGCTGGCCCGTTTCGGCGGCGACGAATTTGCGCTGGTGATCTCCGGCCTGGACAGCCGCGAGCAACTGGACGTGATCAGCCGCTGCATCCTGCAGGCGCTGCGGGCGCCGCTCAACCTGATGGGCGAGCAGCTGTACCTGTCCGCCAGCGTGGGCTGGACCCTGTACCCGCTGGACGAGTCGGATGCGGAAGGCCTGGTGCGGCACGCCGACCTCGCGATGTACGCGGCAAAGGAGGAGGGCAAGGATCGCGGCTTGCTGTACGAGCCGGCGATGGAACTGGAGCAGGTGCGGCTGCAGGCGATGCGCGAGCGGATCGCCCAGGCGTTGCAGCAGTCGCGTCTGCAGTTGCTGTTCCAGCCCATCGTGTACATCGACGGTTTGCCGGGCCTGCACGGCGTCGCCGGGATGGAGGCGCTGCTGCGCCTGGACGACACCCATGAGCTGATCGAGCCCGCGAAGTTCATGCATGTGCTGGACGACCCGCAACTGGCCCGGCCGATCGGCCGTTACGTGCTGGACGAGGCGCTGCGTTGCTGCCAGTCGTGGATACGCTTGGGCATCCCGATCCCGGTCTCGATCAACATCAGCACCCGCCACCTGCTGCACCCGGCGTTCTTCACCGACATCGACGCGGTGCTCGACAACTATCCGGACGTGATGGACGTGGGCTTCGGCATCGAAGTGACCGAAACCGGCCCGTCGATGGACCACGCCCGCGCCAAGATCGTCATCGAGGAGTGCCGCCGGCGCGGCATCCGCGTGGGCCTGGACGATTTCGGCACCGGCAGCGCCTCGCTGAGCCATATCCAGAAGCTCGACATCGAGCACATCAAGCTCGACCAGAGTTTCGTGCGCGACATCCTCAGCGACGAGCGCAACATGGCGATCGCGGCGGGAGTGATCACCACCGCGCGCATGCTGGCCAAGACGGTGATCGCCGAAGGCGTCGAGACGGCGGAGCAGGGCGACTTGCTGGCTTCGCTGGGGTGCCATCAGCTGCAAGGTTTTTCGATCTCCCGGCCGATGCCTGCCGAGGCGGTGCCGGGGTGGGTCGCCGGCTGGGTGCCGCCGGCGTCGTGGGGCAGTCTCGTCAACGAACGCCAGTCACTGCTGGCCAACCAGACGGACGGAGCCTGAAGGTGTCGTGCGTCATGCCTGCGGCAAGGCGGATGCCGCAACAGTGGTGCGGGCGGACCACAACATCTAAGATCCGGGTCATCGATCGGGCGGTCCGGACGTCCGGCAGGAGCCAAGCATGAAACCCATGGCGGCCCGGCAGGGCATCATCTCGCTGAAAATCAAGGATGCGGCCTCGCTGTACAACGCCTACATGCCGTTCCTCAAGCATGGGGGTCTGTTCGCGGCGACGGCGCAATCCTATTCGCTGGGCGACGAGGTGGTGTTGCTGGTCACCCTGGCCGAAGAGACCGAGCGCCTGTCGGTGGTCGGCAAGGTGGTCTGGATCAGTCCGGTCGGCGCGCAGGGCAACCGTACCGCCGGCATCGGCATACACTTCAACGAGTCGGGCGATGCCGAAGCCGCCCGCAGCCGGATCGAGAATATCCTGGCCGGCACGCTGAACTCCGAGCGTCCCACCCACACGATGTGATGCCGTGTCACGCAGGCATCACGAATTTGCGGCGTTAATCCGCACGCGATCGGTCGTCAAGGCTTGTTGTACCCCCGCGCACTGATACAATGGGGAGATCGCGAATTCACCTCGCGAACGTCGGACGCGCGCGGCTGCCATGCCTGTGCGCGGGGTTGAGCAGCCCATGGCCGTGCTGGCCCTGCCGAATCGAAATCGCCGGACCGTGAATTGCTGAATTCAAATCCCCACGGTCACTGATGCGCCCTGGCGCGGAGGTAAGTTGCATCGTGCTTGCCGAATACTGGCCCGTCCTGTTGTTCATCGGCGTTGCTGCCGGGCTTGGCCTGGTACTGCTGGCCATCGGCCTGCTGGCCGGCCCGCGTCGCCCCGAAGCCGACAAGCTTTCGCCCTACGAGTGCGGTTTCGAGGCGTTCGAAGACGCCCGCATGCGCTTCGACGTGCGTTACTACCTGCTCGCCATCCTGTTCATCATCTTCGATCTGGAGATCGCCTTCCTGTTTCCGTGGGCGGTGGTGTTCCAGCAGATCGGACTCATCGCGTTGATCGAGATGGGCCTGTTCCTGCTGCTGCTGGTCGTCGGTTTCGCCTACGTGTGGAAGAAGGGAGCACTCGAATGGGAGTGATCGATTCCGTCAGCCGGGTGATGCACAACCCGGAGCCGCTGAACCTGGTCGACGACATCCTGCTGCCGGCCGGCAACAATCCGGTGGTGCAGCGCGGCTTCGCCACCACCAGCGTCGATGCGTTGATGAACTGGGCGCGTACCGGCTCGATGTGGCCGATGACGTTCGGCCTGGCCTGCTGCGCGGTGGAGATGATGCACGCCGGCATGTCGCGGCTGGACCTGGACCGCTACGGCGTGATCTTCCGTCCCAGCCCGCGCCAGTCCGACGTGATGATCGTGGCCGGCACCCTGGTCAACAAGATGGCCCCCGCGCTGCGCAAGGTCTACGACCAGATGCCCGAGCCGAAGTGGGTGATCTCGATGGGCAGCTGCGCCAACGGCGGCGGCTACTACCACTATTCCTACTCCGTGGTGCGCGGTTGCGATCGCATTGTGCCGGTGGACATCTACGTGCCGGGTTGCCCGCCCACGGCCGAAGCGCTGATCCACGGCATCCTGCAGTTGCAGAAGAAAATCCGCCGCACCAGCACCATCGCGCGCTCTTGAACGGCACACTCTGAAGGCGCAGTCCATGACTGACATCCAAAAGACCTCGCTGGCCGGGCAGCTTGCTGCGCGATTCGGCGATACGCTGACCATCACCACGGTGCGCAACGAGACCGTCGCCGAACTGGCCGCCGCCGATCTAGTCGCCGTGGCAACGGCGCTGCGCGACGAGCCGGCGTTCCGTTTCAGCGAATTGATCGACCTGTGCGGCATCGACTACCTCGGCTACGGCCAGACCGAGTGGGATACCGAGACCGTCTCCAGCACCGGTTTTTCGCGCGGCGTGGAAGGCCAGGCGCAAGGGCGTTTCGACTGGGCCGGGCGTCCGCGCGGCAACGGCGAGAACCAGCCGCGCCGCTTCGCCGCGGTGATCCAGCTGCTTTCGATCGAACACAACCGCCGCCTGCGCCTGCGCGTTTTCTGCGAGGACGACAGCCTGCCGGTGGTGCCGTCGCTGACCCTGGTGTGGCCGGGCGTGAACTGGTTCGAGCGCGAGGCGTTCGACCTCTACGGCATCATCTTCGACGGCCATCCCGACCTGCGCCGCATCCTTACCGACTACGGTTTCGTCGGCCACCCGTTTCGCAAGGATTTCCCGCTGATCGGCAACGTCGAGGTGCGCTACGACCCCGAGCAGAAGCGGGTGATCTACGAGCCGGTGTCGATCGAGCCGCGCGTGCTGGTGCCGCGGACCATCCGCGACGACGCCGACCTGATGCAGGCCAGGGCCGAAGCCGCCGACGACTGGCAGAGGAACTGAGCGTGCAAGAGATCCGCAACTACACGATGAACTTCGGCCCGCAGCATCCGGCCGCGCACGGCGTGCTGCGCCTGATCATGGAGATGGACGGCGAGACCATCATCCGCGCCGATCCGCATGTGGGCCTGCTGCATCGCGGTACCGAGAAGCTGGCCGAGTCCAAGCCGTTCAACCAGTCGATCGGCTACATGGACCGGCTCGACTACGTGTCGATGATGTGCAACGAGCATGCCTACGTGCGCGCGATCGAGACCCTGCTGGGGATCGAGGCGCCGGAGCGCGCGCAGTACATCCGCACCATGTTCGACGAGATCACCCGCATCCTGAACCACCTGATGTGGATCGGCTCGAACGCGCTCGACCTGGGCGCGATGGCGGTGATCCTGTATGCGTTCCGCGAGCGCGAGGAACTGATGGACGTCTACGAGGCGGTGTCGGGCGCGCGCATGCACGCCACGTACTACCGCCCGGGCGGCGTCTACCGCGACCTGCCGGCGCAGATGTCGAAGTACCGCGAGTCGCCGTGGCACAAGGGCGCCGACCTGAAGCGCATCAACAGCTGGCGTGAAGGCTCGATGCTCGACTTCATCGACGCGTTCACCGCCGATTTCCCGTCGAAAGTGGACGAGTACGAGGAACTGCTCACCACCAACCGTATCTGGAAGCAGCGCACCGTCGGCATCGGCGTGGTCAGCCCGGAGCTGGCCCAGCAGTGGGGCATGACCGGCGCGATGCTGCGCGGCTCGGGCGTCGAATGGGACCTTCGCAAGAAGCAGCCGTATGCGAAGTACGCCGAGATGGATTTCGACATCCCGGTCGGCGTCAACGGCGACTGCTACGACCGCTACCTGGTGCGCGTGGAAGAGATGCGCCAGTCCAACCGCATCATCCGGCAGTGCGTGGAGTGGCTGCGCGCCAACCCGGGCCCGGTGATGGTGCAGAACTTCAAGGTGGCGCCGCCGTCGCGGGTCGAGATGAAGGAGAGCATGGAAGCGCTCATCCACCACTTCAAGCTGTTCACCGAGGGCTACTGCGTGCCGGCCGGCGAAACCTACTGCGCGGTCGAGGCGCCGAAGGGCGAGTTCGGCTGCTACCTGGTTTCCGACGGCGCCAACAAGCCGTTCCGCGTGCATTTGCGCGCCCCGGGCTTTGCCCACCTGTCATCCATGGACACCATCGTGCGCGGCCACATGCTCGCCGACGTGGTGGCCATGATCGGTACCTATGACCTCGTGTTCGGCGAAGTGGATCGCTGAGCCGACACGACGGAGAAACGCATGAAAGCCACCGGACATTTCGAGCAGGTCAGGAACGTCGATCCGCTTGCCGTACTCACCGATCACACCCGCCATCACATCGATGAATGGGTGGCCAAATTCCCGCCGGATCGCAAACGCTCGGCGCTGATCCAGGCGCTGTTCGGCGCGCAGGAGCAGAACAACGGCTTCCTCACCGACGAGCTGATCACCGCGGTCGCGAAGTATCTCGACCTGCCCGCGGTGTGGGCGTACGAGGTGGCCAGCTTCTACTCGATGCTGGAGACCAAGCCGGTCGGCCGCAACAACGTGGCGATCTGCACCAACATCTCGTGCTGGCTCAACGGCGCCGAGGGCCTGGTGCGCCATTGCGAGAAGAAGCTGGGCATCAAGGTGGGGGAGAGCACGCCCGATGGCCGCGTCTACCTGAAGCAGGAAGAAGAGTGCATCGCGGCCTGCGTGTACGCGCCGGCAGCGACGGTGAACGGGCATTACCACGAGCATCTCACTCCCGAGAAGCTCGACGAAATCCTGGACGGGCTGGAGTAAGCGCATGGCAGTCGGACCCGCCCCCCAGGACCACCAGGTCGTCTACACCACGCTGCATTTCGACACGCCGTGGTCGATGGACAGCTATCTCCAGGTCGATGGCTACAAGGCGTGGAGGAAGATCCTCGCCGAGAAGCCCGATGCGGCGTCGCTGATCGACGAAATCAAGAAGAGCAGCCTGCGCGGCCGTGGCGGCGCCGGCTTCCCGACCGGCCTGAAGTGGTCCTTCATGCCGAAGGGCGACATGCAGAAGTACATCCTGTGCAACTCGGACGAATCCGAGCCGGGTACGGCCAAGGACCGCGACATCCTGCGCTACAACCCGCATGCGGTGATCGAGGGCCTGGCCATCGCGTGCTACTGCACCGGTTCGACCGTGGCCTACAACTACCTGCGCGGCGAATTCCATCACGAGCCGTACGAGCATTTCGAGGCGGCGTTGAAGGAAGCCTACGCGGCCGGCCTGCTCGGCAAGAACGTGCAGGGCACCGGGCTGGACGTGGACATCTACGCCGCGCTCGGCGCCGGCGCGTACATCTGCGGCGAAGAAACCGCGCTGATGGAGTCGCTGGAAGGCAAGAAGGGCCAGCCGCGCTTCAAGCCGCCGTTCCCGGCCAACTTCGGCCTGTACGGCAAGCCGACCACGATCAACAACACTGAGACCTACGCCTCGGTGCCGGCGATCCTGCGCAACGGCGCCGACTGGTTCCTCAACCTGGGCAAGCCGAACAACGGCGGCCCGAAGATCTTCTCAGTGTCCGGTCACGTCAACAATCCGGGCAACTTCGAAATTCGCCTGGGCACGCCGTTCACGGAACTGCTGGCGATGGCCGGCGGCGTGCGCAACGGCCACAAGCTGAAGGCGGTGATCCCCGGCGGCTCCTCGATGAAGGTGTTGCCGGCCGACATCATGCTCGAGAGCACGATGGACTACGACTGCCTGCAGAAGGCCGGCTCGGGCCTGGGCTCCGGCGCGGTGATCGTGATGGACGAAACCACCTGCATGGTGCGCGCCTGCCACCGCATCGCGCGCTTCTACATGGCGGAGTCCTGCGGCCAGTGCACGCCGTGCCGCGAAGGCACCGGCTGGATGTACCGCGTGCTCGACCGCATCGTCGCGGGCAAGGGCACCGGGGATGACCTGCATCGCCTCAAGGCGGTCGCCGGCCAGATCGAAGGCCACACGATCTGCGCCTTCGGCGAAGCCGCCGCCTGGCCGGTGCAGGGCTTCCTGGCGCGTTTCTGGAACGAATTCGAATACTTCGTGCAGCACGGTCGCTCGATGGTCGAGGACAAGCTTGCCGAAACCAACCGTGGAGTTGCTGCATGAGTGCGCAGCCAACCAGCACCGCACCCGATCTGGTCAGCATCGAGGTCGACGGCAAGCCGACGCAGATCCGCAAGGGCGCGATGATCATCGAGGCGGCCGACGCGATCGGCGTGTCGATCCCGCGTTTCTGCTACCACCGCAAGCTGCCGATCGCCGCGAACTGCCGCATGTGCCTGGTCGACGTGGAGATGGGCGGCAAGCTGATGCCCAAGCCGCAGCCGGCGTGTGCTACTCCAGTAGCGGAGGGCATGAAGGTGATGACGCGCTCGGACAAGGCGCTGAAGTTCCAGAAAGACGTGATGGAGTTCCTGCTGATCAACCATCCGCTGGACTGCCCGATCTGCGACCAGGGCGGCGAGTGCGAACTGCAGGACGTGGCGCTGGGCTATGGCCGCAGCGTTTCGCGCTTCACCGAGCGCAAGCGCACCGTGGCCGACGAGAACATCGGGCCGCTGGTCGCGACCGAGATGACCCGCTGCATCCAGTGCACCCGTTGCGTGCGCTTCACCAGCGAGATCGCCGGCACCTACGAGCTGGGTGGCATGAGCCGCGGCGAGAACCTGCAGATCGGCACCTACATCGGCAAGACGATCGAGACCGAGTTGTCCGGCAACATCATCGACGTCTGCCCGGTCGGCGCGCTCACCAACAAGCCGTTCCAGTTCAAGGCACGCGCCTGGGAGCTGATCGCCAAGCCGTCGATCGGCTACCACGATGCGCTCGGCTCCAACCTGTGGCTGCACACGCGCCGCGGCGAAGTGCTGCGCACGGTGCCGCGCGACAACGAGGCGGTCAACGAGTGCTGGTTGTCCGATCGCGACCGCTACAGCCACCAGGGCATGTACGCTGCCGATCGCATCGGCGCGCCGGAAGTGAAACGCAACGGCCAGTGGCAGGCGACCACCTGGGAAGATGCCTTGCAGTTTGCCGGCGAAGCATTGAAGAAGGCACCGGGCAGCGAGTTGGGCATCCTGGTGCACCCGGCCACCTCGAACGAGGAGGGCGATCTGCTGGTGCGGCTGGCCCGTGGCCTGGGCAGCGCGCACGTCGATCATCGCCTGCGCCAGCTCGATTTCGCCGACAACGCCGTGGCGCAGCCATTCGCGTTGCCGGTGGCGGAGGTCGAACAGGTCCGGGCCGCCTTGCTGGTGGGCTCCGACCTGCGCCATGAGATGCCGCTGCTGAATCATCGCGTGCACCAGGCGACCAAGAAGGGTGCGAGGGTCTACGCGGTCAACCCCGCGCATTTCGATTTCAACTACAAGCTGGCCGGTGAGGCGATCGTGGCGCCGCAGGCGCTGGTCGACGCGCTGCTGGCGCTGGCCAAGGCCGCCGTGGCCGCGGGCGTGACCGCACCGGTGGCACTGGCCGACGCGATCGCTGCGGCGCAGAGCGACCAGGGCGACAGCGACGCGATCGCCGCGCTGAAGTCGGGCAAGGCCGTGGTGATCCTCGGCGAAGCCGCGGTGACCCATCCGCAGGCGTCCTGGCTGCGCGCGATCGCCCGTTTCATCGCCGACGCCACCGGTGCCGGTTACGACGAACTGTCTGTCGGTGCGAATGGCGTCGGCCTGGCGCGGCTCGGCGTGGTGCCGGGCAACGGCGGGCTGGATGCGCAGGCGATGCTGGCGCAGCCGCGCAAGAGCTATCTGCTGTACGGGGTCGAGCCGCCGCACGATTTCGCCGATGGCGGCGCGGCCTTGAAGGCACTGCGTGGCGCGGACCAGGTGGTGGCGTTCAGTGCCTATGCCAGCCCTGCGCTGCGCGAGGTGGCCGACGTGATCCTGCCGATCGCGCTGCTGCCGGAGAACGATGCCACCCTGGTCAACGTCGATGGGCTGGCCCAGGGCGTGATGGCCGGCGCGAAGGCGCCCGGCCAGGCCCGGCCGGGCTGGAAGGTATTGCGTGCGTTGGGCGGCGCCCTGCAACTGGCCGGCTTCGAATTCGACGACCTCGCCGGCCTGCGTGACGGTATTGCCGAGCGTGCGGCGGCACTGCGGAATGGCTTGGCCGAGCGTACGGCTGTCAGCGGCCTGACCCGCCTGGCGACCTGGCCGATCTACCGTACCGATGCAGTGCTCCGTCGTGCGACGGCGCTGAATGCGCATCCGCTCAATCGTGCCCCGGCGGTGCGTTTGAATGCGGATGAGGCACAGCGACTCGGCCTTTCCGCCGGTGGCCAGGTGCGCATTGCGGACGTGTCGCTGCCGTTGGCGATCGATGCGGCCGTGCCGGATGGCGCGGCGTGGATCGAGGCTGCACAGGATCTCACCGCCACGCTGCCGCCGTATGGCGCGTCCATCACCCTGAGCAAGGCTTAAAGCAGATGCTTGATCAACTCATCCATCAGCTCGTCGTGCCGGTTCTTTACATCCTGGCGATCGTGCTGCCGCTGGTGCTTGCCGTGGCGATGTTCGTGTACTGGGAGCGCAAGGTGCTCGGCTGGATGCACGTGCGCATGGGGCCGAACAAGATCGGCCCGTTCGGCCTGCTGCAGGCCTTCGCCGATGTGACCAAGCTGCTGATCAAGGAAGTGATCCTGCCGACCAAGGCGAACCGCTTCCTGTACTACATGGCGCCGATGATCGCGTTGATCCCCGCGCTGGCGGTGTGGGCCGTGGTTCCGTTCAGCAGCACGATGGTGCTGTCGAACGCCAACGCCGGCGTGCTGTACCTGCTGGCGATGACCTCGATGGGTGTGTACGGCATCATCATCGCCGGCTGGGCGTCCAACTCGCGCTATGCGCTGCTCGGCGCGATGCGCTCGGCGGCGCAGGTGATCTCCTACGAGCTGGCGATGGGCCTGTGCCTGGTCTGCGTGCTGGTGCTGGCCGGTTCGCTGAACCTCACCGAGATCGTCAACGCGCAGGCCGGCAGCAAGGGCATCTTCGACTGGTTCTGGCTGCCGTTGCTGCCGGTGTTCGTGATCTATTTCATCTCCGGCGTGGCCGAGACCAACCGCGCGCCGTTCGACATGGCCGAGGGCGAGTCGGAGATCGTGGCCGGCTTCCATGTGGAATATTCCGGCTCGGCGTTCGCGCTGTTCTTCCTGGCCGAATACGCGAACATGATCCTGGTCAGCTTCCTGGCCGCGGTGCTGTTCATGGGCGGCTGGCTGTCGCCGTTCCCGGCGTCGTGGGGTTTCATCGGCCACGGCGGCTTCCCCTGGCTGCTGATCAAGGCGTTCCTGTTCTCGTTCATGTTCCTGTGGTTCCGCGCCACGTTCCCGCGCTATCGCTATGACCAGATCATGCGGCTGGGCTGGAAGGTGTTCATTCCCATCGCCATCGCATGGGTTTTCGTGGCTGGCCTGCTGAAGTACTACGGCTTGGTCAGCATTGGCACGGGGGCTTGAGGCATCCGATGAATCGCATTACCGCCTATTTCAAGAGTCTGCTGCTGGTCGAGCTGTTCCAGGGCATGGGCCTGACCCTGCGCTACCTGTTCAAGCCGAAGTACACGATGCGCTACCCGATGGAGCACATCCCGAAGTCGAACCGCTTCCGCGGCCTGCACGCGCTGCGTCGCTACGCGAACGGCGAGGAGCGCTGCATCGCCTGCAAGCTGTGCGAAGCGGTATGCCCGGCGCTGGCGATCACGATCGACTCGGCGCCGCGCGAGAGCGACGGCCAGCGCCGCACCACGCGCTATGAGATCGACCTGTTCAAGTGCATCTACTGCGGTTTCTGCGAGGAGAGCTGCCCGGTCGATTCGATCGTCGAGACGTCGATCCACGAGTATCACTTCGAGAATCGCGGCGAGAACGTGGTGGACAAGCAGAAACTGCTCGCCATCGGCGATCGCTTCGAACAGCAGATCGCCGCCGACCGCGCGCAAGACGCGGCGTACCGCTGAGGCCAACGATGAATCCCCAACTGCTCCAACTCATCTGTTTCTATGCCTTCGGTTTCGTCACCGTCGCTGCCGCGCTGTCGGTGATCACGCTGAAGAACTCCGTGCACGCGGTGCTGGCGCTGGTGCTGACCTTCTTCAGCGCGGCCTGCCTGTGGCTGCTGCTCGAAGCCGAGTTCCTCGCGCTGGCGCTGGTCGTGGTCTACGTCGGCGCGGTGATGGTGCTGTTCCTGTTCGTGGTGATGATGCTCGACATCGACCAGGAAAAAATGCGCGAGGGCTTCGTGAAGTTCCTGCCGGTCGGCCTGATCGTGGCCGCGGTGATGCTGGTGGAAATGCTCGGCCTGATCGGCGTGCGCGCGATGCAGACGCACGTCATGGGCGCCGATCCCGCCACCGCCGCGGGCATGTCCAACACCGCGTGGCTTGGGCATGCGCTGTACACGACGTTCCTGCTGCCCTTCGAGATTGCTGCGCTGATCCTTACCGTGGGCATCGTGGCGGCGGTGGCGCTGACCCTGCGCGAGCGCCGCGCCGCGCGCTACGAGTCGGCCAGCCAGCAGGTCAAGGTCAATCCGAGCGACCGCGTGCGCATCGTGAAGATGGCTGCCGTCCGTCCCGATGAACCGACCGCCCCACAGGAGCCGCAGCCATGATTTCGCTCGCGCACTACATCGTGCTCGGCGCGGTGCTGTTCTGCATCGCCGTCGCCGGCATGTTCATCAACCGCAAGAACGTGATCGTGCTGCTGATGTCGATCGAGCTGATGCTGCTCGCCGTGAACATGAACTTCGTGGCGTTCTCGCGTTTCCTCGGCGACGTCTCCGGGCAGGTGTTCGTGTTCTTCATCCTCACCGTGGCCGCGGCGGAAGCCGCCATCGGCCTGGCGATCCTGGTGCTGCTGTTCCGTACGCGCAGCACGATCAATATCGCCGACATCGACAGCATGAAGGGTTGACCCGATGCAGCTTTCGACTTCCATCCTGCTGACGATCGCGCTGGCGCCGCTGGTCGGTTGCGTGCTGGCGGGCTTCCTGGGCAAGTTCCTGGGGCGCGCCGGTTCGCACAGCATCACCATCCTCGGCGTGGCGGTATCGTGCGCGCTGTCGTTCTACGTGCTGTACCAGCTCACCGTAGGCGGCGCGGCCGAGTACAACCAGAACATCTACACCTGGTTCCAGATCGGCCCGTTCAACGCCAGCGTCGGCTTCATGGTCGACCGGTTGACCGCGATGATGCTGGTGGTGGTGAGCTTCGTGTCGCTGCTGGTGCACGTCTATACCATCGGCTACATGGCCGACGACGACGGCTACACGCGCTTCTTCAGCTACATCTCGCTGTTCACCTTCTCGATGTTCATGCTGGTCATGAGCAACAACTTCATGCAGCTGTTCTTCGGCTGGGAAGCGGTGGGCCTGGTGTCGTACCTGCTGATCGGCTTCTGGTACAAGCGGCCGACCGCGATCTTCGCCAACCTGAAGGCATTCCTGGTCAACCGCGTGGGCGACTTCGGCTTCCTGCTCGGCATCGCGGCGATACTGTATTTCCTCGGCACGCTGGACTATGCCACCGCGTTCGCCGCAGCGCCCGGCCTGTCCGGCAAGATCCTGCAAATCACCGCGGGCACGCAGTGGGACGCGGCTACGGTGATCTGCATCCTGCTGTTCGTCGGCGCGATGGGCAAGTCGGCGCAGGTGCCGTTGCACGTGTGGCTGCCCGACTCGATGGAAGGCCCGACTCCGATCTCCGCGCTGATCCACGCCGCGACGATGGTCACCGCCGGTATCTTCATGGTGGCGCGCATGTCGCCGCTGTTCGAAATGTCTTCCACCGCGCTCAGCTTCGTGCTGGTGATCGGTGCGACCACGGCGCTGTTCACCGGCTTGATCGGCATCGTGCAGAACGACATCAAGCGGGTGATCGCGTACTCCACGTTGTCGCAGCTGGGCTACATGACGGTGGCGCTGGGTGTGTCGATGTACAGCGGCGCGGTGTTCCACCTGATGACGCACGCGTTCTTCAAGGCGCTGCTGTTCCTCGGTGCCGGCTCGGTGATCATCGCGATGCACCACGAGCAGGACATGCGCTACATGGGCGGCCTGCGCAAGTACATGCCGGTCACCTGGCTGACCATGTGGGCCGGCTCGATTGCGCTGGTGGCGGTGCCGTTCACTTCCGGCTTCTATTCGAAGGACGCGATCATCGAGGCGGTCGGCGAGTCGCATCGCTGGGGCGCGCACTACGCCTACTTCTGCGTGATGGCCGGCGTGCTGGTGACGGGGCTGTACACGTTCCGCCAGATGTACCTGACCTTCCACGGCAAGGAGCGCTTCACCGTGGTCGAGCAGCATGGCCACGGTCATGACGGGCATGACGATCACGGTCATCACGAGCCGGGCGTGCTGGCGCATGCGCCGAAGGAGTCGCCGTGGGTGGTGACGGTGCCGCTGGTGCTGCTGGCGATCCCGTCGCTGCTGGTCGGCTTCTTCACCGTCGGGCCGACGCTGTTCGGCAACTGGTTCGGCAAGGCGATCCATGTGGAAGAGGCGAACAACGTGCTGGCCGAGATGGGACAGCATTTCCACGGTGCGGCGGCGATGGCGCTGCACGGGTTCACCCAGTTGCCGTTCCTGCTGGTGCTCGTCGCCTTCGTGATCACCACCTACATCTACCTGTTCAACCCGGCGCTGGCGGGCCGGATCAAGTCCGCGCTGAAGCCACTGTGGACGGTGCTCGATCGCAAGTACTGGGTCGACGACGTGTACTTTGCGCTGTTTGCCCGTGGCGGCGTGCTGCTGGGCCGCGGGTTCTGGAAGGCCAGCGAGACGGCGGTGATCGACGGTGCGATGGTCAACGGCTCGGTGAACGTGATTCATCGCATCGCCGCGCTGATGCGTCGCCTGCAGTCGGGTTACCTCTATCACTACGCTTTCGCGATGATTCTCGGCTTGATCCTGCTGCTTGGCGGGTACTGGCTCATCGGTTCCGGGCCGGTCGGGCCATAAGGGAAACAGATCCATGTTCAATCACTTGCTCAGCCTGCTGATCTGGCTACCCGTCGTCGGGGCCATCCCGGTGCTGCTTGCCGGCTCGGCCCGACCCAACCTGGCGCGCTGGCTGTCGCTGCTGGTGGCGGTGCTCGCCTTCGTGGCCAGCCTGTTCCTGCTGGTGCAGTACAACCCCGGCGGCGCCGCGATGCAGCTGGTCGAAAGCCACCTGTGGATCGCCTCGTGGGGCGTCCATTACGGACTGGCGGTCGACGGCATCTCGGTGGCGCTGATCGTGATGACCACCTTCGTCGGCATCCTGGTGATTGCCGGTGCATGGGAAGTCATCCAGGACAAGCCGCACCAGTACATGGCCGCGATGCTGATCCTCGAAGGCCTGCTGATCGGCGTGTTCTGCGCTACCGACGCGCTGCTGTTCTACGCGCTGTTCGAGGCGATCCTGATCCCGATGTTCATCCTGATCGGCATCTGGGGCGGTCCGCGCCGCGTGTACGCGACGCTGAAGTTCTTCATCTACACGTTCTTCGGCTCGGTCTTCATGCTGATCGCGCTGCTGTACCTGTACCAGAAGGCGGGTACGTTCGACATCGCCACGCTGGCCGCGCTGCCGCTGACGATGAAGGAGCAGAGTTGGGTGTTCTTCGCGTTCTTGATCGCGTTCGCGATCAAGGTGCCGATGGTGCCGGTGCACACCTGGTTGCCGGATGCCCACGTCGAGGCGCCGACCGGCGGTTCGGTGGTGCTGGCGGCGGTGATGCTGAAGGTCGGCACCTACGGAATGCTGCGCTTCATCCTGCCGATCGTGCCGGATGCGGGCGCGCATTTCGCCTGGCTGATCATCGTGCTGAGCCTGATCGCGATCGTCTATATCGGCTACGTCGCATTGGTGCAGGAGGACATGAAGAAGCTGGTGGCGTATTCGTCGGTGGCCCACATGGGCTTCGTCACGCTGGGCATTTTCATCGCCTTCATGCTGGTGCGCGAGCAGGGCAATACCGACATGGCGCTGCTCGGCATGCAGGGTGCGATGATCCAGATGATCTCGCACGGCTTCGTCTCCGGCGCGATGTTCACCTGCATCGGCGTGATGTACGACCGCCTGCACACGCGCCAGATCAAGGATTACGGCGGCCTCATCAACGTGATGCCGTGGTTCGGCTTCTTCTACGTGCTGTTCGCGATGGCCAATTGCGGATTGCCGGGCACCAGCGGTTTCGTGGGCGAGTTCATGGTGATCCTGTCCAGCTTCAGCGCCAATCCATGGATCGCGCTGTTCGCCGCGTTCACCCTGATCATCGGCGCGGGTTACACGCTGTGGCTGGTGAAGCGCGTGCTGTGGGGCGAGATCACCAACCCGCACGTGGCCGAGATGAAGGAAATCAACGCGCGCGAGACATTCGTGCTGGGCGCCTTCGCCGCCGCCGTGCTGGCGCTGGGCATCTGGCCGCAGCCACTGGTCCACTTGATGGACGGTTCGGTGGCGCAGCTGGTGCAGCAGCTTGCCATTCACAAGATTTGATCGGGACCCGACATGCCGACTTTCAATGACATCCTGATCCTGCTGCCGGAGTTCTATTTGGTGGGGGCCGCGTGCGTGCTGTTGCTCGCTGACGCCTTCATGAGGCCGGCGCAGCGCCCCTGGCTGCACTGGATCTCGATCGCCGTGCTGCTGGTGGCGATCTACCTGGTGATCGCCGGCCAGCCGCCGCAGGCGGTGACCGCGTTCGGCAGCATGTTCGTGCGCGACGACGTGGCCGAGATCCTCAAGGTGTTCGCGCTGGGCACCACCGCCATGGTGTTCGTCTACGCGCGCCCGTACCTGATCGACCGCAAGCTGCTCGGCGGCGAGTTCTACACGCTGATGATCTTTGCGGTGATCGGCATCATGCTGCTGGTCTCGGCCGGCAACCTGGTGACCGTGTACCTGGGGCTGGAGCTGCTGTCGCTGTCGTCGTACGCGCTGGTTGCGCTGAATCGCGATGCGAAACTGCCGCCGGAAGCGGCGATCAAGTACTTCGTGCTGGGTGCGCTGGCCTCGGGCATGCTGCTGTACGGCATGTCGATGGTCTACGGCGCTTCCGGCATGGGCGGCACGCCGTCCCTGGACCTGGCGCAGTTGCACAACGTGATGAGTTACACCACGGCGCCGACCCTGCTGCTGTTCGGCCTGATCTTCATGATCGTGGGCATCGGCTTCAAGCTGGGCGCGGCACCGTTCCACATGTGGATTCCCGACGTCTACCAGGGCGCGCCCACCCCGGTCACCACCTTCATCGCCTCGGGTTCGAAGCTGGCGGCGTTCGGCATGGCCTATCGCCTGCTCGATGCCGGCATGGGCGACCTGTCGCAGCATTGGCAGCTGATGCTGGCGGTGCTGGCGGTGGCTTCGCTGGCGATCGGCAACCTGGTCGCGATCGTGCAGACCAACCTCAAGCGCATGCTGGCGTATTCGACCATCTCGCACATGGGCTACCTGCTGCTTGGTCTGGCCGCCGCCGGCCCGGAAGGTTATGCCGCGGCGATGTTCTACGCGATCTGCTACGCGCTGATGGGCGTGGCCGCGTTCGGCGTGATGCTGGCGCTGAGCCGGGCGGGTTTCGAGTGCGAGGAAATCGCCGACCTGAAGGGGCTCAACCAGAAGTCGCCGTGGATGGCGTTCCTGATGCTGCTGGCGATGTTCTCGCTGGCCGGCGTGCCGCCGCTGTTCGGCTTCTGGGCCAAGGTGCTGGTGCTGGAGGCGGCGATCCACGCGGACATGCTGTGGCTGGCCATCGTCGGCATCGTGTTCGCGATCATCGGCCTGTACTACTACCTGTACGTGGTCAAGGTGATGTATTTCGACAAGCCGGTCGAAGGCAGCGCGCTGCAGGTGCAGTCGGATCGGCCGTTGCGCGTGGTGCTGTCGCTGAACGCATTGTCGCTGCTGGTGCTGGGCCTGTACTGGGGCCCGCTGCTGGGCTGGTGCCGGCGTGCGTTCGGGCTATAGATCGGTGCCCGGTGCCGAATGCGTTCACGTTCAACGGAAACCTAGCTGACGCTTGCAAGAAACCGGCCACCTAGGTAAACTCTTCGGACTCTGATGCGGGGTGGAGCAGTCTGGCAGCTCGTCGGGCTCATAACCCGAAGGTCGCAGGTTCGAATCCTGCCCCCGCTACCAGATCTTTCTTGATGCAAGAAAGCCTCCTCGTGAGGCTTTTTTGTTGGGCGCAAGGATGCGTCGTGCCGGGCTGCCGTTGGTGGCTGCGCGCGCCGGAAAGAGCTGCTTGAGGAGGAGGAACATCGGCGAGATAGGGAAATGGGCCGTTGGAGCCCATTTTTTGTTTCTGCTGTTCTGAAAGAGTGATCTGGGAAGGCTACCCATGGATACACAGGCACTGGCACAACGCTTCAGCGAGGTACTGGCCGATCTGGGCCTGGAATGCCTCGGCGTGGAGTTCACCCCGTCGCACGGGCAGAGTACCCTGCGCGTCTACCTGGATTTGCTGGACAAGGAAACGGGCGACGGCGAACGTCGCGAGGTCGGCATCGAGGATTGCGAAGCCGCCAGCCGCGAACTGTCCGCCTTGCTGGACGTCGAGGATCCGATCCCCGGCCATTACGTGCTGGAAGTTTCCTCGCCGGGCCTGGATCGGCCGCTGTTCACCGCCGCACAGTTTGCGCGGGCCAGCGGGCAGGAAGTGAAGTTGCTGCTGAAGGCGCCGCTGGAAGGTCGTCGTCGCCTGCGCGGCAAGCTGGTCTCGGCGGAAGGCGGGCGCATCGTGCTGGAAGCCGAAGGCAAGACATTCGAATTCGATCACGCGCTGGTGGAAAGTGCGCGTGTGGTGCCGGACTGGGTGGCGCTCGGTTACGCGCCGCAGCCCAAGCGCGGCGGCAAGACGCCCGGCAAGAAGTAATCAGTGCGGCCATCCATGGCCGTGTTCCAAATTTTGTGTTCCGGGATGAACGCAACACTTTAACCATCGGTATCCGGACGGGATACCTACGGAGTTGCAGCAATGAGCAAAGAACTTTTGCTGGTCGTCGACGCGGTTGCCAATGAAAAGGGCGTACCGCTGGAAGTGATTTTCGAGGCGATGGAGGCCGCGCTGGCCTCGGCCGCGAAGAAGCGCTACCCGGACGAGGAGCCCGACATTCGCGTGTCGATCGACCACAACACCGGCGAGTACGAGACGTTCCGTCGCTGGGAAATCATCGCCGACGACGGCGAGATGGAGTCGCCGTCGTACCAGTTGCGCCTGATGGACGCGCTGGACGAGCGCGCCGACGCCAAGGTGGGCGAGTACATCGAGCAGCAGATCGAGAACGCCGAATTCGGCCGCATCGCCGCGCAGGCCGCCAAGCAGGTGATCGTGCAGCGCGTGCGCGAGGCCGAGCGCCAGCAGGTGGTCGACGCGTTCGCCGACCGCGTGGGCGAGCTGGTCACCGGCATCGTCAAGCGCGTCGAGCGCGGCAACATCTACCTCGACCTGGGCAGCAACGCCGAAGCATTCATCCCGCGCGACAAGACGATTCCGCGCGAATCGGCCCGCGTCGGCGACCGCGTGCGCGGCTACCTGTACGAAGTGCGTTCCGAGGCTCGCGGCCCGCAGCTGTTCGTGTCGCGCGCCGCGCCGGAATTCATGATCGAACTGTTCAAGCTGGAAGTGCCGGAAGTCGGCCAGGGCCTGGTCGAGATCAAGGGCTGCGCCCGTGATCCGGGCGATCGTGCCAAGATCGCCGTGCTGGCCCATGACAGCCGCACCGATCCGATCGGCGCCTGCATCGGCATGCGCGGTTCGCGCGTGCAGGCGGTCTCCAACGACCTCAACGGCGAGCGCGTCGACATCATCCTGTGGCATGAGAACCAGGCGCAGTACGTCATCAACGCGATGGCGCCGGCGGAAGTGCAGTCCATCATCATGGACGAGGAAAAGCACTCGATGGACATCGCGGTGGCCGAGGACAAGCTGTCCCAGGCGATCGGCCGGGGCGGCCAGAACGTGCGCCTTGCCAGCAAGCTGACCGGCTGGCAGCTCAACGTGATGACCCAGGACCAGGTCACCGCCAAGAGCGAGTCCGAGCAGGAGGCCGCGCGCCAGCTGTTCATGGACAAGCTGGAGGTGGATCAGGAGATTGCCGTTATCCTCGTGCAGGAAGGCTTCTCCAGCATCGAGGAAATCGCCTATGTGCCCAGCGCCGAACTGCTGGCGGTGGAGGGCTTCGACGAGGACATCGTCGAGGAACTGCGCGCCCGCGCCCGCGACGCGCTGCTGACCGAGGCACTGGCGGTGGAGGAGGGCGTCGACGACCATCAGCCTTCCGAAGAGCTGCTGGCGCTGGAAGGCATGGACGAGGCAACGGCCTATGTATTGGCCGCGCGCGCGGTGACCACGGTCGACGACCTGGCCGACCTGGCAGTGGACGACCTGATCGATATCGAGGGCATGGACGAAGAACGTGCCGCAGCACTGATCATGGCCGCGCGTGCACCGATGATCGCGCGACTGGAGAAAGGCGGCTAACCGCGGACGGCGGCACCCTGGAAGGGTGTGCCGAGAAAGGCTTCCGGGAAGCCTTTCACCACGGATGGAGGTGGCGGCGCAGATAACGCCGCACAAGATGATAAGCGCGGGAACGGCGGAGCAAAGAACACGATGTCGGACGTCACAATCAAACAACTCGCCCAGGTACTGGGCCTGCCGGTCGACAAGCTGCTGACGCAGCTTGGCGAAGCGGGCATGAAATTCTCCGACCAGGAGCAGGTCATCAGCAGCACCGAGAAGGTGAAGCTGCTTGGCTTCCTGCGCCGCACGCACGGCAAGAGCGAGGCTGCTGCCGAGGTAGAGGACAGCGCGCCACGCCAGATCACCTTGAAGCGCCGCACGGTCGGTGAACTGAAGGTGGCCGCGCCGGGCGGCCGCGGCGCCACGGGGGCGGCCAAGACGGTCAATGTCGAGGTGCGCGCCAAGCGCACCTACGTCAAGCGCAGCGTGATCGCCGAGGAAGCCAGCGCCGAGCCCGAGCGCGAGGATGCCGTGCGCAAGCTGCAGGAATCGCAGCAGCAACGCGAGCAGGAAGAGCGCGAGCGGGTCGAGGCCGAGCAGCGCCGCCAGGCGGAAGCGCAGCAGCGCGCCCTGGACGAGCAGCAGCAGAAGGCCGAAAAGGAACAGCGCGAGGTCGAAGTGGCCAGTCCCGCCGGGCCAGCCGCGGCCGAGCACGTCGAGGCGACGCCGGAATCGGCGGACGACGCGGTATCCGGGGCTGCCAGCGATGACGCAGCAGGAACCGTACAGCGCATGGATCAACGCGACCTGGGCATGATCCTGCCGCGCATCCATGAGCCGCGCAAACGTGAAAAGCTGGTCAAGCCGGCACCGGCTCCCGCTCCCGCTCCGGCGGCCGCTCCGGCGGCCCGTGTTGCCGTGGCCGGCGCCCCGGCCGCCCCGGCTGCCGCTGGCGACGCCAGCCGCGGCAAGCCCAAGCATTCCCGTGAACGCAACGACAGCGTCGGCGGCAAGGAAGACCGCGACAGCGCCGGCAAGCGTTTCGCCGGTGGCCAGATGCACCTGAGCGAGGCCGACCGGGCCCGCCGCTCCTCCAGCAGCAAGCGCAGCAAGCCGGGCCGCAGTGGCGGTCGCGAGCTGTCGCGCGGCGGCAGCAGTGCGCCGACCGGTCCGCATGGTTTCTCGCGGCCTACCGCGCCGGTGGTGCGCGAAGTGGTCGTGGGCGACACCAACGTCGTCGCCGAGCTGGCCCAGAAGATGGCGGTCAAGGGCTCCGAGGTGGTCAAGGCACTGTTCAAGATGGGCGTGATGGCGACCATCAACCAGACCGTCGATCACGACACCGCGGTGCTGGTGGTCGAGGAACTCGGCCACACGCCGATCGCCGACAACCAGAACAACGCCGAGGAAACGCTGGCGGCACACACCCAGAACGTCGAACTGGAGGGCGAGAAGGTCACGCGTCCACCGGTGGTGACGATCATGGGTCACGTCGATCACGGCAAGACTTCGCTGCTCGACTACATCCGCCGTACCAAGGTCGCTTCCGGCGAAGCCGGCGGCATCACCCAGCATATCGGCGCGTACCACGTGCAGACGTCGAAGGGCGTGATCACGTTCCTGGATACGCCCGGCCACGCGGCATTCACCTCGATGCGTGCCCGTGGCGCGCAGTCGACCGACATCGTGATCCTGGTGGTGGCCGCCGATGACGGCGTGATGCCGCAGACGGTGGAGGCGGTGAAACATGCGCGTGCCGCCAAGGTGCCGCTGATCGTCGCGGTCAACAAGATGGACAAGGACGGCGCCAACCCGGACAACGTCAAGCAGGGTCTGGTGCAGTACGAAGTGGTGCCGGAAGACTGGGGCGGCGACGTCCAGTTCATCCCGGTGTCGGCCAAGACCGGCGCGGGCATCGAGGATCTGCTCGATGCGATCTCCGTGCAGGCCGAAGTCATGGAATTGAAGGCGGTGGCCGATGGCCGCGCCTCCGGCGTGGTGATCGAATCCAGCCTGGATCGTGGTCGCGGCCCGGTGGCCACCGTCCTGGTGCAGCAGGGCACGCTGCGCAAGGGCGACTTCGTGGTCTGCGGTGTCGAATACGGCCGCATGCGCGCGTTGATCGACGAAACCGGCAAGCAGGTGACCGAAGCCGGCCCGTCGATTCCGGTGCAGGTGCTCGGCTTGTCCGGCGTGCCGGAGACCGGCGACGACTTCGTCTGCGTCGAGGACGAGCGCCTGGCCCGCGAGGTGGCGCAGGAGCGTGAGCTCAAGCGCCGCGAAACACGCATGGTCAGCAAGAGCAACCGGCTCGAGGACATCATCGCCAAGATGGGTCAGGGCGTGGAGCAGCAGACGCTCAACATCCTGGTCAAGGGCGACGTGCAGGGTTCGGTCGAGGCGTTGCGCGAGTCGCTGACCCAGATCGGCAACGAGCGGGTCCGTGTCAACGTGGTCTCGTCCGGCGTCGGCGGCATCAACGAATCCGACGCCACCCTGGCGGCGGCCTCGAAGGCGCTGATCATAGGCTTCAACGTGCGCGCCGATGCCTCGGCGCGCAAGGTGATCGAGACGAATGGCCTGGACGTGCGCTACTTCTCGATCATCTACGACGTGATCGATCAGGTTACCCAGGCGGCCACCGGCCTGCTCGGCATGGAAGTGCGCGAGGACATCATCGGCACCGCCGAAGTGCGCGACGTGTTCCGCAGCTCGAAGTTCGGTGCCGTGGCCGGTTGCATGGTCACCGAAGGCGTGGTCAAGCGCAGCAAGCCGATCCGCGTGCTGCGCGACCACGTGGTGATCTTCGAAGGCGAGCTGGAGTCGCTGCGTCGCTTCAAGGACCTCGTCGACGAAGTGCGCAACGGCATGGAATGCGGCATCGCCGTGAAGCAGTACAACGACGTCAAGCCGGGCGACCAGATCGAGTGCTTCGAACGCACCGAAGTGGCGCGCACGCTGTAAAGCAGAAACGAGTGTGCAGGAGTGAGAAATGAGAAAAGCGCAAACGCGCGCTCTCTTTTCTCACTCCTCTTCACTCACTACTCAGGTTTTTTTCCCCATGCCCTCCCGTGATTTCAAACGTACTGACCGCATCGGTGCCGAGCTGCGCCGCGAGCTTGGCTTGCTGGTGCACGCGGCGGTGCGCGATCACGGCCTGCCGTCGGTCAGCGTGTCGGACGTGGAGATCACCCGTGACCTGGATTGGGCCACGGTGTGGGTCACTGCGTTGATGCCCGAGCAGGGGCTTCCCGCGGTGAAGGCGTTGAACGAGATGGGCCACGAGATCCGCCATGCGCTGGCGCACAGCGGCATGCGCATGCGCCGGGTGCCGGAGCTGAAGTTCAAGTACGACGACTCGGTCGACAAGGGCGAGCGCATCGAATCGCTGCTGCGCCAGCAGGCGCGCGACCTGACGCCGCCGGATGGCGACAAGCAGGATTGAACCGCAAGCCTTGGGCGCCACCGACCCGATGAATCGTCCGCCGCGCATCCAGTTCCGTGACCTGCACGGCATCGTGTTGCTCGACAAGCCGCCGGGCCTGAGTTCCAACCAGGCGCTGCAGGCCGTGCGCCAGTTGCTGCGCGCGTCCAAGGGCGGCCATACCGGGGCGCTCGATCCGCTGGCCACCGGCCTGCTGCCGTTGTGTTTCGGCGAAGCGACCAAGCTGGCCGGCAGCCTGCTGGGCGCACGCAAGGCCTACCTGGCCGAATGCCGGCTCGGCATCACCACCGATACCGCCGACAGCGAGGGCGTGGTCGTTCAGCAACGCCCGGTGCCGAGGCTCGACGATGCCGCGATCGAGACGGCTCTGGCCAAGTTGCGCGGCCGCATCCTGCAGGTGCCGCCGATGTATTCCGCGCTGAAGCAGGGCGGCGAACGGTTGTATGCCAAGGCGCGCCGCGGCGAAACCGTGGAGGTGCCGCCGCGCGAAGTGGAGGTGTATCGGTTCGAGCTGCTGGCGCGCGCCGGCGACACGCTGCAGTTGCTGGTGGAGTGCGGCTCCGGCACCTACGTCCGTTCGCTGGCGGTGGATCTGGGCGAGGATCTCGGTTGCGGCGCCCACCTGACCGCACTGCGCCGGATCTGGGTGGAGCCGTTCCGCGAGCCGCAAATGGTGACTCTGGAACAGCTGCAGCAAGCGGCGGAGCAGGGTGACGAGGCCCTGCTGGCGTGGTTGCTGCCGGTATCGGCCGGATTGTCCGATCTTCCGGTATTGCGGCTCGATGAGACGCAGAGCAGGGCCATTTCGCGCGGCCAGCAGATTGACTTGCCGGGTTTGCGGGAGGCAGGGCGCTGCGCGGCGTATGCCAGCGATGGCGCGTTGCTGGCGCTGCTGGAACCGGATGCCGAAGGACGCGCGCGCATCCTGCGTGGCTTCAACCTGCCGCCGGACTGACCGATTTGCCCGGAACGCCGTTCCGCTCTTGTTGAAACACCACTCCCATCAGTAGAATAGACAAGTTATTTCAAAGCTTTCACTCAACTAGGCGAAGCTTGCGCTTGCGTCATCACGATGATGCAAGCGCAAGCTTCGCATCGCCTTTCAAGGAAACGTATACCTCATGTCTCTTACCGCAGAACAAACCGGCAAGATCATCGCTGATTTCGGTCGCGTGCCGAACGATACCGGTTCGACCGAAGTCCAGGTGGCGTTGCTGTCCGCCCGCATCGACCACCTCACCGGCCACTTCAAGGAACACAAGCAGGACCACCACTCCCGTCGTGGCCTGCTGAAGCTGGTCAACCAGCGCAAGCGCCTGCTCAGCTATCTGAAGGATCGCGATCTTGCGCGTTACCAGACCCTGATCGAACGCCTCGGCCTGCGTCGGTAATTCGCGTGCGTTCGTCCATGAACGCAAAGATCAAGAGGCGCCCATCCGTGGGCGCACTTCTCAATCAGAGCAGGAATTAAGCACGTGGCAAAAGTAACCAAGTCATTCCAGTACGGTAATCACGAAGTCACACTGGAGACGGGCGAAATTGCCCGCCAGGCATCCGGTGCGGTCATGGCCAGCATGGGCGGCACCGTGGTGCTGGTCACCGCCGTCGCCGCGACCAAGCAGAAGGAAGGCCAGGATTTCTTCCCGCTCACCGTCGACTACGTCGAGAAGTTCTACTCCGCCGGCCGCATCCCCGGCGGCTTCTTCAAGCGCGAGGGCCGTCCGACCGAAAAGGAGACGCTGACCTCGCGCCTGATCGATCGCCCGGTGCGCCCGCTGTTCCCGGAAGACTTCAAGAACGAAGTGCAGGTGATCGCCCAGGTCGTCTCGCTGAATCCTGAAGTCGATGGCGACATCGTTGCGTTGCTTGGCGCCTCCGCGGCGCTGAGCCTCGCCGGTATCCCGTTCAAGGGTCCGATCGGTGCGGCGCGCGTCGGCTACGCCAACGGCAAGTACCTGCTGAACCCGTCGCAGACCGAGCTGAAGACTTCGCAGCTGGACCTGGTCGTCGCCGGTACCGCCGGCGCCGTGCTGATGGTGGAGTCCGAAGCGCAGTTGCTGTCCGAGGACGTGATGCTCGGCGCGGTGATGTTCGGTCACCAGCAGATGCAGACGGCCATTCGCGCGATCGCCGAGCTGGCCACCGAGGCCGGCAAGCCGTCGTGGGACTGGAAGGCGCCGGCGCGCAACGAGTCGCTGGTTGCTGCCGTCAAGGGCGCGGTCGGCGATCAGCTGGCAGCCGCGTTCCAGGTGCGTGACAAGCTGGAGCGTCGCGATGCGATCTCCGCCATCAAGAGCGATGTGCTGGCTGGTCTCAAGGCGCAGGCCGAAGAGAACGGCTGGTCGTCTGCGGCCATGGCCAAGGAATTCGAGGAGCTCGAATACCACACCATGCGCGACAGCGTGCTGAAGACCAAGGTGCGCATCGACGGCCGTCAGCTCGACGACGTGCGCGCGATCACCGCCCGTGTCGGCGTGCTGCCGCGTACCCACGGCTCGGCGCTGTTCACCCGCGGCGAGACGCAGGCGCTGGTCGTGATCACGCTGGGCACCACGCGTGACGCGCAGATCATCGACGCGCCCGGTGGCGAGTCGAAGGATCCGTTCCTGTTCCACTACAACTTCCCCCCGTTCTCGGTGGGCGAGGCCGGCCGATTCGGCGCGCCGAAGCGTCGCGAAATCGGCCACGGCCGCCTCGCCAAGCGCGGCGTGCAGGCGGTCAAGCCGACGATCGAGGAATTCCCGTACGTGGTGCGCGTGGTCTCGGAAATCACCGAGTCCAACGGTTCTTCGTCGATGGCCTCGGTGTGCGGTTCCTCGCTGGCGATGATGGATGCGGGCGTGCCGTTGAAGGCGCCGGTAGCCGGTATCGCGATGGGCCTGGTCAAGGAAGGCAGCGACTTCGTGGTGCTGTCCGACATCCTTGGCGACGAGGACCACCTCGGCGACATGGATTTCAAGGTGGCCGGCAGTGCCGACGGCATTTCCGCGCTGCAGATGGACATCAAGATCGACGGCATCACCGAAGAGATCATGAAGGTGGCGCTGGAGCAGGCCAAGCGTGGTCGTCTGCACATTCTCGGCGAGATGGGCAAGGCGCTGACCACCGCCCGCACCGAGATGAGCGAGTTCGCCCCGCGCCTGATCACCATCAAGATCCATCCGGACAAGATCCGCGAAGTGATCGGCAAGGGCGGCGCCACGATCCGCTCGATCACCGAGGAAACCGGCACCACGATCGACATCAGCGACGACGGCACCATCATCGTCGGCTCGGTCAATCGCGAGGCGGGCGAGGCGGCGAAGAAGCGCATCGAGCAGATCGTCTCCGACGTCGAGCCGGGCCGCATCTACGAGGGCAAGGTCGCCAAGCTGATGGACTTCGGCGCCTTCGTGACGATCATGCCGGGCAAGGACGGCCTGGTGCACGTGTCGCAGATCTCCGACGAGCGCGTCGAGAAGGTTTCCGACAAGCTGAAGGAAGGCGACATCGTCAAGGTCAAGGTGCTGGAAGTCGACAAGCAGGGCCGCATCCGCCTGTCGATGAAGGCCGTCACCGAAGACGAGCGCGCCAGCGGCGCCACTGCCTGAGTTTTCTCGCAAGGCAATCCCACAAGGCCCGGCTCATGCCGGGCCTTGTGCGTTTGGGCAGGGCGATTTTGTGCAACACGCTTTTGCTAGGATGGCCGGAACCCTGGACGAGGATGTACCAATGGCCGATCCGGCAAATGATTTCATCAGGGACTATCAGGCCCTGGCGCAACAGTCCTGGGATGCCTGGACGCGCCAGCTGCAACAGCCAGCGCCGCCGGCGAACCCGTTCTTTACCCCGCCCCCCGCGCCCGCTTCGGGCAGCGACACGCTCGAGCGCACGCTGTCCGGTTTGAAAGGGTACTTCGACTGGATGCAGGCAGCCACCGCGGGCGGTGCGGCTCCCCAGTCAGTCGACTGGCGCCAGCAATTGCAGCAGATGTTCGGTGGAAGCGCGCAGCCGTTTTCACAGGCGTTCGGAGGCATCGACAGCAGCGGCGCGGAAAGCTTCACACGTCAATGGCAGTCGTGGATGCAGGCGACGCAGCACACGGGTTTCGGCGACTTGCCGGGCACGCATGGGCCGACCCCCGCCTTCGGCCAGAATCGCGAGCAGCAGATGCAGCAACAGGCGCTCGCCGCTGCGATCCTCGAATCGTTGCAGGCATCCGCGCGTTACCAAGCCTTGATCCAGCGTGCCAATGCGCAGGGCATGCAGCGCCTGCAGGACAAGCTCGCCGAGCATGCCGAGCCCGGACGGCAGATCGATTCGCTCAAGGCATTGTACGACTTGTGGGTGGACGCGGCCGAAGAGGCTTATGCCGAGATCGCCTTGTCCGACGAGTTTCGCGACACGTACGGCGAGATGGTCAACACACAGATGCGCGTGCGCCAGATGCAGCAGCAGCAGACCGAACAGATGTGCCAGCAGCTCGGCATGCCGACGCGCAGCGAAGTGTCGAGCCTGGGCGAACGATTGCAGGCGTTGCGCCGCGAGTTCCGCGCCAGCCGTACCCCGGGTAACGAAGATCGCGCTGACGAAATCCTGGCGCTGCGCCGTGAAGTGGCTGCACTGAAGCGGCAGGTCGCCGGTGCAACCGTGGCGGAGCGCGCTGCCCGGCCGAAGCCTTCGACTTCAGCCGTAAAGAAGGCCATCAAGAAGGCTCCGGCAAAGCGCGTCGTCAGCAAGGCCAAGCCCGTCTCGGCTTCCACGTCGCGCACCCAACCGCGCAAGCGCAAGTAAGGAGGCGCCGCCATGTACACGCCATTGCGTATCGATCCGACCAAGGCACTGGGCGACATCGCCGCCTTCCAGCGAAAGCTGGCGGCTGGCATGAGCCACCTGCGCGGCATGCGCGAGCCCGAATACGCGAACACTCCGCGTGAACTGGTCTACAGCGAGGACAAGCTGAAGGTCTGGCACTTCACCGGCCACGGCAAGGCGACCTCGAAGACTCCGCTGCTGATCGTCTACGCGCTGGTCAATACCGTGTGGATGACCGACCTGCAGGCCGACCGCTCGATGGTGCGCAACCTGCTTGAGCAGGGAGAGGATGTCTACCTGATCGACTGGGGCTACCCGGACGGCGCCGACCGCTGGCTGACCCTGGACGACTACATCAACGGCTACCTCGACCGCTGCGTCGATGCCGTGCGCCAGCGCCACGGCCTGGATGCGATCAACCTCCTCGGCATCTGCCAGGGCGGCGCGTTCTCGCTGTGCTACACCGCGCTGCACGGGAACAAGGTGAAGAACCTGATCACCATGGTCACGCCGGTGGATTTCCATACACCGGACAACATGCTGTCGCACTGGTGCCGCAGCATGGACGTGGACCTGTTCGTCGACACCATGGGCAATATTCCCGCCGGGCTGATGAACTACGTCTACCTCACGCTGAAGCCGGTGCGGTTGAACCAGCAGAAGTACATCGGCATGGTCGACATCCTCGACAACCCGACCGAGCTGGAGAATTTCCTGCGGATGGAACGCTGGATCTTCGATTCGCCGGATCAGGCCGGCGAGGCTTTCCGCCAGTTCATCAGGGATTTCTACCAGGGCAACAAGCTGATCAAGGGCACGCTCGAGATCGGTGGCCAGCCGGTGGACTTGGGCATGGTGACGCAGCCGGTGCTGAACATCTTCGCCGAGCAGGATCACCTGGTACCGCCGGACGCCTCGCGCGCGCTGGGCAAGCACGTCGGCACCACCGACTATACCCAGCTCGCGTTCAAGGGTGGCCACATCGGCATCTACGTGTCCGGGCGTGCGCAGCGCGAAGTTCCGCCTGCGATCCACCAATGGCTTCGGCAGCGCAGCTGAGTTGTCCCGCACGGCATTGCTGTCGTGCGTGATTCACCTGTGGCAGGCGATAATGCGTGGATGAATACGCCTGCCGAAAACCACGATTCCATCCGCGCCGTACAGTGGCGAGACGACCATCTGCGGTTGCTTGATCAGCGCCTTCTTCCCGGCGAGGAGCGCTGGATCGATTGCCGCGACGCCGCGCAGGTGACCCAGGCGATCCGCGACCTGGCCGTCCGTGGCGCACCGGCCATCGGCATCGCTGCCGCATGGGGCGTGGCGATGGCGGCGCAGCAGGATGTTCCGCTCGAACCGGTACTCGCTTCGTTACGCGCCGCGCGGCCCACCGCGGTCAATCTGATGTGGGCACTGGACCGGATGAAGAAACGCATCCAGGCCGGTGCCGATGCGCCGGCGCTGGCGCGTGAAGCGCAAGCCATCCAGGACGAGGATCTTGCCGCCAACCGCCACATGGGCGAGCTTGGCGCATCGTTGATCACGCCCGGTTCCGGCGTACTGACCCACTGCAACACCGGCTCGCTCGCCACTGCCGGCTACGGCACCGCGCTGGGCGTGATCCGCGCCGGCGTGGCCGCACACCGGATCGCGCGCGTCTACGCGGGCGAAACGCGACCCTGGCAGCAAGGTGCCCGCCTGACCATGTGGGAGCTGGTGCGCGACGGCATTCCCGCGCAACTGATCGCCGACTCCGCCGCCGCACACCTGATGAAGTCCGGCGCGGTGCAATGGGTGATCGTGGGCGCCGACCGCATCGCCGCGAACGGCGATATCGCCAACAAGATCGGCACGTACCAGCTGGCCATCGCGGCGAAATACCATGGCGTGAAATTCATGGTGGTTGCCCCTTCCTCGACGGTGGACATGGCCACCGGCACCGGTGAAGAGATCGAGATCGAACTGCGCGATCCGGCCGAGTTGTTGAGCACCGCAGGGCGGCGCAGCGTGATCGAGGGTGCGCAGGCGTGGAACCCGGTTTTCGATGTGGCGCCGGCCGAACTGATCGATGCCATCGTGACCGAACGCGGCGTCATCGAACGCCCGAGCAGCGTCGCGATGCAGGCGATGTTCGGGCGCTGAAAGACCGTTCCGCTGCCGCGGTGCCGATCAAAATTCGACCATCGTGCCGGACGCTTGAAGGCGGCGCTGAAGTGGCGTGGTAATCCATTGATTTTAAAGAGTTAAATCCGGAAGATTTGAGGCCGTTCGTGCTACACTTAGCAGGTTGATTTCGGGTCGCTTGCGCATGCGCTGGAGGCGCGGCGCCAGCGTCCTTTTTTTGTCATCAAGGAAGCCGATTCATGGCAGAACTCGCCAAAGAAATCATTCGCGTCAACATCGAAGACGAGATGCGCCAGAGCTACCTCGATTACGCCATGAGCGTGATCGTGGGCCGCGCCCTCCCGGATGTACGCGATGGCCTGAAACCCGTGCATCGCCGCGTGCTGTTCGCGATGAACGAGCTGGGCAATGTCTGGAACAAGCCGTACAAGAAATCGGCCCGCGTGGTCGGTGACGTGATCGGTAAATACCATCCGCATGGCGACCAGTCGGTCTACGACGCGATCGTGCGCATGGCCCAGCCGTTCTCGCTGCGCTACATGCTGGTCGACG
>Ga0207664_10000264_pt1 | contig 39465 bp, 34 predicted proteins | sample LARL83metaG_FD_184349 | JGI IMG/M metagenome (GOLD analysis project Ga0207664, IMG submission 184349) | Corn, switchgrass and miscanthus rhizosphere microbial communities from Kellogg Biological Station, Michigan, USA - LAR L8-3 metaG... | ecosystem: Host-associated > Plants > Roots >... | reverse complement strand
CCGACGATACCGCGAACCCGGGGGCTGCGCGCGGTGCCGGGGCCGGACGAGGACGGGCCGGCCGCGGATGATCTCGTGGCAGCCTGGCCGGCCCGCTGGCGGTCGGCGGGCGGCCGGGCGGAGGGTTCGCTCTCACCGATCCCGGCGCGTTCGGGGACAATGACTTCAATGGTGCAATCCGCGGCTCGTCCGGCTGACCCGGACCTGGTGCGCCGGGCGCTGGCCGGCGCGGCGCGGACCGGGCCGTACTTCGTGCTCAGCGTCGGGGACGACGGGCAGCGATGGCAGCCGGCCTCTGCGCTGTGCTCGGGCGGGCTGGCCGGCCTGATCGAAAGGACCGGAGCGCAGCTGAGGGTGACCGAGGCCAGGGTGGCGGCCTCGACCGTCCAGCTCGGCTACGCCGCCCGGCTGTGGTCGCCCGTGCTCGGCTGCGCGCTGCAGGACGGCATCGTGCCGGACCTGACCGAGCTGCGAACCGGGGTGGCGACGCCGATGCGGCTCAACCTGCCCGAGCCGCGCGGCTGGCGGCCCGACGGCGAGGAGGAACTGGCCGAGCTGGCGTACCGGATGGTGATGACCTGCCACCTGGAACCGCTGGGCGCCGGCCTGCCGGTGAAGGTGGCCGCGGGTCTGCTGCACGGCAACGCGGCCGCCGCGATGACCGGCGCGCTTCGGGTGCTCGCCTGCACTCGCCCCGGCCTGGGGCGGCCGGCTCGGGCGCTGGCCGAACGGCTGCTGGACACCGGCGTGATGCGCGGGACGGGCGAGCTAACCGGGCCCGGCCTGGAGTTCTTGCGCCGGTCGTGCTGCCTGTTCTACCGGGTGCCCGGCGGCGGGCTGTGCTCGGACTGCCCGCTGCCCGAACCAGCCCTATAACCGCCGACCCAGCCCGACAGGAGCTGCCATGATCGCCGCCGCCGACCTGCTGCTGGTCAACGCGAACGTGCTGACCATGGACCCCGGGCGGCCGCACGCGACCGCGGTCGCCATCACCGGCGGGCGCATCCTGGACCTGCCGGACTACCCGGACCAGGTCAGTGCCGGGCGGGTCGTGGATCTGCGCGGGGCCACCCTGCTGCCCGGCTTTCACGACGCACACAATCACATGACGTGGTTCGGCCTGTCGCTGATCGAGATCAACCTCCGCTCCCCCGGCATCGGCAGCCTGGACGAACTGTATGCAGCGGTAGCCGGGCGAGCGCAGGCCGCCGACCCCGGCGAATGGGTGGCCGGGTCCGGCTACGACCAGAACAAGATCGGCGGCCACCCCGATCGCGATGCTCTCGATCGCGTCGCGCCGGGCCGCCGGGTCTGGCTGCGACACACCTCGGGGCACATGTGCGTGGTGAACAGCCTGGTCTTGGCCGACCTGGGTCTCGACGCCGGACCGGTCGAGGTACCCGGCGGGCGGGTGGCCACCGACGCGGCCGGGCGGCCGAACGGGCTGCTCGAGGAGCGGGCACAGGAACTGGTCGGCCGGCTGGTCCGGCCGTTCCCGGTCGCTGCGCTCGCGGACGCGATCGACCGGGCCGGAGCGCAGTACCTCAGCGAGGGCATCACCAGCTGCACCGAGGCCGGCGTCGGCGGCGGCTGGATCGGCCAGAGCCCGGTCGAGGTGGCCGCCTACCAGGCCGCCAGGGAACAGGGCAGGCTGCGGGTCCGGGTCGAGCTGATGGTCGCCAGCGACGTTCTGCATCCGGTGGTCGCGCATGCCGACGACGGCCTGGACCTCGGGCTGGACCTGGGGCTGCGCACCGGATTCGGCGACGACTGGCTGCGGCTGGGCGCGATGAAGGTGTTCAGCGACGGATCCCTGATCGGGCGCACCGCCGCGATGACCGAGCCGTTCGCCGACGCTGCCGAGGCCGGGGCTCCCGGCGACGGGACCGGCTACCTGCAGGCCGACGTCGGCCAGCTCACAGAGACGATCGTCGCCGCGCACCGCTCCGGCTGGCAGGTCGCGACGCACGCGGTCGGGGACCGGGCCATCGACGTGACGCTCGACGCGTACGCGCAGGCCCTGTTGCGGTATCCGCGGCCGGACGCCCGGCACCGGATAGAGCACTTCGCCGTCGCCCGCCCGGATCAGGTGGCCCGGGCGGCTCAGCTGGGCATCATCGCGGTGCCGCAGGGCCGGTTCGCCACCGAGATCGGCGACGGGATGCTGGCGGCGCTCGGGCCCGCCCGGCACGGGTGGCTCTACCGGCACCGCTCCCTGCTGGAGGCCGGGCTGACGCTGCCGGGCAGCTCAGACCGGCCCGTGGCGCTCGGCGCGCCGCTGCTGGGGATCCACGACATGGTCAACCGGCGCACCGGTTCCGGCGCGCCATACAACCCCGGCGAGGCGATCGGTGCGCAGGAGGCGGTACGCGCCTACACCTACGGATCGGCGTACGCCAGCCACCAGGAGCACACCAAGGGGACCATCGCGCCAGGCAAGCTCGCCGACCTGGTGGTCCTGTCGGAGGACCCGACGGCGGTCGCCCCGGACCGGATCGCCCGCCTCGAGGTGCTGGCGACCATCGTGGACGGCCAGTGCGGTTACGACCGGGGCGCCATCGACGGCCTGAGCTAGAGGCGCGAGCCCGCCTCGGGACCAGAGTCGCCCTTTCCGTTAGGAAATGCGGCTACTCGTAGTGCAGCGCGGGGAAGTTCGGATCGCTTCCGCGGCCGCCCGGAGTCATGTCGAGGACGTTCCAGATCGGCCAGATCGAGTCCACGTGGCGGGGGTCTTCGCCCTCCTCCCGGGGCGCGAACATCAGCTCAGTGGCCCACCGGTGGCGAAACCCGTCGCCGTCGCGCGTGAACACGTTCAGGACCGGGCTCTGCTCACCATCCGGCCACTCTGCGTGGTAGTCGCGGTTGTAGCCGTTGTTGCGCGAGGACAGCAGCCGCAGCCGGCGCCAGCCGCGCTCGCCGGCGAAGGTGCGGATCCGGGCTGGATCGGACTTCGCGACCACGACGAGGCCGAGTTGGGAGCCGAGATGCGGCGCAGCACCGTCGAGCGAGTCGAGGATCGACGTACACGACGGGCACGGTGTCTCGGCGAGGGGCAGCCGGGCCGTCTCGCCCTCAGCCGGGCCCGGCCTGGTGTCACCAGACCAGCGCGGGAACATGAAGCTGTAGATGACGAGCGTGTCCTGGTCCGGCGCAAGCAGCTCCGAGAACCTCACCTCGCCGCCCCCGGCGGCCGCCTCCTCGAAGACGTAGTCCTCCGGGACGGCACCGCCCGGCGGGAGCGCGCGACGCTGCGCGGCGACCCGCTCGATCGTCCGCCGCAGGTCGATCTCCGCCTCCAGCAGACGGTCGCGCGCGAGCCGGTAATCTCCCGACTCGCCGGGAAACCTTACGCCCGGATCCACGGACATGTGCCCCAGTCTAAGCCGCCCCGCCGTCAGCCGGCCGGGTTCCACTCATACGCGCGGTACGACCAAAGGCGGCCCGATTTGCGGGGGTTGCCGTGGTCATGCGGTGTGCAAAGTGGCGGGACGGCTATGCCCTCTGGCCGGTACCGGGTGAGAATCAGCCTGTGCTATTGCTTCGCGGCGGGCTGGTGGCCGACGGGATCGGATCGGTGACCCGGCGGGGTGACGTGCTGATCGACGGGCCGCAGATCGCCTCGGTCGATGCGCGCGGCGCGGCCCCGGCGGACTGCGAGGTGATCGACCTCGCTTCCGGCAGCGTGATCTGCCCGGGATTCATCGACGCGCACGCGCACGCCGAGGGGCCGCTGCTCGCCGACGGGCGGGTGGACGGCGCGCTGGCGCAGGGGGTGACGACGCTCGTCGTCGGCCAGGACGGGGAGTCGTGGATCGGTGCCAGCGCGGCCACCGCGCGGTACCTGAACCAGTACTTCGCGCCGGTCAACGGCGCGCTCGACCCGCCCCGCGACCTCGACCTGGCCGCCTACCGCGACGCGGTCTCGGGCAGGCTGACCCAGAATGTCGCCGTGCTGGCCTCGCAGGGCACCATCCGGCACAACATCGCCGGCCTGCGGCCCGGCCCGCTGGAGCCCGGTGAGCGTTCGGCGGCGCGGCAGCAGGTGGAGGACGCGCTCGCCGACGGGGCGGTCGGGTTGTCCAGTGGCCTGGACTACCTGCCGAGCCGGTTCGGCGGCATCGAGGAGGTCGCCGGCATGGCCCGGCCGCTAGCCACGGCGGGCCGGCCGTATGTCTCGCACCTGCGCGGCTACGGCTCCGAGGTCAGAGCCGGCCTGGACGAGCTGGTGGCCGTGGGGCGCGGGGCCGACATCAGGGTGCACGCCAGCCACCTATGGGGTACGCCCGCTGACCTGCAGGCCGCGTTCGCCGCGGCCGAGACGGAGGGCGTCGGTGTCACCTTTGACATGTACCCGTACCGCAGGTCCAGCACGATCCTGGCCATGCTCCTGCTCCCGCCCGAGATCCAGGCCCGCGGCCCGCAGCACACGCTGGCCGCGCTGGCCGACCCCGGGCAGCGCGCGGACTTGCTGGCGCGGGAGAAGTTCACCGGCGATTTCCTCCAGCATGTCTACCTCGGCTGCGTGCCGGCCGAGGCCGCGCGGTTCGCCGGCCGGTCGGTAACCGAAGCGGCCCGCGCTGATGCGCGGCCGCCGGGCGAGTGGGTTCTCGACCTGCTCGTCGGCAGCGGCCTGAACGTGGGCGGTCACCTCTACCGGCCGGCCCTGACCGAGGGCGACCTGGCCTGGCTCGAGGCCGACGACCGGCACTGCGCCGGGTCGGACGGCATCTACCAGGGACAGCACCCGCATCCGCGGGGATACAGCGCGTTCGCCCGGCTCGCCGAGCACTACCTGGCCGGCGAGCCAGGAGCCGACGGGCCGGGGCACGAGTACCAGCGGCTGGCCCGGCACCTGGCGGCGACCGCGGCTGACGCCTTCGGGCTCACCGGGCGCGGCCGGCTCGCTCCGGGCCTGGCCGCGGACATCTGCGTGATCGAGCCGGGCGGCATTACCGCGCGTGCCAGCTACGATGCTCCGCAGCGGCTGGCGACCGGGGTGGGCCTGGTGCTGGTGAACGGCGTCATCACCTGGCGCGACGGGCAGCCGCAGCGGGCCCGCTTCCCCGGGCGGCTGGTCAGCTAGTCAGCCGTGCGCCGGGCACGCCGGGCCGTTGCGGTCGCAGGGCCCGGCGCGGCGAAATCTCGGTTGACGGCGGCGCACCGGGATCGGCATTCTTTCCGCGTGGCAGCTCAGCTGGTCCGGGCCGACCGTCTGTACGGCGGCGTTCCTTATGCGTACGCGACGGTGGGCAGGCCGGGGACCGTGGTGTTCACGGCCGGCGCGTGCCCGCTCGACGAGCATGGGTCGGTCGTCGGGCGGGGCGACCTGCGGCTCCAGGCCCGGCAGGTGCTCGCCAACCTCACCGAGGCGCTGGCCGCGGCCGGCGCGACCCTGGCCGACGTACTGAAGACGACCGTGTACGTCGCGTCCGCCGATCGCGCGGACCTGGTCACCGTCTGGGATGTCGTCAGCGCCGCCTTCGGGGATCATGACGCCCCGAGCACGCTGCTCGGGGTGGCCACGCTCGGCTACGACGGCCAGCTCGTGGAGGTCGAGGCAGTCGCGCTGATCAGCGACCCCGCAGCCGCGGACTGACATCCCGGGTGTGCCCGGCGGAAGGGATCGGGCATACCGCGTGTTGGCCCAAGCATGCAGGTGGAAATCTGGTCCGATCCGGTGTGCCCGTGGTGTTACCTGGGCAAGCGGCGCTTCGAGCGGGCGCTGGAGGCGTTCGACCACCGGGATGAGGTCACGGTGGTATACCGGTCGTTCGAGCTGGATCCGTCCGCGCCCCCGGGGGCGACCTCGCCCACGGTCGAACGGCTGGCCGACAAGTACGGGATGACCGCCGGGCAGGCCGACGATGCGCAGCGGCAGATGGAGCAGCGCGCGGCCCAGGACGGGCTGGAGTTCCGGATGGACAGCCTGCGCAGCGGCAACACCCGCGACGCGCACCGGCTGCTGCACCTGGCCAAGGCCCACGGCGTGCAGGCCGAGCTGGCCGAGCGGCTGCACCGTGCCTACTTCACCGAGCAGGCATCGATCTTCGATCACTCCTCGCTGACCGAACTCGCCGTCCAGGCAGGGCTGGACCGGGACGACGTGATCCGGGTGCTGGGCAGCCAGGAATACGGCGACGCGGTCGACACCGACGAGGCGATGGCTCAGGCCCTCGGGGTGAACGGCGTGCCGTTGTTCGTCATCGACCGCCGGTACGGCATCTCCGGCGCGCAGCCGCCCGAGGTCATCACGGGGGTGCTGGATCGGGCCTGGGCCGAAGCCCAGACCGCCTGATGCCACACGGGCCCGGCCGCGGCGCGGCGGGCGACCCGCGGATCTGAGCCGAGGTCACGGTGCCCGGACGGCGCCGGACGGCAGGATGCGGGCCGCGGACCGGCCAAAATCCTCTGCGGAGAGCCGGGCGATAAAGGGGACGGCCCCGCCGCCGGGCACGGGCCGACCCTGCGTAGTGAACCAGATGGGGTAGATCCGGGCGTGCTCGAACCGGCCGGCCGATGACAGCGTCACGTGCAGGATGGCGCCCAGGTCGAGGTCGCCACCGGTGCCGAAGTTGCCGTAGCCGGCGAAGTTGCCGAGGCTGTAGGCGATGAGGTGCCGCTTGTAGAACTGCATGCCCCGCACGACGTGCGGGCCGCTCGCGATCACCAGGCTGGCGCCGGCGTCGATCGCCAGGTGCGCGAACGCCTCGGCGTCCCCCCGGTCCTCGCCGAGGTAGTACTCCTCCCGGCCGGTCACCTGGTCGGCGTCGGCGCCCTCGGCTCCGGCGTGCATGTAGACCACGACCACGCTGGCCTGGCTGGCCGCCCGCTCGATCAGTGCCCGTGCGGCCGCCACGTCGAGCAGGCTGGCGTCGTAGTCATAGGGCGCGAACGCCACGAACGCCACCCGGGTTCCGTGGGCCTTGACCAGGGTGATCTCGCCGGGCAGGCCGGTCTGAGCCAGGCCCGCCGCGTGGATGGCCCGGACGGTCTGGGCCTGTCCGGCGGCGCCGAAATCGAAGGAGTGGTTGTTGGCGTCGTTCAGGACCGTGAACCCCGCCGCCCGGAAGTACCGGGCGTAGTCCGGTGGGTCCCGGAAGGCAAAGCAGTCCTGCTCGCGACCGCGACTCGGGCCGCACTTGCCGACGGTCGCCGTCGTCAGCGTGCCTTCGAGGTTGCCGAAGACGATCTGGGCCCCGGAGCCCAGGATGGGCTTGACCGCGTCCAGGTAGCCCCCCGGATCGGGGGGCAGACGGGGAGTGTTCCCGAGCATCATGTCGCCGACGGCAGAGATGGTCACGGCCCCCGGGCCGGCCGCGGCGGCCCGGCCGGGCTTGCCCTTCCCGTCCGCGGCGCGATGGCTGGACGGCCCGGGTCCCGGCGTCGCGTCCCCGGCCGGGCCGCGATCCCCGGCCCGATGAGGCCCGGACGAGCCTGCCGTCAGCCCGCAGCCGGCTAACAGTCCGATCGTGGCCGTCACCGCGAGCCCGGCCGCTGACCGGAACAAGACCGAAGCGGGCCGGCCAGGCCAGATCGTCCTGCGCCGCACCTGGATCTGCCGCGGGTAGGTGTCCTTCCTGTCGCTGCGTCAGGGATGCGCGCAGAAGCCGTTGCGCGGGACGCCGAGGCACGGGTTGGGCATCGACGGCAGCCGCGGGATCGGGGCCATGACGATCCGGGTCTGCTTCGGGTAGTGCGATCCGCTCGGGCAGGAGCCGAGACCGGTCGCGCCGGTGGCACAGATCAGCTGACCGAGCAGGTCGGCGTTGGAAGTGGTTCCCGGCTTGCTGCACGGCCGCCCGTCCACGCCGGGCCGCTGGATGTGGGCGGGGGACGAGGTGACCGGACCGTTGGTGGCACGGTTGGCGAAGAAGCAGTTCCGCGGGGTCGCGGCCGAGAGCAGGCCGACGGTGCCCAGGTCACCATTGGTGACATTGCCGAACGAGCCATTGCCGGAGAACACGTTGCCGTAGACCCGGTTGCCGCGAGCCGGGAACAGGCAGAGGGTCTTCGAGATCTGGACTCCGCCCTGGCAGTGCGAGCCGGGCGGGGGCGTCTCGGTGTCCGGGTAGTCGTGCGTGACGACCCCCCACCCCCCCTGATTGGCGATGAGGTTGGCCCGCACGGTGTCGAACGCGCCGCCGGAGATCTCAACGCCGGCCCCGACCGCGGGCATGAGGCCCGACGTGGGCACGTTCGCGTTGTTGTTGCCGGTGATCAGGTTGTGCTCGATGACCGTGCAGGACCTGGTCGCGCTGCCCGGGCACCGGCCATCCTGCGGCGGCGGCGCGTCGTCGTTATTCAGCGAGTTCGGCGCGAGCCCGGTGCGGTTGCCGCTGAACACCGAGTCGCGGATGGTCAGGCGCCCGCCCGCGTTGGTGCCCGAGTAGCCGAGCGCGGAGTTGGTGCCGACGTCGAAGGCCAGCGTCGCGTGGCACTGCTGCTGGCACGCCCCCACGTAGTACGAGGCGTCGGCCATGTTGCTGGCATAGGAGAGGGTGACCTGGCCGGGGCCGCGGGCATTGCTCACGAAGATCCCGTACTGGGCCAGGTTGGGGCTGTGAATGTCCTTCGGGGCGTACATCGACGTAGCGGTCAGGAACGAGCCCTGGTAGGAACCCATGCCGATCTTGCCGCTGCCGTCCCCGCCGTTCCACCAGATCTCGTTGCCATGGCCGTTAGAGCCTGCGAGGTAGTCACAAACGGTGAGGTTCTGAATGGTGACTCCGCTGGCCTTCGAGACCACGATGCCGTCCCGCCCGAGGCCGCCGTTGGTGTCCTGGAGCTTCGCGCTGGCCGGACACGGGTGACGCACGGAGCCGTTGCTGCCGTCGATGATCACCCCGTTGCGGTCCAGGCCGCGCAGGTGGATGCCCGGAGTCTGGATCCAGACCCCGGCCGTCGGCCACCGCTTGCTCTTCTCGTGGTAGACGCCGGGCCAGATCAGCACCCAGTCGCCGGGGCGGGCCGCGTTCACCGCGGCCTGCACCGTCGTATAGTGCGGGACCTTCTTGGGGCAGGGCACCGTGCTCGCGTTGCAGACCAGCAGCGCGCGGGAGGAGTGGTGGGAAGCTGGCTGATCTGAGGCCACCGGCGCGCCGAGCGCCTGGCTCGCGGTGCTGGTCAGGCCCGCGACCGCCAGCGTTAAGGTTGCTCCCAGGAACCACAACCGTTTCATCATGCTCTCCCGTCCCCGAACGCCGACCACGGAGTTCGTGCTATTTCGGGAGAGTAGCGCGCGACCTATGCGTTTCGGGGCAAACCCGCCGACTTCGTACGCGAACTGGCCACGCGCGGGCCCTTGTCCCAGGTGAGTGATTCGACGGTTCCGCTGAACCAGTGCCCGACCGGGCACCGGATCTTCGCGCTTTCGAGCACCCCGTCGGTTGACTGCGCCCCGTACCGGTACTCCACCTCGGCTGGCAGTCCGCACCTGGCCGCGCCGTGCTCGTCCAGGTACGCCGGGCAGTCCAGGAACATCATCCGGCTCTCCATCACCGACCCCCGTTCACATCCCTTTGCGGTCCAGAGGACACCAGCGGCCCCCCTGATACATCCGCGTGCGACGTAGGCTGCGATGGAGAGAAGGAGGCCGCCATGGGGTTCGAGCACGTCCTGGTCGAGCGGTCCGGCGAGTTCGCCACGATCACGATGAACCGCCCGCAGCGCCGCAACGCCCTGTCGCTGCAGCACATGGGCGAGCTGATCGAGGCGTTCACCCAGGTGGGCGGCAGTGACGTGCTAGGCATCGTGCTGGCCGGCCACGGTCCGGTGTTCAGCGCCGGGCATGATTTCGCCGACGTCGCCGACGCCGGCCTGTCCGAGGTGCGGTCGCTGCTGCAGATCTGCACCGAGCTGATGACCCTGATGCAGCAGGTCCCGCAGCCGGTCGTGGCCAGGGTGCACGGGCTGGCCACGGCCGCCGGCTGCCAGCTCGTCGCCTCCGCTGACCTCGCGGTGGCCAGCGACAACGCCGGCTTCGCCGCTCCGGGCGGGAAGGGCGGCTGGTTCTGCCACACCCCGATGGTGGCGATCGCCCGCAACGTCGGGCGCAAGCGGGCCGCCGAGATGGCCCTGTCCGGTGACGTCATCGACGCTCAGACCGCGCTGCAATGGGGGCTGGTCAACCGGGTGGTGCCCATCGCGCAGCTAGATTCCGCGGTGCAGGACCTGCTTGAGCGCGTCACGCTCGGCTCCGCGGAAAGCAAGGGGATCGGCAAGCAGGCGCTCTACGCGCAGATCGACCTCGACCAGCCCAAGGCCTACGCCCACGCCATTGAGGTAATGGCCGCCACCAGCCAGCTGCCGGACGCACGCGAGGGAATGCGCGCCTTTCTGGATAAGCGCAAGCCGCAGTGGCGCCGCGGCCGCTCCTGATGGGTTAACGGCCGCGCTGATTTGGCGCGAGCTCACACATCGCGCGGCGGTTTCCGATAGGTGAGCAGGTCCCCGGGCTGGCAGCGCAGTACCTCGCAGAGCCGGGCCAGGGTGCTGAACCGGATCGCCCGGGCTCGCCCGTTCTTGAGTATCGACAGGTTGACGATCGTGATGCCGACCCTGTCCGCCAGCTCGGTGAGCGTGATGCCGCGCTCGGCCAGCAGGTCATCGAGGCGCACCTGGATCGCGTCCGCCTCGGCCGGGCCGTCACCGGCCTGCCGTGGCGGCCCGGCGTCGGTGCGCACGGTCACACCGTGGCCTGAATCTCTTCGTCCATCGCCGCGCCGAGCCGGATGATCCGCGCGAACGTCAGCAGCGCCGCCCCGGCGATCAACGGCACCGGCAGGACGCTGCGGAACTGCGGCACCGCGTCGCCGAAGAAGGTTTGCGCCCTGAGCAGCGAGTTGAGCAGCGCATCCGTGGCCGCGCCTTGTGCCGATGCGGCCACCAGGCTGCCGATGATGATGAACCAGCCAAGCCGGCGCATGCCGGCCGCGAACGGCACCGTGAACGGCCCGTTAAGGCTCGCGGTCCGGACCAGCCGCCAGAGCAGGAACAGCACCCCCGCCCAGACCAGTACCGAGGGCAATGCGGTGAACGTGTACAGCAATCGCTGCTGGAGGCTCGGATGCACCGCACACGCCTGGAGTGTGCCGTTGATGCTGAGGGAAGCTCCGGGCCGCGCGGCGATCCGAAGCTGCGCCACCCAGTTGTCGCCGCCGTACCCGGTGCCTGGCTGGGTCACGCAGACCGACGCGTTCCCGAATCCGCCGATCGACCCCGATCCGGCGATCGCAGCAATCGCGGCGATCAGGGTGAAGGCCAGGAGCAGCCCGCCGAAGACGTACGTCACGCTACGTAGTGGCTCGGTCAGCCTGCGATCGGTTGTCGTCACCTCGACACCAGCTTCCGGACAGAGCCGCCTTGGAATGTTAACGATATTCGATAATATCGACATTCGATAAGCCGCTGTCAAGACCAACGCTGTCAAGACCGACGCCGTCGAGACCGACGCCGCCCTGACTGGCCCGGGCCGGACGCCGCGCTACCGCCTCACAGCATGAGGCGGCGGCCGCGCTCACGCGCGACCGCCGCCTCTGTTACTGCGTCCTTGCTCAGGCCGCGACCGGCGTCTGCGACGCCGGCTGCGCCGTCGCGGGCTCGAGCGCGAGCTCGAGCACTTCCCGGACGTCACTGACCGGGTGAACCTCGAGCTGCTCGCGCACCGCCTCCGGCACGTCCTCCAGGTCCGGCTCGTTGCGCTGGGGGATCAGCACGGTGGTGATCCCGGCGCGGTGGGCGGCCAGGAGCTTCTGCTTCACGCCGCCGATCGGCAGTACCCGGCCGGTCAGCGAGACCTCGCCGGTCATCGCGACGTCACTGCGCACCAGGCGGCCGGACAGCAGCGAGGCCAGCGCCGTGGTCATCGTCACCCCGGCGCTCGGGCCGTCCTTGGGCACGGCGCCCGCCGGCACGTGCACGTGCACGCCCCGGTCCTTCAGGTCGCCGACCGGCAGTTCCAGCTCCGCGCCATGCGAGCGCAGGTAGGACAGGGCGATCTGAGCAGACTCCTTCATCACGTCGCCCAGCTGGCCGGTGAGCGTGACGCCGGTTTCCCCGGTCTCCCGGTCGGCCAGCGACGCCTCGATGAACAGCACGTCGCCGCCGGTACCGGTGACCGCCAGGCCTGTCGCCACGCCCGGGACGGCGGTCCGCTCGGCGGACTCCGGCGTGTGCCGCGGGTGCCCGAGGTAGCCGTGCAGGTCCTCCGGACCCACCGTGACCGGGAGCTCGGACTCGCCCGAGGCGAGCCGCGCAGCGATCTTCCGCAGCACCCGGGCGATGCTCCGCTCCAGTGCGCGCACGCCCGCCTCGCGGGTGTACTCGCCGGCCAGCCGCCGCAGTGCGTCGTCGGTCACCGTCACGTCGGCCGGGTCGAGCCCGGCCCGCTCGAGCTGCCGGGGCAGCAGGTGGCCGCGCGCGATCGTCACCTTCTCCTCTTCGGTGTAGCCGTCCAGCGAGATCGGCTCCATCCGGTCGAGCAGCGGCTCGGGTATGGCCTCGGCCACGTTCGCGGTGGCGATGAACAGCACGTCGGACAGGTCCAGCTCGACCTCGAGGTAGTGGTCGCGGAAGGTGTGGTTCTGCGCCGGGTCTAGCACCTCGAGCAGCGCGGCGGTGGGGTCGCCGCGGTAATCGGTACCGAGCTTGTCCACCTCGTCGAGCAGGATCACCGGGTTCATGGACCCGGCCTCGCGGACGGCACGGACGATCCGGCCGGGCAGCGCGCCGACGTAGGTGCGCCGGTGGCCACGGATCTCGGCCTCGTCGCGGACGCCGCCGAGTGCCACCCGGGCGAAGTTACGGCCCATCGCCCTGGCCACGGACTCGCCGAGCGAGGTCTTGCCGACGCCCGGCGGGCCGGTCAGGGCCAGCACCGCGCCGCTGCGCCGCCCGCCGACCAGGGTCAGGCCCTTGTCCGACCGTCGCTTGCGGACCGCCAGGTACTCGATGATCCGGTCCTTCACGTCGTCCAGCCCGGCGTGGTCCGCGTCGAGGATCTCGCGCGCGGCGCCGATGTCGTAGGCGTCGTCGGTCCGGGTGTTCCACGGGATCTCCAGGACCGTGTCCAGCCAGGTGCGAATCCAGCTGGCCTCCGGCGAGGCGTCGGAGCTGCGCTCCAGCTTGGCGGCCTCCTTGAGCGCGGCCTCGGCCACCTTCTCCGGTAGGTCGGCGGCCTCGATCCGGGCCTGGTAGTCCTCTTCCTCGTTGGCCGGCTGGCCGTCCAGTTCGGCCAGTTCCTTGCGGATGGCCGCTAGCTGCTGGCGGAGCAGGAACTCGCGCTGCTGCTTCTCCATGCCCTCGCGGACGTCGTTCTGGATGGTCTCGGCCACGTCCAGCTCGGCGAGCGCGTCGCGGGCCCAGCCGGTCAGCTTCTCCAGCCGCTGCTCGGGGTCGATGGTCTCCAGCAGCTCGGTCCGCTGCTCGAGCGTGAGGTAGGTGGCGTAGCCGGCGCTGTCGGCCAGGGCCGACGGGTCGGTGATGTTCTGCAGCACGTCGACGACCTGCCAGGCGCCTCGCTTCTGCAGGATCGAGGTAGCCAGCCCTCGGTACTCGCGGGCCAGTTCCTGGGCGCGCGGGCTGGCCGCGGGCTCATCCACGACCGATCCCTCGACCCACAGCGCCGCGCCGGGTCCTACGGTCCCGGTGCCGATCCGCACCCGGGACAGGCCGCGGATCACCGCGGCGAGCTCGCCGGTGGGCAGCCGTCCGGTCTGCTCGACGACGCCGAGCGTTCCTACCGGGGCGTACTTGCCACCCAGCTTGGGTACCAGCAGCACCTGCGGCTTGGCGTCGGCCGCGGCGGGCACGGACGCCGCCAGCCGGGCTGCCTCTATGGCCGCGCGGGCATCCCCCGACATCTCGACCGGGACCACCATCGTGGGCAGGACCACGGTGTCATCCAGCGGGAGAACCGGCAGGGACAGATTCTCACTCATCAAGTCACTTCCTGAAAAGGGTCAGTGGTTACAGCTTCAACATGAGGTTCCCGGAATTGCTTCCTGGGCCTTGTTCGCTGTCAGAGATCGCGGCTTTGCTAGATCGCGCGCGGGCCTGAATGGAGGAAATCCCCGACCAGTGAGCGGACGGGAGCTAGAAAGGGGCCAGGGCGCTGTCTGCTCGCCTTACTTGCGACCACGCTGGAATAACCTCCGGGCGTGGCCTGGTATTCCCGTCGCGGCACCGCCCGGCACGGTGCCCGGGGGCACCGCATGCGATCGCAGGCGAGGCCGGTGGCGCGGCCGGAGTGCTCAGCGGAATGCGCTGGTGGCGGGCGGGCTGGCGTCCACCGTGACCGGGCCGGGCGGGGTGGCGTCCGGGCGACCCGGACGCGACCGGAGCATCCGCGCGCACAACACCGCCAGCGCGGCGACGAACGCGCAGTAGATCCAGAATGCGGGCGTGAACCCGGAACTGATCGTGAGCCCGGCCTGTGCGGCCTGACCTGGCGTGAACCCGAACTGGGCCGGCGAAATGCCCTCGGCCAGCTGGATGACCGCAGAGATCGCCTGAGCCGCCATCGCGATGACGGCCCCGGCGAGCAGTGCCGCCCCGTACCGGACCGGGCGCCACAGCGCGGCGGCGGCGACGACCGCGACCAGTGCGACCATCACCATGACATCCCCGGCGATCACCGGGCCCGGGTTCGCGAACGCGTTGCCGGCCGTCACCGTCTGCGACACTCCGATCGCTGTGTGCAGGACGTAGCGATCCCACGAGGGGGCGAACGTGATCGCCGCGCCTAGCCCGGCGAGCGTCAGCACCAGGACCGAGTCCACCCTGGTACCGCGGGACCAGCCGGGCTCGCCGGTCCGCAGGAGCAGGAAGGCCGCTAGCGAGCCGGCCGCGCAGAAGAGCCAGCCCACCAGGCCGAGCACCAGGCCGGCGCCCATGCCCTGCGTGCCTCCGGCGATCACCGCGCCGAGGTCGGCGAAGAAGAAGCCGAACGTCACCACGCTCAGCCCCAGTCCGAGGAGCGCTCCTATTCGCGCGCGATCGCCGCCGAGCAGGATGAGCAGGGCGCTCGCGGTCCACCCAGCCAGGTAGATCACATGCGGCACGAGCTGATCCGCGTGCTGGGCCAGGTTCGCGCCGCCGAGATAAACGGGAAACAGCCCGATGATCCCGCAGACGACGCCGACCGCCAGCAGCATCGCCGCGACGACCGCGGCGCGGCTCGCACCGGCGAGCGAGGTCCCGCGCTCGCCGGCCGAGACCGACGCGGGCAGCGTGATGGGTACCTCGGGGCGCAGGTCCGCCGGCCCGGTCACGGCCGGGCCGGACGGCATGAAGATGCGCGACCCGGACGGGGTATCGGCAGGCGGCGTCGACGTGGCCGACCCGGACGTGGCGGAGGCGGACGGCCCGGAGGCGGACGGGGCGGACGGCCCGGACATGGCCGGGCCAGATGGCACGGCAGGCGGCATGTGGGGTGGCGTGCCGGACGGGCCGGACGGCGCAGCGGTGCGCGGTCCCGTCGGCGTGACGCGGGGCGAGCCGGCCTGCACGATCGTGCCCGGCGCCTCGACGGCTGTAAACCGGGACCACGCACCGGACCAGCCCTCGCGGGTCAGGGGCCACCTCTCCAGTGGCTGCGACACCGACTCCCCTGCGGGCCAGATCCCGTAGAAGTCTCGTCCTCGTCCGATCTGGTACTTCGACCCTCGGTACCAGATGGCCACGATCTCACGCACCGCTGCGACCTCCCTGCTTGCCCGCCCGCCCACAGCTCACCCGTCGTGCCTGGGGCCAGGTTAGGAGGCTGATCTGCGTTTCGGCTGAGCATAACCTGAGGTCTTCCTTGACGCGCCCGGCTGCGGGGTCAGGAAATCCGGGGCTCTTACCGGCCTTGCAGCTGCAGGTCATACACGCTGGCCCGGTAGCTGCCGGACGGGTCGACCGGCAGGCTGGTGAACCAGATAAGCACGTACCGACCATGGGCGGGTGAGGCGAGCCGCAGCCGCGCGACTCCGGCGGGGACGCCGTGCGCGACGGGCCGCGCGCCGGCCAACGAGGGGCGGGAGCCGACACGCAGCTGGAAGCTGCCCCCGTGGGCCGGGCCGAACCGTATCCGGGCGGCCGTGATGGTCACCGGCCGGCCCATGTCCACCAGCAGGCCGGTGCCTGAGTACAGGTTTCCGAACGCGGCGCTGGTGTACCAGTCGGTGCGCCAGGCCGTGCCGGGATTGCCGTCGATCGCGAGGTGCGCGTTGGCCGGGTCGTCGCCCTGGCCGGCGACGCCGAGCGCTTGCGCGCCGGATGGGGCGAGCGGCTTGGTCCGGGGGGTCGGTTTCGGACTCGGGCTCGGTGTCGGTGTCGGTGTCGGGCTGCTGTGGACAGCGGACGGGCTGGCCGGCGGGCGGGCGGGCGCCGAATGCGCGCTGCTGGTGGCCGGGGATGAGCCTGCGACGAGGTGGTAGGTCAGGTAGCCGAGCCCGGCCAGCAGCGCCAGGGCCAGCAGCGCGGCCCAGTTCAGCGGGTGCCGGCGGCGGGTTCGGCCCGGCGGGACCGGCGGGGGCGGCACCGAGTGCGTACGCGGTTCCCCGGGCCGGACCGGCGGGGGCGGCAGGCGCGGGCCATCTGGCGGGGCCGACCGGGCACCGGCGGCCGCGACCGGCTCGGCGAAGAAGGGGAAGCCCGGATCGGTGCCAGTCGCCTGGCCCGGATCGGTGCGCGTCGGCCGGAACGGCTCCGCTGGCTCACTCCAGCCCGGCTCCGCTGGCTCACTCCATCCCGGCTCCGCAGGCTCACTCCAGCCCGGCTCCGCGGTCTCACTCGACCCCGGCTGCACGGGCGTACGCCAACCCGTCTCCGCGGCCCCACTCCAGGCCGGCTCGGTGTGCTCAGTCCAACTCCGCTCCGCGGGCTCAGTCCAACTCCGCTCCGCTGGCTCACTCCAGCCCCGCTCCGCGGGCTCACTCCAGCCCGGCTCCACGGGCGTACGCCAACCCGTCTCCGCGGCCCCACTCCAGCCCGGCTCCGCAGGCTCACTCCAGCCTTGCTCCGCCGGCGTACGCCAGTCCGGCTCTGCGGGCCCAGGCCGGCTCGTCTCGGTACCGAGGGGCACGCCCGGTGGAGAGCCGAGCGGCGGGCGCGGCTCAGTGCGCGGCGGAATCCCCGGCTGGATACCGACGGCCATTCCTGGCTGGGTGATCTCGGCCTCGGCTGGGTCGTCCGGTTCCGGCTGGACCGCGTCGTACTCGCGGATGAACGGCTCCGGGTCGGTCCCGATGGCCCGGGCGATGCTGCGGATGTGTCCCCGCGCGTAGAAGTCCCCGCCGCACGCCGAGTAATCATCGCTCTCGATATCCGCGATGATCTTTTCCCTGATGCGCGTCCGCTGGCTGATCTGGGCCAGGCTGAGCCCGGCCTCATGTCGCGCCTGGGCGAGACCTTCGCCGATGCTCACGGGCGCCTCCGCTGCGGTATCGCACTGCGCAGCGCCTGGCTCGCCGAGCGCAGCTGGTCGTGGGCTCCACTTCCGACATTACGTCCGCCAGGCGACGCAAGTGCGGCGAAATGGCGTTACGGCGCCGTGCGGGCCTCCTACCCGGCAGAGCCGTCGCGACACCGCCGACCCGTCAGTTTGACTGCCTGATCGGACATCGGGCCGACAGATTGCCTGTCCGCTGGCCGATTCGCTACCGGTTCGGCAGACTAGGCCCGGTGAGCGACTCCGACATGCCAGCCGCCGACTTCCGCGCGCTGTATCAGCGGCTCCGAGGTCAGGCGCAGTGGGGACCCGATGACCGCCGCGGCGCGCTGAACCATATCACCCCGGCGCGGCTGGCGGCCGCCGCGGGCGAAGTCCGGGCCGGGCAGACGGTAACCATGGCGGCTCCGCTGGCTACCAGCGCGGCGGACAATCCCGAGCCGGGGGCGCGGCACATGAAAAGCCTCCCCGGTGAGCCGTCCGACGTAGCCGGGCTCACCTTCGCCGCGGATCAGCTGGTGATGAACATACACGGCGATGTGGACAGCCACATAGATGCGCTGTGCCACGTCAGCTACGACGGGGCGCTCTACAACGGCATCGCGTCCGGGGCGGTCACCTCGAAGGGCGCGAGTGAGCTGTCCATCGAGGAGGCCCAGGACGGCATCGCCGGCCGTGGCGTGCTGCTCGACATCCCCCGGCTGCGGGGCGTGCGCTGGCTCGAGCCCGGCGATCAGGTCACCGCCGCGGAACTGGCCGCGGCGGAGGCGGCGCAGCAGGTGCGCGTGAGCCCCGGCGACCTGTTGTTCATCCGACTCGGTCACCGGCTGCGGCGGCAGGAGCTCGGGCCGTGGGACGTGCCCCGGTCGCGCGCGGGACTGGACCCCCGGGCCATGGACTTCGTGGCCGACCGGCAGGTGGCCGTGCTCGGCAGCGACAGCAACAGCGACGCCGCGCCCAGCACGGTGGCCGGCGTCGCGTTTCCCGTGCACGTGCTCGCGATCAACGCGATGGGCCTGTACCTGCTGGACTACCTGCAATTCGAGGACCTGGCGCCGCTGTGCGAGGCGGCGGGCCAGTGGTCGTTCCTGTGCGTCATCGCCCCGCTCCGGCTGCCCGGCGGAACTGGCTCCCCGGTGAACCCGATCGCGATCATGTGACGAGCCCGCTCACCGACCGGTGGCACCGCAGACAGCGCAGCGCGGCTATGGGAACTGGGTGAGCGAAAGGGTGTTGCCGTCGGGATCGGCGAACCACGCGATCCTGCCGCCGCCCGGGGCAGTCCAGATACCGTGCTCATCCTGGTCCATGCCGTCGTGCCGCTGGAACACGACTCCCCTGGCGGCCAGGCCCCGGACCGCCTCCTCGATATCGCGAACGCGCCAGCCGAGCACGGTGTAGCCGGCTCGGGAGACGTGCGGCACCGCCGTCACGCGCAGCATGGTGCCGTTGGCATTGAACACGCACGCGAAGTCGTCCTGGCTGACCAGCGGCAAGCCCAGCGTCTGCTCGTAGAAGACCCGCGCCCGGGACAGGTCGGCCGCGGCGGTGAAGGCGATGACATCGCAGGACCCGAGCAAGTCAACCCCCTGGCCAGCCGCTGACGAGCTCGTCCGGGGCGCGCATCCGCCACGCATCGATGACGAGCTCCTCCAGCCGCTCGCCGTCCACCGCGGCCAGCCGCAGCATCACCAGGGGCCAGCCGCCGTAGCCGGGCGCGGTGAAGAACAGCCCGGGCTCGCCGAGCAGCAGCGCCTGCTTCTCGGCCTCGTCGCCGACGTAAAGCACCGCGATGTCGGTCCGGATCAGCCGAGGCTGGCCGGGCCTGCGCTCCGGGTACGACCAGACGAACCCCTGGCCGGCCACGCGGAAGTCGAAGCCGTCGCTGTCGATCTCCTCCACGCCAGGCAGGGCCAGCGCGAGGCGGCGCACATCCTCGGCGTCAGCCATCGGGATCCCTCCCAGATCGCGGTATCCGCGTACGCCTCAGGACCGGCGGCACGGGGCCGATTCGCTCAGTTCGTGAGCTGTTCGACCAGGAGGCTTACCGGGAAGTACATGCGCAGTCGGGCGATCTTGTCGCCCGCCAAGTCGTACACGACGGAGTACGGGACCCGGACGGTCCGGCCGGTCGCCTGAACGCCGGCGAACTCGCCGGTATGGGTGCCGACGAAATCCGCTTCGATCGCCGCCTTGCCTTCGTCCACCAGCAGGTTCTTGAGCTCCGCATACGCGTCGAACGCGCTGCGGTGCAGGTTCCGGACAAACTCCGCGACGGCCTGCCGGCCCTCGGCCCGCTGCCCGGTTCCCTCTATGGAGGCGACGACGTCATCGGCGAAGTAGTCCGAGTAGTCGCCGGCGCGCTTGAACAGCGCGTCGAGGTATCCCTGCATCACATGCCGCTCTGTACCCATAAGGCTCTCCTTGCCTCGATCTCTGGCCTGGGTTTCATGCTGGGCGGGGCCGATGAATCGCTGGCCGGGATGGCGAGGGACGCCACGAGAATAACTGTCCCGCGCCGAGGCCCGCGAGGCGAGGCCCGGCAGGCGCCCCTCTTCCAGCGCCGCATCAGCATCGCTCCAGCGCTGCCCGGCAGGGTGTGCTCAGGCGGTCCCGTCGGCGGGGTCGCGCCACACGCTGGCCAGGCGGAATGGAGATGATCATGGAGTTCGCGGGCACGGCTCGTCCGCCCCGGATGATGCGGCTGCGTCACCGGGGCCGGCCCCGGACCGCGGCGAGCGGCAGCCAGGCGCGGCTGCGTGACGGATCGGCAGTGCTGATCCGGCCGATGCGTAGCAGTGATGCTCCCCTCCTGGCCGAGGGCTTCGCCCGGCTGAGTGCCCGATCCCGCTGGCTGCGGTTCCTGACCGTCAAGAACGAGCTGACGCCGGCCGAGCTGCGCTACCTCACCGACATCGATCACCATGACCACGAGGCGCTCGGCGCGCTAAGTCGTGACGGGCGCGGCGTCGGGGTGGCCCGTTACGTCCGGGACAACACGAACCCGCGCGCGGCCGAAATCGCGATCACGATTGCCGATGACTGGCAAGGCCAGGGCCTGGGCCGCGAGTTGCTGACCCGGTTGTCGCGGCGCGCCCGCCAGGAAGGCATTCGTCGCTTCACCGCCCTGGTCGCCGCCGACAACGCGGCGATGATCGCGCTGCTGCGCACCGCCGGCGGCACGCTGGCCGACGGTGGATCCGACACCGTGGAATTCGAGATCGTGCTGGCGCCCGCGGGCAGCGCACGGCCGCGCCGGGCGGTCTCGCTGCTGGCCGACAGCATGGCCAGCCCGGCGAGATGACCGCAGGCGGGTTCCGCATTCTGAGACGCGTCGAACCCGAGATGGCCTCCGCACGTGATCGGTTAAGGGATCTTCACCAGACCGAGAACGGGGATTGTCGTGCGGGTGCGGCTGCTGGGGCCGGTCGATGTCATGGCGGACGGCGGGCCGCGAGCGGTGAGCGGGTTGCGGCGGAAGGCCGTCCTGGCCACCCTGGCGCTGCATGACGGCGAGCCCGTCAGCACCGGCCGCCTGGTGGATGTGGTGTGGGGAGAGGCAGCGCCGCCGACCGCGCTGAACACGCTGCAGAGCCACATGTCTCATCTGCGCGGTGTCCTGGGGTGCAAGGCCGCGATTCTCGCCCGCCCCCCCGGCTATGTGCTGGAACTCGGTGACGAGGGCACCGACGTGCGGCGGGCAGAACGGTTGTTGCGGCAGGGCAGGCAGTCGGCCGACCCCGTCCGCGGTGCCCGGGACCTGCGGGAGGCGCTGGCGCTGTGGCGCGGGAGGCCGTTGGCCGACGTGGCCGGGCTGGCGTGGCTGGAGGAACAGGCGGGACGGCTGGACCTGCTCGGCGAGCACGTCCGGCGGGCCTTGTCCGAGGCCAGGCTGGCGGCCGGAGAGCATGCACAGCTGGTGCCCGACCTGGAACAGATGGTGGCCGATCACCCGCTGGACGAGCAGATCCACGCGCAGCTGATGCTGGCGCTGTACCGCGGCGGGCGTCAGGCGGATGCGCTGGCCGCCTACCAGCGGCTGCGGCGCACCCTGGACGAAGAGCTGGGGATAGAACCCAGCCAGTCGCTGCGCGACCTGGAATTGGCCGTCCTACGGCAGGATTCGTCTCTGGACGCGCCAGCCCCCGCGGTCACCATGCTCCCCAGTGGTCCGGTTGCCCAGGTTGCGCCGGTTCCGGCCCAGCTGCCGCCGGCGGTGGCGGCCTTTGCCGGACGCGCTGCGGAGCTGGCCGACCTGGACGCGTTGCTGCCCCCGGCCGCCCCGAACGGCTCCGCGCGCGATGCCTCGGTCGTCGTGTCGGCGATCACGGGCACCGCCGGGGTGGGGAAGACCGCGCTGGCCGTGCACTGGGCGCACCGGGTACGCGAGCAGTTTCCTGACGGGCAGCTGTACGTCGACCTGTGCGGGTTCGGGCGGTGCGGGCAGGCGCTGGATCCCGGCCAGGCGTTGCGCGGGTTCCTTGACGCGTTCGCGGTGCCGCCGGAACGGATCCCGGCCGACCTGGATGCCCAGGTCGGGCTGTACCGCAGCCTGCTCGCGGGCAAGCGCGTGCTGGTGCTGCTGGACAACGCGCGGGACGCTGAGCAGGTGCGCCGGTTGCTGCCCGGCTCGCCCGGGTGCCTGGCGCTGGTCACCAGCCGCGACCGCCTCGCCGGCCTGGTGGCCGCGGAAGGCGCCTACCCGGTGGGCCTGGACCTGCTGACCGCTCGCGAAGCCAGGGCCCTGCTGTCCCGCCGCCTGGGACCGGACCGGGTGGCCGGTGAGCCGCAGGCGGCTAGCGAGATCATCGAACGCTGCGCGCGGCTGCCGCTGGCGCTGACCGTCGCCGCCGCCCGCGCGGCCACCAGGCCAGCTTTCACCCTGGCCGACACCGCCGCCGAGCTGCGCCAGGCCACCAGCATCCTCGACCCGTTCGGCGGCGGTGACCTGGCGACCGACGTCAGGGCGGTGTTCTCGTGGTCTTACCACGCGCTGAGCACCGACGCGGCGCGGCTGTTCCGGCTGCTGGGACTGTACCCCGGCCCGGACATCGCCGCCGCCGCGGCGGCCAGCCTGGCCAGAACCGGCTCGCAGCGGGCTCGGGTGCTGCTGGCCGAACTGGCCCGCGCGCACCTGCTCACCGAGCACAGCCCGGGCCGGTATGCCCTGCACGATCTGCTCCGTGCCTACGCCACCGAACTGACGCAGGCCGACGACAGCGACGATGCCCGCGACGCCGCGGTGGCCCGGGTTCTCGACCACTGCCTGCACACCGCCTACGCCGCCGCCCGGCTGATCGAGCCGTACTTTGCCCCGGTCGACCCGGCACCGCCGCGGCCCGGGGCGATCGTCGGCGAGCCCGCTACCGCCGAGGACGCGCTGGATTGGTTCGCGGCCGAGCGCGCCACGCTGCTGGCCGCCGTGCGGCTGGCCGCCGGGACCGGATTCACCGCCCACAGCTGGCAGCTGGCGTGGGCGCTGACGACCTTCCTGCTGCGGCGCGGGCTCTGGAATGATCAGGTCAGCGCTTGCCGGGCGGGCCTGCACGCCGCGCGCCGCCACGGCGACGCGGTGGGGGAAGCCCACGCGCTGCTCCTGCTGGCCCTCGGCTATGCCCGGTCAGGCCGGTTTCATGACGCCGCTCCCTACTTCAGGCACGCGCTGTGGCTGCTGGAAACGATCGGCGGCTACCGCAGCAGCCAGGTGACCGCGCACAGCGGCCTGACCCGGATCGCGGAGCAGCAGGAACGCCACGCCGACATGCTCAGCCATTCACTGCGGGCCCTGGAGCTGTCCCGGGCCGCGGGCGACCGGGCCCTGGAAGTAACGAGCCTGAACGACGCTGGCTACAGCCACGCGCTGGGCGGCAACTATCAGCTGGCCATCGCCTACTGCGAGCAGGCCCTGGCCGACAGCCAGGCAGCCGGGGAGCGCAGCTGGGAGGCCGCCGCCTGGCACAGTCTCGGCTACATCCACCACCAGCTCGGCCACCACCAGCAAGCGATCACCTGCTACGAGCGGTCCCTCAGCCTCTGCCGGGAGCTCGCCGACCGGTACGAGGAGGCAGACACGCTCGACCACCTCGGCCGCGTGCACTGCAGCGCGGGCGACAGCGGTGCCGCCCGCTGGGCCTGGACCCAGGCCCTGCGCATCTTCGACGCCCTCGACCACCCGGGCGGCGGCCCAGTCCGCGCCAGGCTCCGACTGTGCGGCGAGCGGCCGCCGGCCGCGGCGCTCGGCGGGCCGGCCGAGCGGCGCGCCGGGGCGCTGGCCACGCAGCCGGTACGCGGCTGACTCGGCCCCCGTTTCAGCACCGTGCCAGGGGCCGTTCCAGGGCCTCTTGGCACAGTCGGATGCCGAGACGGGAGGACGGATGTCAGCAAGCCACGCGCGGCGACCGCACAATACGGTCATCCTGGCCGCCGCCGCCCTGGCCGGGCAGGGCGGCGGTCACGGCCACCCCGGACAGGCGGAGGACGCGGTCGCGTTCCTGGACGTGCTCGCGGCGCAGCTCTGTGCCCGCGGCTGGACCGGCTACATGAGCACGCCGGCCGGACGGCTCGCGTTCCTCTCGGTGCCCGACCGCCACGGCCGCACCGGGGGCGCAGACGTCACCGCCGTGCCCGACGCCCACACCGGCCAGTGGTGGTACTGGTTCAGCTGGGCCGAGCGGATCGCGCCCGTCGATGCGCCCGCCGAGGCGGCGGATGCGATCATCAGCGCCTGCCAGCAGCTGGCCGGCGACGCCGAGGCGCCAGCGGCCGACGGTCACGGCCGCGGCCCAGCGATGGGCTAGGTTGTCGCTCATGGATCGGCCGCCCGCGTCGTACTTAGATACCTCAGGCTGGGACCCGCGCGACGTCATCTCGGGCGGCGCGCGGATGATCCCGCTCAGCACGCCGCGCGGCGAGTTCCGCGTCTGGACCAAGCGGGTCGGCAACAACCCCGACCTGAAGGTGCTGCTGCTGCACGGCGGACCGGGGGCCAGTGACGAGCTCTACGAGTGCTTCGACACCTGGTTCCCGCAGGCGGGCATCGAGTACTACTACTACGATCAGCTTGGCTCGTTCCGCAGCGACCAGCCCGACGACGCGTCGCTGTGGGATCTCGGCCGCTTCGTCGATGAGGTCGAGCAGGTCCGCCAGGCGCTCGGGCTCGACCGCAGCAATTTCGTGCTGCTCGGCCAGTCCTGGGGAGGCCTGCTCGCGCTGGAGTACGCCGTCTCCCACCAGCAGCACCTCAAGGGGCTGGTGATCTCGAACATGATGTCCAGCTCGCGGCTCTACAACGGCTACGCCCGCGACGTCCTCATGCCGGCCATGGACCAGGCGGCGCTGGCGGAGATCAAGCGCTTCGAGGCCGAGGGCAGGACCGACGACCCACGTTACGGGGAGCTGCTGATGCAGCACCATTACGTGTGGCACGTGTGCCGGATCCCGCGCGACGACTGGCCCGATCCGCTGAACCGGGCGTTCGACCACATCAACCCGGCGATCTACGTGCCGATGCAGGGGCCCAGCGAACTCGGCCTGAGCGGCACGCTGGAGGACTGGGACCGGTCAGCGGATCTCCGGGGCATCGACGTGCCGACGCTCGTCATCGGCGCTGCGCACGACACCATGGACCCCGAGCACATGCGCTGGATGTCCGGGCAATTGCCGCAGGGCCGTTACCTGCACTGCCCCGATGGCAGTCACCTGTCGCAATTCGACGATCCCCGGCACTACTTCCCGGGACTGATCAATTTCCTGAAGTCGATCTAGGCCGTTGGGCGCCGGTTAGGCGTCGGCCAGGATCCGCAGGATGACCAGGCGGTCCGCGCGGCGCGCGGCGTCCAGCACCACCGACAGTTCGTCTTCGCGCAGGTACTCGGCGGCCTCCACGACGATCGTCAGCGGCTCGTCGCTGTCATCGGCCTGGCTGACCGCATCCCGGACCTCCTGCACGTCCCGGCGCACGGCCTCCGGTGAGGGCACCGACATGATGACCTCGCCGGCTTCGGGCGGCCCGATGTTACCGTGCGGACCGGCCTCGACCTGATCCAGCACCACTTGGTCGCTGGCCAGGGAGGGCGGCGGGTCCGCGCGCAGGTTGCGATCCACCTCGCCGTCGCGGGCGAGTTCCACGATGACACGAACCGGGCTTGCCATAGCCCGGCAGCTTATCGCGCGGGCACCCGGCCCGCGTGCCCGGGCCGGGTCAGACGGTCACCCACTGGGTGACGAAGTGGTCGTCGTCCACCCGGCAGTCCAAGCGTATCGGCCCGGAGGCCGGCGGCGGGAACGCGAAGCACCCCACCTCGTCAGCCTGCGTGCTTGCCCCCGGGCCGGCCGTGGTCAGCAACGTGACCCGGCCGGGCTGGGGCGGCATCAGCTGGCCCACGATGCCGGCCTCGTCGATCTCTATGTCCACGCTCAGCTGCTCGCCGTGGAAGGCCAGTGTGCGCGGCGCGGCTGAACCTCCGGCGCGGACCGGGGCACCAGCGGCGGCGGTGGCGCCGCTGTCCAGCTCCAGCAAGATGAGGTCAGCATCTACCGTCCGCCAGGCAAATGCCCCCTGAGCCGCGCGCACGATGCTGTCGTCAACCGGTTCTTCGCGCAGCGCGACGGCGAGCTCCTGCAGCAGTTCGTCATCGGTCCATGGTGAGTTCATGCCGGACGGCCCCCTATCCGGCTCGCGTCGGGATTGGTGGCCAGGTAGGCCTGCACGGCCTTGGTCCGCCGGAGCCGGTCGAGGCTCCGGCGCAGGCTCGGGCCGATGCTTCCGATCGGCATCCCGATCAGCTCGCTGATCTCCTGATAGGACTTGGGCGGATCGGCCGCCCGCAGCCGCAGCAGCCGCTGCTGCGGGGCCGACAGCTCCGCCAGCCCGTCGCGCAGCGCCTGGCGTAGTTCGGCCCGCAGGATGTCGAGGCTGGGGTCCACGGTGGTGGCCTGCCGCATGATGCCATCGCTGTGCGGATCGATCGGCAGGGTCTGCTGCGCCCGCCGCTGGTAGCGGCCGCACTCACGCTGGGTGGTGGTGATCAGCCAGCCCGGCAGGGCTTCCGGTGCGCGCAGGTCGGCCAGGTGTTCGACCAAGCGCAGCCAGACGGTCTGGCTGACGTCCTGAACGTCTGCGGCGGCCAGCTGGTAGCTCCTGATAACAGCCAGCACGAGCGGAGCGTAACGGCGGACGAGCGCATTCCACGCGGTTTCGTCACCCTTCGCGCTCGCCTGCACTAAGGTGGCGACCTCGGATTCTTCCGTCATAGGAAACATCCTCCTACACAGGCGCGGATCCGAAATGGCGCGTTCTCGCCGATTCCGTCCAAAAACACAGAGCGCGCTGGGGGGCCGGTGATGCACCGACAGGCCGGCGGACATGCTCAGACACCCGGAAGTATCGTGAGCGCCTGGCCGTAGCCGGGCACCGGCTGGCCTGCGGCCAGCAGCCGGCCGAGCGCCTCCCGGAGCGGATACCCGTATTCCTCGTGCAACCGGGCCAGGGCGCCGGCGATCTGCGGTGCGGTGAACGAGGTCCCGCTCCACACTCCCCACGCGTCGGGGCCGAAGTTTCGCGGGTCGGGATCCAGCAGCGGTGACTCCCGGCCCTCGACGTAGGTCGAACGCACGCCCTGCCCGATCGCCGAGCAGGTGACCCAGAAGCCGCGGCTGGACCATGGCGCAGGCCGCATGTCGGACGCCAGGCCGGCCACCGACACCACGCGTCGGAACGCGGCCGGCCAGGACGGGCGCGAGTCGCCGTAGTTTCCCGCCGCCGCGACGATAAGCACCTCCCGGCCGTGCTCGCGCTCCCATTCCCCGATGACCTCCAGCGCGGCCCGCATCGCGATGGGCGGCAGGTCATCGTGCGTCTGGCAGCAGAGGGACAGGTTGATGATGTGCGCCCGGCCCTCCTTCACCGCGCGGATCATCTCGCACGCGACCCTCACCTCGGTGCCGATACCGTCGCTGTCTATCGCCCGGTAGGCGGTGACTCGCGCGCGGGGTGCGACCTGCCGGACGATCCCGGCCACGAACGTGCCGTGGCCCGCGGCGAGGTCGAGGTACCCGTCCCCGTTCGGCAGCGGGAACCGGTCGAGCGGGTCGATGCCCCCGGAGATGCCCTGGAGCCACCCGTCGGTGCGGACCTGGTCGGACCGGCCGGTGTCGATGATCGCCACGTTGGCCGGATTCCCGCTGCCGTCACCGAACTGTGGCGGGCCCGCTGGCGGGTCGGCCGGCTGCGGCGCACCCATCCCCCCCTTGCCTACCGGCGCCGTCGGTGTGACGTAGCTGAGCGACGCGGCAAACCCTCGAGCCCGGAGGGTGGTGGCCACATCGGCCAGCTGCTGGGAGGTCATCGGGCGTTCCCCGGCGGGAATTAGCCGCAGGACCCGGCCGCGCAGGTCGGCGCAGTCGACCTCGCGTACTTCCATGCCGATGTCGTCGAGATACCCCTTCGCGCTCGGCCCGGGACCTGGCGCGCCATCAGGCGAGCGCCTGCCGTCGTACGACGATCCGGTGATCAGGAGCTCGCCGGACGTCAGCAGGGTGTCGAAGCCCGTCTGTACGGGCAGAAAGCCGATCTCGCGGACGGCGGCGGCAAAGCCGCCGGGGTGCTCGCGCGGCGACGCTCCCGGCTCCCCCCGGACGCGCCGTCGCTCGTTCAGCAGCCTGAGCAGCTCGTGCCTGATCGCCGGCTGGTAACGACGCTGCGTTAAAGCGACGACACCGCGCTGTACCCGCGCCTCGTACTCATCCCGCGATTCGTGTTCCGGCCGGCCCGGATAGTCACCTCGAAAGGGATCGCCCCTGCTTTCCTGGTCAAACCCCATCGAATTCCCCGATCCTTGTTATGTGCCGATAAAGCGTACGGATCATACGGCCGCCGGACTGGCGCCTGGAGCGGGACCGCCCCTTGTCTAAGACAGAGCCCCCGCTCGGGCTCGTGATACGAGCGCGACGGGCCTACGACGACGTGGTGGCCGACCCCGACCGCTTCCGCCCCGCCGCGCAGGCCCTGGTGGCCGAGGCCAGAACGGCGCGTCAGCCCGAGGCGCTGGCCCTGGCGCTGCGCGCCCTGGCCTGGGCCGAACGCGCCCGGTTGGACGATCGCTCGGCCATCGGGTTGCTCAACGAGGCCTGCCGGATCGCGCGCCGGCACCATCTCGACGACACGCTGGCTGACCTGCTGATGAGCCACGCCGCGGTCAACCAGGAACTGGGCCGGATGGAGGCCGCACGCCGTGACCTGCGCGCCGCGGGGGCCCTGCTCACTGGCCCCCGAGTCCGTGAACTGGACTTCCAGCAGGCCGTCCTGCTGCAGAACGTCGGGCGGCTGGCCGATGCCGCGGACATCTACCACCGGGTGCTGTCGGACCCGGCGGCCGGCCCTCGGCACCTGGTGCTCTCCGCGAACAACCTCGCACTGATCGAGTCAGAGCAAGGCCGTTATGGCACTGCCCTGCAACGCCTCGGGCAGGCGCTGCCCGCGGCCGGGGACATTGGCCCGGCGCTCCTCGCCCTGCTTACCGAGAGCCAGGCTTGGGTCACCGTCCAGTCGGGACGTTTCACGGCGGGCCTAACGCTGTTCGAGCAGGCCGCGCAGGCATACCAGGCAGCCGGACTGTCGCTCGGCGAGCATTACGTCGAGTACGCGGACGCGCTGATGGAGTTGCGCCTGCTGCCCGAGGCGACCCGCGCCGCCCGCCAGGCCGTACGGGAGCTTTCGTCCGCCGGGGTCCCGCTGATGGCGGCCGAGGCCCAGCTGCGGGTGGCCCAGCTCGTGCTGCTGGCCGGCGACCCGGCCGAGGCGGCCTCGGCCGCGACGGCCGCCGCCGAGGCGTTCGGCCGGCAGACCCGGACGGCGTGGCGTTCGCGTGCCGTGCTGGTAGCGGCGGAGGCCCGGCTGGGCTCGGGCGCCGCCACCCGGGCCGACCTGGGCCGGGCGCGCGCGGCGGCGTCCCGCATGGCGGACGTGGGGGCCACGGCAGCGGCGGTGCAGGGATTCCTGGTCACCGGCCGGCTCGCCGTTTCACTCGGCCAGCGCCGGCAGGCGATTGCCGCGTTGACCCGGGCCGGCTCGCTGGCTCGCCAGGCGCCGGTCCTGGTCAGGCTCCGGGGCCGGCTGTCGCACGCCCTGGCGGCCCGGCTGCGGCACCATGACCGCGAGGCGCTGCTGCACTGCCAGCGGGGCCTGGCCGACCTGGCTCGTCATCGCCGCAGCCTGCCGTCCGTGGAGCTGCGGGCTCTCGCTTCGGGTCACGGAGCCGAGCTGGGCCTCATCGGCCTGGACGTCGTGCTGAGGGATGGCTCGCCGGCCCGGGCCCTGAACTGGATGGAGCGGAGCAGGGGCGCCGCGCTGCTCGCCGTCGAGCCGCCGCGGTTCGAGGAGATCAGCGCCGACCTGAAGGCGCTGCGCGCGGTGCACGCCGAACGGCGGGACCGGGGCGCGCCTGCCGCCCGGCCCGCGGCGGGCGACCCGACGCGCGCCCAGCAGGCCATCGACCAGCAAACGATCATCGAAGACCGGATCCGGCAGACAACGTGGCGGGGCCCTTCGGTGGCCGAGGACCCCGCTCGCCCGGTAACCCTCGGCGCGCTGCGTGACCGGCTGGCCGACCGGGTGCTGATCGAATACGGAGCGCTCGATGAGGCCCTGGTGGCCGTGGTGGTCGAGCCGCGCCGCAGCAGGATCGTGTCGCTGGGCCCGCTGGGCCCGGTCAGGGAGCAGCTGCGGGCGCTGCTGTTCGCCCTGCGCCGTCTGGCTCGGTTCGGGCCGCGGACGCAGCTGGCGGCCGCCCGCGCCAGCGCGGACATGCGCCTTCGCCGCCTCACCGAGATTCTCCTGCAGCCTCTCGGCCTGTTGTCCGGACTCGAGCTCGTCATCGTCCCGGTGCCGGGCCTGCAGGGCGTCCCCTGGGCGGCGCTGCATTCGGGACCGGTGTGCCTGGCCCCCTCCGCCACCGCCTGGATGCGCTCGGCGCTGGCGGCCCAGGCCGAAGATCTGGCCGGTGAGGACGGCAAGGACGCGGCCCTGGTCGCCGGCCCCGATCTTCCCGGTGCGGTCACCGAGGTCGAAGCGCTCGCGGGCATCTACGCGTCCGCGACGTGCATTACGCCCCCGGCCAGCACGGCCGACCGGGTCGTCGATGTGCTGGCCGACGCCAGCCTCGTCCACCTGGCCTGCCACGGAACGCTCCGCGCGGACAATCCGATGTTCTCCTCGCTGTTGCTGAGCGACGGTCCGCTGACCGTCCAGGAGCTGTACGCGCGAGGCCTGGCTCCGCGCCGGCTGATCCTCGCGGCGTGCGAGTCGGGCGGCCTGGTCGGCTACCCGGGCGACGAGGTCCTCGGCTTCGTGAGCGCGCTGCTGGCCCGCGGCACCGCCGGCATCATCGCCAGCACCTCCGCCGTTCCCGATGTCGAGGCGGTCGATCTGATGATCGCCGTTCACCGCCGGCTGGCAGCCGGCGACACCCTGGCCCGCGCGCTGCACGAGGCCCGGGGGTCAACCGACACCGAGGACCCCGGCCGCTTCGTCAACTGGTGCACGTTCAACGCCCACGGGGCCGCCTGACCGGCGCCCGGCCGTGGTCATGACTTCCCGGCGAGCGACGCGGCGTTAGGCAGCGGAAGGGGATCCTCGGCCGCGGGGGCGAGGGCCGCGGCGGTGACCGCGCTGGCCCCGAGTTCGTGGTAGGCCTCGAACTCGGCCCCGTCATAGAGCTGCTGCAGCGTGGTGTCGCAGGGGTAGCTGGGGTGGCCCGCGGCGTAGGCGCGTACGTCCCACGGTGCCGCCTCCCACCAGCCGAGCTTGCAGATCCAGATGTTCCCGTCCGTAGCCTGCCTGGCGTCGGATGCGTGGCCGTTGCCGGAGCGGCAGCCGGGCCCGGTGCGCCCATCTGGCCCGCTGAACGTGCCGTGCGCCCACGGACGCAGCACCTGGCCGCGGTTAAGCCGGGCCGCGCGACCCGGCCTGCTGCAGATCATCGTGGTGGGGTCGAGGTCAATTTCTATTCCCGCGTCGGTCCTGGCCAGCGCCATTGCTCCGCCGACGGTGTACCACGTGTCGGTAGCGTCACCGCTGGCGTCCAGTACGACGACGTTGCGCGCGCCGCGGCGCAGCGCCTCCACCAGGCCGAGGTTGTCGTAGTGGCCACCGTCGGTCACGTTGATCCAGGTGGCCCGGTAGCTGGTGTGCCCGGCGGCCTCCGCCCAGAGCATGCCGAGCGTGGGCTGCATCGCGCGCCAGCACAGCGCCGCCTGCAGCCGGGCCAGGGTGCTGCGCAAGCTGCGCCTGCCCTCGGTGCTGTGTTCCCGGAGCCCGAGGACATGCGCCCACAGCCGGGCCTCCCGCTGCTCGCGCATCTGCTGCTTCGCGGCGTCACCGTGCCAGCACGGGTGCGGCGACATGTACCAGAGCAGCAGCAGCAGCCAGACCCGCCACCAGCCATCGCGGCGGCCCGGTCCGGCCGACCTCAGGTACTGCCTGGCCCGGCGCACTACCTCAGGGTGGGGCATCCAGATGCCCAGGCGCATGTTCGTCAGCGTGAACAAGATCCGGTAAGCGCCGCGGGTCGCCGCGCCCATCAGCGGCGAGAAGGCGGCGCCGCTGATCGCGACCACGTCGAACAGCGTGAACCGGGTGTGGCCGAGCAGGTGCTCGTAGTCGGCGGTGTCGACCTCGACCTCAGGCTCCCCGGCCCGCGGATCGCCGCGCAGGGTCACCTTATCCGGGTCGAAGGCCAGGCAGAATCCGCCGCGGCCCGGCGGGGCCTGCCGGGTGGCGTTGATGTTCGCGGTCGTGGCGATGACCAGTGCCGGCTCGTCCTGATCACCGGAAAGCTCCGTCAGCCGGGTGCGGGCGGCGGTGGCGAACAGCTCCTCACGGGCTCCCGGCGGTGCCGCGATGGCTTCGCGGGTGACGGCGAAGGCGTCGGCGAGCCGCCACCGGTAGAAGTCGTGCAACGAGGTGCGGTTGATGTCCGCCACCGCGCGGGTGGCCAGCATGACGGCCAGGGCGACGAGGACCGGGACCAGCTGACCCAGGGAGTAGCCGGACCGGGCCGCGGTGCCGATCCACAGCAGCGTGGCGAAGGCACCCGCGGCCACGATCACCAGGCTGGCCAGCCACGGGGTCAGCTTGCTGCGCACCCAGGCGCTCAGCTTGGCGGCCGCGCCCGCTGACGAGCCGGCGGCAGCAGCCGGCAGTCTCCCCGCGGCCAGGCCCTTGCGGGAGTACCCGGCGACCGCGGTGACCACGGCCACCAGCCCGGCGAACGTCGCGGGTGACCCGCTCCCGGATCCGCCGAAACCGAAGAACCGCGCGATCGTGCCCAGCGCCCCGGTGCTGTGGTCCAGCCAGGCGATCAGCGGCGGTGCGGCCAGCATGAGTAGCGCCAGGCCGGCCGTGACGGCCGCGGCCCAGCCCACCCAGCGGGCCCGCCGGGCCCCGCGGCCGGGTCCGCCGGTCCCCAGCGTCGCCCACCAGCGCACGAACAGCGCCATCGTGACCGCGGCGGCGATCGCGGGCGTGAGCCACCAGGTCCAGCCGGTCACCGAGGCCGACGCGTGGCCGCCGGACCAGGCCAGCACGCCCCGGCCGCGCAGTAGCCAGCCCCAGGCGTGGCTCAGGGCGTAGACCGGCGCGAGGACGAGGATCACGGTGACGGCCGCGCCGAGCAGCAGCGAGAGCACGGCTACCAGCACCGTCTTGGCATCGGGCGCGATGTAGTGCGTGTTGTTGCGCAGGTTCTGCTCTTCCGGGGTGCCACGCGCGTAGGCCGGGGGCTCGTCACCCCCGCGGCGCAGGCGGCGGGCCACCAGCGCGCGGGACGCGGCGATGTAGCTGCCGCCGGATACGCCGACAATCCACTTCGCCCGGCCGAGCACGCCGCCCTCCTGGAGGCTCTGCAGCCCGCCGAGGGAGTACGTGGCCGACCGGATGCCGCCGCCCGAGCAGCAGATGGCCCAGTCGCTGGCCGTTTCCCTGGCCGCCGGGGGCGGGAGGGCCGAGGGAGCGGCCTCCGGCGTACCCGGTGGCGCCGGCACGTCGCGGATCCGGCCGCTCGCCGGGACGGATGTGCCGTCTTCCCCTGGCCGTGCTTCCCTGGCCGGTGCAGGCGCAGGTGCGGATGCCGTTGCGTCCATGGCTGGCTCCGATCAATCCCCCGTTATTACCTGAACGGAGCGATCACCGGCGTGCGTGATACATGGGCCGGGCCGGTACAGGCCCGGGAGCCGCCGGAACGCCGCCCGCCTAGACCGGCTTGCGGGCCGTGCCGAAGACCGCGTCCGTTCTGATGTAAGTCACCACGGCCGATCGCAGCTCGCCCAGCAAGCGATCATGCAGGCGGCCGCGCTGCTGCGGGCTGAGGGCGTCCACGGTGGCCCGGTACCCGGAGCCGAGCACGACGTCCCAGAAGTCCTCCGGGCGGTCCAGACGGTGCTGCCCGGGGACGTCCGTGACGGCCGGCTCGGACGCGCCGGCCCGCGTGAACAAGCCGGCCAGGGCCGCCGGGCCGGTGAGCTTATCCCACGGCTGGTAGGCCTTGACCAACGACGGCTCGATCTCGCCGACCACGGCCCAGAAGACGCTGGTCGCCGGCTCGAACAGGCCAGGTCCCCAGGTGGTGATGGCCAGCGCCCCGCCGGGCCGGACCAGCCGCCACATCTCGGCCGCGAAGGCCGTCATGTCCGGCGCGAAGAACACCCCGAAGACGCACACCACGGCGTCGAAGGAGCCGTCAGCCAGTCCCGTGCCGGTCGCGTCGCCGCGCCGGAATTCGACATTGGCCAGGCCCTCGCGCGCGGCCCTGGCCCGGGCGAGTTCCAGCAACGGCTCCGCCACGTCGACGCCGACGACGCGCCCGGCCGCGCCGACGGCTCGCGCGGCAGGAATCGCCGACGCCCCTGCGCCGCAGCAAAGATCGAGCACCCTGTCCCCGGTCGCCAGCGGCAGCCGCGCCACCGTGGCCGTGCCCAATCGGTCCCAGAAATTCAGCGGAGCGAGAGTGAAGTGGTCAGCGGCGGCCCCGTACGTGCGCGCGGCCCGCTGCGCGTGCTCCCCCAGCACCTCATCGTCTTTCGTGCTACACCCCTTAGGTGAGCGCCGCGGGTCCGCAGCTCGGTCACGGCCGGGGGTGCGTAGCCCGGCGATTTGCGGACAGTTATACGTGCGGCTCGCGGAGCATTCCGGACAATACGACCCTAAGGTGGCGCCGACGTGTGGCAACAGCTAGAAGGCTATGAGGTGAGACGCCGGGCCAGGCGGCACGCGGCCGGGGGGCGGCAATCGCGCCCGCGGCCCGCCCTGGCGCCGGGGACGGATCTCCTGCCGCAGATCAAGCACATCGTCGTGCTGATGATGGAGAACCACTCCTACGACAACTATCTCGGCATGCTGAAGGGCCGCGGCGAGGGTTTTCCGCTGGGGCCCGACAACGAGCCCGACGTGTCCAACCGCGGAACGAATGGCATGGTCGTCCCGACCTTTCACCTGCCTACCACGGTGCAGCGCACGGGGGTGCCCTCGCAGAGCTGGCACGCCACTCACGTGCAATGGGGCGAGGGCAGATGCGACGGCTTCGTGACCAGCGCGCAGGAGGCAGTGTCGCTGGCCAGCGAAGGGGCGGCCGAGCCCGCTCATGTGGCCGCGGAGGCGGCGGCCACCGCCATGGGCTACTGGAGCGAGGACGACCTGCCGTTCTACTACGGGCTGGCGCGCACGTTCCCGCTCGCCGATCACTGGTTCAGCTCGTGCCTCGGGCCCACGTTCCCCAACCGCCGGTTCCTCATCGCGGGAACCGCCCACGGCCTGATCGACGACTCCCCCTACGACCTGCTCGACTATCCGCCGGCCGGGACCATCTTCGACATGCTGACCAGGTACGGGATCTCCTGGGCCAACTACCACCCGGGGCGTGATGATCAGTCCAGGTGGAAGTATTACCGCCGGCACCGGCGGAAGATGACCCGGCGCCGCATGATGTCCGTGGCCCGGTCCGTGCCCGCCGTGACCCGGGGCGTGCAGAAGGACATCACGTTCACCGGCGACCTCTTCCCGCTCGGGATGGGCCGGTACATGCAGCATGTCCGCAGCATCGACCAGTTCTTCGCCGACGCCGTCAATGGGACGCTGCCGGGCTTCTGCATCGTGGACCCGGACTTTGACGCCTATTCCGAGGAGAACCCGCAGGACATCAGGAAGGGAGAGAGCTTCGCCGCCGAGGTCATCAACCGGGTGCTGCACGGCAAGGCGTGGCCGCACACCTTGCTGATCTGGGTCTACGACGAACACGGGGGGTACTACGACCACGTACCGCCGCCTGCGGCGGTGCCGCCCGATGACGTCGAGGGGCGCACCGTGATAGGCCGCCGGAGCCGGCTGGAGACGTTGGTCCGGCCGGTCTTCCCCCACATGGTCAAGAGCAAGGAGAACGAGACCGAGGGACCCAACCGCTACGACCGGTACGGCTTCCGGGTTCCCGCGGTGATCGTGTCCCCGTACGCGCGACCCGACTACGTATGCTCCGAGACCCTCGACCACACCTCCGTGCTCAAGCTGGTCGAGGAAAAGTGGAATCTGTCCCCGCTCACCGCGCGGGACGCCGCGGCCAGGACCCCGCTGGACGCGCTGGACCTGACCAGCGCTCCGATCTTCCTGGACCCCCCGCCGCTGCCCGAGCCCAACCTCCGGTGGGGCACCTGGTAACACCGGGGAGGTTTGCCTTACGCACCGTGCGGGGCTCGCTGGCGAAAGGGTCTGAGAGCCTGTTCGTTGGCGCGCAGCGTTGGCAGCGCCAGAGCGAGGCCAACGCTCCGAGTTAACGGCGAAAAGGGGGAGGCCAGTGGACGTCGAGGCGTTGACCGCGCAGGTGAAAACCGCCGCGTCACGGGTGGCGGGGCAGCTCGGGCCGCTGGGGATGAGGCCGCGACGAGCTGGCTGCGAAGCCGGCGGACGGCCCAGCCGGCTGCGGTCGTTCGACCCGGGCCGCATCGCCGACCTGGAGTACCGGGCCTGGGTCGGTTACTACCTGCGTGAGTGGCCGCAGGTGCTGGCGGCTTCCGTCGGGCTGGTCCGGACCGGCTTCGGCATGGACTGGTACCGCACGCTGCACGGCGCCTGGCTGGTGCTGCGGGCCAACCAGCTGTGGGCGCCCTTCCCCGATAACGACCCGGACCGGGCCCGGGCCTGCATGCGACGCTTCTACGCCCTGGTCAAGCTCAGCTACGGCAAGCCCGCCAGCCCGGCGAAGGCCGCCGCGCTCGAGGTCGACTGGTGGCGGGCGCACCGGGAAATGCAACACGCCGCGCAGCCCGCGGGGGCCGCAGACGAGCTAGTCGAGTCGATGACCCGCCTGTACAGCTACCTGTACGGCGAGCCCGAGGCCGAGGTCAGGCCGGCGGCGGTGCACCGGGCCCGGGCGATGGACCTGTCCGACCAGTGGATCAGGGAGGGCTGCCGGCCCGACAGCCCGCTGCTGCCGCTCGAGCACGCGGCGCTGGTCCGCAGCTATGCCGCGCTGCTCGCCGCCGTGCACCACTGAGGCTGCCGACCACGAGGGCCGGCCCGGGCGCTCCGGGCCGCTCAGCGAACCCGCCCGGGTTGGCCGTCGCGCCCGGAAGACGGTCCCGGGCCAGCGTCCGGGCCCACCGCGAACCGGGCCGGCCCGCGGCGCGAGGGTTGACGTGCTAGGCCTGCGGCTGGCTGATGTTGACCAGCCACGGGACGCCGAACCCGTCGACGCACATGCCGAACTCGTCGCCCCAGCTTTGCTTCTGCATCGGCATCGTCGTGGTCCCGCCGGCGGACAGCTTGTCCCAGTAGCCGTGCAGGGTATCGGCGTCATCACCGCTCAGGCTGACCGAACAGCCGGCCACCGGGTGGTACTCCATGTCGCTGGTGACGTCGGCGGCCATGATCGTGTAGCCGGCGTCCGTCTCGAGCTGCCCGTGCATGATCCGGTCAGCGTCGGGGGAATCCTTGGCGCCGAAGTCGGCGAACGTGTTGAGGTTGAGCTCGCCGCCGAACACGCTCTGGTAGAACTGCAGTGCCTGGCGGGCGTTGCCGTTGAAGTTGAGGTACGGATTCAGCCTAGAGGCCATGGTCTTTCTCCTGCCGTCGTGCGCGGACGCGGGACCCCCGAGGAACCCGCAGTCAGACGCAGGCGAGCGTAACAGGCACCGCCGACAGTCAGCGGAGCCGAGCTTTGTAGGTTGGAGGCGTGATCTCCTCTGATCATCTTCTCGGCTACGCGCTGGCGTCTTTCGTGCTGATCGTCATCCCCGGGCCCAGCGTGCTGTTCGTGGTGGGGCGCGCCCTGGCCTACGGCAGGCGCACCGCGCTGGCCACGGTCTGCGGCAACGCGGCGGGCAACTACGTGGTCGCGGCGTGCGTGGCGTTCGGGATCGGGACGCTGGTGGAGCGCTCGGTGGCCGTGTTCACGGTGGTGAAGCTGGCCGGCGCGCTGTACCTGGTGTGGCTCGGGATCCAGGCCATCCGCCGACGGAAGGCTCTGGCCTCGGCGTTCGCCGGGGTCACCGAGGCCCGCGGTGACCGCCGCGCCGCCCGCGAGGGATTCCTCGTGGGCGTCACCAATCCGAAGGCGCTCATCCTGTTCGGCGCGGTGCTGCCGCAGTTCGTCGATCGCGCGGCCGGGCACGTTCCGGTCCAGATGTTGCTGCTGAGCCTGGTGTCCATCGCGATCGGGCTGGTTTCCGACAGCTCGTGGGGCGTGGGCGCGAGCTTCGTGCGATCGTGGTTTGCCCGTTCGGACCGGCGGTTCGGGCTGGTCGGCGGGGCGGGCGGCCTGGCCATGATCGGCGTCGGCCTGACCGTGGCCGTGACCGGCCGCCAGGGCTGACCGCCTCACGCCCGGGCTGGCCCTGCCTCGCGGTCCCGGCTGGTGTCCCCGCCCGCCAGCTCGGTCCCCAGCGGGGTCCGCTGGTACAGGACGGCGTGCCGATGGCGCCTGCGGGTGACCAGGCGGGCCTGATACAGCGCCGCCAGGTGCTCGGACACCGTGCTGGGCGCCAGGCCGTGCCGCCCGGCCAGGGTGTGGGTCGAGGCCGGCTCGGCCAGCGATTCCAGCAGCCTGGCCCTGGTCTGGCCGAGCAGCCGGGCCAGCGCGTCCGAATGCCGGGTGCGGGCCGGCTGCCAGAGCTCGGCGATCCCGCGGGCCGGGTAGACGAGAGCCGGACGGGCCGGCGGCCCGGTCACCGTGGCCAGCCCCGGCCAGGCGAACACGCTGGGCATGAGCAGCAGCCCGGCCCCTTTCAGCCGGCACACGCCTGCGCCCGCGCCGGCGATGACCAGGGCACGCCCGGTCCAGCGGGCCCGCGGGTGCAGGTCGCCCAGCACGCGTTCCAGTCCGTAGTCGGCCAGCATCCGGATGCGGAACGCCACGTCCGAGTCGAGGAGGTCACCCAGCCGCGGCCAGTGCGGCGCAATCAGGAGCTGCCAGCATTGCGTCAGCAGGTCGGCGAGCCTGGCCCGGGTGGCCGCCGGGTCGTCGAGCAGCCGCCAGGCCGCCTCGGGCACCGGCGCGCCGCCCCGCTCGGTCAGCGACCGTCGCACCTCGTGTGCCACTTCGTCCAGCGGCGTGGCGCGGACCTGGGCCAGCTGCTCGGCGATCATGGTGCCCGGCCCGGCCGCGACACCGCTGAGAAAGTCCGGAGTCCACCCGGTAAGCGGCGAGAGCGCGAGCAGCGGCGCCAGGTCCAGCCGGTCCAGGTCCGGCCGGACTTCATCCAGCCACGGCAAGTGGTAGGCGTGCCGGTGCGGCTCGAGCAGCACCCGCACCGCGGCCATGGTCTCCCAGAGCGGCGACACCGCGAACCGGGTGCGGACCGGGTCATCCCGGCCGAAGACAAAGACCTGCCCCAGGACTGCCCTCCGCTTCCTTAACATTCGGCGAAAACCGAATAGCTAGCCCGGATTCTACGGTCCGGGCACAGTCGGTGCCATGCCGCCTGCCACTCCCCCGTCCCCCGGCGCGGACTCCCCCGTGGTGCCTCCTGCCATGTCCGGGGGACGGGCCAGCTAC
>Ga0207664_10000263_pt1 | contig 39535 bp, 35 predicted proteins | sample LARL83metaG_FD_184349 | JGI IMG/M metagenome (GOLD analysis project Ga0207664, IMG submission 184349) | Corn, switchgrass and miscanthus rhizosphere microbial communities from Kellogg Biological Station, Michigan, USA - LAR L8-3 metaG... | ecosystem: Host-associated > Plants > Roots >... | reverse complement strand
CGGTCTGGTCGTACTCGACGCGGAAGTGCGGGCGCAGGTCGGCGATCACCTGGCGGGCCGGCGCGATGAGGTCCTCCTTCTTCGACAGCGGCATCACCGCGACCTGCACCGGCGCGACATCGCGGTGGAACCGCAGGACCACCCGCTTCTCGCCGTTCACCTCGTCCTCGGAATAGGCGTCGAGGAGCAGCACGATCATGATGCGGTCGACGCCGACGGCCGGCTCGATCACCCAGGGCAGATAGCGCTCGTTGGTCTCCGGGTCCAGATAGCTGAGATCCTCGCCGGAGACCTCCTGGTGGCGACGCAGGTCGTAGTCGGTGCGGTTGGCAACGCCCTCCAGCTCGGACCATCCGAACGGGAACAGGTACTCGATGTCAGTGGTGCCTTTCGAGTAGTGAGACAGGGCCTCTTTGGGGTGGTCATAGAAACGCAGGTTGTCCGCCGTCACCCCGAGCACGTCGGTGTACCAGCGCATGCGCTCGGCCCGCCAGAAGTCGAACCAGCGTTCGTCGTCGTTCGGCTTGATGAAGAACTCCATCTCCATCTGGTCGAACTCGCGCAGCCGGAAGATGAAGTTGCCGGGCGAGATCTCGTTGCGAAACGACTTCCCGTGCTGTGCGATGCCGAACGGCACGCGGACACGCATTGAGTTCGTGACGTTCTTGAAGTCGACGAACATCCCCTGCGCGGTCTCCGGACGCAGATAGACCTGCGCCGCCGACTCCTGGACCGGCCCGATGTGAGTCTGAAACATCAGGTTGAACTGGCGCGGAGCCGTGAAGGGGCCCTTGCCGCAGTTGGGACAGGCGGCGTCGAGGTCGATGTGATCGGCGCGGAATCGCTCGTGGCAGTTCTGGCACTCGACCAGCGGATCGGTGAACGTCTCAACGTGGCCGGAGGCTTCCCAGACGCGCGGATGCATGATGATCGTCGACTCGAGGCCGACGACGTCGTCGCGCAGCTCGACCACGTGGCGCCACCAGAGGTTGCGGATGTTGCGGCGCAGCGCGACGCCGTACGGCCCGTAGTCGTACAAAGCGGTGATTCCGCCGTAGATCTCGCTCGACGGATAGACAAAACCGCGGCGCTTGCATAGCGCCACGACCTTCTCCATCAGCTGGTCACGGGGCCCGATGCTCAAGACAAACCCCAACACGGGGCGTAGGCCCGGCTTTGCCGGGCCGATTGAGTCGATGTTCCAGACGCCGACCAAGCGCTGCGCCCCGTAGGAGGGTGGGTCCGCGGGGGGAACCTAGGTTCCCTCCGCGCCTGAAAACCGCGGCGCTTGCACAGCGCCACGACCTTCTCCATCAGTTGTTCAGTTTTTTCTGCCGTAGACAACCGCTCCTCGTTTGGTGATGGTGAGTGGATAGGTGACTGAGGCGAGATCGCCTTTGAGCCGGTGGCCCCAGCCGCGAAGGTATTGTCGCAAGGCCTCTTCGTCGGGCAGGTCGTAGACGGGCAGATCCCAGGCGAAGACCTCGACGTCGTCGAACACCGAACCGATCTGGTCCGGCGCGCTCTCGGCGTCGAAGGTGCCTGGGCCGCCGCGCTCAATCAGGGAGTCGAGCTCCGGGGAGTCGCGGCGGCTGTGCGCCGACGCCGCGAACCAGCCGCCTGGCTTCAGCACGCGGTGCGCCTCCCGAATGGCGTCGAGCGGGTCGTCGAGGTGGTAGAGCATGTACATCGCCGTGGCGGCGTCGAAGCTGTCGCCGGTGAATGGCAGGTTGCCGGCGTCGGCGCGCACAGCAGGCCGAGGCGCGTCGCGCAGCATCGTCGGCGAGAGGTCGCAGCCAAACCAGCTCACAGAGGTGGGCAGCGCGCGCGCCAGGTTTCCGGTGCCGCAGCCGATATCCAGCACCGATCGGCAGCCGGCGTCGCTCAAACGCTCAGCGACCCGAGCGTGGAGGTCCCCGGCGCGCGAGTAGGACGCCTGCACGCGCTGGGTCGTCCGCCAGCGTTCGGGATCGGAGTCGTAGTCGCGCCTCAGCGCAGGAGTCATGTCCTCAACTGTCGCAGGAAGCGCAAAGAGTTGAGGCGCCGGTCCAGGTGGTGCTCAAGGGTGTGCCTGAGCGTCTCCTCCACCTCGTTGAGCAGGTCGCCCTCCAGCTTCAGCCGGCCGTAGAGGCGGCCGTCGCCGGCCTGCATGACTCGCAGCACCTTGATCGCCGCTACCGATAGACGGCTCCAGGCCGGGTCGGCGCAGGTGTCGCAGAGCAGGCCGCCCGCGGCCGCCGAGAACGCCGCCGGCGCCGCCGGCAGCTGCCGGTCGCAGGTCGCGCAGGCCTGCAGCTGAGGCCCATAACCGAGCAGCTCGAGAGCGGCCATCAGGTACCAGGCCGTGGCTCGGCGCGGATCGGGCTCCACCGCCAGGTCGCGTAGCGCGACGGCGGTCAGCTCGTAGACGCCCTCGAGCGGATGTCGATCCTCGGTGACCCGATCGGCCAGCTCGGCGATCAGCCCGGCATGCGCCGTGCGGTCCGGGTCCGCCTCGACGCGCGGCCCCGGCAGCCGCTGCGCCTGGGCGATCACATCGAGGTTGCGGCCACTCGCCAGAAGCACGTCGATTCGGGCGAAGAGGTCGAGGGCAGGGCCCAGTCGCGACGTGTTCTTGCGGACGCCGCGCGCGATGGCCCCGACCTTGCCGTGGCCGCGCGTAAGGAGCGTGTAGATCTGGTCGGCTTCGCCGTAGTCGAGCTTGCGGAGGACGATCGCCTCGTCCCGATAGGTGGGCAGTTAGGAGCCGCGCTCCCCCGCCTGACGCTCGTCAGGGCTCAGACCGGAGTCCCGGTCGGGCGGCGTGAGGCCGGCCTCGACCAGGACGGGGTCAGGCCAGGGCTGCTGGGCGGACACCCGCACGCGGAGGATCCGCTGGCCGTTGACCTGCTCCACGATCCAGCGCGCCCGGCCGCCCTCGAAGCTGGCGCCGACCTCCGGGATGGAGCCGAGCACCGAGTAGACGTAGCCGCCGACGGAGTCGTACTCCTCGGACTCCTCGATGCCGAGGTTCAGCTTCTCGTTGAGCTCCTCCATCGCGTAGCGGGCATCAACCAGCGCCTCCCGGTCGCTGATCAGCGTCAGCGGCTCCTCCTCGGCGACGTCGTACTCGTCGCGGATCTCGCCCACGATCTCTTCCAGCAGGTCCTCATGGGTGACGATGCCGGCGGTCCCGCCGTACTCGTCGACCACGACCATCATGTGGACGTTCTTCTCCTGCATCTCGTGGAGGAGCTCGTCCACCTTCTTCGACTCCGGGGTGAACTCGATGGGGCGCAGGAGCTGGTCGATCGTGAGGTCGCTTTCGCCTCGCGCCGAGCGCAGCAGCACGTCCTTGGCCAGCACCATGCCGACGATGTGGTCGAGGTCGCCCTCGGAGACCGGGATCCGCGAGTGGCCGTGCGTGCGGATCAGCTCGACGATGTCCTCGATCCGGGCGTTCTTGTCGACGTCGACGATGTCGGTGCGCGGCACCATGACCTCGCGGACCAGTTTGTCGCCGATCTCGATGATCCCGGCGATCATCTCCCGCTCCTCCTCCTCGATCACGCCCTGCTCCTCGGAGAACTGGACGATGTGGATGAGCTCCTCCTCGGTCAGGTACGGGCCGCGGGCGGCGCGTCCGGCCGTGATCCCGCGAGACACGCCGGTGATGAACCAGAGCACCGGGCGGAGCGCGGATGCCACCGCGTCGACCGGCCGGGCCGCCACCAGCGCGACCCGTTCCGCGTTGCGGATGGCGAGCGTCTTGGGCGTGACCTCCGCGAAGACGAGCAGGAGCAGCGTGAGCAGGAAGTCGACGAGGAACGTGCCCAGCACGCCCCATTGGCGCGGCAGGTACTGGATCCCCAGGAGCGTGCTGGCGGCGGAGGCGAAGATCAGCGCCAGCGTGTTGATGACGAGGACCGTCGAGAGCATGCGGTTCGGGTCCTCGTGGAGGTGCTGCAGGACGGTGGCGCGAGGGTTGCCGTCCTCCGCCAGGTGGCGGATCCGCAGCCGGCTGACCGAGGTCAGCGCCGTCTCCGTGGCCGAAGCCGTCGCGGCCAGCAAGGCGCAGACGACGAGAACGACGACTTCGCCCGTGGTCTCCCCGTTCAAGGCTCGGCTGCTACCGGAACAGCTCGCTCACGCTCCTGTTCTCGTGCACGCGCACGATGGCCTCCGCCAGCAGCGGGGCCACGGACAGGATCGTGAGCGGAGGTCCTTGCGACTCCGCGGGAACGGGGATCGAGTTGCTGACCACCACCTCGTCGATGGGCGCGCCCTTCAGCCGGTCCATCGCGCCCGCGGTGAGCACCGGGTGCGTCGCGGCGATGATCACGCTGCGTGCGCCCAGCTCGCGCAGCACATGGGCGAGGGCGCTGACGGTGCCGCCGGTCGTGATCATGTCCTCGACCACGATGCAGTCGCGGCCGTTGACGTCACCTGAAACGGCCAGCGTCTCAGTGCGATCGTCGGCGAAGCGGTGCTTGTATCCGAACGCGACCGGTGAGCCGAGCAGGCTGGCGATCGCCTCGGCGCGCTTGCCGCCGCCGGCGTCTGGCGCCACCACGGTGATCTTGGGCAGCTCGCGCGAGCGCAGGTGGTCGGCCATGATGCGGTTCGCGGTCAGGTGGTCGGTGGGGACGTCGAAGAAGCCTTCGATGGCCTCGGCGTGGAGGTCCAGCAGCAGCAGGCGGTCAGCGCCCGCGAGCGTGACGAAGTTGGCGATGAGCTTGGCGCTGATCGGCTCGCGCGGCTGGGATTTCCGCTCCTTGCGCGCGTAGCCGTAGTACGGGATCACCGCGGTCACTCGGCCGGCGGAGGCGCGGCGCAGGGCGTCGAGCAGGATGAAGAGCTCCATCAGGCTCTCGTTCACCGGCCGGCAGGTGGGCTGGACCACGAACACGTCGTGGCCGCGCATCGAGTCCTGGATCTTGATGTCGATCTCGCCGTCCGGGAAGCGGCGGATGCCGGGCTCGGTGAGCTCGACGCCGATCTCGTTCGCGATCAGCTTCGCCAGCTCGGGGTTGGCCGTTCCGCAGAGCAGCTTGAGCTCGCCCCAGGGCGAGGCCTCCTCGGATTGGAACTCGACCGCGGTGCCGGGCCGGACGATCACTCCGCTGCCTTCCTCTTGATGACGCGGGCGGGCACGCCGACCGCGGTGGCGCCCGGCGGCACATCCTTGGTCACCACCGAGCCCGCGCCCGTGCGGCTACCGCGGCCCAACCGGACCGGAGCCCTGAGCATCGTGTCCACGCCGACGAAGACGTCGTCCTCGATCACGGTCGGGTTCTTCTTCTCGCCATCGTAGTTGGCGGTGATCGTACCGGCGGCGATGTTCACGCGCGAGCCGATCACCGCATCGCCGAGATAGGAGAAGTGCGGGACCGCCGAATCGCTGCCCACCTGGGTGCGCACGAGCTCGGCAAAGCTGCCCACGTGGACGCGTTCCGCGACCTCTGTGCTCGGGCGCAGCTTGCTGAAGGGCCCGCAGTCGGAGCCGGCGCCGAGCTTGCAGCCGCGGAGCCAGGAGTGCTGGACCGTGCAGCCGTCGCCGATCGCCGAGTCGCCGATGTCGGCGTGCGGCCCGATGACGCAGTCCTCGCCGATCCTCGTCTCGCCGCGCAGGATCGTGAAGGGCTCGATCAGGGTGTCCTGGCCGATCTCGACGGCCGCGTCAACCAGGCAGGTTTCCGGGGCCGTGAACGTGACGCCGGCCTGCATGAGTCGCTCGCGGAGTCGGTGCTGCATCAAGGCCTCGGCCTGGGCCAGTTGAACCCGGTCGTTGACCCCGATCGCCTCGTCGGGATCCGCAGTGACGATCTGGACTGTTTCGAGGGCGCCAAACACGCCGGTCAGGTACAGCTCGCCTGCCGCGTTGTCCGCCGTCAGGGTGTCGAGCGCTCGCAGGACGGCGTCGCCGTCGAAGCAGCACGGCCCGGCGTTGACCTCGTCTATCTCGCGCTGCTCGGGAGTGACATCCCGGGCCTCGACGATGCGGTCGAGGGTGCCATCGGGGGTGCGGAGGATCCGCCCATAGTCCGGATGCCCGGTGGTCGCCAGCATGCCGGCCGCATACCCCTCCTGCGCCGCGACGACGCGGCTGATTGTGTCGGCTTGCAACAGCGGCATGTCTCCGTAGAGAACCAGGACGCGCCGCCCGCGGAGCCGCTCCTCCGGCACCTGCTGCAGCGCGTGGCCGGTGCCCATCTGCTCGCGCTGGTACACCACCTCGCAACGCTCCGCGACGTGAGCGGCGACCTCGGCCTGGTGCGGGTTCAAGATCACGATCGGCTTCTCGACGCCGATCTCCCGGCACAGGTCGAGGGGATAGTCGATCAGCGGCTTGCCGGCGACCGCATGCAGAACCTTCGGCCGCCGGGAACGCATGCGCGTGCCGAGACCGGCGGCTAGGATGACTGCCTGTAGGGATGCGGCCGAACCACCAGACCGGCGCTGAGCGCGTCCTGGCCGGCCATCTGCGTCGTCGCCTCCTGCGCTCCTCGGTCGCGTACCCCGGGTACGCTCCCTGCGGTGCTCGTCGGCTTCTAGCATCTGGCGGACCAGGACGTCTCATCGCTCGGCCTGGGATTCGGCCGCATCCCTAATGGGGCTAATGCGCTCAGCGCTCTGGATTCTACTGGCGGCGGCGGCTCTGACCGCGTGCGACCTCAATCCGCCCGAGCCGCTGCCGAGCCAGGCGCCGCCGCATATGATCACCAGCCCGGGCCCGACGGCGACGCCGAGCCCGACGCTGCAGGCCGTCTGGATCCTCTGGCCGCTCGGGGTGAACGTCCACCAGTCGCCCGCGACCGATGCGCCCGTCGCCGCCGCGGCGGAGCAGACCCAGGAGCTCGATGTGGACGGCTCCCGCGTGGTCGACGGCAAGACCTGGCTCCAGGTCCACTCGGCCAGCGACGAGACCTTGAAAGGTTGGGTGCTCGACGACCCCGGCCTGGTGATCCACCGCTCGATCGACCTGCAGATCAACTCCGACCAGTCCTGGTCGATGGCCTTCCCCACCGGTTGGAACGTCATGCCGGCGAGCGGGCCGAGCGGCCCGACGACCGCCACCGGCGACGGGCAGACGCTGACCGTGGACGTCGAGTCGCCCAACTTCACCTTCAAGGCGCCGGCCGGCTGGACCTTCGTGAAGGACCAGGAGATCGAGCTCTACGGCAAGACCACGCCGCTGGCGACGTACAAGACGCCCACCGGCTACGAGTTCGTGACCAACGCGCTCTTCAGCGGCAACCGGCACTTCACGGTGCATTTCGACGTGCCCGCGGCGGCGGGCCCCGACCCCTCGCTGGCCCTTCAGCTCATAACGGGCATCAAGGTCGACAAGGTCCCCTAGCCCGTCTTAGGCGGGTTACATCGGACCCGATACGGGCAAACTGCAGGCGATGCCCGACGACCAGCTGAGGCTCCCCGTCCTGCCGCTCAAGAACACCGTGGTGTTCCCGCGGATCCTGATCCCGCTTGCTGTCGGGCGGCCGCGCTCGCTGAAGCTGCTCGAGGACCTGCCCACGGGTGAGCGGCTGCTGGCGGTCGCGACGCAGCTCGACGAGGACACCGAAGAGGCTCGCTGGGACGACATTCACCGGGTCGGCACGCTGGTGCGCGTCCAGCACCTGCTGAAGCTGCCCGACGGGACCGTACAGCTCGCGGTGCAGGGGCTCCGCCGGATCCGCCTGCAGGAACCGGCCGAGCAAGACCCGTACCTGATCTGCGACCTGGAGGAGCTGCCGGAGCAGCCGGACGAGCTGCCGGAACTGGAGCTGGAGGCGCTGGTTCGCGGCGTGACCGCGAGCTTCCAGCAGCTGGTCGCGCTGGCGCCGTATCTGCCCGGTGAGCTGCTGGGCGCGGTCCTTAACGTGGACCAGCCGCTGCACCTGGCGTACCTCGTCGCCAACCACATCCGCCTCTCCACCGAGCAGCGGCAGGAGCTGCTGGAGCTGGACACCGCGGCGGCCAAGCTCGAGAAGCTGCTGGGCTGGATGGCGCGCGAGCTCGAGGTGCTGGAGCTCAGCCAGAAGATCCGCAGCCAGGCCGAGGAGCACATGGGCAAGGCCCAGCGCGAGTACTTCCTGCGTGAGCAGCTGAAAGAGATCCAGCGGGAGCTGGGCGAGCTCGACACCGACCAGGCGGAGCTGGCCGAGCTGCGGGATCGGATCGAGAAGGCCGGCTTGCCGACCGAGGCCAGGCGCGAGGCGGACCGGGAGCTGGTCCGGCTGGAGCGCATCCCCTCCGCCTCGCCGGAGTCGTCGGTGATCCGCACCTATCTCGACCTGCTCGTCTCGCTGCCCTGGAGCGTCTCCACCGGCGGCGAGGTCGACGTGGCGAAGGCCCGGGAGATCCTCGACGCCGACCACTACGACCTGGAGAAGGTCAAGCAGCGCATCGTCGAGCACCTCGCCGTGCGCCGGCTCAAGCAGGAACGCGGCACCGGCGAGAGCGGCCGCGAGCCGATCCTCTGCTTCGTCGGCCCGCCCGGCGTCGGCAAGACCTCGCTCGGGCAGTCGATCGCGCGGGCCATGGGCCGGAAGTTCGTGCGCGCCTCGCTGGGCGGCGTGCATGACGAAGCCGAGGTCCGCGGCCACCGCCGCACCTACATCGGCGCCATGCCCGGCCGCGTCATCCAGGCGATCCGCCGCGCGGAGTCCAACGACCCGGTGTTCATGCTCGACGAGGTCGACAAGATCGGCGCCGACTGGCGCGGCGACCCGTCGAGCGCCCTGCTCGAGGTGCTGGACCCCGAGCAGAACAAGGACTTCCGCGACAACTACCTCGACGTGCCGTTCGATCTCTCGAAGGTGATGTTCATCACGACCGCCAACACCCTCGACACCATCCCGCCGCCGCTGCGCGACCGGATGGAGGTGCTGCACCTCTCGGGCTACACCGAGGAGGAGAAGCTGCACATCGCGGAGCAGTTCCTGTTGCCGAAGCAGCTCCAGGCGCACGGCCTCAACGCGGAGGAGATCAGGTTCGAAGCGGACTCGATCCGGCTCATCATCCGCGAGTACACCCGCGAGGCGGGCGTCCGCAACCTGGAGCGGGAGATCGCCGGCGTGCTCCGGCGGGCCGCGTCCGAGATCGCCGAGGGCAAGATCAGCGAGGCCATCACGGTCGATCCCGCGCGCGTCCGGGAGGCGCTCGGCAAGCAGCGTTTCTTCGACGAGTCCGCCGAGCGGATCGACCGTCCGGGCGTCGCGACCGGTCTGGTCTGGACGCCGACCGGCGGCGAGATCGTGTTCGTCGAGGCGGCCCTGACGCCGGGCAAGGGCGAGCTGCGCCTGACCGGCCAGCTCGGCGACGTGATGAAGGAGTCTGCGCACGCCGCGCTCTCGCTGCTCAAGTCGCGCGCCGGCGATTTCGGGCTCGATCGCGAGCTCTTCGAGACTCATGACATCCATGTCCACGTGCCGTCGGGCGCGACGCCCAAGGAAGGTCCGTCGGCCGGGGTCACGGTGCTGGTGGCGATGGCGTCGATCCTGAGCGGGCAGATCGCGCGCGACGATCTCGCGATGACCGGCGAGATCACTCTGCGCGGGCGCGTGCTCCCTATTGGCGGCGTCAAGGAGAAGGTCCTGGCGGCGCACCGGGCCGGCTTGAAGCGGGTGCTCCTCCCCGTTCGCAACGAGGCGGACCTCGACGACGTGCCGGTGGAGCTGCGGAAGGATCTCGAGCTGAAGCTGGTGGACACCGTGGACCAGGTGCTCCGCGAGGCCCTGCCCGGCCTGTTCAAGCCGAAGACGGCCCGCGCGCAGCCGGCGGTCCAACCCCCACTCCAATAGGAGAGGGCGAGCCGGAGTCCCCTCCGGCCCTTCGGGCCACCTCCCCACCAGGTGGGGAGGAGTCTTCTGTCACCGCGCCGAGCCTTCTCCCGGTCGGGGCCGCCTTCATCTGGTTCGGACTCCCAGCTGGTGTCATCGCGATCGCGGCGCTCGACATCGAGCGGTACCTCGGGGTGGGCTACGCGGGCTTTGGCCTGATCTTCAGCGGCGGGGTCTTGGCCGGGATCGTCGGCAACGTGTTCGGCGGTCCGTTGACCGAACGCGTCGGCACCCGCATCACCCTGAGCCGGGGCGCTCTCGCCTGGTCCTGCTTGAACCTGGCCGCCGCATTGGCGGCACCTCGGGCGCTGTTTGCACTCCTCTTCGTGCTCGCCTTCGGCGCCGGTGCCGTGGCCGACGTGGCCATGAACATCGCCGCCACCGCCGCGCTGGGTGCCCAGCCAGGCCGGCTGGCACGGTTCCATGCGCTCTTCAACGCGGGTGCGCTGGCGGGAGCGCTGGTCGTCGGGCTCCTCCTCGCGCACGGCCTGAGCTGGCGCTGGGCGTGGGGCGCCACCGCCGTGTTCGGAATTGGCGTCTCCGCGCTCGTTTGGCGCTCGGAGCTGCCTGCCGCGGGGGCCGGCGAGCGGCACCCGCCGTGGGCGGGCGTCGCCTTCCTCTGGCGCGACCGGCTGCTGCCGATAGCGATTGCGCTCCTGGCCGCGGCGGTGGTGGAGGGTGGCGTCGAGACGTGGGGTGTCCTGTTCCTGCGGGCACAGCTCGCCCTGGGGGTGATCGCCGGCGCGGGCGCCTATCTCGCGGGCCAGACGCTCGCGACCGGCAGCCGCGCTTTCTTGGGGCCCGTCGCGGGCCGGATGCGGGCGGCCCCGGCGGCGGCCGCCGGCGCCGGGCTGGCGGCGATCGGAATGGTCGTCGAGGCAGATGCACCGGGGCCGGCCGTGGCGGCGGCCGGGCTGGCGGCGGCCCTGATCGGTATCGCGCTCTGCTGGCCGCTGCTCATGGCCGCCGGCTCCCGGGCGTCGCCGCGGCCGGCGCTGGCCGTCGGCGGCCTCACGACCGCCGCCTACGGCGGCTTCTTACTCGGTCCTGCCGTCGTCGGCGGGGTCGCCGGATCGGTCGGGCTGCGAGCGTCGGTGTGGCTGGTGGCCGCGGTCGCCCTCATCCCGGCGGCCATGTTGCTGCCGCGTCGGCGGCGATCCAGAACAGGTTCTCCCTGATGCTCAGGTGCTTGTCCCAGCCGCGGTGGTCGTACACCTCCGAGGCCAGGGAGTCGCCCGCGTAGATGACCTGCGCAAAGCGCACGCCGCGGAAGCGGGCCACGGCGATCAACGCCGAAGCCTCCATCTCGACCGTGAGGCAGCCCTCCTCGCGGCGGCGCGCGACCTTGGCGCGGGTCTCGCGGTAGGGCGCGTCGGTGGACCAGGTCTTGCCGACCTCGTAGGGCAGGTCGCGGGCCTCGAGCACCTGGCTCAGGGCCGCCACGCCGGCCGGGTCCGCCTCGATCTCGCGAGCCGCCGGCAGGTAGTGGAACGAGGTCCCCTCGTCGCGAACGGCCGCGCTGACCACGATCGGGTGGCCGAGCGGGTGATCCAGCAACGCCCCGGCGCCGCCGCAGGCGACGATCGTCGTGCACCCGCGGGAGATCAGGTCCTCGAACAGGAACACCGATGCCGGCGCCCCGATGCCAGCGTGCATCACCGCGAGCGAAACGCCCTGGTGCTCGATCTCGTAGACGAGGTGCTTGCCGATCTCCGAGCGAAACCCGATCGCGACCTTGCCTCGCTTGCCGATCTCCTCCACCACCTCGGGGAAGAAGCAGTAGACGCACCGCTCGGGCACACCGCCCTTGGGATGCCAGGCCCCGGGCTCGATGACAGCGTCGGTGTCGGGGTCGAACTCGAGGAGCGGGAGGTTCTCGGTGTCAGCCACGCGCGGCGAGGACCCGGCGCTCAACCCGCTCGTGCGCCTCGAGCTCGAGAGAGTCGTCGAGCGGCGCCAGCTCCACGGGGCTGCGGCGCGCCAGCGCCCGCGCCGTGACGAGGTCCGCGAGGTGCGGGTTCTTGGGCAGCAGCGCGCCGTGGAGATAGGTGCAGAAGACGTTCTCGAACACGGCGCCCTCCCAGCCGTCGCCGCTGTTGCCGTGGCCGACGACCACCCTGCCCAGCGGCCGCACCCCGGCGCCGAGGAAAGTGCGCCCGGAATGGTTCTCGAATCCCACCAACGTGTGCGGCTGCAAGCCGAGCTCGCCGGCGTCGACGACGACGTTGCCGATCGCCCGCTTGTCGCCGGCGTCGGTCCAGACATCGATCACGCCGATGCCGGGCAGCCGTTCGCCGTCGGCCGTCTGGTAGTAGCGGCCAAGGAGCTGATAGCCCCCGCAGACCGCGAGCACGGCGGCGCCTTCGGCGACCGCGCCCGCCAGCCGGTGCGCCTTGTGCTCGAGGAGATCCTCGTACACCTGCGCCTGCTCTCGGTCCTGGCCGCCGCCGAAGAAGAAGACGTCGACGTCGGAGAGGTCGCCGGTGTCGCCCTTGGGCAGCTCGCGCAGCCTGGCGTCCAGGCCACGCCATTGGGCCCGCTTGAGCAGCGTCACCACGTTGCCGCGGTCGCCGTAGATGTTCATCAGGTCGGGGTAGAGCCAGCCGACCGTGAGATTGTTGGCGCCCATTTAGGTTTGCCAGTATGGCCGCGCCCAGCCGCGGCGCGTGATCTCGGCCCGCATCTCCAGCATCGCGGTGTAGGTGCAGAGCAGGTGGGCCTCCCCGCCCGCGGGCGTCTGCTCGAGCAGCAGGTCGAGCGCCCGGCCCAGGTCGGGCTCGGGCGCCGCAACGCCGCCAACCTCGGCGTACTTGAGACGCACCGCCAGGTCGTACGCTCGCAGCCCGGTCGGCACGACGGTCCGCCCTGGCCCATCGCGCAGCAGCTCGAAATCGACGTCCCAGATCCAGGACACGTCGCGGCCGTCGGCGATGCGGTCGTTGAGTGCGAGCAGCACGTGCTCGCTCTGGGCCAGCTGGGTGGCGGCGACGAGCACCTCGTTGAAGCTGGCGGGGTTCTTGGCCAGGAGCATCGTGAGGGTCCGCCCCCGGGCCTCGATCCGCTCCAGCCGGCCGAAGGCGGCGGCGGCGCCGCGCAGCCGCTCGGCGATGAAGTCCGGCTGCAGGCCCAGCGCGGCCCCGATCGCATATGCCCCCAGCAGGTTGTAAGCGTTGAACAGGCCGCCGATCGGGAGCTCCAGCCGGGTCTCCCCCACCGTGAGCGCGACGGCGTCCAGGCCCGCGAGCTTCACGTCGCGGCCGGCGATGTCGAGACGCGGGCGCTCGAAGTGGCCTTCCGGGCAGCGATAGGCGCCCTGGTGGCCGACGTACACGGCGCTGAACTGAAGCGCCTGGCCGCAGCGCGGGCAGGTCCGCGCGTCGGCTGCGTGCGGCAGCTCCGCTCGGGCGACATTGGGAGAGTCGAGGCCGTACCAGACCGGCGCCGGCCGCAGATTGAGTCCGATCTCGGCGATCCGCGGGTCGTCCGCGTTCAGAACCGCCCGCGATCCTTCGGGCAGCCGTTCTAGTGCCCGCTGGATCACGCGCGCGATCTTCTCCAGCTCGCCGTAGCGGTCGAGCTGGTCGCGGAAAAGGTTGCCGGCCAGGACCAGCCGCGGCTGCACCTCCTCCACCGCGAGTGGCAGCGTCGCCTCGTCGACTTCGAGGACCGCCCAGCGGCGGCGAAGCCGGCCGCCTGGCGAGGCCGCGGCGACCGCGGCCGCGGTGAGCCCGAAGATGAGGTTCGCGCCGGTGCGGTTGGCCAGGACCGGCGCTGCCGGCTCCGAGAGCAGGAGCGATACCAGGCGCGAGGTGGTCGTCTTGCCGTTGGTGCCGGTGATCAGCACCGCGCCCTCGCCCAGCTGGCGCGTTAGTGATCGCAGCACGCCGGCGTCTACCCAGCGCGCCACGTCCCCGGGCAGGGTGGCGCCGCCGCCCCGCCGTGTGAGTCTCGACGCCGCGGCCGTCGCCTTCCCGGCGAGGACGGCAGCGGTAAGCCTCATCCCCACGCCGGCACCGGCGATGCCACCGCCGTCCAGCAGTCGAGGCCTGCGATCGCCGACTCCGCCTCTTCTCGCGTCGGCGCCTGCTTGAAGAAGGCCGAGCCGCTGCCGGTCATCTGCCAGGCGGTTCCCAGGCCCGCCGCGAACTCCTTGAGCCGCGGCTCGACCCGAAAGGCGGCGGTCTGCAGCTGGTTGGGCCCGGCTCCGCCGGTCTCGTCCCAGGCTTCGTAAACGCTTCCGGTGTCCACTCCGTAGCCCGGCCAGGCGATCGCGAACCAGCCAGTCGCCAGAGCCGCCGGCCGCAGGTCGGCCCCGATGCCGCTCGCCTCGGCGCTGCCGCCGCGGAGGAAGAAGGGGACGTCGGCGCCGAGCTCGGCGGCGATCGGGTGCAGGTCGACCTTCAGCTCGTAGAGGCGCACCAGCGCCTGCAGGGCCGCCGCCGCGTCCGAGCTGCCGCCGCCCAGGCCGGCGCCCGGCGGGATTCGCTTGAGTAGCCGGAAAGCGGCCGGCAGCGGCCGCTCGACAGCCGCCTCCAGTGCGGCCTGGGCGCGCAGCACCAGGTTGTCCGACCCGGCCGGCGCGTCGCCCTGGACCACCAGGGCGGCCCCCTCCGCCCGGCGCGCGAAGAGAAGATCGTGCAGCGAGACGGCCTGCATGACGCCGGACACGGTGTGCCGGCCGTCGGGCAGCCGGCCATGCACGCTCAACGCCAGGTTGAGCTTCGCGTGGGCGGCCAGCGCAAGCTCACCTCCAATCACGATCGCTATAATCCTGAACTCGTGTCCTCTCTCCCCTCGCGGGTGACGCATGGCTAATACGAGCGCCGCCAAAAAGGCGATGCGCGCGGATGTCGGCCGCACGCTGCGCAACCGCTCCGCCAAGTCCGCGGTGAAGACCAAGATCGTCCGCTTCCGCCGCGCCACCACCACGCCGGGCGCGGAGCAGGTCGCCGAGCTGGCGATCGCAGCCATCTCCAGCCTCGATCGGGCCGCGTCCAAGGGCATCCTGCACAGCAACAACGCGGCGCGCCGCAAGTCGCGCCTGCAGAAGCGGTTGAACGCCGCCCTCGCCGGAACCATCACCCTCGAGCCGGCCAAGGGCACGCGAAAGGCGGCCGCCGAGAAGGCCCCGAAGGCGACCAAGGCCGCCGCCAAGGCCGTCGCCAAGCCCGCCAAGACCGGGAAGGCTGCCGCGGCGCCGAAGAAGCCGGCCGCGAAACGCGCTCCGAAAGCTAGCTAGAGCCGCGCCAGCAGGGCGTCCAGCCCCGCCTCCGCCTCGATCTGCCCTGATTTGACCTCCCACTCGTAATCCAGGCACGCCCGCAGCGCCGCCTCCAGGTGCTCGGCGGTGGTGCTCGAGGCCGTGTCGTAGGCCTTCTGGAGCACGAAGGGGTGCTCCCGCATCTCGGCCTGCACCTGCGTCAGGGACTGGCCGCGCTCCGCGCGCGACCTCGCCTCGAGCACCAGCGACAGGTGGCGCGCCATCCGGTAGGCGATCGTCGTGGGGCTGCCGCCGCCGCGGAGCAGCGACCTGGCGGCCTTGAACGCCGCCGCCCCCGGACGTGGCAGGAGCGCGTCGGTGAGCGTGAAGATCTCGTCCTCCCGCCCGCCAGCCAGGAGCTCGCGGACGGTATCCCGATCGAGCTTGCCGCCGCCCGCCTGGTAGTCCGCCAGCTTGCGGAGCTCGGCGTCGATGACGGCAAGCTCCGGCGGCGTGACCGGCGGCACCAGCGCCGCGGCCGCCACCGGCAGGCCGAGCTCCCGTCCGCGGGCGATCGCCCAATCGCCCAGCTTGCGGCCGCGCAGCCGCTGGTGCTCGCGCACCACCCCACCGGCCAATCCGGCGAAGGCCTTGGTCAGCTTGCTGGCAGCGCCCAGGCGCCCGTTCACCGCAAGCAGGAGCCGGGTCGTCTCGGGAAGCAGGTCCAGCGCGGCGGCGAGTGCGTCCGTGCGGTTCGCGGCGACGCCACGCACGGCCACCACCCGCCAGGGATCGAGGAACGGCGCCTGCAGGATCGCGTCCCGCAGCCGCGCGGCGGTGAGCCCGACGGGGTCGAGGGCTTCGAAGCCGAAGTCCGAAACCAGCTCCTTCCGCCACTCCGCCAGCACCCGGGCGGCTTCCTGCTCGACCAGGAAGGTCTCGTCACCGTGGAGCAGGAGGGCGCGCACGTCGGCAGGCATCCGGGCGATCGTACGGGCTGGGGTCGGCGCCCGGTCACAGCGCCACGGTCAGGTCGCCCTCCTGGTCGGTGCGGCGCAGGCGTCCGCTCGGCAGCCCGGGGGGGTTGCGATCGCCGGCAGACGCCGACATCAGCAGCTGCTCCGGGTCGAGCTGCCGCACCAGGTCGGCATCGGGCGCCGCGCGCGTCGAGAAGAAGAGGTAGGCGCAGCCGCTCTTCAGGTGAGCGGCGGCCAGGCGCTGCGCATCCGCATTCAGGTCGGAGAAGTCGCAGAGCGCCCGCCCGCTCGGACCCACGACCCTGAACGCCAGGTCGCCCCAGCCTGCTTCGTCGCCTGGCTCGCCGGCCTCAGGCGACAGGACCTCGAAGTTGAGACCCGCCAGACGGATTGCCTGGCCGGCGACCAGGGGCAGGTAGCGGGCGCCGGCGGCAACGTCCGCGAGCGCCGCCCGGCGCCAGGCCGTGCCGGGCAGGCCGGTGCCCGGCACGCCGACCGCTCCCGCCCGCCGGTCGAAACCGGCCAGGCCGCCGACGTGGCCGATCCCGTCGGCCGTGATGAGCAGCGCGGTCAGGTCGCGCTGCCAGGGAGGGATCTGGAATCCCAGCTCGTCGTGCAGCCGCGCCGCGCCCGGCCCTCCGTCCACCAGGACATAGCCGGCGGGTCCGCGGAGCAGAAGGGCCTCGCCGCCGCCGATCGCAAGCACCGTCGCCTGCGGATGTGGGATCGACCAGTTGACAAGCTCTCCCGCGGTAACCAGGAGCGGAGCGAGCAGCCCCACCGCAAGAGCGCTGCGCCGCCTCGCGGTCGTGTCGCGCCACGGCCCGACCGCCGCCAGCAGGCCGCCGAGGCCGAGGTAGTAGGCCCAGCCGGCGGCACCCGGCAGCGCCGGCACGGTCACGGCGGCGGCGGGGATCCGCGCCACCACGAAGGCCACCTGCTCCAGGTAGCTGAGCACTGCGACCAACGGGATGGCCAGCAGGTGGCCGAGCGCCGGAACGAGCGCGAACGGCGCCAGCAGCACGCCCGCCGCGACGACCGCCGGGAGCAGAGGCAGCACGAGGGCGTTGGCGACCGGCGCCAGCAGCGGCAGGACGTGGAAGTCGGCGGCGACCAGCGGCGCCGTGCCGATCTGGGCGGCAAGCGTGACCGCGAAGGGCTCGCGGAACGGTGCCGGCAGCCGCCGCAGCCGCGCGGTGAGCGGCGGCGTCAGCAGGATGATCGCGGCGGTGCCGAGGAAGGAGAGCTGGTAGCCGACGTTCCAGGCCAGGTCCGGCTGCCAGGCGATCATCGCGGCGGCGGTCACGGCGAGCGAGTTCCAAACATGGGCTGGCCGGCCGAGCTGAGATCCCGCCAGCACCAGGCCGCCCATCGCCGCCGCCCGCACCGCCGCCGGGGTCCCGCCGCCGGCCACCGCGTAGAGGCCGACGAGCGCGATGGCGGGCCAGGTCGCGGCCCGGCCCAGCATAGCTTGCAGCGACGCCGCCACCAGCCGCGCCACCACCGCCACCTTGAGCCCGCTGAGCACCAGGAGGTGGATGAGGCCGGTCGCGATGAGCGCCTGCTCCAGCGCCGGGGGAATGCCGCTCCGCACGCCGAGCACCACGCCCTCCAGCACGGCGGCGTGCGGCGCCGGCAGCAGCTGGTTCAGCGCCAGCCGGTAGGCGTCCCGCACTGCGCCTCCCACCCGCGGCAGCCCGCCGCCGGCCGCGACGACAGTCGCCGACTGCACCCGCATCTCGAGCCAGGCGCCGCGAGCGGCGAGGTAAGCGCGGCGATCGAATCCAGGCGCGTCGCTGGGCAGTGCGAGCTTGCCCGCGACCTGCACCTGGTCGCCGCAGGCCGCCCGCCGCACGCCCTTCGCGACCACGAGGAGGTTGCCGAACCCGGTCAGCGGCCGCCCGTCCGCGGCGGCAGCGGCGGCCGGCGCCACGAGCAGCTCGTAAGCGCCCGCCAGGTCGCGCGGATCGTCCACCACGCGGCCGGCCACCGTGGCTGTCGTCCCGCTCAGCTCGGCGGCGATGGCGCCGAGCGACGGTCGGCCGCCGGAGGCTTCTGCCCGCGCCAGGCCGAGCAGCAGCGCCGCGACCGCGAGCGGAACTCGCAGGGGTCGGATGGCGACCGCCGAACCGAGGGCGACGATCCCGCCCGCGGCGGCGATCGCCCCGACCAGCGGCCGGCCGGGCACGATCGCGATGCCGCCCGCCACGCCCAGCACGAACGCACCGCAAACGACCGACGCGGGCGGAAGGCGCGTCACACCTTCACGTACTGCTTGGCGATCAAATAGTCCGACTCCGACATTCCCAGGACCGTGACGAGCTCGCGTACGGACGCGAACCCGCCATAGCCGTCCCGGTAGGCAATCGCCGCCTGCGCGAGCTGCGTGCTGAATCCTGGCACGGATTCCAGCTCGTCCAGCGTCGCGCCGTTGAGGTCGAGCTTGCCGCCGGCGACTCCGCCTGCAGCACCCTTCGCGAAAGCCACCTTGATCTGCTGGCCGTCGCGGAGCCGCTCGGCAAGGTTCGGCATGCGCGTCAGATCGGCGGTCGCCAGGAGTCCGCCCGCCGCCGCAATGGCGTCGTATGCCCGCTCCCCGCGGGGCAGGCGGTAGAGGCCGGGATGCGCGACGGCGCCGCTGACGTAGACCAGCAGCCCGGGCGCCGGCGGCGGCGCGACCAGCGCGAGTGCCGCAGGCTGCGGCATCGGCGCCGGCGAGCCGCCCGAACCGAACAGCCAGAGCGACCCGAGCACGCCGGCTGCGAGCAGAGGCGGCAGAAGAAGCAGGGCAGGGCGAGTCCACCCGGGCGGCAATCGAAGTGACACGGCGGCCGCTGAGGTTAGGACGGCCGCCGCGGCAGGGGAACCCAGGTTGTTAAGAAGGGCGACGGTATGCTGGTCGCCGCCTCACGCCCGGTCAGAACCTGTTGGGGGGTAGCCAAGGGGTAAGGCAGGGGACTTTGGATCCTCGACCGCAGGTTCGAATCCTGCCCCCCCAGCCACTTGCCTTGCCGGCGTGGCTGCTGCCGCTTACGCCACGTGCACGCGGGCGTATCTCGCCGGGTCCGCTTCGAAGGCCTCAAGGCAACCCTCGGAACAGAAGTGGTACGTCGCGCCGTCGTGAGTCAGCGATCCGGCCGCGGTCTCGGGCTCGACAGCCATCCCGCAGACCGGGTCGATGACCGGGTCCGGCGGAGCCGAGCCGACCTCCACCACCGGGTCGACGGTCAGTGCTTCTCCGCTTCCTGCGACGGGCCTGGCCTTGAACCTGCGCAGCCGGTTCGCGTTGGTGACAACCGACAGCGAGCTCAGCGCCATGGCGCCCGCTGCGATCATCGGGCTCAGGCGCAACCCGATGAACGGGTAGAGCAGCCCCGCGGCGATGGGGATACCGATCACGTTGTAGCCGAAGGCCCAGACGAGGTTCTGCCTGATGTTGCGCATGGTCGAGCGGCTGAGCTGGATCGCGGTGGTCACTCCGGTCAGCGCCCCCGAGATCAGGGTGATGTCGGACGACTCGATGGCCACGTCGGTGCCGGTGCCGATCGCCATGCCGATGTTCGCCTGGGCGAGGGCGGGCGCGTCGTTGATCCCGTCGCCGACCATCGCGACTTTGCGGCCGGCCGACTGCAGGCTGGCCACCTCCGCGGCCTTGCGCTCCGGCAGCACCTCGGCGAGCACCCGGCCGATGCCGATCGACCGGGCGACCGCGGCCGCGGTGCGGCGGTTGTCCCCGGTGATCATCACGACGTCAAGGCCAAGCCGGCGCATGGCGCCGATGGCGGAAGCCGATTCCTCCTTCACTGTGTCAGCCACGGCGAGCACCGCCGCCGGCGCCCCGTCCACCGCCACCAGCAGCGGCGTCTTGCCCTCACCGGCGAGGCGCTCAGCCTCGCCCTCGATCGAAGACGGATCGACGCCTCCACTGGTGAGCAGAGCCGAGTTACCGATCAGGACCGTATGGCCCTCGACGACGGCGGTAACTCCCTTACCGGTGACGGAGTCGAACGAGTCGGGATCGACCAGCCACAGCGCCTCCGCCTGGGCACCGGCGACCACCGCGCCCGCCAGGGGGTGCTCGGACGGGCGCTCCGCCGAAGCGGCGAGGCGCAACACCTCGTCCCTACGAATGTGCCCGGAGACGATGACGTCGGTGAGCGCCGGCTCACCCTTGGTCACCGTTCCGGTCTTGTCGAGCACCACCGTATTCAGGTTGCCGGCCGTCTCCAGGGCCTCCGCGGACCGGATGAGGATGCCCTGTTGGGCTCCCTTTCCCGTCGCGACCATCACCGACAGTGGCGTGGCCAGGCCCAACGCGCAGGGGCAGGCGATGATCAGCACCGCGACCGCGCTGACCATGGCGGAGGTGAAGGCAGGCGCGGGCCCGAAGACGAACCAGGCCACAAAGGTCCAGATCGCGATACCGATGACGGCCGGGACGAAGTAGCTCGCAACAGTGTCGGCCAGCCGCTGAATGGGTGCCTTCGAGCCCTGCGCCTGCTGGACCAGCGTGATGATCTGAGCGAGCATCGTGTCGCGGCCGACCTTGCTCGCGCGGAAGCGAAACGCGCCCGTGGTGTTGATGGTGGCTCCGATCACGGTGTCGCCCACCCGCTTCGTGACCGGGATCGGCTCGCCGGTGACCATCGACTCGTCCACGGACGATGTGCCCTCGACCACCTCGCCGTCCACCGGGATCTTCTCGCCTGGGCGCACCACGACCACGTCGCCGGCGGCCACCTGCTCGATCGGGACGTCGACCTCGGCGCCATCTCGGACCAGGCGGGCGGATCGCGCCTGCAGTCCAATCAGCTTGCGGATGGCCTCGCCGGTGCCCGCCTTGGCGCGGGCCTCGAAGAGCCGCCCCAGCAGGATCAGCGTGATGATCACCCCGACCGCCTCGAAGTACACCTCGCGCATGCCCTCGGGGAAGAGGCCCGGGGCGACCGTCACCAAGAGACTGAAGGCGAAAGCGGCGGTGGTGCCGAGCGTGATGAGCGCGTTCATCTCGGCGGAGCGGTGCACCAGGCTCAGCCAGCCGATCCGGTGAATGGGCCAACCCACCCAGAGCATCACCGGCGCAATCAGGGCGAGCTCGAGCCAGCGATTGGCAAGCAGGTCGACCGGAATGAAGGAGCCTGCCATCACCGCGAACAGCACGGGAGCGGTCAGCAACGCGCCGGCCAGGACGCGCCGGGTCAGGTCTTTGATCTCAGCCTGCCGCTCGGCCATCTCCGAGTCGGTTTCCGGCGCCTTCACTTCAGGCTCGGGCTCGTCGACCGCCGCGATCGGTTCGGGGGCCGGCTCGAGCGCCCCCAGGGCGTGTTCGGCGCCGTTCGGTTCCACGACCAGGCGGCCGTGGACCATGTTCATCCCGCAGGCGAAGCCGAAGTCACCGCTGCGGTCTGGCATCAGGTCGACCACCGTGGTCGCGTAGGCCGGGAGGGAGCGGGTCACCGCGAAGTCGGGGAACACGACCTGCGAGGTGCACTCCCCGCTCTCCTGGCGGTCGAAAACGATGCGCAGCGGAACGCCCTGCTTGACGTGCACCAGGTTGGGTGCGTATCCGCCCTTGACGGTGACCCGTATCTCTTGGCGGCCGCCCACCATCTCCGCGTGGCCCGCGCGGCGCGGTCCGAAGAAGAAGTAGGCGAGGCCACCGCTCAGCAGGATCGCGACCCCGGTGACGATGAGATCGGCGGTCATGTCTTGACCAGGCGCGCCACGGCCTCGTTGAGCTCACGCACCTTCTGGGTGCCGTCGCCCGACTGGATCGCCTCCACCACGCAGTGGGCGGTGTGGTCGTTGAGGAGCATGAGGGCCACCCCGTCGAGCGCGGCCTTGATCGCGCTGACCTGGGTCAGGACATCGATGCAGTAGCGATCTTCATCGACCATCTTCTGCACTCCCCGGATCTGGCCCTCGATCCGCTTCAGGCGGGCCTGCACCAGCTGCTTGTTCGACTTGTATCCGGCCATGCCACTACTGTACCCCTGGGGGGTATTTGTGACTCCCCGATCATCTCCTGGGCTGAACGGGGCGACTTCAGCCAGCCTGACCTCGGTAGGCTCGCCTGGAAGTGATCGAGTCGAAGCGCCTTCAACTGCGGCTGCCGGGTGCGGACGAGGCGCCCGAGGTGGCGCGCTACTACCGCGACAACGATGAGCACCTGCGGCCTTGGTCGCCGCCCGGTTCCCCGGTGCAGCTGACCGCAGAGTTCTGGGCGGAGCAGCTTCAGCGCTGGCAGGCGGAGACCGACGACAGACTGGCCTATCGCTTCTTCCTCTTCAAGCGCTCCGAGCCGTCTGTGGTCATCGGCAGCCTGAGCCTCACCAACGTCGTCCGCGGCGCCCTGCAGCAGTGCTTCCTCGGGTACACGGTGGCCGCGGCCGAGCAGGGTAACGGGTACGCGACGGAGGCCGTCGACGCCGCCGTCGGGTTCGCCTTTCGAGACCTGCGGCTGCACCGGGTGGCCGCCAACTACATGCCGGAGAACAAGCGGAGCGGCCGGGTCCTGAGGCGGTGCGGGTTCCGTGTGGAGGGCTACGCCTACGACTACCTCTACATCGCGGGCGGCTGGGCGGACCACATCCTGACGGCGAAGATCAACCCCGACCTCGAGACGCCCTAAAGGCTGCTGCTCGCCCCTTCGACCGGTTGCTTTTCGGGGTCAGCTTCTGTCCGAACGCCGGCGAGGCGGAGCACCGCGTCCACGAATGCCGGTTCCGGCACCGCGCCCACGAAGGCCCCGTTGCGGTTGACCACGGTCCGCGGCACGCCCTGCACGCCGAAGGCGCCGGCCAGGCGCGGGAACTCGCCGGCTGAGACGGTCACGGCCGTGACCTGCGGGTTGGCCAGCGTGAGCCGGTTGGCGAGGCTGACGGCGGCCGGGCAGTAGCGGCAGGTGGGAGTCGTGAAGACCATCACCTCAACCGGCTCCTCGATCGCTGCGAGGTCCTCGATCGACTCCGCCGCCAGGTCCGCCGCACCGGTGGAGAGCATCTCCACTGCCTCGACGACCATCCCGAACTCGAAGCCTGCCGGCAGCCCGAGGAACCGAATGCGGTGGTCGGCGCCGGGCGTGCCGAGGGTCAGGAACGGGATGTCGATCACCTCTTCCCCGGCATCTTGCTGGGTCACGTCGACCACCTCGAGCAGAACGTGGTCCGGCGCCTGCTCGGCGAGCGCCGTGATCAGCTGCCGCGTGTCCTCACAGGTCGGGCAGCCCGTGCCCGGCGGCAGGATGAGGCGGCCGGAGCCGGGCCGGATGTAGAGCCGGGCCTCGACCGGCCCCGCCAGGCGCTGTTCGAATCGGTCTCGCACCTGTTGAAGAACGGTGTCCGGCAGCATCTGCATCGCTGTTAGCGTAGCCGCGGATGCGGGTCCTCCCCTGGCTGGTGGCGGCGGTGCTGGTCGGCGCTTGCGGCGCGCAACCGCCCGCCGCGGGCGGGCCGACCTTCGGCACGGTGACCGGGCACGTTCGCGCCTATCCATGCGCTCCGGTGGAGCGGATCGGCAGCCCCTGCGCGGGCAGGCCGGCCGCCCACGTGGAAGTCGACTTCACTCTCGGATCGAAGGCGCCGGTGCGGGGGATCACGAACGCGGACGGCGTCTACGCGGTGCAGCTGGCGCCGGGCACTTACCAGGTCTCGATCGGAGTGCTCCGCATGATGCAGGGGCCGCACACCGTGACGGTGCGGGCGGGCCAGGCCATGACCGCGGATTTCGTATTCGACTCTGGGATCAGATAGCGGCGAGCATTTCCAGCAACCGGCGGTAGGCGCCGAGCTGGGCCTCGTGGTCCAGGCCGTACCAGGGCACGGACAGGGAGAGTCGATCCGCCGCCGCGCGCCAGGGCTCCAGGCCTTCTCGCAGCTGCTCCGGGGTCGTCGCGACGACGATGCCCAGCCGGTCGAGGACGTGCTCGTCGACAAGGGCGCGCGCTGCCGCCCGGTCGCCCTTGCCAGCCGCGGCGAACACCTCGTCGGCAACTTCACCGAGGCCGGCCTCGTCGAGCACGCGGCGATAGGCGGGCACGGTGTAGGCGGTCATCTGCCGCACGGCGGCGTCGCGCTCGGTGGCCACGACCAGCTGCAGCAGAAGCGGCGGCGCCGGCCGGCCCGCCGCCTCGGCGCCGCGGTTGAGGTTGGGCCGGAGCACCTGCTGGACGTAGTCCAGAGTCGTGAAGGGATGGGCGGCGAGCCCGTCGGCGACTTCGCCGGCGACCCGCGTCATCAGCGGGTTCACCGCGGCGACATAGACCGGCGGCCGCGGGTGGTCGCGGTCCGCGCCGGGCTGGAAGACCGGGAGGCGCAGGCGGTAGAACTCGCCGTCGTAGAACCCGCGACCGTGCTCGTAGGCGTCGAAGCAGGCGCGCACCGCCCGCACGTAGTCGCGCATCCTCGGCGCCGGCCGGTCCGCCGAAACCGCGTAGCGGGCCTCGAGGATGCCGCCGACCTGGCTGCCGAGCCCGAGGACGAAGCGGCCGCCGGACTCACCCGCCAGATCCCAGGCGGCGATGGCGGTCAGAGCCGGGCTGCGGGCGAAGGCGACCGCGACGTTGACGCCGACCTCGACCTCGCGCGTCGCCTCCAGCGCCGCGGCCGAGACGAGGTACGGCTCGCGGCGGACGTCAAGCACCCATACCGCCTCCGCTCCGGCCGCCTCCGCGGCGGCCGCCAGCTCGCGCGCCTCGCGCGGCGTCGCCGACCCCGGCAGCGCCAGCCCCGGACGCGAACGCGGCACGACCGCGCTCACTCGCCCGAGCTCAACGGCCGACTACCCACCACCGATACCCCCCGCCCAAATGGGGGGAATCGGGAAGAGGATGGGACGTGGCGCGAGGTGCGTCAACCCAGCCTGTTAAGGCACCAGGTTGATCAGCTTGTCGGGGACGTACACGACCTTCGCCGGCTGGCGGCCCTCGAGCGCGCGCACAACCTTCTCGCTGGCCAGCGCCCGGGCCAGGGCCTCCTCCTGGCCGAGCCCAGCCGGCACCTCGAGGCGGTCACGCACCTTGCCCGCAACCTGGACGACCAGCGTCACCACCGGCTCGGCGGCGGCCTCCGCGGACCACTCCGGCCACGCCTGCTCCGAGCAGAGCCCCGAGCCGCCGCGCCGCTCCCAGATCTCCTCGGTGATGTGCGGCGCCATCGGGTGCAGCAGGAGCACCAGGGCGCCGACCGCCTCGTCCCAGACCTCGCCGGTCGTGCCGCCGGCGGCCAGGTAGTCCTGCATCGCGTTGCCGAGCTCCATCAGCGTGGACACGGCGGTGTTGAAGTGAAAGCCGTCGTAGTCCTCGGTGACGCGCGCGATGGTCTGGTGGACCCGCCTGCGCAGCGCGTCTTCGGCAGGCTCTGACCCGGCGCCGCCGGCAGTCGTCTCGAGAGCCAGCCGCCAGACCTTCTGCAGGAACCGGGCGGCGCCGGCCACCGCGGCGTCGGTCCACTCCGCGTCATCCTCCGGCGGGCCGAGGAACATCTCGTAGACGCGGCCCGCGTCGGCGCCCTCTCTCTGCACCAGGTCGTCGGGGGCGACGCCGTTGCCCTTGGACTTCGACATCACCTGGCCGCCGCGCTTGACCATGCCCTGCGTGAACAGGCGCAGGAAGGGTTCGCCCGCCTCGACCATGCCGGCATCGCGCAACGCCTTCTCGAAGAACCGCGAGTAGAGCAGGTGCAGGATCGCGTGCTCGATGCCGCCGGTGTACTGGTCCACGGCCATCCAGTGGTTGGCCAGCTCCGAGTCGAACGGCTGCGTCAAATCGCGCGCGCTGGTGTAACGCAGGAAGTACCAGGACGAGTCGATGAAGGTGTCCATGGTGTCCGTCTCACGCCGCGCGTCACGACCGCACTTCGGGCACGTGGTGCGCCAGAAGGCCTCGTTCTCGGCCAGCGGCCGGTTCTCCGCGGGCAAGACGACCGGCAGCTCGTGCAGCGGGACGGGCACGATGCCGTCCACCTCGCAGTGCACGACCGGGATCGGACAGCCCCAGTAGCGCTGACGGGAGATCAGCCAGTCGCGCAGGCGGTACTTGGTCGACCGCCGGCCCAGGCCGCTCTCCTCCACGAAGTCGGAGACGCGTTCGACGCCGTCGGCGGCGGGCAGACCGTCGAACTGCCCGCTGTTGACCATGACGCCGGGACCGGTGTACGCCTCGGTGAGCTCCCCATGCGGCCCCGATTCCGGGGCGATCACCTCGCGGACGGCGAGGCCGAAGCTGCGGGCGAACTCGAAGTCGCGCTGGTCGTGGCCAGGGACAGCCATGATCGCGCCCGTGCCGTAGCCCATCAGCACGTAGTCGGCAACCCAGATCGGGACGCGCTCGCCGTTGAGCGGGTTGACCGCGAAGGCGCCGGTGTCCACGCCGCTCTTGGCGCGATCGGTCGAGAGACGGTCGACCTCCCTCTCCAGCCGCGCCTTGGCCGCGTATTCGCGCACCGGCGCCAGCTGCTCCGGCGTCGTGATCTGCTCCACCAGTGGATGCTCGGGCGCCAGCACCATGAAGGTGACACCGAACAGCGTGTCCGGGCGGGTGGTGTAGATCCGGAGCTTCTCGCTCGAGCCCTCGATCTCGAAGTCCACCTCGAGACCGCGCGAGCGCCCGATCCAGTTCTGCTGCATGACGCGCACCCGCTCGGGCCACTCGCTGAGCTCGGCCAGGTCGTCCAGCAGCTCGTCGGAGTACTCGGTGATGCGCAGGAACCACTGCTCCAGGTCGCGCTTCTCGACCAGGTTGTCGCAGCGCCAGCAGCGGCCGGCGATGACCTGCTCGTTGGCGAGAACGGTCTTGTCGACGGGACACCAGTTGACCGGCGCGAGAGCGCGGTAGGCGAGGCCGCGCTCGTGGAGCAGCAGGAAGAGCCACTGCGTCCAGCGGTAGTAGTCGGGGTCGCAGGTGGTGACCTCGCGGTCCCAGTCGTAGAGCACGCCCATCATCCCGAGCTGCTCCTTGGCGCGCGCGATGTTGCCGAGCGTCCACTCGCGCGGATGCTTGCCGCTCTTCATGGCGGCGTTCTCGGCCGGCAGGCCGAAGGCGTCCCAGCCGAACGGGTTCAGCACCTCGTACCCGCGCATGCGCTTGTAACGCGCGAAGAGGTCGCCCATCACGTAGTTGCGCATGTGCCCCATGTGCAGGTCGCCGGAGGGGTAGGGGAACATCACGAGGTTGTAGTACTTGGGCTTATCGGACGCGTCGTCGGCCTTCATCACGCCGCGCTCGGCCCAGATCCGCTGCCACTTCGGCTCGATCTCCTGCGGGATATAGGTCGAGCGCGTGCGGGTGCTCATGGGACACCGATTCTATCGGCGGCTTCAGTTCGCGCCGAGATCGCGGCGAGGGCTTCGTAGCCGATCACGGCCACCAAGACGAGCGCCGCGCCGAGCGCCTGCTGGAAGCCAAACCGCTGGCCCGCCAGCACGATCGCGAAGAGCAAAGCCCAGGCCGGTTCACTGGCCAGGATGAGGGCGACGCGGGAGGGGGCGAGGTGCGCCTGCGCCCAGGTCTGGATGAAGAAGGCGAGGGCCGACGCGAACACGCCCGTGATGACGATGGCCGGCCACACCGGCGCCGGAGGCGGCCGAAACTCGCCCGCGGCGGCGCCCGGCACCGTGAACAGCACCGCCGCGACGGCGAGCTGGACCATCGCCAAGGGGGCTGCGGGGAGGGTCGGCGCCCAGCGCCCGAGCAGGACGATGTGCAGCGCGAACGCCAGGGCGCAGCCCAGCACGAGCACGTCTCCGAAGGCGATCCCACCTGGACGTCCGGCGAGCAGCGCGATCCCCGCCAGTGCCACCAGGGCCGCGACCACCGTGCGACCGGACAGCCGGGCGCCGAACGCCCGGTCGAGGAGCGGCGTGAAGACCACGAACAGCCCCGTGATGAGCCCCGCATTGCCCGGCGACGTCGACTGCAGGCCGACGGTCTGGAGCAGGTAGCCGGCGGCCAGGGCCGCGCCCACCGCGGCGCCGACCACGAGCAGCCGCCGATTCGGCAGGCGGCGGACGAGGAGCGCCATAACGAGGAAGGCGATCGCGAACCGAATCGCCAGGAATGGCAGCGTTGGGTACTGTGAGATCGCGTCCTTGACGAGGACAAACGTCCAGCCCCAGACCGCTGTCACCAGCAGCAGGAGAAAGACGTAGATCAGTGGAGCATCTCTTCGCGCCCTGGCGGATGGAGTACGTCGGCGGCGAGCCGCCGGCGGGCTGTCTCTTCTGCCGCCTGCGAGAGCAGGCCCCGGATGAGGATCGCGCCGGACTGGTGCTCGCTCGGGAGCCCGGCTCGCTCACGGTGATGAACCGCTTCCCCTACAACAGCGGACACCTGATGGTGGCGCCCGCGGCGCACGTAGCCAGCCTCGAGGACCTCGACGACGAAGCCAGCGCGGACCTGCTGCGCGGCGTCCGCCAGGCGCTGAAGGCCCTGCGCACCACGCTCAGCCCGGAGGGCTTCAACGTCGGCGCCAACCTCGGGCGCGTCGCCGGCGCGGGCATTCCGGACCACATCCACGTTCACATCGTGCCTCGCTGGAGCGGCGACACCAACTTCATGCCGGTGCTGGCCGAGACCAAGGTCGTCAACGAACACCTGGAACGCACCTGGGAGAAGCTGAGCTCGGCTTTCAGCGCGAGCGGCTGACCCGGCCGCCGACGACGGTGGCAAGCGGCCCCCCGTCTTTGACGATGGTCAGGTCACAGCGGAAGCCAGGCCGCAGCCGCCCCACCTCCCGCTCCATGCCGGCGGCGTAGGCGACCCCGACCGTGTAGGCGCGGAGGGCCTGGCTGCGGGTCAGCGCCAGCTCCGGGTGCCAGCGCGCCTGCTTGCGCCATATGGTCGCCGCCGCCAGGCCGGGCCAGGGCGAAGCGGTCTCGACCGGCGCGTCCGATCCGAACGCCAGCACCGCACCCGCGTCCTGCAGGGGCCGCCACGCGTAGGCATGCGCCGTCCGGCCGGCCCACTCCCGATCTGCCAGCTCGCGGTCAGACACCGCGTGGACAGGCTGCATCGACGCGATCACGCCGAGCTGGCGGAAGCGCGGCACGTCGGCCGGGTCCACGCATTGGGCGTGCTCGATGCTCGGGCGCCAGAGCTCCCAGGCGTTGCGGTGCGGCTCCAGCGCGTCGAGGGCCCGGCGCACGGCGGCGTCGCCGATCGCGTGCAGGCACACGTTCAGCTCCGCGCGGGCGCAGCGCGCGCAGAGCTCTTCGAGGTCTGGCTGAGTCAGGGTCTGCACGCCGGAGCCATCCAGCATCTCCGCGGTCCGGCTGCCGAGCGAGCCGTCAAGGAAGGCCTTGACGCCCCAGACGCGCAACCATTCGTCTCCCCAACCGGAGCGCACCCCCAGCCGCTCGGCGTGCTCGACGTTGCCGATGGGCAGGTTCCAGATCACTCGCAGCGGGAGGCGGCCCCGCGCATGCAGCCGCTGGAGGGCGGCGAAGAGGTCCGGCCCGTCCATGGTGTGCACGTGCGTGAGGCCCAGGCGAACGAGATCGCGAAGGACGGCGGCCAGGGCGCGGTCGAACTCCGCGGTGGTAGGCGCCGGCACGACCCGCCTGATGAGGTCCAGCGCGCGCTCGCGCACGATGCCCGCCGGAGTGCCGTCGGCCTCGCGGTCGATCACACCGCCCGGCGGATCGGGGGTCTTAAGCCCGACCCCGGCCGCCGCCAACGCCGCCGTGCTGACCCAGGCGGAATGGCCGTCCTTGCGCGTCAATACCGCCGGCCGGCCGCCGGCGGCCTGGTCCAGCAGGTGACGGTCAGGGAAGGCCGGGTCGGGCCAGACGTCGTTGTACCAGCCGCGCCCGATCAACCAGGCGTTCTTGGGCAGACCGGCGGCGCGCCTGCGGATCCTGGCCAGCGCCTCCTCGAGCGAGCGAGCGCCGCCCAGCTCGAGCTCGAGCTTCTGGCGCGACATCCACATCAGATGGAGGTGGGCATCGCCCAACCCGGGCAGCGCCTCGCCCTCGAGCTCGACGACCTCGGCGCCCTTGCCGGCGGCTCGCGCGGCCGCCCCGACGGCGACGATCCGGCCGTCCGGACCAGCCAGGACCTCAGGCGTGCAGCCGCGGAACCAGATCATGCCTTCGGGTCTAACAGAAGCAGCTGCTTGAGCGACGGGCCGAGGGTCCGTTCGAACTCCTCCGTGGTCCAGCCGCGATCAAGGACGAGGTCTTCGTACAGCTCTGGGCCGGCCAGCGACCACACCAGGTCGACCGCCTGTCTGCCCGTCAGACCGGGGCGCAGCCGGCCTGAGCTTTCAAGCTGCCGCCCCAGGTCCTGGAGGAGCTCCAGCCGGCCGCGACCGATCTCCCGATACCGCTCGAGGAGCTGAGGATCACCGGATTCGCGCATGAAGCGCAGGATCTCGGCGCAGGGCTCGTAGAGGCGCCGCGCAAACGAGCCCATCAGCTCCAGCCAGGCGACCGGATCGCCCTGGCCGCGAGCTGCCACCAGGATCCCGACGGTCGGGCCGACATGAGGAAACTCCGACTCGCAGAGCTCGACGGCCAGCTGCAGCTTGCTGCCGAACTGCGCATAGAGGGTTTGGTAGGCGACGGCGGCTTCTCGCGCGATCTCCTGCATGGTCACGTCCGGGTAGCCGCTCCGGACGAAGAGGACGCGGGCGGCGTCGAGAATGCGCCGCCTGGTCAGCTGAGCCTGCTCCTGGCGCAGCTTCGTGCTGTAGGCGCGTCCGCCCTTGACCGCCGACTTCACGCTCACTAGACTACCAACCTATTCACTAGATGCTATCTCTACTCAATAGGAGGACGGTGCGATGATTTCGGCTGGGGTTGAAAGGGACTTCGCGATGGCTGACGGATTGCGGATCGCCTACGAGTCGTCGGGCTCGGGGCGGCCGGCGCTGGTGCTCATCCCCGGGAGCTTCGAGGACAGGAGTTACTTCGCACCGCTCGCGGCGCGGCTGGCGAGCAGCCGGCAGGTGGTCGCCATGGACCTCCGCGGGCAGGGCGAGAGCGACGCTCCCGATACGGTGAAGCTGGCGGAATACGAGCGCGACGTGATCGCGGTGATGGAAGCTGTCGCGGCGGACGGGGTGGTCCTCTGCGGGCACAGCGCCTCGGGCGCCGTCGCCCTGGAAGTGGCCTCGGCCCGGCCCGACCTGGTCCGCGGGCTGGCGATGATCGACGGCGGCATCGCGTTCGTGCCCGAAGCGGTGCATCAGCAGGTGGCGTCCAGCCTCCTCCCCGCCCTGGTCGGCCCCCACTGGCGGGATGCCCTGAAGGCCTTCTTCGAGCGGGGCATCGACGCCGCCGATCCGCCGGAGATCCGCGAGAGGGTCATGGCGGACATCGACCGCTGGCGCCCCGAGCTTGCCCGCACGTTCTTCGCCGATCTCTACGGCGACGCGTTCACGGCGCGGCAGGCCGCCCACTCCGACCTGCTGGCACGCCTGGACTGCCCCGTTCTTTATGTGCACGCCAAGGTGCCCGCCGATCTCCAGAAGCTTCAGCAGCTGCGTCCGGACCTGCTGCTGGGCCAGGTCGTAGGCTCGGGCCACTACGTGATGCTGACTGCCATCGACCAGCTGACCGCGATGCTCGAGCGATTCCTGGAGGTCGTCGATCGACAGCCCTGACCGAGCTCAGATCCGGCGGGCGCGAGGGGAAGAAGGCGAAGAGCTCGGCTCCCTGCACCACCTCTCGCGAGTGGCATCGATCCCCGCGATCCCGCCGCCGATCCATACCGAGGAGGAGACCCGCAAGTGGTTCGCCACCCGCGTCTTACCGGTCAGCGAGGTCTGGGTGGCGGACGCGGACGGCCCTGTCGCGCTGATGGTGCTGCGAGACGACTGGATCGACCACCTCTATGTCGCGCCGGGCTGGACCGGCCGCGGCATCGGCGGCCGGCTGGTCGAGCTCGCCAAGGAGCGCCGGCCGGACGGCCTGCAGCTCTGGGCCTTCCAGAGCAACCTGGGCGCCCGCCGCTTCTACGTACGGCACGGATTCATCGCCGTGGAGGAGACGGACGGCGCCGGCAACGAGGAGCGGGCGCCGGACGTGCACTATCGGTGGCAGCCGTGATCGAGTTCGAGTCCAGCGTCAAGATCGCCCGGAGCCCCGACCAGGTCTTTGCGATCCTCGCGGATTTCGAGGCATATCTCGCGCGCTGGGCCGATGGTCCAGTGGCGGCACGTCGCACTGAAGGCGACGGCGGTGCCGGCACCCGGTTTGAGATCACCGCCAGGGTCGGCCCCCTGCGAGTGAGAGCCCCCTATGAGATCACCGAGTACGAGCCGCCAGCGCGACTCGGAGGTCGCGGGACCGCAGGTCCGGTGAACTTCGATGAGGTGTACAGCCTTGCCGTGGAGGGCCCAGCAACCCTGGTTACGCAGGTCATCCACGCCCAGCCCAGAGGCCCGTTCCGACTGCTGCAGGGAATCGTCGAGCGCCAGTTGCGGCGGCTGATCGCCGCTGACCTCGCGAGGCTGAAGGGCCTTGTCGAGACTGAGATGGCCGACGAGACGACTCAGAGGCCGTAGGACTTGGCGATGATCTCCTTCATGATCTCGTCCGTCCCGGCGCCGATACGCGCCAGGCGGGCGTCGCGCCAGGCGCGCTCGACCGGGAACTCGCTCATGTAGCCGTGGCCGCCGAGGATCTGGATCGCCTCGTCGGCCACGTCGACCGCGAGCTGCGTCGCCAGCAGCTTCGCCTGCGAGATCTCGCGCACCGGGTACTCACCGGCATCCCAGCGCTTGGCCGTCTCGTACACGAACGCCCGGATCGCGGCGATCTGGGTGCCCATGTCCACGAGCTTGTGCTTGATCACCTGGAATTTCGCGATCGGCCGCCCGAACGCGCTGCGGTCCTGCGCGTAGGCCATCGCGTACTCGAAGGTGCGCTGGGCGCCGGCGACCGCACCGACGGCGGAGATCATCCGCTCGCCCTGCAGCTCCCACATGAGGTTCTTGAAGCCGCCGCCGTCGGCGCCGATCATGTTCGCGGCCGGGACCCGGCAATCGTCGAAGACCAGCTCGGCGGTGTCCGACGAGTGCATGCCCAGCTTCTTGAGCGTCCGGGCGACCTCGAAGCCGGGCGTCCCCTTCTCGACGACGAAGAGAGCGAAGCCGTCATGGCCCGCGGCGCGGTCGGTGCGGGTCACGACCAGCGCCCAGGTGCAGCGGGCCCCGTTGGTGATGAAGATCTTCCGGCCGTTGATCACGTACTCGTCGCCGTAGCGCTTGGCCGTCGTCTCGATGTTCGCCACGTCTGAGCCGGCGTTCGGTTCGGTGATCGCCAGGGCGGCGATTGAATCGCCGCTGATGGCGGGCACGAGCCAGCGCCGCTTCTGCTCCTCGGTCCCGAACTTGTACACAGGAGGCGTGGCCATTTCGGCCTGCACCGCCACCGCCATGCCGAGGCCGCCGCAGCCCGCGCGCGCCATCTCCTCCGAGAGCACCATCGCGCTGAAGTAGTCGCCGCCCTGACCGCCGTACTCGGGCGGGTAGCGCAGGCCCAAGAAGCCGAGCTCGCCGAACCGCCGCATGATCGAGTCGGGGAAGGTCTTCTCCTCCCACTCCTCCAGGTGCGGCTGGACCTCTTTCTCGAGGAACCGCCGGATGTGGAGGCGCAGCTCCTCGTGCGCGTCGGTGAAGTACATCGGCTCGATTATGGCGGGGCTCGGAGCCGTGGTCCCAATACGATCCGCGGCGCCCGTGCGCTATGATCGCCACGGCCCGTGGGCCAAGTTCCCCCCGTCAGTTTGAACATGCCTGTTTGGGAGTTTGCTTGGGTTCGGTAATCAAGAAGCGGCGCAAGAAGATGCGCAAGCACAAGCACAAGAAGATGCTCAAGAAGACCCGGTGGCAGCGCCGGGCTCACGCGTAGCACTTCGTGTGTCGCGCCGCGTCGCGCTAGCAAGCTAGGCCGAGCCACCACTCCCACCAGGGACGCGCCAGCGCCCAGTCGGCGTCGAACCACGCCCGAAAGGCGCTCGCCTGCGCCGGCAGGCGCGTCTCGACGTCGAGCTCGTGGTTCGTGCTGAGGCCGCTCACGCTCCAGTTGGCGGAACCCAGCAGCAGCGTGTTGTCGAAGAGACCGGCCTTGGCATGGAGCTTCTGGCCGGACGCGACAGGGAACCAGGCGACCTCGATGCCACCCAGCCGGAGCGCGGCGCAGCTGGCCTGGTTGGAATCCTGGTTCGGGTCGAGCAGCACCCGCACCCGGACCCCTCGCAGCCGGGCGGCGCCCAGCGCCGCCACGACGTCCGGGTCGCTCAGGACGAAGACCTCCGCGGAGATCTCGCGCCGCGCCGACTCGAGCAGGGTCAACAGGCGCGAGCGGATCTCCTCACCCGGGGCCGTCTCGTACAGCGGCCCGGGAGGCTCCGGGACCCGCTGTGTCGATCCGTGGCCGGCCAGCGCCCAGTCCTGGGTGAAGATCGCGACCAGGCGCCCGACGTCGGTGGCGGGGGTCACGTCCAGGGCGTAGTCGTGGTTGCGCCACGACGTCGAACCCCAGTTCATGCCCCCCACCAACGCGGCGCTGTCGGCGATCAGCAGCTTGAGGTGGTCGATCTGGTGGACCGCATCGTCGATCGGGTAATAGCGAACTGGCACACCAGATGCGGCCAGCTTCACAGCGGTCACCCGGCTCACGTCGACCGAGGGATCGGTGATGACCCGCACGTCGACACCGCGATGATGCAGTGCGATCAGGCGCGCCGCGAGATCGGCCCGGCCGAACTCGTACATCTCCACCCAAACCCGCTGCTGAGCGCCGTCCAGCAGGCGGCCGACGTCGGCGAAAATCTCCGCGTCCCGATGGAGCCCGGGCGCGGATGGCAGGCCCGCGGCGGCGGCCGAGACACAGCCGCAGACGCCTAGCAGGAGCGCCGGTAACAGGCGCGCGAGCCGCCACACGGCGAGCACCGTAGGCCGCGGGCGAGCGGCCTACAACCCAGCCTGTTAAGGGACGGTCAGCTCCGAGACCAGCGTCCCCGCCGCGGCCTTCAGCGCGACGTCCGCCCGCCCGTAGGCCACGCCCACCTCGAGCCGTCCCATCGATCCCTCGTAGACGAAGGGCCGCCCGTTCGGCGCCTCGGCGAAGGTCCGCGCCACATCGTTGACGGCCACGTCCCCGATCAACAGCGGACGTGCCGGCGGCTGCAGGCTCAGGACCAGGTTCCCGAAGCGGTCGATCCAGACCACACGTGGCTCGCCGGCCAGGCGCTGCAGCTCAGAGGCGTCGAGCGCCTGGCCCAACTCGTTCAGCGTGGCGCCGGCAGCCAGCCGTCCGGCGGCCGGTGCGAACACGTCGCGCCCCTCGAAGGTGGACGAGGCGCCCGCCGGCCGCGCCAGCTCCACCGCCTCCGGCGGGGAGCTCGCGTGCTCGAGGACGACCGAGAAGATCCCGTTGTCCGGGCCGACGTAGAAGCGCCCATCGACGGCGAGAGCAATGCGACGGCGCCCGGAGCCGACCCCGGGGTCGACGACTGCGAGATGCACCGAACGCACTCCGAAGTGACGCGTTCCGGCCCAGAGGACAAAGGCGGCGCTGTCGACGGCGAACGGCTCGATCGCGTGGGAGACGTCGACGAGCCGGGCGTCGGGGCACGCCCGCAGCACCGCCCCCTTCATGGCGGCGACGTACGGAGATCCCTCTCCGAAGTCACTCGTCAGAGTGACTACCAGTACCGCATCTCCTTCCACGGGTCGGCCTCGTCGTGGTAGCCGCGCTGCTCCCAGAAGCCGAGCCGGTTGCGGTCCATGAACTCGAGGCCGCGCAGCCACTTGGCCGACTTCCAGAAGTATTTCTTCGGCACCAGCAGCCGGAGCGGGAAGCCGTGGTCGGCCGAGAGGTCCTCGCCGTTCCAGCCGTAGCAGAGCAGCACGTCGTCGTCGTCGAGCACCGTCAGCGGAACGCTCGTGGTGTAGCCGTACTCGCAGTGCGCCATGACGTAGTGGGCGTCGGGCGTCGGCTTGACCCGATCGAGGATCTCCCGGATCGCGACCCCGGTGAACCGGTCGCCCAGGCGGCTCCAGCCGGTCACACAGTGGATGTCCGCCGTGACCTCCGTCGAAGGCAGGCCGCGCAGCTCGCCATAGTCGAGCTTCAGCGGGTCCTCGACGCTCCCGAAGACCTGGAAGTCCCAGGTGGCGAGGTCGGTCTTCGGGACCGGCCCGAAGTGGAGCAGTGGCCAGCGGTCGGGCGCCGTCAGCGTCTGCCCGGGCGGCACGCGGGCGGGATCGACACCCTCGGGGAGCCGCTTACGCCCGAACGGGAGAAGGCCGGACATCAGAGGTACCGGCCGAGTATAGGGAGCACTGTCGTCAGCTCTCGACCTGGAACGTCCACGAGTCCGACCAGGGCCGCCCGTCGAGCAGGCCTCGAACCTTCACCGTGTAGACGAGGCCCGGGACCAGGGGTGCCGCCGGAAGGATCGCCGCCTCGTTTGGATCCAGGTCCAGCAGACCCGGCTTGTCGAGGATCACGCTCACCGCCGAGCCGCCGGTCGGGGTCACGGTGGCGCCGGCGATGGTCAGCGTGTCGGCGCCGCCGGCGGCCACTGTGATCGGGTAACCCACCGGGTAGCGCGCGTTCGGCGCCGGATCGGGCACCTCGTTGCCGACGAAGCCGGCCGGCACGCCGGTCTGGTCCTGGTAGGGATAAACGACGGGTTCGGCCGACTGAGCGACCCCGACCCCGAAGTCCATGACGTTGACGGCGAGGCTGCCGACCTGCGCCTCGCCGTAGCCGAAGCCGGTGGACTCCCGGCCGAGCAGCGGCAGGCGGTGGTAGACGGAGTCGACCCACACCTCGACCGCGGCGGAGGCGGTGAAGGTGTGGTTCAGGACCTCGGCGCTCTGGAACCCGGGATACCCGAAGTGGCGGTCGCGCTCGGCGCTGTTCTGGCCCGTGAAGCCCGGCAGCGCCTGGTCCTCCGAGTGCACGCCCAGGCCGGCCAGCCCCGGGCTGCCCCAGTTGAAAAGGACGTAGTAGGCGTGGGCCTCGGCCGCGGCGGCCAGCGAGGCGTCGGGCTTGAGACCGGGCAGGCCAACCGCCTGCCGGCCGGCGTTGACGCTGTCGTAGGCGCTCTGCCGCTCCGAGTCGCGAGCCGCCGAGGCTGCCGCGATGGAGTCGTGCGCATGCAGGACCAGGGCGTCCAGCTGGCGGAGGTACTCGGCCACGGCCTCCGCGTCCGGATGCCGCTGCAGGGCGGCCAGCAGGACGGTGCGGGCCGCCTGCGCGTCCTTCTTGGTCGCCATCTCCAGCTCGGCCAGGCCCAGCGAGGCGGCCGGATCCCCGGGCGCCACGCCCAGCGCCGCGCGGTAGAAGCGCTCCGAATCCGCCGCGTCGCCGCCCGCGAAGGCGGAGTCGCCGGCCAAGGCGAGGACCGCAGGGTCGCCGGGCTCCTTCAGGAATCGATCCAGCAGCGCGCGCGCATCGGTCCGGCGCGCCGCGCCGTCCGCGAAGTATTCCGCCGCGAGCTCCAGCGCACGCTCCGGAAAGCCAGGCTGGGAGGCCTGCGCCAGCTCGACGTAGTTGAAGGCGTCGCTGTCCCGATTCCGGTCGCGGTAGTAGTTCGACCACTCGCGCTGGGTCTCCGCGCGTTCGTTCGGCGTCCGGGCGGCGCTCTGGGCCAGCCGCAGCTGGGCCTCCGCCTCCGAGAATCGACCCCCGTCGGCAAGCGCCTCCGCATAGAAGTCGTAGGCCAGCGGGTCGACCGGCGTGGCGGCCACCGCCTGGGCCCCGGCAGCGATCGCGGCGGGGATCTCGTTCGACCAGTCGAGCGCCCGCGTCAGGCGGGCGTAGCTGTCCGAGTCCGGCGACTGCTGCACCGCCGCCCTGGCGTCGCTGACCGCCTCGACAAACCGATCTTCATAGACCAGGAGCAGCGCAAGGTGACTCCCGGCGCGCGCATTGCCCGCGATCAGAAGCTTTCGATAGTCCCGCTCCGCCGCCGTCCAGTGACCGGTCCAGAGCTCCTGATCCGCCGTTGCGAGGGCGCCGACCTCGGTTGGAGTTGGCGTGGTTTGCGCAATCGGCACAATCGGCCGGCAAGCGGCGAGCAGGATGGCGGCCAGCACCGCCGCACCCGGGCCCGGGCCCGCCCGGAGGGCGCCCGGGATCACGCCGGGATTATAGGAAGCGCTGGGTATACTCCCCGGTGATCGCTCGGGCCCTCGGCCCGGAGCCGGCTGTGGGGCGATAGCTCAGCTGGGAGAGCGCCTCCCTCGCACGGAGGAGGTCGGCGGTTCGAATCCGCTTCGCTCCACCACTCGATTCCCCAATCCGAACCGCATTCGGGTCCGTGGGGATCCTGAAGGTCGGCTGCACAGCCTCGCGGCTCTCGACATCGATGCGGGCGACCAGCGCGGATCGCGAGCGTCGAAGGAACACAATACGAGGGCGGTGTGGACCGGTTATGCCCGTCGGGAACGCGAGCCAGGTCTAGTGCGAGTTCATCAGCCGACGCCGTCCGGCGATTACGTGAAGGCAGAAATTAGGTTCAGTTCGACCACCGACCAAGCGAGCGTCGATAGCCTGGTCCGGGCACTGCTTCGTGGGTTCCCGTGGGTGGGGGCGAGGCTGCAAACACTGCAACGAGATCGCGAGGGCCTTGAACAAGCCCTACGGGCTCCGCGTTCAACCGCACTTGGCGAGTGGAGTTGGATCCAGCCGGTGACCGATGGAGAGCCCGTCCAGGTACTCGTCTGGTTCCCGCCCGGTTATGCGAACGAAATTGACACTGTCCGCACGATGGCGGGCTTAATGGCGATCGAGCTACGCGGATTCACTCCTAGTAAGTAGGCCGGTCGCGTTGGCGATGCGCCCCACCGTCAGGCGGGTTAATCTCAGCCGTTCACTAGTGGCGGCAGGGACCACCGGTCGTTCGATACCCCGTCCAGTATCCGCACGTGTGCTGGTGCCCAGCTGAGACGGTCACATGCGTAGCCAGAAGGACGGCCGCCACGAAAGCCACGACCAGAGCGCCAACGAACGCCGCCAAGACGATGCGCCTGCGGGCTGCCGCTCTTAAGGCCAGCATGGACCAGAGTAAGCCCCACTATTGGGGGGGCCATTCGCAGCATAAGTCTGAGGTGAGTTATTGAAGTCCGTGAAGGTGCCGGTGACGGTCCCCCAATGACTGTATTCGCCGGTTTCGCACCAGCCTGGCTGGTAATAGAAAATGGCATTAGCAGAGCACAAGGTATCGATCGTGCCATCGTGGATGCAATTGGCAGTCCCGGACGCCACGCTTCCGATGGCTCCATTTTGGTTGACCCAGAACACCAAGTTCATGGTCACAGAGCTGAAAAAAGGACAGTAGAGGCCGGCTTGGACATGCGCTTGAAGAAAATCGGATTGAATATCCCAGTTGCCTGCGGGTTGCTCTACCCAGGCTTGGCAACTGTTAGGTCCTCCGTCTCCGCCGGGGTCGGGAACGCTGTCGGGACCCGTCGGACTCACCCCCGGTGCGGAGGGACCGGTCGGAGTCGCTTCGCCGCAGCCGACGCAAACGGTGAACGGTGGGCAACGGCCGTCCACGCAAACTCCCCCGGTGTTGCCTG
>Ga0207664_10000261_pt1 | contig 39612 bp, 55 predicted proteins | sample LARL83metaG_FD_184349 | JGI IMG/M metagenome (GOLD analysis project Ga0207664, IMG submission 184349) | Corn, switchgrass and miscanthus rhizosphere microbial communities from Kellogg Biological Station, Michigan, USA - LAR L8-3 metaG... | ecosystem: Host-associated > Plants > Roots >... | reverse complement strand
AATCAATTTTACATGACCAATGACAGAAATTATTCCCTCAACAACATGCTCAACCTCGTTCTTGATTCTAATGATTGCTCTTGCAATGGATATATTTTCTGGAATATGCTCAACCTCGTTCTTGATTCTAACTAGAGTCCTAACAATTAAAATTCCAGATGTTGACGTTTGAAATGCAGGAGACCTCTGGAATGCAAATCCTGCCAGTTGAAATGCAGCACTTTGTCCACTTTCCAGGACCCTGATAATTTCATTTTTAACTTTAACAATAGATTTTGTAAAATGTAGAGATTCAACAACATGCTCAACTTCATTTGTAATTCTGTTAAGTCCTCTTGCATAAGCAATGGACTCATTAATATTCTCAACCTCATTTAAAATTCCAGATATTGCCTGACTAGTTTGAAATGCAGGAGTAACCTGAAAAGCTTGTCCACTTCTCTGGAAAGCCTCAGAGATTGTTACCAGGTCTAATCACCTTTTCTTTTTTTCTCTTTGTATTGATCAAACAAGTCTTCCAAATAATCAATTACAAATCCAACAGTAACCACATTTTTGAGCTGTGATTTTTCCAGCATTGCCATTAATTCTTTGTAACCATCTTCTGTCAAAACAAGTTTTGCAGATTCCTTTATCTTTGCATTTTCGATCTTGGCTGCATATCTTCTTAGCTTGGCAGCTTCTTCATTTGTTCCTGGTGTTACATTGAATATCATATCAATCAATACATCAGAGACTTTGATATCTTCTGCTTCTTTCATTAACTGTTCTTGTGTCTTTGGCTTACCATCTGACCCATTCAGATTTTTTACTGATGTTATGTTCTTGATAGGTTGGTTTTTGATGTTCAGGATAGGCTTGTCTAGTTTGACAATTATTTCCATCAGTTCTAATAATTTTTACTTGTTTTTAAATAGTTTTGATTTAAGAAGGAGTTGAGTTATCTGGAATGATTCCGGCATCAGTCATAGCAGTCACATCAAGTGCTTTTGGTATGGCAATATCCTTGTATGCACATATTGAATTTCCGATTTGTGTAACGATTCCCCATGCAGCATCTATATCGGCTTGTAATTGTGTCAAATATTCTGCTTGAAATTTTGAAGTATCGCCTGCTAGAATCTGTGCATTTTGATATATGATATTCAACTGTTCCTGACACTTTTCTTTTGCGTTGATTTCTGCTTGTATGTCGGTCATGCTTTCAAACCTTCGTTACTTCTTGCCAATTCAGGAGATAAGTATTTTGTTACATCAAGAGTTCCACAATAGATTCTGATTGGTCTTATGTTCATGCTTTTTGATTCCTTTTGTAGTTAATTAGAGTTTTCATTTTATTGTAGTTGCTCTATTGTAGCAGATATTTTGTATGCTATTGATGTGCCTGAAAATGTTGTCTTGATTACTATTGCAGTAGCAGAGTTATCGACTTCAATCTGAAAGTCTGCATAATAGACATCATTTGCTGCTGCTGAAAATGTCAATGCTGGTGCAGCAGTTCCACCTTTGGTCAAAGCTAAGTTTGTTGGTGCTTGTGCATGTCCGTTTGAGTCTTTCCATGTTGCTGTGAATCCAAGTGTTGCTGTATTGGCTGCTGATACAGAAATTGCTACTCTGATACGATATGTACCAGCAACTGCTGGTGGGGTGTATGTTAAGACGTTTGTATCTGCACCAGTTTCTGATTTTTGAGATGTAGAACCATATACTGGTACAAGACCTATACCAGCAGTTGCTATAGTTCCATATCTTGTAATTAATCCACCTGAACTTAAAGTCATCAATGTTGTTTGAGCACTTGCTCCAGTTAACTGTCTAAAAATAAACGAGTCTGTAGCACTTGTAAAAGTATTCCAAAAGTCTATAGCGGAGCTCTGAAAGTTCCATCCTATAGCTCCTACTCCTGTAGATGATGATGGATATAATGTATTATTATTTCCGTTTATGTAGAGAAATGTATTACCACCTACTCCCATTATTGTATTTACGTTTGACGTGATAGTATTTGCAGTATCAAATGAGAGTAGTTTTGTTGTTGCCATGTAGATATTTATTGGTCTAATGGTTCCACTACCTCCTTTTTCAGAAGTAATAGCAAACTCTCCTGTTACTAACGAGTCTGTTGAAATATGGAATAACTCATAATTTGTTGTAACATCACTTGTTCTGAATAACCAAAAATCTGATGCTGTACTACTACCATTAGGAGATATAGCTAATATGCCTCTTGTGTTTCCTGATGTTGGTTTGATTAGTAAATTAGTCACTAGTGCTGAAGATTCAGCAAAAGTGTATGTAGTAGTCTTAATTTTGTTTCCAGCAAGTGTAATATCTGCGGATGACATTGTTATTCCTCCAGTTGATGTCAGAGTTCCAGCAAATAATGAATTTCCTCCAGATACCCAAAGAGCATAATTATTGGTAATTGTAACGTTTGTACTTGCAATAGGAGCTCCTACGATTTTTAGAGTTGCAGCATTTGGAATGACTCCAGCACTAGGGTTAACTAGAGTTGCCTGGTCCAGGAAATTTGTATAATAATCATTAGATTGAGCAGTTGTTGCAAAAGTGATGGTCCCTGCAACAACTTTTAGTCCCCCATAAAATATTGAAGCTGAGCCAGTGGGTCCAGTTGGAAGATTCAAGACCAATGCAGTTGCACTGACTGGAGTTATTGTCTGACCCTTGGCAAAAGTATTGGACTTGTCTATCAATGCAGCATTGGTCAAGCCCTCTTCATACCAGGAGCTTCCAACATGGATTAATTTCATTGGTACATTTGCATCAAGGACCTTGTCAACTCCTCCCAGGAGAAAGATGTTGCCAGTCCCATGTTTTACAGTAATAGTATGACCTGAATGTGGTACAAGCCTGACAACATCATTTGCCAGGGAATCAGTCTGTGTTATTGTTGCAAGATTATCTGCAGTTCCAGACTCTGCAGAGACAGTGTTGAATGAATCTTCAATGACAAAGGCATCAGTTGCAAGTGTGACAGCGACTCCATCAAAACCAAAGAAACCAAGCTGGGAGTGTGCATTTCCGTTCCAGTGTTGTGGTTGGACCTCAGAGACTCCATCGTCAACGGCTGCATTGACTTTTTTATGTTGCTTGTATTCCTTTCTAGTCAAGGAAATACTTACCTCTTAAACCAATTAAAGAATTTTTGTTTGAGTGTTGGATGATTAGAAAGTCTCTTCTCGTTTTTTTCTCCAGCATTCAAAATGATCTGGACATCTTCTCCAGTCTTGGTTCTCTCATCCACATTCATTCTATACACCAAGGAATTGATGATTAACGAAAATTTTCAAAGTATCATCAGCAGTCTTGTCAAATGCAGTAATGGTCCAGAATGTCAACAGTAAGGACCCTGCCACTGGAGACCCTGCAGCGTCATGGATTACTCCTCCAGTGATTCCCACTGCATTAAAGTCAGCCTTGGTCCAGCTTGTCAACCATGATGCAATTCTTATGCCGGATCCAGTGTTGTCCGGGTCTGCATCGTTTGTCTTTGGGTATCCTGCATTGAGTGCCTTTCTTGATGCAGCAATAGGACTTGCTAAAGCAGAATAAGTATTGGTCTTGTTTGGAGTTGGTTGAGCTCCATTGCCGAGTTCCATTCTTCCATTTGCATCCTGGAAGGGGACTGCAGGAGTTTGACCACAAGATCTTTCTGCGTAATATTGGTCTCCATCATTTGTGACAAGGTTCATTCCTCGGATCCATTTCTTGATAGTTTCAATTCTGGTCTCTTCTGGAAGGGCATCAGCATACATTATTCTTTTCTTGGTAGAACCGTTTTTGCCCATTCCAGGAGATTCTAGCACTGCAACAATATTGAAATCCTTTCTGACATTTCTTTTGATATAACGAGAATCTTTGTCAATAAACGACATTAGTTTTTCTGAAAAAGTTGGAGCTTTGAATTGACCTAATACAACTGCTTCATTTGGCATAAATTTCTAGTGCCTGATTTTAGTATTTAATATTCATTATTTCGATGGAAGAGACCTGGTCTGATATCCATTCTTGATGGTCATGGTCCTCTTTCCAATCAACCAACCAAAGTCTGCAATTACTGGCTGAGTCCAGTCTGTCATTAATTGGTCTTGATAAAAGAGCTGCATGTCTGCTCCTCCAGATTTTAGAAATTCAAAGTTGACATTGGTTGGCTTGTTGATGTCTGCAGCATCAGGACCATTGACAGATATGGTCATTTGAGCCTCTGCATCAAAGAGACCATCAATGTCTTTCCCGTTTGACCTTCCAGCCCAACCCATCCAGACTGAGAGTTGTTTTTCATATTCAGACTTGTCTCCTCCCTTATCCAGGTCCTCAAAATAATTGAAAGGTACATAGTCCGGTATCAATACAGTATTGCCCTTGTAATACTCCTTTAGCCTCCAGGACCCCTGGAGGTAAGCCAAGATCCTTGGGTCCACTCGCTGCAAGTCTGCAGGAGTGAGACAAGGTTTGGTTATGGCAAAAGGCAAAGCAATCTTTTATGATTTTAGTAATAAAAAAAGTTTGTTGATTGGTATTACTACCAGATCTCGAATATGTCATCAGCCTCAAAGGACTGACCTCCTGCATCGTGTCCTATTGTCTTGAGAAGGTATTTCTTTCCTTTCAAAGGCATACCTTGTCTTTGCAATCTAACAGTCAAGTGTGTCATGTCTGTTGGTTTGCCATCAGGACCGAATTTCGGAGCAGGAATCAAGATTGGAGTTCCATGATAGTCGTGACCTATTTGACTGAAATCCTTGAGGATGACAGCTGCTGCATCATGAACCCCGGATACTTTGATGTCCAGGACTGCTCCCTCTGGGAGACCATGAGTGGTTCCATCGGGTGATTTTTGCCAGTTTACATTAACTTGCATGAAAAAAGAGAGGAATCACTGATATAAAAAATCTAGTGATTAACTTGATTGGATTGTGGATCCTGGAGGAATTGGAATTGGTTTGCCGTCTGGTCCAACAACGGTGAATCCTGATGGAGTTACTGTTTTTTGTGTTGATGTTCCATCTGGAGCCAGTGTTGTCAAAGTGATTTGTCCGGTTGGAGTTTTCTGATATTGTACTGAATAGTACGCCATCATAATCACTGCAACGGTCCCAAATTCACAGACTGCAATGACAACTGCAGCGTGTGTGGTTGTATCCACATTATTTGGGATCACATTATAGACAGCCATTATTCCAACAAGACCAAACACCAAAAGCCCAATCGCAGTGATTGAGATAATGTGTGTTACAGTATCTGCTCCTTGTTGACCTATTTGCATACATCAAAACAAAATTATCTAGTATATGATATTTGTTGATTATAAGGGCAAGAAAATATCTATGATCTTTGACCATTTGCACTCTTTGGTCTCAGACTTGGACTCTACGTCTCGGTTTTTATCTTGCCCTTTGGTTGCCATAGTCGTTCAATAATTTACCGATTGCTATTCCTACTAGGATCGCTGATCCAAATAAACTTTGCAATAGTTTTGTCTCAAGGTTTGCATCACCCAAAGAAACAGTTCCAAGACCACAAAAGTAACCGGAAATTGCATTTCCTCCAATTTTGGCAAATGATTTTTTCCAGTGCATAGAACATTTTTCTAAAAGGGAAATATGTATTTAAAATTCTTGAAAATGAAAAATGAAAAATTAGGATTGGAAAGCTTTACTCAGTCTGTGATTGCTTTCCGGGTTTTGTCTTGTTGGATTTCTTGTTGTTGTCAGATTCTTCTCTTGGTACATCTTCGGTCTTTGCAATCACATTCTCCGGTCTTGTGAGGATATAGGCTGGCTTACCATTCTCCAATAAATGTGGTCTTCCAAGTGTGCAGACTCCATTATCATTGAGTTTTTTCAAACACTTGATGTTTTTTTCGCATTCTTCAAAGGTTTCCCCTTGGCAGGATGCTCCACACATTCCACAATCTACGGATATTTTTTGGTTGTCCATTCTATTTCACTAACTGTATGATGTGATGACATAGATGCCGTTGGTGTGTGCCAATTTCATATCGAATCTCATAGACAAGGCTGCATCTGTCAAACCTGATACTCTCATATCGAAGTTCTCGATTTCTAGGTCCTGGTATAAACCAAAGACTTCACCAATGTCACGTTTCACGACAATCACTTTTCCAGCTGTAGCTTGTGGAGTCTCAAACACTCTCTTGAGTCCCAATGCCTTTGCCATTCCAGAGTTGTTGATGACATCTTCATCATTCGGAGCCAACATTCTGTTGTCTAGGAATGGGTAAATGCCTCCAGCTCCAGTGGACTTGACCACAGTGCCATAAGCATCGGTTGGATGCATGAACATTGTGTCAGCTCGGTTAAGCTGAGTTCCTGGAAATTGTTTTCGTATTACGTTGACAAGAGCTTCTAGTTCTGCATGGATAGAAGTTGCTAACTTGAGACTTGCCATTGTTCCGGTGTTTGTTGCATCGGTCACATACTGATCTAGTATGAATTTACCGAGTGCAAAGTACCAAGCAGCTCCTGCATTCTTGAGGTTCTGCTCTACTGCCAAGAACTTGTTGTCTCTAATGTCGTTTCTTCTGATTCCAACCTTTGCACGATAGTAACCATTGTTATCTTCACAGTTAAGAGCTACAGACTGAGCTTGACCACCCATATCCTTGGGGTCTGCATCAGTTGCTCTGAATTGTGTGATATCATTGTAGCCTAACCAATCAGTGTACTTGTCTTTTGGTACATTGAAGAAAGGTGTTGGCATTGGTACGACTCGGGCATATTCTTTCCATTGTGAATAAGGTTCAGCTCCTTCAATAACCATGTCTGCCACTTTCAAGGCGACCAGGGTTGATGGAATAGAGACTGTCTCTTGCATATTGGATTTGGAATAATCTCCGATGTGTACGTTGAACTTTTCGTGCATGATTCTTGCCAAGTCTGGATTCATTATCTCATCTTCCAAGGCTCCCTTTTCTTTGTATTTGAAAAGTGCCTGGAAAGGTAAGAGCCTGATTGGACCCAGTGGGTTCCATCCAGGCATTCCAGCTTGCATTCTCATTTGGTTTGCATTCAATAAAGCTTCTCGCATTGGCTCGAACTCTTCGCTATGGAAAATCATTTGTCTGGAGACTGTCTTAGCTTTTTCTGCCATTATAGACCGCTCCCTCCAGTCAAATAGACAACGATGGTATCTCCATCAGTATCTGAACCAAACATTGCTTTTGCAAATACATATTTGTTGATTGTTGCAGCTGTGTAAGTCGCTGGGTTTGATGTGACCTTCTGGGCTTTTCCAGCTTTTGAAGTTGTCATAAGCAAATCACCTATTGCGATTGTTGCAGCTCCTCCATCAACAACACATTTTGCAAGACCAAATATTTGGACTTGTACGATGTCTCCATCTCCGTCTGCAGCGTTTCCATTTTCGACTTTTCCACTTCCACCGACTGCAATACCGATTACTCGTTTATTGTTGGCAGTGGCAGTGGTCTTAACTTTTGGCAGCCTCGTTGCAACAGTTGGGGTTTCCAATGTTACTGGAGCAAATAAGGCAATAGCTCCACCTGCAATTAAGCTGATGAAAATTCCTGCCTCAACATCTCCGTCTTTAACGGCTGACCATTTGTCGGTTCCAGTCATTGATCTGAATGTCTCAGATTTAGTATTTAATATTCATTATTGACTGTAAAATAAAAAAAGAAAAATAGTTAGAATCTATTGGGCGTATTCTGCCATCAAGTCTTGCTTGAATCTTTCTTGGTCAGCAATATTTGTCAAGTCAATTACTTTGCCAGCTCCTGGAGTTTCTCCTGATGTCTCTTGGAGATTTCCACCTGGAGTCCCTGCTCCTTGTGGTTTCATCATGATAGTTCCTGGTTTCTTAACGCTGTCAACATCTGTCTTGACCAATTTCATTGCCTCAGAAAGATTGGTCTCATGATATGCCATTGAGTGGAGAATTTCAGGGATTCTCATTTTCTTCATGACATTTAGGACCATAGCTTCTGCGTATCCCTGCTCTCTTGCACATGCGTTTTGAGCTTCAAGTTCTGACATTCCTTCACCCATCTTGGAGATCACACAAGTATTCATTGGGTCAACTGAACCCATATCGGCAACTTGAGAAGCCATTTCATCTGCAGCTTCTTGGAGTTGTGATTTCCCTGGTTGAGAGTCTGCTCCAGCTGGAGAAGATTTCTCGACTGATAGTGATGGCAATGTTGCTCCAGATGATTGATAAGATTTGCCTGACTTGCCAGCTCCAGATCCTGCAGCTGGTTCGTAGTATTCTTTCATTCCTTCTGGTTTTTTCTCGTCTTCAAGCTTTTTCTTTTCATCAGCTTGTAAATGCTCTTCTGCCTCTTGCAAGAGATTCTTTCGAGCTGACTCATCTTTTACTTTGAAAGCTACATCAACAAGTGATTTTGTGGATGGATGTCCATTTCTTCCCTTAACAATCAATGTAGCTTCCTGGAGGTTTTGAGCCTCAGTGAGTCGTTTTGGCTTTTTGCCATTCAGCATAATTCAGAGTGCCTGATTTTAGTATTTAATATTCATTATTCGATGATATAGATTTTGGTTCCTCGCACTCCTGCAACTGTTGCAGGGATGAAGAACCCATTATACATCCAGCCTGGTTTTTTTGTCACGACATAGGCTCCAGCAATTCCATCATTTCCTCCAAGTATTGTTCCAGAGGGGACCATGAAACATTCTCCAGTCTCACATTTTACTTCCTTGGTCCTGGGCTTGCCAGTGTTGATTGAAAATTCTGTTATGATTCCTTGTCTTATTGCATCAAGTATCTCCTGGTCTTCCTCATAGATTATCATCTCCATTTTGTGAGTCTTGTCATTATATTCCGAGTCAACAACGGATCCAGAGTCTGGATTTTTTTTGCTGTGTGTATGGTTGATGTCTTGACCTTTTCCGATTGCAGTGTATGTCATCTTCTTTTGCAAGTCCTCGGTCCATAACCTTCGATATTTTTCTCCTCTGTCAAATCTATGATCTGTAATAGATGGACCTGATGCAACAACTAGCAGGAATCTGCCATTGTCCTGGGACCTCATCCTCTTCCTGGCATCTGCAGGGACCCATGGAAACTCCTCTTGCAATATCTGGTTGACCATTGCCTCTTGCAGTTTGAAATCTCCATCTCCAATGGGTCTCAAGAACTCATCTGTGATTCTCTTTCTTTCATCTGCAATCTTTTGGACCTCTGGAGACAATGGCTTGTCATCCTTCTGAGGCTCCATTTCCTTGCCCTTTGGCATGAAGCTAATACCAAGATCCTCCCAGGTACACAAACAATTTGGATGAGTGTTGACAACTCCTTTGCCATATCCTTCGGATGGAAGAATTGGTCTTGACTTGTCATCCTTGTTCCATACTGTTCCAGCAAGTCTCTTGCATATCTTGCAATCAGATTTTGAGTTGTAAACATACTTGATCAGATTTACTGGGACAAGCTCAGGCAATGGAAATGCAGGAGATTCTCCAGCTTCTTGCAATTCAAGTTGAGAAAATTTTTGCTCAACTGGAGACCCAGGCTCTTCCGGCATCAACTCCAGGACATCGGAGTTGACTGCATTTGTATCCATTGACATTGGAGGGACTGCAGTATTGAATAATACTGGACCATCTGTCTCCAGGTTTAGCATGTCGTAATTATCTTTTGGTTGGTTTGTGATATTTGGAAATGTTTGATCTCCAGTATCATTTCTATCTTCAAATGGTTTTCCAAGTCCAAGGTCTTCCTGGAGTTTCTCCGGTTCAACAACATATCTTTCTCGTTGGACGTCCTCTCCATCCTTTCTGAAAATTCTTTCAAAGACAACCCAGTTGTCATCAGGTCCCACAAGCTTGCCAGTGCTATCAAAATAATTTACAATTAGTTTATCGTATGGGACTTCTGGTTCTGGAAGGTCCAGAAGTTCTTCACTTGAGCTCATATTCTGCCTCTCTTAATTTTTTGTAAGAGTTTATGAGTTTTAAAGTGTCCCTCGCATGTTCAACATTGATGAAACCATACTTGTCTTTTGCAATCGTATCTGGTTGATAATATGCAGGATTGAAATTGCTTGAGATCCTCTTTGGTTGTGCATAATATTTCTCTGGGTCTTTTGCAAAGTCTTCTGCATATTCAATGGCTAGATTTGCATCTCTTTCCAATTTTTCCATCTCTCCATTTACTTCAAACTCTCTTAGCTTGGAATGTGTCTCAGTGTGTCTTCTCTCGTCTTGCTTGATATAGTAACTGTCAGTGTATGGGTCTAGTCTAAATCTCTGTGGTCCATCATCGGTTGAATATCTCTTGTGTCCGGTCTCTTCTGCAACTGTATTGAAATTGTCAAATGGAATTGATACTTTGGACTTGGTGTCAAAGTCTGCATCATTGTTGAGAGTAAGCCAGGACTGGACAGCGTCATAAGTTGCATGTGCATATTCATGGTCTGGAGTTGTTCCAAATGCCTCTCCAAATTGCTTGCCTCCATATTCCTCGTCCCATTTCTTTCCGTTGTAATACATTACTGCAGTCTTGTCATATTTCTTCCAGACCCCTGCAGCCTTGCATTTTTTTCCTCCAGCTGCCTTGAATGATTCTCTTGCTCCATTCTCGTGAATTTCCACATGCTGCATCAAGCTCCTGGTATATGGAGGAACATCGGCAAGCTTTTTGAAATGTGATTCCATCTTTTCCTTGTCCTTGACATCAGAATAGACATGAGTACCAAGGACCGGATTGTCAACAATTTCGTTGTTTGCTCTAAACTTGAAATTCTCATGAGCTCTTTTGAATCGATCAGAAACATATCCATAAATTCCTTCTTTCTGTTGTTGTGTTATCTTTAGAGTGTAATATGCAGCCATTGCCTTGTTATAGTTGATATTTTGTTCGATGACTTGTTTGTGTGCTGCAGGATCTGTCTTTGCCTTTTCTATCATATCTTGTCTTGGATGCAAGTCAGCAATCGCATTGTCAATTTGGTCTCCACTAAGCTTGTACTGTCCAATATCAATTCCAAGAGACTTGAATGTATCAATGGCATTTTTCTCATCCTTGCCAACCTTCTCAGTTTTCTTTTTTTCTTTTTCTTCCCTGATTCTGCGTTGCTCCTCATATCTCTTGTCAGCCTCTTCCGTTGCAACCCTGACCTTTTCATCCCACTCTGATTGATTGCTGCCAGTTCTGTTTCCACTTCTAAATCTGTCAATCTGTCTTTCAATGTAATGAATCTGTACTTGATCAGCACTCCAGGGACCAGAGTTTTTCTTTCGTCTTGCTTGGTCTTGCTGGAATCTTGTTCTTTGCTGCAGTAATTTTTGAACTTCGACTGGCTCTAGCTTGTCACCAAGCTTCTGCTCAAAGTATTGTTTCTGGTCTTTAAAGGATGCAAGGTCTCTTTTCATTTGTTCTATTGTCTTGATTTCATCGTCATAGACTTCCTGAGAGAGCATTCCTCTTTTCAAATGGTCATCAGCCCATTCTTGTTTTCTTTCAATTCTTCCTTCATAGTCAATGATCTGGTCTCGCATCACTGCAACAGATTCATTGTCTCCCTCGGTATCTTTCCACATCTTGAGTCTTGCAGCCTTGTCCTGGTCTGTGTCTCCTTTTGGAGTGTTTGAATAAATCTCAGATCCTTTCTTATGATCTGATTGTTGTGTTGTTGATTGCTCTGGTTTCTTTTCTTCCTCTGGTTTCTTTGGCTCTTCTGCAGGGACCTGGTCTCCAGGAGTCTCAGACCTCTTTGCAATCTCTGCCTTGATTGCTCCAAGCTTGCCGGACATCTGGATCCATATTGGTGAGCCTTGTCTGTAATTTCCAATAGAGTTTTGATAAAATTTCAATTCCTTTTGCAGCTGCTCATCAGAAAATTTATCAGGTTCATATCCCATTACACCTGGGGATAAGTTTGGTTCTTCCTCAGTGTTTAGCTCAAGACCCCCTGGTGTCGCAGCACTATCTTTAGAAACAAACTGCCCTCCCTCCGCAGACCCTGCAGGAGCTCGGGGATGGTCTTCCTCCACAAATGATTCCTGCAGCAACGGATTAATCTCAAAGTATCCAGCATCTGTCTTTGTAATCTCTGGGACCTCGATGCCCTGGAAGTGTGTTGGTTTCTTTGTTGCAGCTTCCCACAATTTACAAAGTCCATTATCAGGGTCAATATCTCCCATGACCAATGAACATTGATTGTCTAGTCTGTAATTTGCACAGCCTCCACATCTTTCAACAACCTCTTGCAGCTTGCATTTTTTGCAGCCTGGTCCTCCCACATCTCTTGCAACAACTCCGGCTCCCATAGAAAAGGTCTCATCAAGCTCTAACATTTGTCCTGGATGATATGTCATATTGTAACCACTTCCCTGGTCCTGGGTAGGTCTTCCAACGGACACTCCAAGAGGCTTGTATTGGTCTCCAGTTGGATATCCAGTTGATATTGTTGGTTCTGTCAAGTCAATAGAATATTTTCCAGTCTCTGCATGATCAGTATCGTGCTTGACTTGTCTATCTGGAGAATCTTTTGATGGCTCATTTGATGTGATGATTTTTCCTGGATAATCTTTTGAGACATTATCTTCACCAATTTGAAATAGCAATGGCTCTTTGTTGGAATAGTCAATGACATTTGGTTGACCATGTTCATCCAAGACAGCTCCATCTCCCCTGGGGTCCTGAGACTCCATCATTTCCAGTCCAGGTTCTGCAACAAGCTCAAGAGTTTCTTGTTGTCTTTCTATTGTTGCAATGTATGCATCAGGGTCTTTGATCTCTGGTTTAGTTTTCTTGATATGTGCAACTCCTGCAGCATGGTCCTGGAAGGTTTGACCATCCATTTGAAACGGCATTCTAATTCCTCAATTCAAGATTGTTGGGTATTTTACTTTTCTTTTCTCCAGGCTCTTTTCCAAATTGGTCTGCATTTTTCTCCTGGTCTGATTGCCCTGGTTTATTCTGTTGTTGATTGTTTGGAGTTCCCATTCCTGCAGCAACCTTTCCTTCCTCAGTTGATATCAATGGGAAACCGTATTTTTCTGCAGCCTTTCTTAATTCCAATGGAGTTATTGAGCCAGTCTGATTCAACATTTGCGCCCAACTCTGTGCAGCTGCTGCATCCATGTCAACTTTCTCCTGCTTGCCAAAAATAAATTCCAGGTCAGTAACTTCCCAGGGGACTGGATAGAGTCCTCCTGCTATCATTGGGTCATAGACTTGATTAAATTGATACCAGGGCTTGATGAAATTCTTTGTTATTGCTGCAGCTAATTCAAGAGGAAACATTGCAAGTCCAATCTCGTCCAGGACAGATGACTCCTTGCCGTTTGCATAGGTTGGACCTTCATTGCCTGCAGCAATTCTTCCCTTGCTTGAACCAATAGCCTTGAAGATATCAGACTGGAACAAGTCTGCATATCCACTAGGATCAAATGCTCTTGTAGCACTGCCAAGCTCTTTGATTTCAAGCTCAGGGATTCCAGCAACAACATCCTCGTTTTCATTTAGAATCTTTAACGAGTCTCGCATGTTGTCAAGTGTTGTGTCATCAGCCTTCTTTGCATTGTAAACATTTCTTGGAATGTATCTCTTCAGGGTCTTGTAAATTGTGTTTTGCATTCCATGTTTGATGTCCATCAAGCTTTCTCTTTGTTTTAGCACTGGACCATCTGCAGTGTCTTCATAATAGAAAATTTTGTTGACAAGCTGTGCCATGATTCCAAATCCATAGATTTGTCCGTTGAGTGAGTTCCAGGAGAAATGTATTATCTCATTAGGTCTGAAATATCCGTTGTATTGAGCTCCCCTAAATTCATACCATAGAGGTCTTCTGTCAGGAGTCCACCAAATTCTTGCAGAAGATTCGATTGGTATCTGCATAAAGTCATCAAATGAATCACATTCCCATATTGGTCTTCTCAGTCTCCAGAAAGAATTTCCAAATCCAAGAAGTTCTTTTGCAATCTGCCAGGAAATCTTGTTCATGTTTACTTGCTTGGTCCATTTTGTAACATGTGAAATTATTCTCTCGGTCTTGCCCTTGAAGTAGTGCATCCCTCCAGTTGATTTTGCAGCAAGGAAATTGATTCCCATTTGTGCATCAGTGTCATCTTTGTATCCCTGCATCTGTTGTGAGAAATCAATTACCGGAATGTCCCAGGGTTGGTATGTGAAACCTTCTCTTGGAAAATGATTGCCTCCGATGTTTGAAAACCAAAATGGAGATCCGATGTAACCTTGTGGAAAGTCTTCACCAATTCCTCCAGCTCCGGTCTTGAGACCTCGGTAAGCTTCCATCAAACTTGATGACACTCTGCCAGTTGAAATGTGTCCTCTGCCTCCAGTAGCAATCTTATTGCTGCTTTCTAGTTTAACAGACTTTGGGGAGTCTTGTTTTGGTAGAGACCCCCAGGGCTTTTGACCTCGTGGAAGGATTGGAGCAGAGGACATCGAAATAAGTTGACTGTGCGAGTATTTGATATTTTATAAAATGCTAGAACCTGGGACATTATTTTGTTGAAGAATACCTGTCCCAGGTCCACAAGCACATAGTCTCAGCGAATCAAGAAGAGACCATATCTTCTATTAGTGCATCACTTAATGAATTTTTTTGTTTAACTCCATGCCTGCCTCCAGTGTCATGACCACGATTGCCTTTGGTGTATAAGTGAGGATATTTCTTTGCAGCACACTTGCCACACAATGGAGGATCCATCTTCCAACAGTCTGCAGCCTTGGACCTTGTCGTGGTATCGCATTCACTGCATCTCATGATATGATATTCTCCCTTACAAAACAAGACTTGCCTTTGCAGTCACGACAAAACAAAGTAAACAACGCATGACAGAAACAACCACAATTAAGCTTGGACCTCTTGAAGACAACTCCAAAGATTGTAACTCTCTCAGGTTCGCTGCTCATGGTTTCATTCCCTTTGGTAAAATCCAATCTTTATGATCAAAGACCCACGCTTTTACATCAGGATGATTCAAGTCTATTTGTAATCGAGTCATATTGATAATTTCAATTACTTCTTCCAAGGTTGCATCTTGTGGGACTCGAATATCTCTATAATCAGAGTCTGTCATCGTCTTGATCTCCTGGACACTCCACCAAATCCTCCAAAGCTTCCTCCTGCTCCAGTGTTGTCAAATGCTTTTCCAATACCTCGGAAGCTGCCTCCCTTTCTCATGTTTGCTCCATCAGCTTCTAAACAATAGATGACAGACATTGCAGAGTCTGGAGGATGGTTGTATTCTTTTCTTGCAACTTGTCTCGGGTCTTCGACTTGAATGTCTGATACTTGTTCAAGGTCCTTTCTTGTGATTTTGGTCCATTCCTTGACCAGGTGATATACTGCATACTCATCTTCATACGGTATCATCAGTTTGGGTCTGCGAGTTGCATCATTCTCCGGGTCATAGGGATTGGTGACATACCATCCAAGAAAGTCAATAAAATTATCAATAGAATGAGTCTTGTCAATTTCAATTCTTGTTATCTCATCAATCTCTGCATCAACTTTGCCAGGCTTGTCACGTTCTGGAGCAATGACATCCCTTATGGTCCTGCAGCCAAGAAACTTGGAATATCCAAGCCCTGGGAATCTTTCATTGGTTTTTGGATTGATTCCTCCCTCTTGTATTGCTCTTACTTGAATCTCTCCATATCCGAGGTCTGCAACTCCCATGTCACATTCATACTCTCTAAATAATTTTGAAACAAAGTAAGCTTCCTCAACTCCCATGTCAGGCTCTCCAGGCTCTCCTCTGTTGATTACATGATGATAACACATGAAATATCTTGCAGTGTCATCAGTTCTTCCAGTAACAATCTTGATCAGTATTGTGATTACAGTTGAGGAGTTTCCTGCAGTGGATGACCCCCAGTCAACTCCCATCAATATTGTGCATTTGTTGCCATAATGTGCCTTGATATCCCGGACCTCGTCTGCAGTAAGGAAACGGTAAAAGGAATATGGTTTCATGCAAGCTAGAACCATCTCTGGAGTAATTGGTCTCCTGGATGCCTTGTAAAACTCTGCCATGACGTGAGCCTGGAAAAGTTGTTTTGGATAGTTCTTTCTCTTCCACTCTATTGAAAACTCTGGAGGCAAGCGATAGAGATTGATTGCATCATTTATGGTAAGTGGAATGTGTGGAAAAATGTCTTGAGGCAAATGATATCCAGGATATAGATTGTTTTCTGGTTTGCGTGGTTTGTAATGTCCCTTGCAAATCTCCTGGAGATATGGTCCCTCAATAAGTCCATAACCTCCATCTTCCTTCTTTCCAAATTTTAATTTCTTTCTCCAACCAGGGTCATCAAACACATATTCAGATTGTGTGGTATGGGTCCACTCCTCTTCGTATGCAGAGCCTGACTCTCCTCCACGTCCCAGGATATCCATTTTGCCAAGGACGTATGACATTGCTTCTCTAAAGATTGGAAAGAATTGAAAGTCATGATATTGTGACTCATCAAGCTTGACAACACTTGCACTTGTACCCTCAACATGCTTGTACTCTCCTTCATCTGTCACAAGAAATATTGTTGCAGCATTCTTGAATGCAACCTCTCCTCTCTCGTTCTTTGTGAGTTGCATCCTGATTGCCAAGTTTGACATGATAATACCTCTTCTGAATTTCTGATTGGAATAGTGTGACAAGTTAGTCTCATCATAGGTGACATAAGCAAGTGTTGCTCCCTGGTTTGTCAGTGCATACCATAACATATCAATTCCAATGTAAGTTGATTTTCCAGTCTGTCTTGCTGCAAGAATGAATTTGTTGTGAGAATAGTCCATGTATATTGGAGACCACTGAGGCAAGAGTTGTTTCATCGGATGACCTTCGATTGTGTTGATGTGTTTCTGGATAAACTCTAGCTTGTCTTTTGGAAACTTGGCAAATTGTTGCACACCAATGGATTCATACTCATCAGCAATCTTGGCATACTTGTCAAGACCTGGGGTCAAGTTGTATGAGTGTCCTTCCCTTCCACTGCAATTCTGTCAAGTATGTTCTTTATTCTCTTTGCAACAACTCCATTGTTGAGCATTTCTATAATATTTTTCTCATGAGCTGATCTTGCATTCAACACATGCAGCACTTGCCAGTTGTTCTTAGATTGCTTAGCTTTCTGCAATAATTCGTCATACTCCTTTCTGTCATTCTCCAGGCGTTCCATACTTGCCTTGACTTTTAGAATCAACCCAGACTCTATCATGAAGAGGGAATAATTGTCAACAATCTCTTCAATTCTTGACTTGTATCGGTCAAAGGTTGCATCAGATATTTTCATTTTTTTCATGACCACGTCTCGGTCAAGACCATCGGCAAGATTAGTGATGAATGTCTGCAATACGTCTGCTTTTAGATAACCCCTACCCATAGATCAGATCTCCCCACGATTTGGATGCAACTGGCTCATTAAAATAACTTACTACTGGAAAAGAATGGACCCATAGAACAATTTAGTTGAATGAAAATATGCAGGAGTTCATCCCCTTTCCGGGTCCGTCCTGCAGCTACCAAGGCAGTCTTTTGAAGACCATGTAAGGACCTGGCATCTTGTCAGATGTCATATACGCAGCATTTAGAGAGACTAACTCTCGCGGTTTCCTATCTGTATTTTTTCGGATAAGATATGGTCTTGTAACAATGTTCCTGTAAGTAATTAATAAAATGTAATACTGGGATGGGAGGCTCGACTCCCTAATCCTTCCCAGAGGACACCACTTTTGAGCGTTCAGAGGATTTGCAGGCATTGTCGTCCAGTACGGAGTCAATGTGGGGTTTGGTCCACATTCAGAGGCTACATTCTGTGTTTGCTTGATACTCTTATCCGTCCCCTGCAACCATCCTGCCCTTGACTGTTGCAAGTCGGCAATTCATTATGAATATCCTTCCCCTGGAATTTAAAATGTATCAATAAAAAGAGAAAGTATAGCCTCTATTTGGTGAGGACTATGACTTGTTCCATTGCATCGACAAAGGTTTTTCCTGTTGGTGTTGCAGAGTATCGGTTATCGTTTGTTACTAGGAAACCTTTCTCCACGAGTTCCTTTAGATGGTCCTTGAGTTGTGTATAAGATAGCCTGCAATCAAACATGATGTTGGTCCTTGTTGATGGTTCTTTCATGCAAGTTTTTACTATTGCAGCTGCAACATGCAGGGTTGTTCTGTATTTCATTATAGAACATTGTTATGGTTCTAGTATTTGAAATGTGATATTGAAAGCGAGATAGGAAGGGATTTGAACCCTCTGTGCAAGTTCTCTTTGTTCCGGTATCCAGACGCTTGCTCCTCTATCTCTAATAGAGAATGACTCTACTGAAAATGTAAGTGATAATGTATCTTATAAAATGTCATAATGAAAAACCAGGTCTTCACTGGGCTGTCTTGCAACTGGGAGCCTTTTCCCCCCAGGTCAGATTATCCAGAGTTAATAGCAGCCGTACTGATTGTTTGTGGATCAGTTCTACAGACCGTTAGGAAAGAGATGCAGATCCTCTCTTTTAAAATGTGTCTTTTGGAGAGGGGTCCAGGGGAGAACCTTTAGTGTTTAATGTGACATTTCCAGCAAGTGTAATTAACTGCCTTGATTGCTCCACAAGTTGGACATGCTTCACTGACGCCAATGTCTATGGAGAGTTGTATTGATTCCTCTATGGATAATGTCTTCTCTTGAGGCTCGTATGGTTTTCTTTTGCGTCTCCTGGAGTGATTACCACAAAGCCATCCTCCATTGATGAAATTCTTTCCAGGCTTGCCACATACAAAGCAATTAGGCTTGATCATTTTGCAGCAAGTCTCTTCTTTTCTGCTTCTGTAAAATGCAGGACCTGGAAGTTAAAGACCTTGGACTTGTGTACTTTCATCGAGTGCATGGAGAGGTTCTTGAAACGTTTGTTGCAGTCCTTGCAGAAATACTTGCCACTGGAATGCTCGGTCCATGCATGATTGATGCCAAAGGGAAAGCCACACTTGCTGCATTTTACTCCTCCCTTGAGATCTTTTGTTACCTTGAAATCATGATTGCAACTTCTTTCTGTGCTTGTATCCAGGTCCTTCCACTCCACTGGGTCAGTCTTGTTGCATTCCATGATCCAGCCTTCTGGATGGACAAAGATTCCCTTGATGAATGGTTCCTGCAGCCTTGTCCAACAAGTGGAGCAAATCCATTTCTTACTTGTTTTATCATACCAATCCTTTTCCTCCAATGCATTATCTGGAGGCTGTGCTATGGTTGCCATTGTGGGTTATTCCTTGCAGAAGGAGTGATATCTTTTCTGCCATAGATGAATCTCATGACTGTTTGATGCACTGAATGCTCGATGCTGCAGAAACCACAACAAGATCCAGATTGTTTATGCCAGGGCAATTCAATGGAGTCCAAGTCGGAAAGCTGCAACAAGTCCAACTATTGAACCAAAGAAAGAGAACCAGGCAATGGTAACAATTTTTTCAGCTGTTGTCATCTTGAGTAAACCTCCAATATTGTGACAGTTCTGTCTCCAAAGCCTGGAAGATACAGATGGATTCCACAATACTTGATGGATCTGTTTCCAACAGATGAGAAAAAGTTGCAGCATCCTGGAAAATTACACTTGAATATGTATGGACTCCATTTTCTTTTATGAATTGCTAATAGTGGGAATCTTTTTGGAGTTGTCATTAAGATACACTCCAGGACTTTTCAGATAAGATTTTCTTTGTGACTGCATCATTGCAGCCAGTGCAAACATTGGTCCTTTCTTCTTGCTTGGTCAGCTTGTTACCACATGAGAAACAAGTTCTTTCAGTTGTCATAGCCAAGCTCGTGGATTCATTGCTCTGTTTCTCAGGTTGTTGATGCAGTTGCCAAATGCTGCATTGGCTCTGTGAGAACATTTCTTGCAGAAGATTCTTTTTGATTGTGGATTTCTAGCTTCATTATGATCAATGGTTCCTCCACACTGGAAACATTTCTCATGCAGCTTCTGCTTGCTCATATTGTCTCCACAACTCTTCTTTTGTAAGTTATAGTTAGCTTGACAAGTCTGATTTTACTTCCCATTAGTTTACTCCATTTAGGACCTTGATTGACAAATTTTTTCTTCTCTTCCAGTAATTGGATTCTTGCTGCAGCAAGATCATCTCCTGCAGACCTGTATGCACTCCATTCTTTTGTTGACTTGTTCCAATATTGAAATTCGTAAGTAATCTTAGTGGTCATTGTGGTTCCTCTGTTGGAAGGTCTAGCGGTATCACTCCTCCCATCCAGTGATCTTTGTTGTGTTCATCTCGGTAAGCAAAAGGACATCCAGGAGTCTGACAGAATAGTTTTTCAGATCCTTCCGTTGGTGACTTGGAGAGAAAGCCCTTGCCAATTACCTTGCCATTGCCATCTTTGACAAGGCAAAAGGCAGGACAGCGAATCAGTTCTCCACTCAATCAGATTCATCCTCAGATTCTTCTTGACCAAATGTTTCCATCTTTCTTTTGTCAAGCTTCTCTTGCCTGACTATGGCATCATACTTGTCTTGGTCAATCAATTCATCAAGTCTGTCTGTGAGTAGCTTAACCAATACGTTTGGAGGAAGTGCGTCAAGTTCCCAGGACTCGTCTCCATGTTCTTGTCTGTATCCTTCTGCTCTTGTGTCAGTCATCTTGACTGGGTTTGGAGGAGGATTGTATTGTCTGATCTGAGCCATTGTCAATGCAATCTTTTCAACTTCTGCATTGCATCCAAATCCATTCAATCTGTCCTGGATATCTCTGACCATGTCTTCACCGGATGGGTCATGGTCTCCCATGTAGATGACGTATGCAGTTTTTCCCTGATCCTCTTGTTGTCTTATTCTTTGAGCAGAGTCATGCATTGCACTGACAGAGGAGTAACCTCTGTTGACAAGGAGATGGACATGATACTTTCTTGTGATTGGTTCCAAGACTCCTGAGAGTGCATCCTTCTCAACCCATACTTCCACATAGTTGTCTTGACCTTCCCATCTGTCAAGTCTGTAAACTTGAGTGATTGTGTTCATTGCATCGGCAATGTTGTCAAATTGATTTGGAAACTTGGGGACTCGGATTCTGTCTTCAATAAATTCCCAGTCAACAAGACCCTCCATTCTTGCATCAGTCAAGATCCTGGAGAGCTTTGCATATTGTCTCTGTTGGTTTGGAATGATATCACGAGAGACAAGCTGGTAATACAACTGTCTGAGGGTCATTGTATATCCCTGGTTTTGATAGTCTTCGACAATCTCAATTATCTTGTCAAGAAGTTTTCTGACCTCTCCGGTCCAGCGTTTTGGTTCTCTGTATGCTATCTTTGTCATGACCAGGCGTTGTCTCCATGATGGTATCCAGCTTTGCATAAGTTGCAAGTTTGATTGTGTGTAGTATGCTGGCAACCACAACCACAATCACATTTTGGACTTGAAGGAAGTGGAGTTGATATTTTTACTACGGTCTTGCATTGTTTTTTGTATGCCTTTCCAGTGTAATGACAAGAGTAATCATGTCTTTCCATGTAAGGGACCTTGCAGAATGTGCAACCAAAAAATGGTTTCTCTGATTCAGGTTTCAATTTCAATTCAGCTTGCATTGAAATCCGTCTCCTTTAATTTATTAAAGTCAAAATATGGACTAGTTCCTAATTTAGCTGGATGATTATCCATCTCTCCATTGTGTATTTTTTTGACAATGTCACTAATTGCATGGGCTGTGCTTTCTAGTCCAAAATCTATTATGAAGATTAATTTGCTGCCATCTTGCTTGACTGCAGCAAGAGCAGGATTGCTAAATTTATCTTGTCCATAACCAACAAAAAATCTGACAAGTGTTTCTGATCTGCCGAAATTATCGCCCTCAGCTTTTGGGATTTGGTCTTGAGAATTGTTCTCCATTGTGATTCGCTAGATACCCTATGGTTATTAGGGCTAATAAGTATTATGTTTCTAGGGGATCTGGAGTTCTCCTCGTTGGAGAGCCTTGAGTTTTTCCTTGCAGGATTGACATTGCAAGTCAGGATGGTTGTCATGGTTTGCAGTGGTCAAGTCAAGTTCTGTATCACAGAGAGTAACATTGTGATATACATAGTGGACCAGAGTTTTTCCTGGACCTTCGTGCCAACCATCTGCAGGACCTGGATTAAAGAGCATGAAGGATCTCTGGTTCTTGGAGTATTTGATATTTTTCTTTTAGATTGGTGTTTTCTTCTCAGGAGCTGCAGGACCATGACACTTGCAGCCGTCTCCATCGTGGGACCTTCCTGCAAGTTGATTGGTTATGCAAGCTGAGTTGTGTGGTGTTACTACTATTCGATTCACTGCAGCTGCAATATCTTCTGATTCTTCCTTGGTCAAAGGTTCAGCTTGTTTAGTTTTTGGTTTCATTCTGTGATTTCTCCATAACAAGTGGGACATATAGAGCAATCATCGCAGACTACACCAAAGACTTCTGACCACCAACAAACTCGACCACACTGACAATGAAACTTTTGTGTTGTGTATTTGGTGATTCTATTTAGAATTATGTATGGAAGTGCTGACCTTTTGATGCCACGCAGACCCCAGATGGAATAGATGTTCCATTTGATTCTTCTTAGATGTATTTTCAATGTTTGTAACCTCTACAAATCAAGACCGTATTCTTTCCAGGATACCACCAATCAACAATTTGAGCAACGAAAAAGTTTGTCTGTTTTAAAATATCTCTGATTGGGTTCAACGATAATGTGCCATCTTCCAGAGTTTTTGGATAATGTATCAAGATACGGTCAAAGTTATAATCAATCTCTCCAAGTGCAACGGAGATTCTTTTCTTTCTGTTATTCATTGCAATAGCAATATACTTTTTCACAGTTTTAGGATCTGTTTTGTATGTTAATTTATTTTTGGACAAGTGTTTCCCTCCATTGGCATTTTGTCATCGGTTGTGCATCTTTGAAAATTAGATAATCCATCTTGAATGCCATCCTCTGTTGATTCCTGATGTTCCACTTGTTTACAAGATGCAATCCGGTAAGCTCTTTGACATCTCCCCTGGTCTGTCCTTGTTCATAGTCCATGACAAGATTGCAGCTTGCATCATGCATCCTCATTGTCTTTTGAGTGTGATAATGTATGCCTCTATTTCCTGGAATAAATCTCAAAGTCTTCATTGGAAGTTTTTGTTGGAAACCAAATGCCTCTATACATGCAGGACCTGGAAGTCTTGCCAAGATTGGTTTTAGGTCCATTGGTTCGTCTGCAACAAGCTCTTCGTCTCCATCAATTACAAAGATCCAGATGTCCTCTCCAGGATACATTTTTTCGATTGCTGCAAGTTGTTGGTTTCTTTTATGTCCCTGGGATGCAAAGAATTTGTTTGACTCGGTCCAATGAATAGGAATTGGACTTGTCTTTGCAAATTCTTCCACGATCATCTTTGTCATATCCGTTGATTGTGGGATAGGACCTCCACGAATCCAGGCTCCATCAGAGATGTGAATTGCATCCAGGTCTCTAATCAACTGCAAGCTTGGCAGCATCTCCCCAATATACTGGGCTTCCATGTAAACACATGATGCAGCGATTAGTTTCATTTGATACACCTTTTTTGATGTAATGTCTTATCTGAACCGTTCTTTTGATTTGTCGATGAAGTCAATTGTACAACATCCTCTCTACAATACAATCAGGAACAATGAATTTTAGAATATCATTACAACTCGTACACTGAAAATGACAGATATTTCGTCTTACTCTGCTTACTCTTTTGAATGAAGTTATCTTTTGTTCTACTTGACAAAAATGATTTACATTATCAATATTTACTATATCACGACCTTTCGATTCTTTTGTCTGTATCTTACTTTTATTATAAGAAGTCTTGTCAGTCAAGATAACCAAACTCCTTATTCATTATTTCACATAGCTTCTTGACCATGTTTTCTCTGCGATAAATCCTGATTGCTACTGCATTACTACATTCTCTATCATTGATAGTCCATTGTCTCATAACGGTTCCATTCTTTGTGACTACTCCTTGAACAAAAAATCTTTCCAAGTTACTTTTCTCTAAAGATGTCTTTCCAGTCATGTTGTCTTGTACCTCGAAACAAATTCCACTTCCGGTTTTTTGATGCCGACTAGCATCTCTCCTTGATATCTCAAGTGTATCATGTCAATGTCAATGTTAGCCATGATTGGTATTCCTGCATCACTCAAGTCATTGCAGAAACAAAGATCATGAGCTTGCTGGATATCTGGTCTCCTGTTTACTTCTCCGTCTCCTCTGATTGGAATCTCTTCAAAGACATCTCGTCTTATTGCCATCAATGGAAATCCTGCGAATTTTACCTGGAGCAAGTTGACATATCCTGGCTCATCTTTTGGAAAGTCGGATTTTTTTATCCAGTGATACTCTCTCTTGTCCTGGTCCTCGTGAGCTCTGTTAAATGTGATGTTCCATACTGACTGACCATAAGGAGTCAAGTCAAGATTGAAGACTCCTGAGATGACTGGATAATGCAAGTTTTGTCGGATGGTCCTCTCTAACATCTCCATGTGTTTTGGCTCAACAATGACATCATTTGTTACGATGACAATGTGAGTATAGTCTTTGTATTGCTCCAGGACCTTTTTTCTCATAAGCTTGAATGCATCATCAGATTCCATGTATCTGAGATAAAGACGATCATAGGGAATCTTTGACATTGGAATCAAGACCTCTGGAAGATCCTTTGGCTGCAGATAACAAAGCAGTAATTCTATTTCTGGTTGTCCTTCAACTGGAGTCGTGTCAAACATTTTTTTGAGATTTGGTTTTGCAGTTTCTTTGGCTCCATTCCAGGAGTGATCAGATTCTAGTATGTCATCCATCTCTGATGCAGAAATCATAATGATCTAACTCCGGTCCTAAATATGGAAACCCACTCGTCAACCTTGACTCGGTCAATATGCTTGACTCTGCCACGTCCTATTTGCTTGAAGAGTGATGGATAGTTATACAAGAAATTGTAATCGGCAAGCTCCTGGGATGGTACGCCACTGCTTTCAAAATAATCAATGTTGATGATCTCTCCCTTGCAGTTTGTAAACAGACGGTCCACAAAGTCTGCAATCTCAAATGGAGGAATATGCAATAACACATGAGACAAAAATACAATGTCAAATTTTTCAATTTCATTTGTGACAAATGTTGCATTGTATGACTTGGGGATGCAAGTGATTGTCATTTCCTTGTTTCTCAGGTCCCATGATGGTATAGAGTCCAAGAGTCTATTTAGTCTGTCTGCAGAATAGTCAAGACAAACATAGGTCTCAATGTGGAAGTTTTCACAGATGAATTTTGTAAATCTTCCAGAGCCTGCTCCAATCTCCAGGACAGACTTGAAGTCATGTTGGTTTAGAATGCCACGGAGCAAATACATCTCCTGCATCATCTGTTCATGTGGGACCTGAAACTCCTGCTCTCCCAATGCTCCCTTGTTTTTCCAGAATGATTTTGGCTCGTATATCATCCTCTAATCTCCTGGCTTGCTGCAGGAATAAAGATAAACTGTTCAAAGTTGAGAGATCTTGTAACTGGATATTTCTCCTGGTCTCGCAAATGCAGCATCCTATTGTTAAAATCTGCCATGATTGGAATATTTTGTACTTCGCAGTCAACTGCAAACATCACATCAACATTTCCTCCCTCTTCAAGTCCGTTTACTTTTGCATCAGTTCTGAGTGTAATGATATCAAGGACATCTCTTCGGATACAAGCTAGACAGTTGCCAGCAAATCTAACACGTCTGACTTGGAAGTCCTGGACCTCTGTCCACTTGTACCAATCATAATGACGAAATAGAATTGGCTGGATCATTGGGTGTGGGAGATTTTTGGTAACAATGCATTTTGTCGAGTCTTCACCAAGTCCCACATTACAGACTCCACAGATGACAGGATAATCATTTTCTCTTAAAACAGACTCCAAATTTTTCATGTTTCCTGGTTGGACAAGTAGATCTCCTGCAGCAATCACAAGATGAGTGTATTCTTTATGTTCTGTAAAAAATTTCTGTATTGCTGCATACGCCTTGGATGGGAACATGTGCAATGCCTCCACTCTGTCATAGTTGAGAGTCTTTCTTGCCTCTTGCACTCTTGGAATGGTCTGAGCTCTTGCAGTAGCAATTAGAATTTTCATTTTAGATCTCCAACGGCTCATCAATGCCGTATTTCTTCCAGTCGATATCTTCTGGTTTTACTTGTGGTTTTTGAATTGTCTTGACTATATCCTGATCCTTGAGTCGGTTAATTTCAAGTTGCTGCAGTTCAACAGTCATCTCAAGAGCTCTGATTCTTGATTCTAGTTCTTCGATTGTTGTCATTTTCTCAGGTCCTTTGCTCTCTCGAATTTGACTGGATGTTCTCCTGGAATCACTTTGGATAATGGTTCAGACCTTGGTTTCTTTGGCAAGATTGACTGTTTATCCCTGGGTCTTTTCCTCTCTTTTCGGAGAGAAACCACATAATCATCATTTTTAAAAATCCAGGTGAAACCCATATCAACACAACGCCTTGATCAATGCAGCTTCAATTATTCTTGACTTGTTTTTTGTCTTGTCTTCTGCAAGCTTGTCAAGAGCATCCTGCAGTATCTTGCTAGTAGTAGAAAAGGAATAATTCTTGTGTGGTACAATTTCGTCTTTCAATATCAAACCTGGGTTATTAGTGCTAATAAATATTATTGATTGGGTCTCAGTATTACAATTATGGAATCAAATGGAGCTCCTTCCTTTGCAGTGCCAAATTTCAGCCGTCCTCTGTTTACTCTGAACTCTGCTCCCTTGTTCATCAAAAATGCAAACCAATCAGTTCCGGTCCTGGATGGTAAAAGAAAGACCACAAATTCAACATTGCCAAACTGCAGCTCCTGCCAAGACTTGTAAATCCATCTCTTGGTCAGTTGTCTTCCGTATGGAGGGTTCAAGTAGATTTTATTTGGTTTCTGTTTTGTACCCCAGGATTCTTTCAGACCATTCTTTCTGCCCTCTCCGATTCTTGGTCTGTCTGTTGGGTCCAGAGTGAAATCAAATTCCTTGTGAAGATCTAAAAAAAGTTCTGTTGGTGTGTCGTGATTGTAAGATTTTGAACTCCACACTACTTTCTGAAATGTACTCATTTGGCTGTCACAAATTCATCCAGCGTGGTCACTGCACTGTACTTGTCTTTTATGAATTTGTCAAGCTCTTCCTTGATTTTTTCAGCTTGTTCAACACTTCCACAATCTTTGATTTTGTATGTCAGATCAACTTCCTCTTCTTTTGAGTTGACATCTCTGACAGATATGCTAGCAGAGCCTTCCATGATTCAGAAAAAGAAATGTTGATCTTAAACTTTGCCGTTTAAGATGCCAGGACCATGACTGGCTTGTGTGCTGACTTGGCATGAGAGACAACCTGGGACATTGTTTCAAAACCATGACCACATTTCTTGCAGTGATAATTGTGGTTTGTCTCAAATGGGTTACAGCGTGGACATTCATCAAATTTCATTGATTCGCTTTCCATGTGGTACAATTTCAGAAACCCTATTTTTCCAGTCTAGGATCACTTTATTGACAATTAGCTTAAACCTCTGTCATTTCCAATCCAGGCACAACAGACACAAAATTCATTTCCACTGTCAGGCACGAACCCCACACACCTATATTGCCAGTCCGCTGTTATTAAAAAAAATTTTTTTTTGAGTATGTATGTATTGTATGATATGATTTCTTATGCAGATACAAGATTGGTTCTAGTGGAAATGAAGGTGTGTGTGTCTATGCGTAGATCTTGAGAAAAGCTTCAAGTTCTGCAGTCCATGTGGACTCGTCTTTGAAATCTGATGCCCATATCTTGTGGAGATGGAAACCAGCTGCAGCATACAAGTCATCTCTTTCCTGGTCCCTGGGATTGAGGACCTCTGGAAAGTGTCCCTTGATTCGTCTGTCTCCCTTGTTTGGTTTTGCCTCTTCCTCAAATTCAATTATGATCTTTCTGTTAAAATCTATCAAGTCTGGACATTTCATATCCCAGCCAATAAGTGGAAGTCCTCCATTACCTCTACTCCAGGACCCATCACTCAGGCGTATGTCAATTCTGGTTTCATAGTCTCCATCATCAACCTTAAACGCAAAATACCATCCTTTGGTCTTGTTCAAGTATTGGATCTGACGATAAATTTTATGCAAATTATCAAGGTCTTTGTGACCCATCAGAGACACTTGAGACCTGGTAAAATCATTTCTTCGTCTGGAAGTAAATCATGACACTTGCTGCAGACTGTCATAACAATAGGATAGACAATCATTATTGCAATAAGATACTCAGACTCTCCTCCACAAGCATCGCATTCGTATGGAGGACCGTCTGTCATGCCTCAAACTTTTTGCATTCACAAAGCTTCTGGATGTATAGTTCTTTTGACATGCCAAGGACAGAAGTTTTGTATGGAATTTTATACAAGACTTCAAAACAATGGTCATCTCCCTGCAAGTGATGGTCCTGCAAGTGTCCACATTTCTTGCACTTGGCAGGCTTTTTCTTAAAAATATCCATGAGAGTTTTCATGGAATTACAGAATTTAAACTGTATTATAGAAAACTGTCTAGGATATCTATTGGGACAGACAAGGTGACTTTGTAATTGTCAGCATCATTGACTCGCTGCAATGCATGTTCTCTGAATTTTCCAACACTGCAGCAATAGATTGCATGTGGATATGCAAAGATCAATTCATCGAACTCCTGGAGTGAGTCAACCACTTCCTTGTCAAGTGTCTCTCCAACTTTTCCTTTGTGTTGTCTGAAAATGTATCCAAAAGTGATGAATGGTTCTCTTGCAAATTTGATGTGGTACACTTTCCCAGTCTTGACATTCTTGAGATAAATATGCGTCCCAGACTTGTTGTGATGTATTGGATGTTTGTGTGTCTCTATATTCAGTGATGCCAGGACCCTTTCAACTAAGCTTGCTGCATCCTTTGCAGAGTTGATTTGGATTCTAGTTTGACTCATATTTTGTTCATCTCTCTGACCATGTCTCGGATGATAAAATATTTGGCTGTGAAGATTGTACCAATACCGATTCCAAACACAATCCCCCACACAAAGTCCCAATCAATCAAGGAGATCCCCAAACCATTGGAAGATAGTCGATCATTGCCCTCTCAGGCATTTCAGGAAATTTCTTCTTGAGATACGCAATGAATGCATCGCAGTTGTCTGCTCTCTCCTGGACCGTAACAACTTTCTTGCCTGGTCCACCAGAGCCATATTTTCGAATTGGTTTCATACCAAAGTAATCATGCAGCAAGGCAAGCTCGTCCTGGATCTTCATTTTTTCTGGGACTGGGAGAGTCTTGTCAAAAAATTTGTCAGCCAGTTCTTTTCTCCTGGCTTTGAGTTTCTCCAAGATTGTGGAGTGTTGTTTTTCTTTTGGGACCTTGAGGAGTTCCTCAAGACCTTGGTACATCTCAGCTGCCATTTTTCTTCACTTCCCACTTGGAATATTTTTTCAGATACTCATTATCTCCGGCAATGGAGACTCCGAGTGCATTTATGAAATCAACAATTTCATCAATCTTTTCTTTGATGACTGATAATTGTTGGTCTTGATTCTCTGTGTCAGAAAAATCTAATGTTTCCAATTTGAGAAGTGCTGATCTCCATCCTGGAGGAAGACCAGACATCTTGTCAACGTCTTTTACTTCTGGTCCTGGCATTAAGATGCACTCCTTGATTTGAGATCATTCTCATAGATAGCATTCCATTTCTGCTGATGCATAAAAACGTTGTATGTTGTGACATGTGCATCTTGTCTGAGTAACAAGATTTCTTTTTGGAGTGTAGTTTGCCAGGTCATTTGGTTTTCAATGGCTCCTCTGGTTGTACGTGAAATCCTGCTGCCTCAACTGCTTTCTTTGCAACAATTAATTGATTCTTGATGGTGTTTTCTTTCTCGTCATCTGTCAAAACTTGTAAGACTGGGAGTTTCATTTTGAACCTGATTTGGAAGTATCCCTTTGCATTCTGAGAAGCTTCCCAGGTGTATGGGAGATCGTCTATTTCACTCATGAAGATTCCTTCACTACGTCATAGAATTGTTCTAAAGTGCTGACATGCTTTTTGATTGCTGAATTGTTTGTAAAATCAGTGATGACATCTTTCAATTCATCTCTGACACTTTCTGGATCTCTCCAGTTATCTTCAATTTTTTCAAGTGCTGATAAAATTGACTTGGTTGAACCTTTGAGGCTTTTTACTGTTGCAAGAAGGTCTCTGCAATCCACTTGGAAAAAACTATGGTCTTCTTGTGTTACACTCTCATTATTGCCCTTTGTGTCGTGGGATTCTGTTGGTGAGTCATTTTTACTCATTGTGATTCGCTAGATACCCTATGGTTATTAGGGCTAATAAGTATTATGTTTCTAGGTTCTTTTGGTTCGCTTTGATCCGATCAAGCTCTTCCTTGAGCTTGTTGACCTCATCCTGGAGATTCTTGTTTGCCTGATAAAGAGCCTGGTTCTCTTGAGTTCTTGCAGCCATCATCTGTGAAAAGGTCTCAATGTGTCTTGTATAGGTATCATTCATTGCAGCAAGATTTACTCCCACTGCTCCACAAAATTCAGCTTTCATCTGGTTAAACATTTCAGAAAAAGACATGACCCTTTTTTCATCAGTTGCCATCAACCGAGGACCTCTTTGGATTTTGCAAGTATTTTTTCAAACTGTGCATCCAGGACTTCTTTGGAGAAAGGGTCCCCAAATGTGTCAGAAGGAGTCTCTGCAGTGAAGGCATTGATCATGTTAAGAAGATTTCCCAGGTTGTCTCTCATTGTTGAGAGTTGTATCATTTTATCCTGGAGTTGTGCTTGCAATGCAAGTGCATCTGGTCTTGACCAAGGCATGACAACAATCAGTCCAGAAATATATTAAAACTTTATTGATTTATTGTATCATCCATTGTGAGACGCCATCAGAAACTAATCTCAAGGCAGTATATTGGGAAATCAAGGTTGCGCTTGCAGAACCATTGATAGTCTGTCCTCCAGCTGCATTGACAACAACATTGTTTGCAGCTGCAGACTTGAAAATGACATATTCTCTTCCTGCAATCCCTGCAGCCGATGGAAGAGTTATGGTCCTAGTCCCTCCAGAGGAATCAACCTTCAATATATGATCACTGTCTCCAAGTGTGTAATTTGCAGAGACTGACCTGAATTGATAATCAACAGAGGAAAAGTGCTGCAGCCCTGCTGGAATAATGCGGATCTTGGTTGCATTGGTTCCAAGGTCTATGGAGTCTGGACAGTATAGAGTTACCGGAGATCCTGCCACAAGCTTGGCAATCTGGAAAGGAGCAGTATCGGAGATTGAAGCTGCAAAGGACTGGACCAGAAAATAATATGTGCAAATGCCGGCTCCAAAGTCATAGTCAACCTTTGGGTTTGAAAGATTGTTTGCATTGACAAATAATTTGTGGTGTCCTCCCAGAGGTACATTGATGTGAACTCCTGCTCCATCTCCAAAGATTTGTCTTGACCCAGGAATATTGAAACCTCCAGCACTGAAAAAAACATCATCACAATTTTTGACATCATCTGTGTTAAGGTCCAGGTCTCTGTTTAGCATCAATGCAGTGTTATCAAGGACCATTGTTTGAAATCCGTTGATGAGCCAGTCAAAGAACTCTCCAGATCCAATGTTATTGTGGATTCCAGATGCATCACTGTTGATGGAGTTTCCAACGGTATCAAATCCAATATTATGCAAGTTGATGATATTATGGGACCTGAAATCGACTGTTGTTGCAGCCAAGACCAGGGCAAGGACATTATTGATGTAAAACTCATACTGCTTGAGATTTGGAATGTTGAATTTTAGACCGTTTGTTGTTCCAACAATGCCTCGATCTCCTGCAGCAAGAGTCTGAGATACTACATTGAATTTTAACTTGTCAAGACCAATGATGCTAAAGTTGTTCATGTCCAAGTCTGCAGTTGCAGGATTTTGCATTCCTCCTGCTCCTGGAGCAGTCACCTGGACCCATCTCTCCGAAGTAAAATCAAAGATCAGTATTATGAAATCATTGTCTTGCCAGGTGAAGGTTGGTTCTGCATTTAGTGGGTTGATGTTGCCAGTGTTGTCGATTGTATATGGTCCTCCCTGGGCTTGGAGCCAAAGTTGCTGACCATTGAATGCAGCTCCCTTGATGGTCTTGATGACTGCTCCCACTGCAGGAGCAAGCTTGATGTAACTAGAATAATTTCCATTATTTTGAGAGATATCCAGGACATTTCCGGTTCCTATTGGTACGTCAACAACTGGATTGATTGCAATGGGTCCAATCATAGTGTCTCCTGCAGTCTTGAGTCTTCCTGCTCCGATGGACCCTATTGATGCAGCTTGTCCTTTTATGATAATAGAATTGGTAACGCTTGGAGTATGTTTCCTATTGACCAGGTTATGCAGAAGCTGGATTGATGTTGCATGGTCCCTGGTAATTTTTTCAAAGGTCCTGATGCTGCGAGCCTTGCCATTGAAACTCATGTCAGGCTCGTAAACCTCTTCACTCCGATTGTCTGCATCAAAAATCCTCCAGTACCTTTTCCTTTAGATATTGTATAGATGTTTTTTTTGCATACAAGATCAACTGATGATGACCCATTTTCATCAACGAGTCTTGGATGATTCAATGTGAACATCTGACCAAATCTGATATTGCATCTCAATGCCCTACTCACTTGATATTCTACTCTCTGAAATTGATAGATCTGTAACATAGACAAGACATCGTTTTTGAGTTGCATGTAATTTGAGATGTTTGGTCTCTGCAGAGTCTGAGGCTCCAGGTTACGATCAGGTTTGTTGGCAGGGTTTGTGACTTCCTGGGATACACACATCAGAGGTTTTACCCAGTGAAATCCATCACAAGAGATTTTTATTGAATTGCCAAGCTCTGTGACAAATCTGTTAAATGCATTATACCTTCCCTGGTCATCATAACTGTCAAGGGTCTCAATCGTTATCCAGTTGATGTTCCTCCATTCAAAGATATTGAGAATCTCAATCTCCTGGAGAGGCAAGAATGGAAGACCAGATCTTCCCCTGAAAATTCTAAAGTCAGTAACTGGAATTGTTATCTCAGCTCGGTTGTCATTTTGTGCAACAACTCCAGAGTCTGCAACAACAACATTATCAGAAGAGTCACCGATTGCAACCCTGACCTTAAAGTCTCCTTGTTGAATCAAGAATCCTCCCAGGTTCTTTGCAGTAATGTTCAAAAAGAATCTCAATGCAGAAAGCGGCATAAGATCCTCGGATGGAAGACCCTGGTTGAGTCCCTTGCCTCCAAGATGATTGAGTCTCATGTTGTTCACGTCAAGAGTTGGAGGAAGATATTGCTCACCAACATTGGAGGCTCCCCATGCAGTAGAGTTTCCACATCTTGGAATTGGATACATTAGATTCAACCAACCTCCAACAGAATGCAATGAATTATTTGTAAAAGTGTACTGCGCATAAACTGCAGACTTGTCTCCAGGTGTTCCAGATCCTCCTTCAATTCCATCCTCATTTCCAAATTGTGGATTGTGAGGTCCTGCAGATGCATCAATGTCGTAAGGATGCAGACAATCAAATTGCCCATTGGAGACAAATATTGCTCCGTCATTTCCTCCAAGCTGACCTGAGATGTATGCTCCCCGGGTCCAGGCTCCATCTCTTGAACCAAGTATGCAAGAGCCATTGACCAAGATTCCTCCACAATGATTCCATATCCAGCAAAAGCCGGTCCTCTTTTCAACAACTTCCAAATCATTTTGTGGAGATTGAAACACGTCCCAGTCTTGGTATGTTCCACTAACTCCTCCATTATGTTTGATCACTGCATTTTGATACGATACACCAAATCTGTCCTTTGATCCATTCTGTGCAAAGACTCCAGCTGGAGTTCCTCTGCATAGCACTCTCAAGGTCCTAAATGGAAGACCTCCAATCAACATGTCTGCAGGAATGCTTGCAGGATTTGTCACGATGATGTCAACCCAGGTCCTGCGATGATTAGTGTCCTGGATGACAATATTATGATCAAATTGTGTTGCATCATTTTGAGTTGGAGTTCTCGAAAAAATGTATCCTGCTCCAGAGTTTATCCAGTATTGTGGCTTGTTCTTTGTGTATGGAGAATAATCAACCGTTGCAGTTGTGAAGACGTTTCCCTGGTCTTGCCAGTGTCCTGGGTCTGATGCAGGATTTGTTCCAGATGTTACATTTGAAAGACACAAGTAAAAATGTCCATTATACTGGACTCGCATTCCTGCAAGATATGGAAGACCAGAGACCCAATCAAGAGCAGAGAAGAATTTTTCTTTTTGACCAAAATAAATTGCAAAGTTTGTTGGAAGAGATCCTCCATTAGGGTCTCCCACTGCCATTATGTTGCTGCCCTGCAACGGTTCAAGCTCTCCCCTGGTATCGGTTATTTTTGCAACAGAGTCAGCCTTTGATATTGTTACCTTGGAATTGACTTGACCAGAAACTGCAATGGAAAGCTGCATGATATCTATGAATTGGTTCAATGCATGGTTGTACTTTGGAACAAATCTAAAGTCAAAGAAATTGAGTTCTCCTCCAGCATCAACAGACGATCCAAGCTTGTCAATAGTATCATTGACTCCATCAACACAGTAAGTCTCAACATTTCCCCAATCATAATCATTGAATGTAGCTTTTGACATTGCATTGCCAAGTCTTGTTGCAGTATCATACACCTGGTCATGTTTCTCAATGGTTGGATCCTTTGGTCCAAGATTTACATTGTAATCGTCACAGATTGTCTTGACTACATCAAATCCTGATGCCCTCAATATTTGATCAGCGAATCTAACTTGAGCAAAATGCCATCCCTGGTTTGAACATTGAATCTCCAGGGAATCTCCAAAGGTTGATGATTCGTATGGAATTTTTTTTAGGACTTCAAGAACATCTTCAACAGAATTTCCATCAGGATCAGTTATCTTGAGATATATTCTGTCAAAGAAATTAATTTTTGGATATGTTACTCCACCAATTACAATATTGTTTTTTATCCATCTTCCAAAATGTGCATTGAGAACAATTATTGCATTGGAGATCTCGTCATTGCCGGTCTCTTCATACTGTATTGTATTTACAAAAGCCTTGAGGGAAATGTCTGAACCATGATCTTTGAGTACAAGTGTGTAATCATATCGAGGGTTCTGGACCATTGATTATCACGTTGCCTGGACTGCTTTTGTGAGTTGTAAAACAAAGGAATCTGCATTGGGGACGTCTTCGTCTAGTGTCCATTTGAATGAGCTGACCTTGAGACCTTTTGTTGCATCTGCAATAACATTCTCTGCAGGAAGTCTGTCCATCTCAATGCAAAATCTGCCAAATGGCATTGTATTGCTTTCTTGTTGACCGTCTCTGAATGATGCAAGATTGACAGCCCATGCATTGGAAACATCATCTCCCCTGGAGATTGTCCCAGTTATTGTGAAAGTAATCTCTCCAAGTCCAGTGTCCTGGGATTCACTCAAGTTTTGATTTGGGTTTGGATTCTCTGCAATGTCTCGTCCAGATGGAATTTCAATCAACGAAATAAATCCATTTGCAACAGTGTTGTCTTTTGTAAGATTGAAGATAAGCTTGTCAGTTGTTGGAAGTGTGTTGTAGGTATCCGATGGGTTATTTTTTCTGTAAATCTTGACTGTAAATGCCATTAGAATCTATACCCCGATCTTATTCTGTAGATATCCATTTTATAGATTTCATGGTTTCTCACTGCCTGATAAGTGTTGAATGCATATTGAGGAGTTGATGTTCCTGACATCCTGGTAAAAATTAACTGTGTGGCTCCCACTCTGATCTTCTGTCTGTCTTCCCTGGACCGATACAAGTCCATTTCAGTCTTCAAGACACGTCTGAAATGCAAGTCCCAGGGTCTTCCATAGTCTGTGAGCCACTTGAAGAGATATTCACCAAATTCTTTGCTTGCAAAAATTGCTGAAACTATTACTCCAATAACTGGAGCATTTTTGAGTACACTTACAAGCTTGTTCTGCCAGTTGACTGCAGACATCATTGCATCGGTTCCAGTTCCTGCAGCATTGGTTATGTTGTTAAAGATCTTCTGAAAACTAGAATAGAATTTAGAATTTGGATTTATTGTCTGTTTCTCCAGGACCTCTTCGACTGTCTGCTCGTTTGCAAGTGCCAATGATTTTTCAAAGTCCTTGTCAGAACCCTTGCCGGTTCCATGCAAGTCATTTTTGACTTGGACAAGCTGGTCCTTTGCCTTTTTCAGTTCCTCAAGCTTGTCAAGCTGGACCTCGATTGGAATGCGTATGACATTCTCTCCTGATGAGCTCATTTGAATTTCGTTGCCTCCAAATATGCATTGGTCTTCTTAATCAATGCTAGTCTGTATCTATCAAAATATAAAAATTGTAACATATCAAACAAATGATATCCCACAAATCCAGGATGCATAACTTGTTTTGCGTGATGCCATTTACCATCTTTTCTCCACCAAAGCTCTTGAGGCTTGCCAGGGACTCCAGGATATTTGGGTCTGATAATATGTGGTTTTGTACCCTTTTCGAGCCAAAGACCCAGGGGTTTACCCTCAGAGTTGATGTAATCTTCAACAATTTCCACTGACATCCATCCAGTCTTGACAACATGAATTGAATCAATGAAGGACTGTGCAAGACCACGTTGATGAGCTTCATCTTTCAGGGGATCTATGATTTCTTGTATTGCAGTATCAACACAGATCGAATCTATGTATTGTTCAGTTCGATACTCAGCTGATTCAAGTCTCAATAAAGGAATGTCAGTTGCCGAGATTCTCTCGTAAGCCATTATGTGACAGCTGGGACATCATCAGTTATCTGAAATTCCATGTCAACCAAGGTCTCTCCCTCTCCAAGACCAGAGACATCAAGTGATGTCATCTTTGCCTTTAGAGTCCAGGTGTTTGTCTTTGGTGTTCCAGCCCTATCAGTAAGAGTGAAAGTAAAAGTGTTTTCAGGGACCTCATGTGTTGTTGCATTGGCAAGAATCATCTGATCAAAAGCCTGGGGGACTCCGACTCCAACCTCTCCGGTTGTATATGCAACCTGGACAGTGAATCTGTTGTCAGATAACATTGAGAAATAAATTGGACCGATTCCAGTTGCAATCCTCTTTTGAGGACGTCTGTAAGAAAATCTCTTATTTGTTAAAAGAAGATACTTGCCTCCAGCAAAATTCCAATACATTGCCTGGGCATTGACAACAGAGGTCTTTGAGCCATAATCTGCCATTACACAACAGTCTCCACACTAGGCTTTATTATTTTACCAACAAGCCTGACCACGACAAGATCAGTTGTTGGGAATTTGGTGTGTTTCTCCAGGAGAATCAATGTTTGTGTCTTGGTGTATGTCTGTCCTGCATTGTTCTTGTATGTGGATACAAAGATGACTTCTGGATGCTCTCCGTTGTTCATCCTTCGATAAATTTGGTTTACCTTGTCAGTAGTGTTTCCAATGTCATTGGTCTTGAGATACATGGAGCCGGTCCACATTCCCTGGAATCTTGTTGCATAGTGCAAGGGGACTCCTTTGCCATCCCCAAAGTCTCCAGTGACTGCAAGTTCCTTGTCTCCAAATGATTCCATGTCGTCAACATCAAAGACCTCAGTATAGCTGTAATTTGCTCCTGGAGGATTATCTCCCTGGGACCCAGCATTTTGAAACAAGACTCCCCTGCGAAATGAAAAGAATCCAGAATTTATCCTGGAGACAATTTTGCCAAGTATGATGTTTAGTTCTCTTACAAGCATTGGGTCTGGTCCGTCTAGCTTGTCAACATTTGACCAAAGAAAGTTTGCAGACCAATAAGTCCCATTTCCAACCCAGGGGTCATAGACTGTCTGCAGTATTGTCATGATCTTTTGTTCCATAAGTTGAACATCAGACTCTGAAATATCCCAGTCAGCTTTGTTGTTGCCTTGTCTGTGATATCTAATTCTAATCAAGAAATTTTGTTCTTGTCTCTCAAAAAATTCTCCCTTGTACTCTTTGTTAAGTGGAGACTGTAGTATAACTTCCACTGCCTTGTCATAAATTTCTGATTGTTGTTGATCATGTGCAAAGAACTTGATTGGTCTCGGAGTGTCCTTGGTTCCATCTCTTGCAAGTCTTCCAGTCAAGTCCCAGGAATTGAAAAGAGTTGTCTTTAGAGTGTCTGCATCATAGACCATAGCTAAATCCCATGACCAGAAGATACAGAGCCATCAGTCTTTCCAAATCTTCCATGTGTCATTCCATCATCAGTTGTTGATGTAAAAAGAGACCGGATGTGCAAAACAATTTCAGACTTGACACCTTCCAAGTTTCTTGTTGGATGATCTGGATTGTTTCTCTCCCAATATCTTGCGATTGCATATTGTTCAGAAAGTGCTTTTACTCTGGGTGATGGTTGCTGGATTGGAGCAGTGCCTCCAAGTGCAGAATATTTGTCATTTATGAAACCATCAGCGTCCTGGAGGTATCCTTCAATCTCTGCATTCTGGTTGTCAGTCTCCACATGTACTGCAAACTTGACTTGTTCTAAAGAACCGTATGTCAAACTCCAGCCACCTTTTGCACTTCCATTGAGAAAGAGACAGTTGGTCTGTTGACGTTGTTAGCAGTCCTGATGATATTGCAGAAATACTTGCCTCTTGTTGGGACCTCATTGGTTGTTGCCGGTTTCCAATTTGCTATTCCATTGGAATGCACATCAGTCAATACCTTGACAAGCTTTGAGGTCTGGTAATCATAAGTATAAATTTTCAATGTGACTGTGTCATATTGTGTCAGGTCATCAGGCAGTCCATTGTCATCATAAATTGTAAAAGGTATGTTGTCTCCAAACATGCCTTCCTGGACAATGATGTCAGAGGTCATTTAGGTTATTTCCCTTCTTGGTATCGTTTAATGTTTGTGATTTCTTGGAGTCAGTGAAGCTGCCTGATATCTTTTGACCAAATGTTGACAAGCCTTTCCTGGTGATTGAAGGGACATTGATAATGACAAATTTCTTGATCACGTTCTCCAGGATGTGTACCACTTCTGAGACAACTGCAATGACTCCCTTTATCCTGGCAACATTCTCAACAACATGCTCAACCTCGTTCTTTATCTTGTCAAGTCCTCTGGTCCTGTTGATTGACTCAACAACATGCTCAACCTCGTTCTTGATTCTAATGATTGCTCTTGCATAGATGACAGATTCCAGGATGTTCTCAACTTCTGAAATATTTTTAGCAATTACCTTAGTCTTGACAATACTCTCGACAATGTCTTCCACTTCATTTATCATTCTAACCAATGATCTAACTTTGACAATTCCCTCAACAATATGCTCAACCTCGGCAATCATCTTGACTAATGACTGACTCTTAACAACTGTTTCAACAATATGCTCAACCTCGGCAATCAATTTTACATGACCAATGACAGAAATTATTCCCTCAACAACATGCTCAACCTCGTTCTTGATTCTAATGATTGCTCTTGCAATGGATATATTTTCTGGAATATGCTCAACCTCGTTCTTGATT
>Ga0207664_10000260_pt1 | contig 39687 bp, 29 predicted proteins | sample LARL83metaG_FD_184349 | JGI IMG/M metagenome (GOLD analysis project Ga0207664, IMG submission 184349) | Corn, switchgrass and miscanthus rhizosphere microbial communities from Kellogg Biological Station, Michigan, USA - LAR L8-3 metaG... | ecosystem: Host-associated > Plants > Roots >... | reverse complement strand
CCCTCCCAGCTGCCGAACGCGAAGGCCTTGCCGCGCGTGGTGATGGCGAGGTGGGTCGCGTCCGGGCTCAGCTTCGCGGAGTCGAGGTACTTGCCCGCCGCCACGAACCTGCGTCCGCGCTGGGGGCGCGAGCTGCCCAGCTGGAAGTCGAGTTTGACCGGCTCCGCCGCCTGCGGATCGAGCAGGTAGAGGTCGGCGCCGCAGTGATAGACGAGACGCCGGCCATCACTGGAGAGGTTGCGCGCGTAGAAGTCACGGTGCCGCGAGTGCGTGCGCAGGTCGGTGCCGTCGGCGAGGCACGAGTAAACGTTGCCGACGCCCTCGTGGTCGGAGATGAAGTAGACGCGCTGCCCGATCCAGCACGGCGCATGGAGGTCGCCCGGCGCCGGGGTCAGTGGCTGGAAGTCTCCCGAACCCTCGGGATCGACCCAGAGCTGGCCGGACCGCCCGCCGCGGTAGCGCTTCCACCGGGCCGGGTCGGCGCCGAAGCGGCCGATGAGGATGCCTCCGTCCGGTGCGAAGTCGACCCGCGTCGCCTGGCCCCAGGGCAGGCGGCGCGGCAGCGGCTCGTCGAGACGCTGCTCATGGACCCAGAGCAGGCCGTCGAAGGGCTGCCCGGCGTTCGTGCAGTAGACGATCGCCTCGCCGTCCGGCCGCCAGGCCGGGCTGGCGCAGCGCGCGCCGTGCCAGGTGATGCGCCGCAGGTCGCCACCGACGGCGGGCACGGTGTAGATCTCGGCCGCCGGACCCTCGTGCTTGCCGACGAAGGCGAGGGTGGCGCCGTCAGGGGAGAACGCGGGCTGCGACAGCTCGCCCGCCGGCGAGGCCGTCAGGCGGTGCGCCCGGTCCTCACCAAGCTGGATCAGCCAGAGGTCGTCCTCGCACGCGAAGGCGAGCTGCTCGCCGTGGATGGCCGGGAAGCGGTAGTAGCCCTTGGGGGCCGCGGTGGTCATGCCTCCGATGTTGCGGGCAGCCCGCGAGGCGGGGCAAATCCACTCGTTCGTGGGCTCCCGCCTGGGCTCCCGACGCAGGCGCGGAAGCAAGGAGGCGGCTTCTGTCACCTTCGGGTCCCGACGCATGATTGCGGTGATGGATGACTTCACGACCCGACCCGAGCTCAAAGGAACGTTCGGGATGGTCAGCTCCACGCACTGGTTGGCGTCGGCGGCCGGGATGGCGGTCCTGGAGAAAGGCGGCAACGCCTTCGACGCGGCTGCCGCGGCCGGGTTCGTCCTGCAGGTCGTGGAGCCGCACCTGAACGGTCCGGGTGGTGAGGTCCCGATCATCCTCTGGAACGCTTTGCAGCAGCGAGCGCGCGTCATCTGCGGCCAGGGCCCGGCGCCGCTTGTGGCCACGGTCGACGGCCTTCGCGGCCTGGGCCTGGAGCAGATCCCCGGCAGCGGTCTCCTGGCGGCGTGCGTGCCCGGCGCCTTCGGCGCCTGGCTTCATCTGCTGCGCGACCACGGGACCTGGCGCCTGGGCGATGTTCTGGAGTACGCGATCGGTTACGCCGAGCAGGGCTACCCGCTCCTCCCACGGATCGCCGCCACCATCGCCGCCGTCGAGCAGCTCTTCCGGACGGAGTGGCCCGCGTCGGCGGCGCTCTACCTGGCCGGCGGCGTGCCGCGCCCCGGCTCGGTGTTCGCCAACCGCGACCTCGCGGGCACCTACGCGCGCGTCGTCGCAGAGAGTGCGGCGCCGGCGCGCGAGACCGAGCTCGAGAACGCGCACCGGGTGTTCTACGAGGGTTTCGTCGCCGAGGCCATCGCCGCGCACTGCCGGACAGCCTTCGCCGACAGCTCGGGTCGCCGGCACGAAGGTCTCCTCACGGCTGACGACATGGCCCGCTGGCGGCCGCAAGAGGAGGAACCGGTCACCGCTCCCTACGGCCGCTGGACGGTTGCGAAGTGCGGGCCGTGGAGCCAGGGGCCCGCTTTCCTGCAGCAGCTGCGCCTTGCGGATGGTGCCGGACTGCGCGGCAGCGGCTTCCTCAGCGCCGAGCACGTGCACTTCGTCGTCGAGGCGGCGAAGCTGGCGTTCGCCGACAGAGAGGCGTGGTACGCGGACCCGGCGTTCGCCGAGGTGCCGGTGGGCGCGCTGCTCGCAGGCGAGTACAGCGACCGGCGCCGCGCGCTGATCGACGGAGAAGCCTCCGCCGAGCTCCGTCCGGGTGCGCCGGAGGGCCGCGAGCCGAGGCTGCCGAGAACCGGCGATCAGTCCGTCGCGGCCGGCCACTGGACCGGCCACGGGGCCCAGAGCGTCGCCGAGCCCACGCGCGACACCGTGCACGTCGCGGCGGCGGACCGCTGGGGCAATCTGGTCGCCTGCACGCCGAGCGGCGGCTGGCTCCAGAGCTCCCCTGTGATCGCGGGTCTCGGATTCCCGCTCGGCACGCGCGCGCAGATGCTCAACCTCGACCCGGAGCACCCCAACCGGCTCGAGGGCGGCAAGAGACCGCGCACGACGCTTTCGCCCTCGCTGGCCTTCCGCGACGGCGAGCCGCGGCTCGCATTCGGCACGCCGGGCGGCGACCAGCAGGACCAGTGGTCCTTCGAGTTCTTCCTGGCCCACGCCGAGTTCGGGCTGGGACTGCAGGCGGCGATCGACGCGCCGATGTTCCACACGGCGCACTTCCCCAGCTCCTTCGCGCCGCACACGGCGGCGCCGAAGAGCCTCGAGATCGAGTCTCGCGTCGACAGCGCCGTGCTCGCCGAGCTGCGGCGGCGCGGGCACGAGGTCCGAGAGCAGCCGGCGTGGTCGCTGGGGCGGCTCTGCGCGGTCGAGCGCGACGCCGAGACCGGACTGCTCGGCGCCGCGGCCAACCCGCGCGGCGGGCAAGGCTACGCCGCCGGGCGCTGACCCACGCGTGTCAAGAAGAAGGCAGCTCCGTTAACGGAGCTGCCCCATGGGACACCCCTATCGGCAGTTGAGTTAACGGAGCTGCCTTATGGGACCGCCGAATCGGCAGCTCAGTTAACAGAGTTGCCCACCCTGCGCCGTCAAGCGCAGCCAGTGGCTACGCCGGGATGCACTCTCCGCCGGACGTCGGGAGGGTCAGGCACTGGTCGGGCGGGAAGGTCTTGATGACCGGTGTCCACTGGATGCCGGCCGCCGCCTTCGAGAGGTCGATCGCGGTCAGCTCGCGCAGGGTTTCCTTTTTGAGGGCGAGATGGAGGTTGCTCTTCTTCACGTGACCGATCGTGCCGGTTGGCGTTCGAGACCGTCAACCGGCCGATCTCCCGCGGGCGAGCGCACCTCCGCAACCCGCGCCTTCTGCGCCGTCGCGACGCACACCAGGACCAGGATCGCCGCCGCGATCGTCTGCGCCCGCAGAGGCTCGCCGACGAGGAGCCAGGACCAGACCACAGAGAGCAGGGGCTGGCCCAGCTGGATGGAGCTGACTCGCGGCACCCCCGCCAGGCCCATCGCCCGGTACCAGAGAACCATCCCCACGAAGACCGAGAAGACCGCCATGTAGGCGAGCGCGGCCAGTGACGCGGCGGTGGGGCGGAACGGCGAGGTCCGCAGCGCCGCCGCGGTAAGCGGTATCGAGAGAGGAAGAGCGGCAACCAGGCCCCACGCGATGACCTGGCCGCCGGGCATCGTCCGCGCCAACCGCCCGCCCTCGGTGTAAGCCGCGGCGGCGCAGACGAGCGCCGCGAAAAGGTACGCGTCCCCGGCACTGAGGGCCGCCGACCGCGAGCCCGACGCAGCGTAGAGCACGACCACGGCCGTCCCGGCCGCGGTGGCGATCCAGAACAGAGGCCGCGGCCTCGCCCCGGTGCGCAGCGCCCCGAGAGCGGCGGTGAGCAGGGGCAGGATTCCGATCACCACCGAGCCGTGGGTGGCACTGACGGTGCGCAGGGCCTGGGCGCTGAACCACCCGAAGCCGACCGCCGCTCCCATCGCCACCACGACGATCCCGGACAGCTGCCCGCGCGCCGGCCAGGGCGCGCGGACCAGCACGAGGTAGCCGGCGGCAAGCGTCGCGCCAAGCACCGAACGCCCAACTCCCACCACGACGGGATCGATGCTGGCGACGGCGATGCGGGTGGCCGGCACCGTGCCGGAGAACATCACCACCGCCACGAGGCCGAGCACCAGACCCGATAGCGGTATCGCTGTCCGGCCAATACCGATACCGACTGTACCCATATCGCACATTAGCACGATTCGGCTGGCATACAAGTGATATCGTTGCCACAAACTATGGCCGATAGCGGCAGCCTTCGGACTCTCACCAGTGAGTTGCGATCCCGGGCGGAGGGGATGGCGCCGGGAGCACGCTTTCCGTCGACGCGGGAGATCGCCGCGGCCTATGGCGTCGGGCCGGTCACCGTGTCCCGCGCGCTGGCGACTCTCAGCGCCGAGGGCTCGGTCAGGACGATCCCGGGATCGGGGACCTTTGTCGGCGAACGGATCCCGGTGGACTGGTCCAAGAAGCTCGACACCTCCTGGCAGACCGTCGCCCTCGGCGACCGCGCCATCGACGCGCGCGCGCTGCAGACCCACCTGGAGGCCAATCCACGCGGCGCGCTTTCGTTGGCCGGGGGCTATCTGCACCCATCGCTGATGCCGATCCGAGCGCTCTCCATCGCGGCCCACCGCGCGGCGCGGCGGCTCGAAACCTGGGAGGGGCCCGATCCACGCGGGCTCGCCGGCCTGAGGGAGTGGTTCGCGACCCACCACGGCAGCGCCCTCGCCGCCGGCGACGTGATCATCTCCAACGGAGGCCAGTCGGCGATCTCGGCCGCCTTTCGCGCGCTGGTCCCGGCGGGCGCGACCCTACTGGTCGAAGCGCCCACCTATCCCGGCGCGCTGGCCGTCGCCAGGGCGGCCGGCATCAGGGTGGTCCCGGTGCCGCTGGACGAAGACGGGATCGATCCCGAGCTGCTCGGCGAGGCGTTCGAGACCACCAGTTCGAGGGCGGTCTACCTCCAGCCGACCCACCAGAACCCGACCGGGATCGTCATGCCCCCCTCCCGCCGCCGCGAGGTGCTGGACGTGGCCGCCCGCGCCGGCGCCTTTGTCATCGAGGATGACTGGGCACGGTGGCTGGGTTACGAGAGGACAAACCCGCCGACCCTGCTGTCTATGGACGGCGAGGGCCGCGTCGTCTACATCTCGTCGCTCACGAAACCGGTGTCGCCGAGCCTGCGCCTGGGTGCGCTTGTCGCGCGCGGCCCGGTCGCCGACCGTCTGCGGGCCATTCGCATCGTGGACGACCTCTTCGTCAACAGGCTGACGCAGGAAACGGCGCTCGAACTGGTCAGCTCACCCGGCTGGGCGCGGCAGGTGGTGGCGGTGAACCGGGCGTTGTATGACCGGCGCGAGACCGTGCTCGATGCGCTCGTGGAGCTGGCCCCGACACTCGAGGTGCCGCGGCCGCCGCGGGGCGGGGTGCACATCTGGGTGACTCTTCCCGACGGAGTCGAAGACGTCACTGTCGCGGAAGCGGCGCGCGAGCACGGCGTGCTGGTCGGCGCCGGCCGGTCCTTCTTCGCGACCGAGCCGTCCTCGAATCACCTGCGTTTGAGCTTCGGCTGCGCAGCGAACCACGACGAGCTGCGCGAGTCGGTGCGGCGCCTGGGATCGGCTCTCAAAGCAATTACCGCGTGACACTCGCAAACGTGCGAGCTCGCGGAGACACTCGGCGCTTCCCTATACTTCCGGTCCAGACCGCGTTCCGGTCGCCCGCTCGTTAGGTACTCCCTCCCCGTAATTCACGGCGTCCTAGCCAAGTGGTCCAGACAACCGTGCCAGAGGGGGTCTCAAGGAGTACCTCGAATTGCCTACATTCACCGAACTCGGACTGAGTTCGCGCATCCTCGCCGCGCTCGCGCGGCAGTCCATCGACACACCGGTCCCGGTCCAGGAGGAGGCCATCCCGCCGCTCCGGGCCGGCCGCGACGTCGTGATCGAAGCCCCGACCGGCTCGGGGAAGACGCTCGCCTTCCTGGTCCCCGCGATCGAGAAGCTGAGCCAGGCCGCCGCGCCAGGCCCGCGGGCTCTCGTCGTCGTCCCGACGCGCGAGCTGGCGATCCAGGTTGACAAGGTCTTCCGCGGCCTGGACACCGGCCTGCGCCGGGCCCTGCTCTACGGCGGCGTCGGCTACGGCGTGCAGACGACGGACCTGCGCCGGCAGCCGGACCTGGTGATCGGAACCCCCGGCAGATTGCTCGACATGATCGGCAAGGGCCTGCTGTCACTGGCGCGCGTCCAGTACCTGGTGCTGGACGAGGCGGACGAGATGCTGGACGCCGGCTTTGCGCCCGACGTCGAGCGGCTCATCGCCATGACGCGGTCGCCGCAGACCGTGCTCGCCTCGGCGACCATGCCCGACTGGGTCAGCCGCATGATCGCGAAGCACATGCGCAATCCGGTGCGTGTGAAGGTCGTGCACGAGCACGAGTCGCTCCTGGAGCACGGTCTCCTGAGGGTGGACAAGCACGAGAGGCTGCAGGTGCTGAGCCGGCTCCTCCATCTCAACGAGGGCGCGGCGATCCTCTTCGGGCGCACCAAGCACGGCGTCAAGAAGCTCAACCGCGACCTGCTCGCGATGGGCCACCGGTCGGTCGAGCTGCAGGGCAACCTCTCGCAGAACGCCCGCGAGCGGGCGATGGCCGCCTTCCGGGGCGAGCGGGCGCCCGTGCTCGTCGCCACCAACATCGCCGCCCGCGGACTGGACATCAGCCACGTCGGCCTGGTCGTCAACTACGACCTGCCCGACACGCCGCAGTGGCTCACCCACCGCGTCGGCCGGACCGCGCGCATGGGCGCGGCGGGCCGCGCCCTGACCTTCGTGGGCTCCGACGACGGGGCCGCATGGTCGAAGCTGCGCCGGCAGGGGGCTCCCGATCTTCGCGAGGTCGATCGGCAGCACCTGCTCGAGGAGGGCGGGTGGCGCTACCTGGACAGGTCCACGCTCAGCGCCCGCCCGGCTCCCACTGCTCCCGTGGCCGCCGCCGCTCGACGCACTCCGCGCCGCCGGCAGCGTTGGCACCGGAACCGCAGCCTGTGACCGAGGTCCGGCACGACATCCGCAACCTGGCGATCATCGCCCACGTCGATCACGGCAAGACGACGCTGGTCGACGCGCTGCTGAAGCAGAGCCAGACCTTCCGGGACAACCAGGAGGTGGGCACGCTCATCCTCGACTCGAACGCGCTCGAGCGCGAGAAGGGCATCACGATCCTGGCCAAGAACACCTCGGTACGGCACGGCGACGTGACGATCAACATCATCGACACTCCAGGCCACGCCGACTTCGGCGGCGAGGTGGAGCGCGTGCTGAACATGGCGGACGGCTGCCTGCTCCTGGTGGACGCGGCCGAGGGCCCGATGCCGCAGACGCGCTTCGTCCTCCGCAAGGCCTTCGAGGTGGGCCTGCGCACCGTGGTGGTCATCAACAAGGTGGATCGCCCCCACGCCGACCCGGCGCGCGCGCTGAGCCAGGTCCACGACCTCTTCCTGGAGCTGGCCGAAGAGGCCGACCAGCTGGATGCGCCGACGATCTACGCGATCGCCAAGGAGGGCCGCGCCGGTCTCCAGCCCGATCAGCTCGCCTCTGACCTGGCGCCGCTGTTCACGGCGATCCTCGACCACATCCCGCCGCCGGTGATCGAGCAGGGCGGGTTCCAGATGCTGGTCGCCAACCGCGCCCACGACGACTACACCGGCTCGCTCGCCATCGGCCGGATCTTTCGCGGCGAGGTCGTGCCGGCGCAGACGGTCTCGGTGCTGACGCCGGACGGCGCCCGGACGGCCAAGGTCGGGCAAGTGCTGGTCCACCGCGGCCTCAACCGCCAGCCGGTCGATCGAGCCGGCGCCGGGGAGATCGTGCTGCTGACCGGCCTCGGCGAGGTGGCCATCGGCGACACGCTGGCCGACCCGGAGAGCCCGCAGGCTCTGCCGAGGATCGACATCGAGGAGCCGACGGTCCGCATGACCTTCGGCGTCAACACCTCGCCGATGGCCGGCCTCGAGGGCACCTACAGCACATCGCGCCAGCTGCGGGCGCGCCTCTACCGGGAGCTCGACGTGAACCTCGGGCTGCGCGTGGAGGACACGGCGACGCCGGAACGATTCCTGGTGAGCGGCCGAGGCGAGCTGCACCTGGCCGTGCTCATCGAGACCATGCGCCGCGAGGGCTTCGAGTTCGAGGTCTCGCGGCCCGAGGCGATCGTCAGGGTCGTCGACGGCCAGCGCGTGGAGCCCGTGGAGCGGCTGACGATCGACGTGAGCTCCGACTACGTGGGAGCGGTGACCGAGACACTGGGCAGCCGCCGCGGCGAGATGATCGAGATCATCTACGGCGACCACGGCGGGGTTCGGCTCGAATACGTGATCCCGACTCGAGGGCTGATCGGCTTCCGCAACCTGTTCCTCACGCTTACGGCTGGGACCGGGGTGATGGGCTCGATCGGGATCGGCACCCGGCCCTGGGCGGGCGACATCCGCTCGCAGCGCGATGGCGCGCTCATCGCCTCCGCGCCGGGCGTGGCGCTGGCCTATGGATTGGGCAACGCTCAGGAGCGCGGCAGCACCTTCCTGCTGCCCGGCGAGCCCGTCTACGAGGGCATGATCGTCGGCCTCCAGCGGCGGCCTGGCGACATGCCGGTCAACGTGTGCCGCGAGAAAAAGCAGTCCAACATCCGCTCCTCGACGGCCGACATCGCGGTGCGCCTGTCGCCGGCAGTCCGGCTCAGCCTGGAGCAGTCCCTGGACTTCCTGGTCGACGACGAGCTGCTCGAGGTCACTCCGAAGGCGCTGCGCCTGCGCAAGCGCCACCTCACCGAGCTGGATCGAGCGCGCGCGCGGCGTGGCGCAGCGACGGGTTCGTAGCCGCCCGAGCCTCTGTTCGCGGCGTGCTTGATCGAAGTGCTCGAAGGAGCTACAACATCAAGGAGGCAGCGGTGACACTCAACCGCCACGGATCAGCCGTCGTCGAATACCCCAACGAACTCGAGATCGTCACGACTCGAGAGTTCGACGCTCCGCTGGCGGTGGTCTTCGACGTCTTCACCAATCCGGAACACATGCGCCATTGGTTTGCGCCCTTCGAGGACCAGCTGAGGGAGTGCTCTGTCGACCTGCGCGTCGGAGGCGGATACCGCATCGTCTTCGTGACTCCCACCGGCGTCGACTGCTCATTCCGGGGGACCTATCTGGAGGTCGAGCCGCCCACCCGCACCGTCGCGACGTGGCTGTTCGAGGACTGGCCGGACGCGCATGCCGTTGAGACGGTGGAGCTGCACGAAACCCACGGTGTGACCAAGCTGACGATGAGGCTGGCGTTCCGCGACCAGGCCGGGCGCGATCACATGGGTGCGTCAGACGGCCAGCAGAGCAGCTTCGACAAGATGGAGGACTATCTGAGATCGCTGTCCGATCGAAGCGAAGCTCTCCCTAAGTAGGCGAACCTGGCCCCGCGGCGGCGGGAGGGACCTAGGGCGTAGCCGCGTGCACCGGCGAGTGGGCGAAAGCGCCCGCCGTCAGCTGCACCACGAAGAATCCCCAGAAGCCGTCCGTGTACCAGATCTCGTTTCGGGCGGTGTCGAAGGCGGGCGCGCTCATTGCGAAGTTGCCGCCGTTGATCCCCGCATTCGGGCTGGGCGGTGTCGAGGGAGCGTTGAAGTACGCCATCTCGAAGGGGTGGCGGAGGTTCTGGATGTTGAAGACCCGAAGACCGCTGAGGATGAAGCTGCAAGCCACGTAGGTCGGGTTCACCGCGGTCGGCACGTTGCAGTAGTGGCCCGCGTAGCCCTGCACCCCGCTCTTGGCGCCGTAATCGTTCTGCTGGTCGCCGTTTCGCTCGGCGGTTTGATTGACCGCCAGCCGCAGGTTGGAGACCACGACGGGGCTGCGCTCGTCCCCGATGTCGATGATCCGGGCGGCGCCGACCTTCGCGTTGGGGTCATAACCGCCGCCCTGGATGGAGCCCGCCGTCGGCTTGGTCGTCGAGCTCGTGTACTCGTCGATCTCGAGCAGGTACGGGTGGCCCTTCTCGGTGAACGGGATCGCGTTCTGCGGGATGCTCACCTCCGGCCAGCTCAACTGGCTCACAACCGGGACGTTGGGATTCAGGTGGTGGGCGTTGATCCCGCTGACGTCCAGGATGGTCAGCCCGGGCAGCCCGATGTCCGCGATGTAGAGCCGGTTGCCGTCCGGGCTGACGCTCATCCCGTGGGCGTCGTAGGCCGTGGTGGCCCAGAGGATGGAAGGAAGCTGGGGGTTGGTGAGGTCGACCGCGGTCAGGGTGTGCCCGCCCGTCGAGCTGACGTAGAAGACGGTGCCGTCGGGCGAGAAGGCGCTTTCGTGGCCGAGGATGCCGAGCGGGGTCGAAGAGTCGAGCGTTGGGTGCAGGCAGTCCTTGGAGACGTCGTAGACGTCCACGAAACCCGGGTTGAAGGTCGGGTAGCCCATGTCGGCGACCAGCAGGCCGCGCTTTTGGTTCAGGCGCAGCGACTCGTGCGGCGACAGCATCGCCGGCGTGGAAAGGGTCGCGGTATGGACCGGGTGGGCAGGGTCGCTCATGTCCAGGGCGTAGACGCCGAGGCCCTCCTGGGCGTTCTTGCGAGCGTCGGTCGGAAAGAGCAGCGTCGAGTCGTAGAACCCGCAGGCGTGGCCGGCGGCGTCGACATAGCGCTCGACGCGAAAGCCGCCCGAATCGCCCGAGGTGCCGACCTCGACGGTGTTGCAGCGATAGCCGAGGGCTGAGCGGCCGCTGTCGACCTCCGCCTTCGGCACCCGGCCCTGGGTCCCCGTCTCCGGCAGCGACTGGCTGTCGCAGGCGAGCTGCGGGGTGGGACCCGAGTAGATGGGCACGGCGGCCTGGCTCTGGGTGGCGGACACGACGAGCAGCACCGCCAGGGCGACGAGGAGAGATCCGGGTCGAAGTAATCGCATTCGCTGCATGGGTCGGCGCAGGTAAGCGTACATATCGCCAGGCAGAAAGGCGATACCGCGAATATAACTTTGGCCCGCCGGGGCTCTTTATGGGGCTCGCCCCGGCTAAGCCGGCGCAGGTTGAAACAAAGAGGCCCGCGCCAGCGCGACCCGCTCATCCTCACGCGGAGCACACACGACCGCGCTCTGTGGGCTGTCGAAGGTCATTACCGGCCGCTGCTCGTTCCAGGCCTCCCAGCCGGGATCTCCCGTCCTGGCGAAGCGCACGAAGGCGCCGTGCACCTCGTCGGCCAGCGGCTGCGGCGCAGCGTCTCCGATCAGGCGGCGCGGCGCGTCATCGACCAGGTTGTCGAAGAGAAAGGGCAGGTCCACGCAGTGCGCGGCTCCGAGGTCCATCACCGGCGACTTCCAGGCGAACTCGTAGGCCCAGGTCCGCGCACCGGCGGCGCTGCGATTGTCCGCATAGAGGTTCAGCCCGACGCGGCAGATGTAATCCATGAGCAGAGCGCCGAAGGCGACCGTCTCGGAGTCGTCGGGCCGGTTGCGCCGGTACAGCTCGAAGGTCTCATCGCTGACGCCGTAGGCAGCCAGCGCCCCCTCGATCCACTCCGAAGGCGGGTCGCCGCCGGTGATCGACGGTGCGAACCAGAAGCGGTGCTCCTCGGCGGTGGTGCCGATGAGGACGGGCACCGCCATCGCCTTCGGCGCCTGCAGCAGGGACCATGGGTTCTCCGGCAGCAGGTCGTCTCCCGGAACGAAGAAATAGTTGAGTCCGCCGCTAACCGCGTTCCCGCCACTGAGGAGACGGGCTTGGGCCTGCACGAGCTCGGCCGGTGGAATGGCGGCGAACGCTTCTCTGGTCGGCGGCACTCCCAGCATCTCGGCCAGGTGATGAGCCAGGTGCTTCTCGGGGCGCGGCGGCGTCGGCCCCATAACCGCGCTCATGATGATCGCCTTCCGGATGAGCCCCTCGGTCCGAGGCGAGGCGAGCGCCATGCTCACGAGCCCTCCACCGGCCGACTGCCCGAAGACGGTCACGTCGTCCGGATCGCCGCCGAACCTGGCGATCTCGTCCCGAATCCACTCGAGGGCGGCGACGACGTCGGCCAGGCCGCGGTTGTTCGGAGCGCCCTCGAGAATCGCGAAGCCCTCGACGCCGACCCGGTAGTTGATCGCGACGAAGACCACGCCGTCTCGCACAAACGGGGTACCGGAGTAGAGCGGCCAGGCATTTGACCCCCGGGTCAGGGCGCCACCATAGATCCAGACCATCACCGGGAGCTTGCCGCCCTCGAGCGCGGAGGTGGGCGTCCAGACGTTGAGGTTCAGGATCTCGTCGCCTTCGATCAACCGGCCCGGGAGCAGCTCGCCGATCCGGCCGGTGTAGGGCGTCTGCGGAGGCGTCGGTCCGAAAGTCGACGCGACGAACTCGCCCTCCCAGGGTTCGTGCGGGCGCGGGAGCCCGAAACGATCGGGGCCGAAAGGCGGCGCTGCGAAGGGGATCCCGAGGAAACGCGCGATCCCGTCCTCGACGGTGCCGCGCACCTTGCCGCGAGCGGTGGCGACGACGGGAGCGCTCAATCCTCCATCCCGCGGCTGAGCCGCAGCTCGGTCAGGACGGGGGCGTGGCGGTCGCAGACATAGACGTCGCCCGTCACCTCGGAGCCGTCGGCCCAGAGGCGCAGAAGCATCGTCTCGCCCGCGCGCACGCGACCATTGAAGCGCGCGCTGCACATCCTCACCTGGCCGCAGTCACCGCCGAAAGCAGCGTCGACGGCGGCCCGCACGGCCGCGCCGTAGACGACCAGGTCGTCCAGAGCCGGGGTTCCCGCTTCACCGCCGTTCGACAGGCAGAGCCTGTACAGGAGCGCCTGCTGCGCGTCCACCGCCAGCGGGATCGTCGCGTCCGGCCGCCGCCCGGGCAGCCGCGCGGGCTCCACGCACCTTGCCGCGCCCTCCGAAAAGGACGCCTCGCTGATCGCGACCAGGTCGCCCGCCGGGGACAGCGTGCGGATCCGCACGCCCAGGACAGCCGCGGCGCCGACGCGGTTGACCGCCGTGATCGTGCCCTCGTGAAAGACCGATCGAGGAGCGGTCACCGGTGCGGGCAGCACCAGGCGATGTTCGAGCAGCCGCGCCCGCGAGGGGTCGAAGCCCGGGCCGGCCCGCCGGAGGACGGCGGGGAGCAGGCATTCGAGCGCGCGGGTGGTGAAGGTCGGCAGCACGCGCTGGTGACCCTGGCTGGCGGTCGCGGAGCCGCCGGCTGCCAGATGGTAGAGCTGGACGTCCCGCTGGTTCCACGTCTCCGCGAAGGCGCCCGGCGACCGCATCAGACAGCCGGCCTCGCCGGGGCGAGAGCATCATGCCGCAGCGCGTAGCTGCGCAGAAGAGCGGCGGAGCCCTTCGGCCGGCGATCGCGATCGAACAGGCCGAAGGGGACGTCGAAGGCCCGGTTCCATTCGTAGTTGTCGACGCCGGTCCAGTGGAAGAACCCCCGGATGTCGAGCCCGGCCGTCAGCCGGTCCGAGACCACGCCAAGCGACTCCTTCAGGAAGGCGCTGCGCATCTCGTCGTCGTGCGTGCCGACGCCGTGCTCCGAAACGAGCAGCGGCCGTCCTGGCAGCTCGCGAGCCAGGCGGTCGAGCACCAGGCCCAGGCCGCCACTCCACGGCACGTAGCCCATCAGTCCAACTTCCGCGCCGGGTGGGTAGGGCCCCAGCTTGCCGTCCGCGCCGACCGTCGCCGAGAAGTAGTAGGAGAATCCGACCAGGTCGAAGACCTCCGGGTAGTCGGGCACCTCGACCGGCGTCCGATGCGGGATCTGCAGCACGCCGTCACGTAGGGCGCCGATCCAGCAGCCCCACACCAGTTGGTCGAGCTCCTCCAGCGCCGCTGCGGAGCTCGGTGTGGAGTCGCCGGGGAACATCGGGATCAGCACGTGAATCGTCGCGACCGGTTTGCCGGTCTGGTGCAGGATCCGCGCCGCCTCGTACTTGGCGAGGTGGATGCCTTCGAGGGCTTCCAGCATCAGGGCGCGATCGTGCTCGCCGGGGGGCCGGTGGCCGCTCAAGAAGCCGGCCAGCGCATACGCGATCGGCTCGTTGATGGGCTTCCAGCCCGCCACGAGGTCCCCGTAGGTCTCCGCCACGAACTCGACGTGCCGGCACCAGCGGTCGCGGATGGCCTTCCAGTCGCGAAAGCCTCCATCCCCGACCCAGTCCGGCAGCACGAAGTGGTGGAGGCACGCCCAGGGCTCGATGCCCGCCTCGCGCGCGGCCTCCAGGACCGTCCGGTAGTGCTCGACCGCGACGGGGTCGCGAACGCCGTCCTCGGGCTCGATGCGCGCCCACTCGATGCCCATCCGGTGGTGCGTCAAGCCGTGGGCGGCGTAGAGCTCGAAGTCCTCTCGAAAACGGGTGCCGAAGCCGTTGCCGTCGCCGCTGGCGGGAAGCCTGCCGGCCCGCTCCCAGGCCAGCCAGTCAGAAGCCGGCGCGGCGCCCTCCGACTGCGGTGACGACGCGCCCGTGCCCCACCAGAAGGACTCCGGGAATTCGTGCGCCGGCGTCACTGGCAGGGGCCGTTGAACATGTCCGGCTCCTTGCGCGGCCACTCCCCGACTCCGAAGCGAACGCCGCGGTCCAGGTAGCACCAGGTGCCCTTGCCGCCGGAGTAGCCCGCCCAGTAGGTGGACTGGGCGTTGGCGCTCCACCAGATCGGCGTCACGTCCTGGACCATCGTGTGGCTGCCGCCTGCGAATCCGACGCGGGCCTGATAGAGGGGCGGGCCGCCCGAGCCCGGGTTCGCGAAGACCGCTCGCTGCAGCCCGCGCTCGAAGGTCGCTGGAGTGAGGTTCGGGCCCGCGAGCTGGATACCGGAGACCAGCGCGAGCAGGCCGAGGTACATGTAGTTGGCGCCGTAGTACCAGTCGTTGCCCTGGTATTCGGCAGCGTTGGACGCGGGATTGCCCTCGGAGACCGCCCACCACCAGGGCATAGACGTCAGCGGAAGCATCTTGTTGAGCGTGCTGATCCCGATGCGGTGACTGGCCTCTGCCGACGCCTGCTCCTCCCCGAGCTCGCCCTGGTCGTCGTTGTCCTGGAGGTTCCCGTTTATGAGCCACTCGGGGACGTAGCTCTGCGACTCGGCCGTCGTCTCCCAGCCGGGCAGGTCGTTGCCCTGGCAGAGGCAGGTGATCGTGGTCACGTGGTTCGTTTGCATCTGCGAGATCGCGCTGTCGTAGGTCGCCGCGTCATATCCGCCGTGATAGGTCGTCACGAACGGAGTGACGCCGCAGGTGGCGAGGCCGTTGAGGAGCGTCGCGTCCTCGTAGTTCGTGCCGTCCGGTGCCACCTCGTGGATCACGCCGAACACCCTCTTCGGAGCGGTGGCGACGCTGGGACCTGCCCACCGAGGCTGCTTGCCGTTGAGCTCCTTGCAGATCATCTCGGCCATGTTTGCCTCGTCCTGGTCGAGCGTCTGGAAATAGCTCCACTCGTAGGGCGCCATGGCGGCCAGGTGCGAGGTCGTCAGAGTCGTGTTCTGCTCGTTGAGCATGGTGATGACGTGACGCCGGGCGAGGTCGTCGTTGAAGTAGAGGTTGGCGCCGTCCGCGTTATTCACATAGGAGTCGTTTGGGATGACGGCAAAGGGATTCTTGTCGGCGACCGTGGTCGCGTCGGTGTGCTGGTTGGTCACCGCGCCGCCGCTGGCGGTGAAGGGCACGACTTTGATCGTGCGGCCGTAGGTCTCGAAGCGCTTGTTGAAGAAGTTCAACAGCGCGGGCGTCGCCTGCGTCACGCCGGCGTCATAGGTGTCCCATGACTGCGGCTGACCGACGGCGACAGTGATCTCCTCGGGCGTCACCCCATTGAAGGTGGCGCCGCCGTTCTTGCCCTTCCAGAAGGGCACGCAGGGCGGCGACTGCGGGTCCTCGATCTGCCGCGGCGGGTCGCCGACGCAGTGGTGCAGCATCGCGTCGGACGGCACCGTGGCCGGGGAGGGGCTGGGAACCGCGGCCGGTGCCCCGCCCGGCGCCGAGCCGAGGGTGGAGGTCTGCTCCGAGGGAGCGTTGTTGATCACCTTCTGGGCCTGCGGCGCGAACTCGGCGATCTGCGGCGGTGAGTCGGAACGTGAGGTCAGAGCGATGTAGGCGAGGATGGTGGCGAGGGCCAGGGCGGCCGCGACGTAGGCGCTGCCGACCACACGCGACGGGCGGCGGGGACGTTCGCCCGAGCCCAGAACTTTAATCATCGTTCAACTTTTGGAACTTATCATTCTCCTTGCCCAATGGTCAAGGCCCGCCCGGACACAGCGAATGACGCGGCGCGGAGGCCTTCGAGAGTGCCCGCACAGAGTCGCGGGCGGCTGAAGCGAGAGGAGATCCTGAGGGCGGCCCTGCTCTGCTTCGCCCGGACCGGTTTTCGAGGCACGGACCTCGCCACGGTCGCCAAGGCGGCGGGGACCAGCGCTCCGCACCTCCTCTATTACTTCGGCAGCAAGGAGGACCTGGTCTGGGAGCTCGTCGAAACCGCCAACGCCGAGCTGCGCGACCAGGCCGCCGAGTTCTACTCGATGGAGGCGACGGAGGGTCTGCCGATGGTGGCGGACCTGGGCCGGCTCATCGAGGAGCAGCCCATCCCGGCCCAGCTCAACGCCGTGCTGCTGGCCGAGAACCTGACCGGCGGGCCGCTGCACGACCATTTCCAGGACCGCCTGCGGCGCCTGCGCGCCCAGTACGCGCTGATGATCCAGCGCGGTCAGGACGCCGGCCGGATCCGGCCTGATGTCGACGCGAAGGCGGAGGCGGCCGACGCGATCGCCTTCCTCGAGGGCCTCGTCTACCACCACCTCATCGATCCGGAGCGCGTCTCGATCGAAGCCGGTCTGCGGCGCTACGTCAGGCGCCTGCTCGCCGACATCCGGATCTAGCTCGTGGGCCGGTCCCCGGGGACGTTCGCCAGGAAGTCCAGCACCGCCTGATTGGCCTCCTCGGTGGCATCGGTCGTGTACCCGTGCCCGGCGCCCTCCAGCGTCACCAACCTCGCGCCCGGGATCATCGCCGCCAGCCTCACGCCATCTTCATAGGGAACCGCCTTGTCGGCGGTGCCGTGCAGGACCAGCGTCGGAACCTTGATCAGCCCCACTCGATCGGTCGAGGTATAGGCGGCGACGGCCGCCGACTGAGCCTGCAACCCCTCCCAGGTGATGCGCATCCCGGCCAGCACCTTGCGGTCTTCCCGCAGCTTCTGACGGTCGACCCCGGGTGCGTACAACGAGCTCCCGACAAAGCGCGCCAGCAGCCAGATCGGGATGAATCGCATCAGCGGCCGCACCTTGGTGGGGGCCGTCACCTCGTCCTTGGACTTGGTGCAGCCGAGAATCAGGGAGATCACCCGCTCGGGGTAGCTCAGCGCGATCTCCTGGGCGGTGCCGCCACCGAGGGACACCCCGTAGACATGGGCACGCTTGACGCCCGCCGCATCCAGGACCGAGACCGCGTCCGCCGCCAGCGTCTGCATCGTGAACTGCGATTTGTCCCACACCGTCTCGCCGACGCCGCGGTTGTCGAAGGTCAGGACTCGATAGCGCTGCGCCAGCACCGGAGCCACCCGAAACCAGTATTCCTTGGTCAGCGTCGCGCCCATGGCGAGCAGCACGGCCTCGCCGGATCCCTGCGACGTCCAGCAGACCCGGGTGCCGTCGGCGGCCGTGGCGAAGCTCGTTTCCACGTCGTTCCCGAGTACGGAAGCCCTCACCACCCGGGTCAATGGACGCCACTCGTGTCGACCACCGACAACCTCCAGTCGCAGCGGCTGTCGATGTCGATGTAGAAGGTGCCGCCGCGCTTGAACTTCAGCAGCTGGGTGTGCTTCGGGCCGGTCAGGTGCACCTCCGGGTGCTCGAAGTTGCTGGACGCGTCGTCGGAGTTGTAGACGATCATGTCGAAGCGGTTCAGGTCGGCCACGCCCTGCGACTTCTGCTTGGAGCAGTCGTAAGTGACGTGCAGCTCCCAGCTGCCGGGCGCGGTGAAGTTGCCGCTCGGGTCGACGTTCGAGTTGCTGTCCAGGTCGAGAATGTTGGCGCGCGTCAGCAGCTGGGTGTTGCAGCCGGCGAGGCAGAGCCCGAGTGCGACCGCCGTGAACGCGCTGACCAGGCGTCGGGAGATCACTTGGGGAGTGCCGGCTCCTGGTCGGCGGTGGCGTTGATCTTGTACTCCATCGGCTTCTGGGTCGTCGGGTCGGTCCAGTTGACGATGAGCAGGTCGTTGAGCGAGATACATCCGTACTGAGTTCCGAAGTCGAGCTCCAGGGAGAAGGTCTCGTTCGGCAGAGTCCCCGTGGTTGTCGCGATGGTGCCGGCGAGCAGCACCTTCCAAGCCTGCAGAGGGGTGCCGCAGGCATCGACCGTCGTGGTTCCGGCGTTGAAGCTGCTGTCGGAGCCAGGCGCCGGCGACGGGCTGGGCGAGGGCGACGGTCCGGGCGATGGCGGCGGCAGGTTGTCCTGCGGGTTGGCCGGGTTTATCTGCAGGGTCGTGTTGCCGTCGGACCCGCCACCGCGGAGCGCCATCACGCCGTTTTGAGCGGGCAGCGTCATCAGCTCGATCGGCGTCGCCGGCCTGAAGGTCCGGCTGCCCCAGAGCGCCACGATCTGCATCTGTGTCAGGTAGATCCCGCTGTCCGGCGAGACCCCGGAAGGCAGAGTCGAGTTGGCCTGCGACACCGGGTAGACCACGTAGCTGTTCGTCTGCTTGAAAGGCCCCAGCGTCTCGACCACGTCGAAGCTGTAGTGACCGTCGGAGGCCACCGGCGACACGTGGGCGACCTCGCGGTGGCCGGGCGCGCTGAACTGGACCTGGTTGGCGGCGTCAGGCTTGCCCGGATCGCGGATGATCGCGCCCTTGTACCTGTACTCGTAGGTGCCTGGGACCGGGGGCAGGAGCGACGTCTGGCTCGCCTCGTGTTTCGGGAAGGCGAGCGGCGAGGCCACCGGGCATCTCAGCTGGAATGTGGGGAACTGGAACGGCGGCAGCTCGATCGGCTGCGGGAATGCCGGCAGCGCCGGCACCTGGATCGGAATGGGCGCGGGCGAGGCGGCCGGCCGGCCGAAGTAGATGTTGGCGCCGGCCTGCTTCAACCCGGCGTTGATTGCGACCGTCGGTCCGCACGCCGACACGAGCAGCGTCACGGCGATCAGTAGGCGAGCTCGTCTCATGGTTTGGCTCCTGGTGAAGGGGTTGGCCTGACGCCGGGTGTCGGCGTGGGCAGGCCCGCGCCGGGGCCGAAACCCTGCTGGCCGGGGGGCGGGCTCGCCGGCGCGATCGTCGGCAGGGGGATGCTCCCGGTCTGGCGCTGGTGCTGGAAGTCGAGCAGCGCGTGGAAGAGCGAGTCGCTGGCCGGCTGCCCGAACTGGCCGATCAGGATGAGCATCATCATCGACTCCGTCCGCGGGGGGAACCAGACGTAGATCCGCTGGTCCGGCAGGTTCATCTCGTAGGCCCGCTCGTAGTTGCGGAAGTAGATCCGGTGGAAGCGGCCGATGCCGAGGGACTGCTGGACCCCCTTGAAGACCTCGTGGCCCGGGCATTCCTCGGGGCTGTCCGTGCAGAACTTGATCTTCGACTCGTCGTTGATGTCCGAGTCCTCGATATCCGGCTTGAACAGAGACACCTCGAGCGCGCCGTCGGTGGCGCCCGCGGCGCTGATCGAGTAGACCCGGCCGTTGCTGACCAGGGCGTCGGGGCCCGCCTTGCGGTACTGCGTTGACGGGGCCGGCTCGTACTTGAAGACGTATTGGTCGAGCTTGGCCGGCACCAGCTTGACCGGCAGGCGCCGCGGCGCCGAGGCCTGGACCGAGGTGCCGCAGGCGCCCACCAGGACAACCATCGCCATCGCGATGGCGCCCGTCGCCGCCGCCGCCAGGCGCCGGCTCTTGAGAAGCGCCGACCGGCGCCTGTTGCGCCGCCACTCCCTCCACCGGGCTCGCGGCGCAAGGCGGATCCGGAGCTCGTACCAGAAATTGGGGACCTCGGTCGAGAACGGCTCGCGCAGCGAGGTGCGTGCGATGCGCGCGAGCATCCGGTTGACGGCCGGCTGCGCGCGGTCGAGCCGGCGCGTCACCGACGCCGCCAGCTTCTCGGCGGCCTCGGCGTCCTCCTGGCGGAGGTCGCGGCGCAGGTCGCCCCAGAGCGCGCGGGTCACGAGCCAGGCCAGCTCGGCGTGCTCGTCATCGGGGGCCACATAGCGCAGGAACCGAACCGGTGTGGCGGCCGGGTCGCCCACCGTGAGGTCGCGGCAGCGATCGCGGAACTCGGCGTAGGCGACGGCGATCCGGCCCGGCAGCCCGCGCCGCGCCCCCCAGGCACGGCGCCGGCGCGTGCGCACGATCTTGAAGAACCAGGGATAGGCCGCATAGAGAAGGAGGAGGGCCAGGACGAGCGGCACGATGCGGATCAGGTACCAGCGGACGACCTCGAACAGCTGGGTGATCGTCGGGTAGCGGACCGGGACGTAGACGATCAGCTGGATCTGGTTCGTCGCCGGGATGTTCACGTTGTTCTTCTGCTGCTGGCTTGTGCTCGGCCTGGCCCTGGGCGGTACGCCGACGAGGGGCTGCCAGCCGTACTTGTTGAACCAGACCTCGAGCCACGAGGCGCCGTGGACGGGGTGGACGGCGTAGCTGCCGTCCTGCTGCCTGTCGCCGCCGTAGTAGCCGTACCCGATGCGGGCCGGCACCCCCGCCCAGCGGGCGAGCAGCGCCTCGGCGGCGACGATCTCGTAGGGCGAGGCCTCGGCGCCGTTGAGCATCTGCGCCACGCGCGTCGCGCTCACGTCCTTCGGGACGCCGGCGCCGGCCGCCACGACCTGGTCGTAGAGGGCGGTGCGCAGGAACTGGACCTTGTTGAACGGGTCTTCGGGAACCCCCTGTCGAGCGGCTCGCTGCGAGTACTGGCTCAGCAGCGCGACGACCTCGTCAGGCGGCGCGGGCGCAACCAGGAAGTGGCTCATCGACCTGGGCGGGGCACCGGTTCCAGCCAGGTCCTGGGCCGTGACGATGGGTTCGCCGACGACCGTGTATGAGAGTCCGCGGAAGGCCGGGCGGTCGGCGATCGTGATCGACTGGCTTTCGGGATCGTAGGAGATGACCTGGTCCGTCCCGCGGATCTGACCCAGCCCGGCCACGGCCGGCAGGGAGTGACCGGTGGCGTCGACCATGTGGATCGTCACCACCACGTCGTTGGGCCCGGGCACGAACTTGACCCCCGGCGGCTGCGGCACTCGCGTGGGGGGCTGCAGGCGCTTCAGGCGGCCGACGTCATAGCTCGGCAGCAGCCAGGCGCTCTGCGCCGGGTCGTACTGGTCGATGACCCCGAGGCGCAGAGGCACGGGGCGGCTCGACGTGTAGGTGAAGAGGATCCTGTCGGGCGCCGGCGGCGGGACCTGCGGTTTCTGCGGAGGGATGACGTGCTGCTGATTGGGCTGCGGGAAGAGGAAGCCGAGGCTCGAGAGCAGGATCACGAAGACGCCGAGGCCGCCCGCGATCGCCCCGCCGCGCAGCAGGCGCCGGCTTTCGAACGCGGCCGAGAGCTGGCCCGAGCCGCCCAGCTCCGCCCCGTAGGCGAGCGTCATCGCGACCGTGACCATGATCAGCGCGATGACCACGCTCGGGATCTCCGAGGTGGGCGGCTGGATCAGCGCGGCGCCCATCGTCAGCGGCACCGAGAGGGCGACGCCCAACTTGGGCCGGGCCAGGCTGACTCCCACCGAGGCGGAGCCCGCCGCGAGGAGCGCGAAGAGCACGACCAGGATCAGGCGCCAGCCCGGGTCGAACGAGATCGGCGGCTGCAGCAGGCCACCCGCGCGCACGGCGTCCTGGACGAGGCTGGGAATCGTCGCGCTCCCGCCGGCGGCGTCGGGCGCGACCAGCGCGATCCCGGCGACCAGCGCCGCCGGGATGACCAGGTACTGCAGGCTCGAAACGCGGCGAACCCGGTAGGAGAGCAGGACCAGACCGCCGCCGATGATCACGCCGGCGAGAGCCACGAAGTGCGCCGTGAAGTCGCGGAAGATGCTGGCGACCATCCAGGCCGCGGCGGCGGTCGAGATCGTCGCCGCGAGGCTGGTGGTGACGGGGTTGACGAGCGCCCCTTCGAGAAGTGCGGGCTCTGCCGACTCTGACTCCTCCCTACTTGGTGGGGAGGTGCCGGCGTTAGCCGGCGGAGGGGCCTCGCCAGGCGGCGGCGGAGGGCTCACGAGCTCTTCGGTATCGAGGCTCACTTGGCCCTCGTGTTGGTCAGCAGGCTGGCCCGGAAGACGCCGGTCATCGCCGCTCCTGGCTTGATCTGCACGACCTGCGCGCCGATCTCGTGCGCGCGCCGGATCGTGACCGGGTCCGACTCCTCCCACACGATCGAGCAGACAGTGAGCGACGCTCCGTCGTTGACCAGCAGGTTGGCGCGGGCCGCGGACTTGGAGTCGAAGTGGCTCGTCACCACCACCACGTGCGCGTCCCGCCGCCCGGACTTGGCCAGGCGATCCATCGCGGCGGCCAGGGGCTCCTTGGCGAGGTGCACGCGCGCCAGCTCGTCCAGGAAGGTCAGGCGCGACCGCGGTCCCCGGAAGATGCCCCCGAGCTGGTCGTAGTTCGCCTCGAGCCGCACGGAAAACCCATCCCTGATGTGGCGCACGCCCACTGAGGCGGCGGCGCGGACAGCGGTCTCGAACGTGTCCGACGGATGGCCGGGGCTGTGCCAGTTCTCATCGGTGTCGACCACGATCGCGATCCGGTCCGAGATTCCCTGCTCGAACTCGCGGACGAGGAGCTTGTCGGTGCGTGCAAAAGCGCGCCAGATGACGCGGCGCAGGTCGTCGCCGCGCACGTATTCACGCATGCCGTAGAACTCGAAACCCTGCGGCCATGGGCGCGACTTGGGCGGCCGCAAAGGCGGGTCCTCGAAGGCGCGGGTCAGCGGTCTGTCGAGGACGGCCTCGACGTTCGGGTGGACGATGATCTCGGTCGGCTCAGTCAGCAGCTGGCGCCGCTTGGCGAGGCCCATCGGGTCGCTGAACTCCGCCGTGAGCGGCCCGATCTTGTAGACGCCGCGCAGCTTCGGGCTGATCGAGTATCGGTGCGAGTACGGCTCGCCCGGGTTGAGGGCCGGGATCGGCACCACCACGGTGCGGCCGAGCAGCGGATGGATCTGCTCCTCGATCCGGAAGGTGGTGACGCGCGCCTTGGAGTCCAGGATCAGCTCGACGTCCAGGGTCTGGCCGACGCGGGCACGCCGGGCGAGCTCGGAGCGGATGGCGGTCACCGGCCGGCGCCGCCGCGCGAGGTAGACCGCAGCTCCGACCATCACGACGCCGGCATAGGCGAGCAGGTACAGCGCTCGCCCGCCATAGACGTGCGCCGCGAACCACCCGATCACCACCAGCGCGCAGACGACCAGCCCGCTGATCGTCAGGCCGAGGTTCCGCTCGACCGTGGCGAACAGGCCCACGGCCGGGGCGAGCTCAGTCCGCGACGAAACCGCTTCGGCAGCCAACCTTCGAAGAAGTCCTAGGCGCCGCCGAGCATTGGCGGCTTGACGCGGCTCGTGATGCGCTCGATGACCTTGTCGATCGTGTCGTCGCGCAGCTCGGCATCCGGGGTCAGGGCGAGGCGGTGGGCCAGCACCGGCGGCAGCACCGTCTGCACGTCGTCCGGCAGCACGTCCTCCCTGCCCTGCGACGCCGCCACCACGCGGGAGGCGAACAGGAGCGCCAGCGAGGCCCGCGGCGAGGCCGGCAGCTGCAGCGACGGGTCGGTGCGAGTCGCCTGGCAGATGTCGACGATGTACTGCTTGATCTGCTGCGACACCTGCACGCCCTTGGGCCACTCCTGCAGGGCCATGACCTCGTCGACCGAGCAGACCGACTGCAGCGTCTCGATCGCGAGCGCCACCGAGTTGGAGTCGAGCACCTCGATCTCGGCGGCGGCGTCGGGGTAGCCCAGCGAGATCTTGAAGAGGAACCGGTCGAGCTGCGCCTCCGGCAGCGGGAAGGTGCCGGCCAGCTCGATCGGGTTCTGCGTCGCGATCAGGAGGAACGGGCGGGGCAGGCGGTGCGTCACGCCGTCCACGGAGACGCGGCGCTCCTGCATGGCCTCCAGCAGCGCCGACTGCGTCTTCGGCGTCGCCCGGTTGACCTCGTCGGCCAGCAGGATGTTGGTGAAGACCGGGCCGGGGCTGAACTTGAACTCGCGGGTCGACATGTCGATGACCGACGACCCCGTGATGTCGGACGGCAGGAGGTCCGGCGTGCACTGGATGCGGGAGGTCTCCGCCTCGATCGTCTGGGCGATGGCCCGGGCGAGCATCGTCTTGCCGGTGCCGGGCAGGTCCTCGAGCAGGACGTGGCCCTCGGCCAGGATGGCCGTGAGCACGAGCCGGATCGGCCGGTTCTTGCCCTTGATGACCTTCTCGATGTTGGCGACGACGCCCTCGAAGGCCTCCTGGAACTTGCTCGCGGTGAGGCCGCGGACGGTCCTCTCGGTGGTTGTGGCGGCTGCCCCTTCAGACATGGATCCTCCTTCAGCTGGTGTCATTTCTCAGTCGCTCCCGCGAGCTGGACCGACCTCGAGACGACCGCCTGCGAGGCGCCGCCCAAGATCGCGTCGATTACTTCTTGTTGCGCCAGCACCTCGGCCGGCGTACCCGTGGCCATGACCTCGCCGAGGCGCATCGCGATCAGGCGGTGCGACACCGAGGCGACCAGGCCCAGGTCGTGCTCGATGATGAGCACGGCGCAGCCGAGCTCCTTCACGATGCGGCCGATCACGGGGCCGAGCTGTTCGGTCTCGGCCTGGGCGAGCCCGCTGGAGGGCTCGTCGAGCAGCAGCACGCTGGGACCCGCGGCCAGCAGGCACGCGATGTCCACGATCCGGCGCGTACCGGTGGAGAGCTCGTTGAGGAACTTGTCGGCGTACGCCCCCAGGCTCAGGCTCTCCACCAGGTTGTCGACGCGCCGGCCCACGCGCCGCTCCGAGCGCCGCGTCATCGGGCTCCAGACGGCCGCCAGCACCGCGTTGCGCGACTGCAGGTGCCGCTCCAGGGCGACCGCGATGTTCTCGCGCACGGTCAGGGCCGGGAAGAGCTTGACGTTCTGATAGCTCCGGGCGAGCCCGAGGCGCGCGCGCGCGTCCGCGGCCATCGAGGTCACGTCCTGGTCGAGCAGGCGGACCTCGCCACGCTCGGGTTTGGCGAAGCCCGTCACCACGTCGAAGAGGCTGGTCTTGCCGGCCCCGTTCGGGCCGATCAGGCCGACCACCTCGCCGCGCGTCACGTCGAAGCTCACGCCGTTCAGGACCCGCACGCCGCCGTAGCGCAGCACCACGTCCTTCACCTCGAGCGTCAGCTCCTTCTCCGTCAGCCCCAACTCGAGGAGGCGCCGCTCGGTCGATTGCGACAGGCTGGAGGAGACGGCCGCGCCGGCGAGGAAAACGGAGCGGACGACGTCCGGGCGGCTGAAGAGCTCCTTGACCGGCCCGTCGAAGCGGACCTGCCCCTTCTCCATGTAGACCGCGCGCTCGGCGATCTGCAGCGCGACGTTGATCGACTGCTCGACGATCACGATCGTGGTGCCGCCCCGGTTGATCTGGCGAAGCGCCTCCAGCAGCTGCTCGACGACCTGGGGCGAGAGCCCGAGCGAGAGTTCGTCGATCATCAGCAGCCGCGGCCGCATCAGCAGCGCCTGGCCGAGCGCGACCATCTGCTGCTCGCCGCCTGAGAGGTTGCCCGCCTGCGCGGTCCAGCGCTCGCGCAGCCGCGGGAACAGCTCGAGGACGTCCGCCATCCGCTGCTTCAGGTAGGCCGGGTCCTTGCGGTACATCCAGGCCGCGGTCTTCAGGTTCTGCTCCACGGTGAGCGTCGGGAAGATCGCGTTGCCGCCCGGCATCATGACCACTCCGCGCGCGGCGACCTGGTGTGGGGGCAGGTGGGTGACATCGTCGCCTTCCAGGAAGATCGCGCCGTTGGAGGCCTGCTGGATGCCGGCGATCGCCCGCAGGAGTGTCGACTTGCCGGCGCCGTTCGTGCCGAGCAGCGCGACCAGCTCGCCCTCGTCGACGTCGAAGTCGACCCCGAACAGCACCTGGGCGCCGTCGTAGGTCACGTCGATGTCGCGGCAGACCAGGAGCTTGGTGCGGCCCTGCTGCTTCGAGCGGCGCGCGGCCTCGTCGGCCATGCTGGCCGCGAGGGCGGCGCGGATGTCCTGCTCGACGCCACCAGAGCCGGCCATCACGATCAGCCCGCCGATCGCGATCAGGGGGGCCAGCCAGGTCATCGCGGCCACGATTCCGAGGCCGCCGACGTTGACCGCGAGGATGACCGGCACGATGATGCCGGGCGCCGCCCAGGGCCCGATCACCTGGATGCCGAGGCCTCGCATCCGGGCCGGGACCACCAGCGAGATGACGGTGAAGATCGCCGGGTTGATCAGCGCGCCCAGGAACGCCGGCACTATGTTGAACAAGATCGCCAGCGGCAGCCAGGGCGTGTAGATGAAGAAGAGCAGCGACAACGCCTGGAGGATGGTGACCCCGCCCAGCATGCTCAGCACGCGCCCGGGGCGGTAGGCGAGAAGGCGCTGCGTGACGGGGCCGCTCATGGCCAGTCCGGCCAGGGCGGGGATCGTCGCGGCGCTCAGGATGAGGCCGCGGGCGAAGGGCGCCAGGCCGAACTTGGTCGCATAGAGGGTCGGCGACAGCAGCACCACCCCGAGCAGGCCCGCGGTCAGGAACGGAAAGGCGTAGCTGATGATGCGGACGGTCCGGACGCTCCACGCGGCGCGCCAGGCTTCGGTCCAGCCCAGCGGCCGCTGCTCGTGGGCAGCCGTCTCCTCGTCCGCGCCCATGGCGATCCGGTCCAGCGCTCCCCGCTTGGGCTCCTTCAGCAGGAAGAAGGAGAGCGAGATGCAGGCGCTGATCCCACCGAGCACGACCAGCGTCGCCCGGTAGCCGGTGTTGGAGCCCAGCAGACCCGCGACCGTCGGGCCGATGATCGACCCGATCGCCGTCCCCATCCCGATCACGGCGAAGACCCGTGCCCTCACGTGTGGCGGGTAGTAGTCCGTCGCCAGCGAGAACCCGACAGGCTGGCGGGCGAGGTCGCCGGTGGCGCCGAGCACCCGGCTCCCGATGAAGGCAGGCATGTTGGGAGCGAGCCCCGCCAGCGCGATCGAAGCGTGGGAGAGGACCGCGCCGAAGGCCAGGAGCGTCGTGCGGCGCAGGCGGTCGGCGAGGAAGCCGGCCAGCGGGAAGATGGACGTCTGGACCAGGCTGATGGTGCCGACGACCACGATGAGGAAGGGGATGCTGGTGCCGAGCCCGTCCTTGATCTCGGGGAAGAGCAGCGGCAGGGCCGCCGCGTCCAGCTGGTAGATGACCGCGAGGTAGCCGAACAGGAGCAGCGGCAGGACCGGGCCGTGGGCGGTGATGTCCCGCAGGTCGAGCTGCTTGACCGCGTTCCGCAGGGTCTCGCGGAGGCTGACCCTGACCTCCTCCTCCTGGTAGGGCTGGAACTCGTACGGAGGCACCTCGCCGGACTCGAGCTCGCGTTCGCTCGGCACCAGGCCGCGCGCGCTCTCGAGCTCGTCGATGTCCCTGCGGAGCTCGACATTGCTGAAGGTCGTGTTCGACGCCGCGCCGGCTCGCACCTCGTCAGCCACGGGCCGGCTTTTCCTCGGCGAACTTCTCCCACTGCCCGAGCAGCCGGTATCGGACCGGCACGAAGGCGGTGCCGCCGCCCGGCCGGGTCTTCGGGGCGATCACGGCCACGGTGTCCAGCGCGTCCTCGCGCACGTCTGCGAGCAGGCTCGGCACGACGATGCGGTAGCGGATGGCGACCCGGCGCAGCCACGCATCGCGGACGGAGTAGAAGATCGCGCTCAGCCCGCCGGGGAAGATCAGCAGGACGGCCAGGACGCCGACGCCTGAGCTCAGGAGGTTGAGGATCGGGTTCGAGAAGAGCAGGAAGACGCCGTTGTAGACGGAGCCCAGGAGCGGTCCGATCGGCGAGCCGAGCCCGCCGATGACGACGATGTTGAAGATCGACACGCTCTGCTCCGGCGCGAACGCGCTGGGTTCGACACCGTGCTCGTGATAGGCGAAGAGCGCGCCCGCGAACGCGGCCATGAACCCGCTCAAGGCGAACGCCTCGAGCCGCAGGCGGAGCAGGTTGATCCCCAGCGACTGCGCCGCCTGCTCGTTGTCGCGGCAGGCGATCAGCGCGCGCGCGGTGCGGCTGCGGCGCAGCCCGACGACGGCCCCGAAGGAGAGGATCACGAAAACCACGCAGACGTAGAAGAAGACCTTCTCGTCGTTGAGGTCGAAGCCGGCGATCGTCGGACGGTCGAGCGTCGAGGGCAGAAAGCGCCCGAGGGCGTCGGGATTGAGGAGCACCGACGTGGTCGCGTTCGCAAAGGCAAGCGTCGAAACGGCCAGGTAGAGGCCGCGCAGGCGCAGCGCCGGGATGCCGATCAGCACCGCGACCAGCGCGCCGGCGATGCCGCCGGCGATGAGGTCGCCGAACATGAACAGTCCCAGCCGCGACGCCATCACTGCCCCGATGTAGCCGCCGACGGCGGCGAAGGCGAACTGGCCAAGGCTGATCTGGCCGGCCCAGCCGGTGAGGATCAGCAGGCTCAGGCCGATGATCGTGTAGATGAGGATCACCGAGCCGAGGCTCACCTGGGCCGGTGACATCACGAACGGGTAGCCGAGCACGAGGATGGCCACCCCGATCCCGAACCAGCGGACGGCGCCGTCCACGACCGGCAGGTTGCGGAGCTCCTGCGGGATGGGCCGCGCCTCGCGGGCCCCCAGGTAGCCGGCCGTCGCCTCCTGCTCCGCGCGCGACTGGCGGGACTGCTGCAGCAGCAGGACGCCGCCGATGATCAGCAGCAGCGCGCCGTCGAAAGGAACGCCCGAGCTGAAGTTCCAGAGGAAGACCTGCTCGATGACGCCGATCGCCAGAGCGCCGACGAGCGCCAGCGGGATGCTGACCAGGCGCGCGATCACGACCGCCGCGGTGACCTGCACCAGCGGGCCGACGGCGAAGTTCGCCTGGCTGATGCCGATGGCGCCGTTCTGGAAGATCGAGAGGATCGCGGCGATGCCCGACAGCGCGCCCGCCAGCACCCAGCTGATCGACCCGATCTGCGCGACGCTGATGCCCAGCGTTTGCGCGCGGCGCGGGTTGTCGGCGGCGCCGCGCATCGCTACGCCTGTGCTGCTGAAGAGAAAGAACGCCGCCAGCGCCAGGACGACGATGCCGGCGGCGATGATCGTCAGGACGTCGCCGAAGTGGAAGAAGGCGGGGTCGACGCGGAGGTTCCAGGCGGGCAGGACAAGGGAGTTCGGCGTGAAGGTGGTGTCGTTGCGCGCGTCCTGGAACAGGAGGGGCGGCACGACGCGAGCGATGCCGATGAGCACGAGCGCAACGGCCAAGGTGACGACGGTCGCGATCAGCCGCGGAGCGTTGTCAAACCGGCGGATCACCAGCATGTAGACGACCCAGGACAGGCCCGGAGCGACCAGGAACGAGACCAGGGCGCTGAGCCAGAAGTTGGCGGTGATCCAGCCCCCGTAGCCGTGCCTGACGAGATCGGCGGCGAACGTGGACGGGAACGACTGCAGGTAGGTCGTGTCCGACGGCAGGCCGTGGAAGCAAGAGCCGCAAACCATGTAGCTCAGCAGTACGAACTGGCTGTGATGGATGAGCTCGTAGAAGATCAGCGCCGTCACCGCGCCGAGCTGGACCTGGGCGAAGTTGATGACGCGGGTGGCCCGCAGGATGAGGATCATGCCGACCGCCTGCAGGGCGACCGGGGCTCCGCCCTGAACTATGCCGAGCATTGATATGCCGAGGTAGTTGTGCATGGCCTGCGAGAACAGGCCGCCGGCCCAGACGCCCTTGGGCAGGAAGACCAGCCCGACCATGAAGACGCCCAGCGCGATCAGGTCCAGGCGCGGCCGCGCCCAGGTCCAGGCGTCCCGCAGGGCCGAAGGCGGCGTGGGCGCGGCCGCCGCCGTCACCGCCACGCTGTCAGCACCCGCGCCTCATCGACCGACCCACTTGTTTTGACGCACTCCCCTCGACCGGTGCCAGCGGCGTTCCGGCCGTGTTAGATTTCGTTCGATTATGCAATTTCGCACAGCGAGGGCCTGACTTGCAAGAATTGGCGCTCGCCACCGAGGGACGGATTCAGTGGCTGCGCCGGCGGCTGCACGAGCGCGGTCAGATCGCTGTCGGCGAGGCTGCGGGCGAGCTTGGCGTCAGCGAGATGACGGTGCGCCGCGACCTGCGCACGCTCGAGGAGCTGGGCTGGGCGCGACGCGTTCGCGGCGGGGCCCTCGCGCTAGGGTCGGCTCATTCGTCCGACCGGCAGCGGCGGCGCGCTCGCGCCAAGGGCGTCATCGCCGGCAAGCTGGCGACGCTCGTGCCGGATACCGGGGCGCTGGCGCTGGACGCCTCGTCCACCGTGATGCGCGCTGTGCCGCTGCTGCCCCCCGTGCGCAGCCTCGACGTCATCACCAACAGCGTGACCACCTTTGAGGCCCTGCAGGAGCGCGCCGGCCTGCGCGCGATGCTGACGGGGGGAACTCGCGATCCCCGCACCGGCAGCCTGGTCGGGCCGCTGGCGGTGAGCTCGGCGCGGCGGCTGGCGACGCAGCGCTTTTTCATGTCCGCCGCGGCGGTGGACGTGGACCTCGGACCGTGCGAGGCGAGTCTCGAGGAGGCGGAGGTCAAGATCTCGCTCAGCGAGGTCGCCCACGAGGTTGTGTTGGCGGCCGACTCGAGCAAGCTGGACTCGCGCACCGTGGCGCCGAGCCTGCCCTGGGACCGCATCACCCTGCTGGTCACCGAGCTCGACCCCGACGATCGGAGACTCGATCGCTACCGCCGCGTGGTCGAGATTCTCTAGCTCGACCCGCGCGCCACTTCAGCCGCGCCAGGTCAGCTGGCCGACGGTTCGGCGAGGTCGGCGGGCGGGATCGGCAGGCGCCCGTCCTCGACGATGGCGGCGCGCATCGAGGCGGCGGTCTCGCCGGCCGTGAAGCGCACGATGTCCATCACCGCCGCCGTGACCGGCTCGAGGCTCGGAACGTGGATCTTGTCGACGGTGTCCTGGGGGTCGAAGAGGTACATGGGCGCCGCCAGGAAGTCCACCAGGGGCACGCCCCAGCTGTGGAAGATGCCGCCGTCGGTCGGCGGAAAGGGCGCGAAGATGTCCGGTCGCAGCACCAGGGAGCGCCTGAGGTCGTGCTTCCGCAGCGCCGTGATGACCGCCTCCTCGAGGCGCGGGTTGCGACTCGTGAACCACCAGCGCGGCTCCGGCTGCGCCGTCGCCTGGAGGCGTCCGGCCGCGTCCACGTCGCAGGCGGCCGCAGCATGCTCTAGGTGGATCGCCAGCACGGTCCGCGGCAACAGGCCGGCGTGGGCTTCGAAGAAGGGGGCGCTGCCCGCCGATCCCGCCATGTGCGCTGCCTTGACCAGAAACAGCAGGTTGTGCTGGCGCTCCTCGCGCGGCACCTGGCTCCAGTGGGCAGCCTGGGCAAGCACCAGGGCGACGCCGGAGGCGTCCTCGACGGCCGACACGTAGGGCCCGTCGTGGTGACTGCCGATCACGACCCATTCGTCCGAGCGGCCGGGCAGGACGCCCAGCACGTTGTGAGAGGTGCCCTGTCGGACCTCGCCTCCGCTGGCGAGGCGCCCGCGAACCTGCCTTCCGCCCAGTGCCTCTCGCAGGCGCGCCGCGTCAGACCGGCTGAACCATGCCGCGGTGATGTCTCGCCGTCTCGCGTCATAGGGGACGTAGTAGTCGCCTGTCTCCCAGCCAAGGCCGCTGAGCAGCCCGACGAAGCCCGCCGCGCCCGCGTCCAACGCCGGCTCCAGAACCTGGTGCATCGCGGGCCCGAACGGCAGCACCTGGACCAGGTGCTCGAAGTCGCCGTCGGGGTCGTGCACGGTGGTCGCCTCGCCGGTGAGCCGCCGCCCGATCGGCAGGCGCATGAGGTCCACGTCGACCATGGCGAGTCCCCCGGCGGCCACGCCTTCAACCAGGGGCGCCTCGACGGATCCGGCGGCCGAGTAAGGGACCGTGCTGCCCTTGAACGTCAGCCCGTCCTCGAGGGTGAGGGTGGCGGTCCCGGGTTCCCAGATGGACACGGGCACCGGCTCCAAGCGCACCTCTTCGAGCCCGAAGGCCTTAAAGCGCTCGGCGACGAAGCGTTCGCACCAGGCATCGGCGGCGGAGCCCGGCCGCCGCACGCCCTGTTCGCAGATGGCCTCGATCCAGCCGAGGATCTCGGCGGCGTGGGGCGGCAATTGCCTACGTCAGCTCGGGGAGCATGGGCCGGTGTCGCCTGGCGGCAACCATCACCGAGTGAGCTTAGTGATCGGGCATTTGGATGGATCGCGCCGTCTGGCCGATCATTGGCGGGTGAAGCCCCCTGCAGCCATCGTGAGACGTCTCGCCGTCGCGCTCCTGGCCGTCGCCCTGCTGGCCGGCTGCTCCGGCAACGATGCAGCCTCGGGCGACCCCTCCAATTCGAACGGCCTGGCCGACTTTCTCCCCGCCACGCCCGGCTACGGATTCCCCACCACCGTCGAGACCCAGCAGGTGATGGACGCGACCGAGGCATCCCGGGCGCTGCCCTCCGGCGCCGGTGCGACGCTCCAGGAGCTGCAGTCTCTGCACTACCGCTCCGGCTTCGCGCGCATCTGGGGCACCTCGACCGACTACGTGACCATGGCGGTCCTGGCCCTGCCCGCCGCGTCGGCAACGGATCTCGTGACATTCGAGCGCCAGACGCTGGCCGGGTCCCAGAACACATACGTGACCTCACACGCGGACATCCCCGGCTCGTTCGTCTTCGTGATCTCGAGCCCGACGCAGGCCAGCGGCAGCCAGAACGCCGAGCTCTGCAACGGGGTCTGGTTCGCCTACCGGGGCTATGCCTTCGAGAGCCTCGCCTGCGGTTCGACCCCGAGCTGGGCGACCCAGATCGAGCAGGCCGCGAAGGCGCTCTACAACCGCGCTCGCAGCCGCGCCGGGTAGCCGTTCGGCTCGGCGGCGACCTCGGCCGATTGACCGGGGGCGCTGCGATCGATTACGGAAGAGTTGAGATGCCTGTTCTGTCAGGAGCCCATGCGCACCTTCGCGCCCTCGCCGTGATCGCCGCCGCCCTCGCCCTGGCGGCATGTTCGGGGGGGCCCAAAGCGCAGGGATCGGGACGTCCGGCGCGTGCCGCCGGCGCGAACCCGGTCGCCTCAGCAACCCCCTCCGGAGCTCCAGCGGCTGCAGGTGCGGCTCAGCAGGCTCCGTCCGGGGCGGCGAGCTCGGCTGCGGGCGCCCCCGCCGCGGTGCCGGGGACGCTCCACCTCCCGGTGCCGGGCGTGTACCACGACACCGTGACCAAGTCCGGATCGACGTCCCAGGTCACTCAGAAGTACGAGGTCGGCGCCACGAGCAACGGCGCCACGCCGGTGACGGTGACGCTCACGCTTGCCAACGGCGGGCAGCAGATCACCTACGACAGCTGGCGGGCGGACGGCATCTACCTGCTGCAGTCGACCTTCGTCAACAACGGGCAGCGCACCGACTGCCCGTTCAAGCAGCCTGTTCTGCAGTCGCCGCTGCCGCTGCGCGCCGGCCTGAAGTGGACAGCGTCGGGCACATGCACAACGGGCGCGCCCAGCTCCGCCAACGTCTCCATCAAGATCTCCGCTCAGGTGGTCGGGACGGCCTGGCAGACGATCGGCGGCGTGCGCGTAGCCACCTTCCAGGCACACGCAACGGTAACCAGCGACATCAGCGGCACCTACGTCGGCCAGGTCGGGACGGCGCCGCAGCCCTATGACATCCACTCAGTCACGGATACGACCGATTACTTCGACCCGCCGGCCGGCCTGATCGTGCGCGACATCTCGAACACGACCACCACTAACAACGGCGCCACTTCGACGAGCTCCACCGACACGCTTCTGACCGGGCTGAAACCCAGCTAGCGCAGCTGCTGCCGATTACCTCTCAGGTAGCGCTGGCCGCGCAGTCATAGGCCGCGTCCACGAACCGCTTCGTCCAGACCCCGTCCAGCATCCGGTTCTTGACGTAGCCGAAGCCGAGTCGCAGCGCGGGATCGGCGAAGCCGAGGCTGCCTCCTGCGCCCGCGTGGCCGAACGGCCGCCCCGGCGCCTGCGCTGGACGCCGCTCGGAAAGCACCAGGTGGTAGCCCACGAGCGTCGGCTGGGGCAGGCCGGCCGCGACCGCCTGCGGCTCCGGGACCGTGAACTCCTCGACCAGTCGCGGTGTGATCTCAGCGAAGCCTCCGACCGCCAGATGACCGTACATCTGGGCCAGGCTCCTGGCGTCGGTGATCGGGTTGGAGGCCGGGATCTCGGCCTCGTGGATCCAGGGCCGGTTGAAGAGCTCGGGCACGTGCGTCTGCAGGTCGGTCACGGCCGGGTGCAGGAGGATCGGGCTCGCGAACGCGAGCGCCGCCGGCGCGTAGGCGTCGCCCGCCGCGACGGCCTCACGGGAGGCGTCCACCACCTGCTGCCAAGCACGTGTCGCCGGCGTGTCCGGCAGGGGCGGCGCCGGCTGGAGCGGGGCCAGCCGATGGTGTACCTCGGGCGGGGTTCCGATCCACGTCTGCAGCGAGAGCGGCTCGGCGACCTCGGTGGCGAAGAAGCGCCCCAGGGACATCCCCGAGATCCTGCGCACGACCTCGCCCACCAGGTATCCGAAGGTGATGGCGTGGTACTGGTAATGCGTCCCGGGCGTCCAGGCGGGGGGCGCCGCCGCGAGCCTGGCGGTCATCAGCTCCCAGTCCTCGAGCCCGCGGCCGTCGGGACCAATCGCGTCCCAGTAGCGCGGAAAGGTCGGCAGCCCGACCGTGTGTCCGAGCAGCATCCGCACGGTCACGGCCTCCTTGCCCGCCTGCGCGAACTCGGGCCAGTAGCGTGTGACCGGAGCTTCGATGTCCAGCTCTCCGCGGCCGGCCAGCAGCTGCACACAGAGGGTGGTGAGGCCCTTGCCGACGGAGAACGCCAGGCAGAGAGTGTCGCGCTGCCAGGGCCGGCCGGGCTGGGCTTCGCCGGCCCAGAGGTCACAGGCCGGCCGGCCGTCGAGCCAGATGCTGAGCGCGCAGCCAGCCTCGGCCTCGAGCGCCTCGGACATGAGGTCGCGCAGCGGCTCGAAGCCCGGCGAGACGGTCCCTCGGACCTCGGGCATTGTGGAGTCGGGCGCCGCCCTGGTCATGACACCAGCTTGCCTGGGGCCGCGTGGGTGGACCGCAGTCGTCACCGCCAAGAGCGGCCCCCGCCGCTGTGCGAGATCGATAACGGCCGGCCGCCGAGGCGCAGCTATGTTGCTTGGCAGCGTGCGCAACCATGCCTTCCCTCTGACCTGGCGCGCTTGGCCGCCATCGGCGATCGCCGGCCGATAGGGTCTCTGGTCGCCTGATGCGCGTCTACATCTCCGTCGACATGGAAGGCATCGCGGGCGTGTCCACGGTCGGGCACATCAGCCGCGGCTCGGACGACTATCCCTACTACCGCCGGCTGATGACCGAGGAGGCGTCGGCCGCGGTCGCCGGAGCGCTGGAGGCCGGTGCCGCCGACGTGCTCGTGAACGACGGCCACGGCGACATGGCCAACCTCCTGCCGGACGTGCTTCACCGCGATGCCCGGCTGCTGCACGGCTCGCCGAAGCCCGACGGCATGATGGCCGGCCTCGACGACACCTTCGACGCCTGCATGTTCATCGGCTATCACGCCCGCGCCGGCGAGACGGCCGCGGTTCGCGACCACACGATCAACGGCGCCGCGGTGCACTCGGTCAGCGTCAACGGCCGGGAGTGGTCCGAGAGTGATCTCAATGCCGCACACGCGGGCTCACTCGGCGTGCCCCTTGTGTTCCTGAGCGGCGACGACAAGATCTGCGCGCACGTCCGGCAGCACCAGCCCTGGGCGCACACTTTGCAGGTCAAGCAGGCGCTCGCCAACGCGGCGGCCGCGAGCGTCCATCCTGAAACCGTGCGCGAGCTCATCCGCGCAGGCGCGGCCGAGGCGCTGCGCGACCGGTCGCAGTGGCAGCTCTTCACCCCGGACGGCCCCTTCGAGCTCCAGATCCGCTTCCACCTCTCCGCCTCGGCCGATGCGGCGGTCGCCATGCCCGGCGCCGAGCGCATGGATGGACGGACGGTGCGTTATGAGACCGGCGAGATGCCGACGCTGCAGCGTGCGGTGCGGACCCTGATCACGCTCGGTGGCACGCAATCGCTGCGCCGATGACCGCATCTCTGACTGGCGAGCCGTGGACCGACGGCCTGCCGCCGGCGCGGTTCGAGAGGTGGACGTCGGAGCTGGAGCTGTTCGTGACGATGCGCGACGGTGTGCGGCTCTCGACGGACGTGTACCGGCCGGAGGGAGCCGAAGGCCCGCTGCCAACAGTGCTCGTGCGCACCCCCTACGACAAGAGCCGCGGCACGCCCGGCCTGATGGAGCAGCTCTTCCTGCGTCGGGGCTATGCGGTGGTGGTCCAGAGCGAGCGGGGCCGCTACTTCTCGGAAGGCCGCTACGCGCACTACCTGGAGGGGGCCCGCCACGACGGCTGCGACACTGTCGATTGGATCGCCGGCCAGCCCTGGTCGAACGGCAAGGTCGGCACCATCGGCTGCTCGAGCACCGCCGAACACCAGCTGCCGATGGCCGCCGAAAACCATCCCGGCCACGCGGCGATGATCCCCATGGCGTCCGGCGCGGCGGTCGGCGACGTCCCCCGCAACGACACGCGCGGCGCCATCTACCGCGGTGGCATCCCGCTGCTGCAGCTCTGGGCCGCCTGGTACCCGAACTCGGTGCCGGCGGAGCGGTTGCAGCTGCCGGCTGACAGCACCCAGGAGCAGCGCATCCGGCTTCGCAACACCTATTCGCTCGCAGCGAAGCCGCAGCTGAGGCCGCGCAACCCGGCGGACGTCGCCAAGTACCTCCACCTGCCGACCCGCGACATCCTGCGCGAGATCGGCGGTGCGTTGACCGCCTTCGACGACTTCATCACCTGGAACGGCCCCGGCGATCCGCGCTGGCAGGAGGTCGGCCTGCTGCGGGGTGAAGACCGGCCGCGCGTGCCGAGCCTGCACATCAACACCTGGCACGACATCGGCGTCGGCGAGCAGGTTCGACTCTTCGAGCACCTCCAGGAGCTGGGGACGCCGGACCAGTACCTGATCCTGGCGCCGGGCTCGCACTGCATGCTGTCGACGGAGCTGGCCTCGCAGCTCTCGCCGGCCGAGCTCAAGCAGCGGTTGGCGGAGAGCGGCGCGACCGACCTGTCGGCTCTGCCGGAGGCGGATTTCAAGCACCTCAAGTACGGGGATTTCCAGGCCGGCGACGGGCGCTATCGAGGCGTCGACCAGGGTTACGCGCAGCTCTGGCTGCGCTGGTTCGACAAATGGCTGGCCGGCGCGGAAAACGGGGTCACCGACATGCCGCGCGTCCAGCTGTGCATCCCCGGACGCGGCTGGATCTTCGGCGATCGCTGGCCGCTGCCCGAGGTCAGCCTCACCCCCTACTACCTCTCGCCGGACCCTGAATCGCGCCTGCGCCTGGAGAACGGCGTGCTGTCCCCGACCCCGCCGCCGGCTGCCGGCTCGCAGACGTATGTGTACGACCCTGGCAACCCCGCCCCGTCACTCGGTGGCGGCTGTTGCGACGCAGCCGTCGCGCAGGACCAGCGCGCGTTCGAAGCGCGCCGCGACGTGCTGGTCTTCAGCACTCCGCCGCTCACAGAGCCGGTCACCCTCGCCGGTCCCGTCGAGGTGGTGCTGCACGTCTCGTCCACGGCCGTGGACACCGATTTCATCGTCAAGCTGACCGACGTCCACCCGGACGGCAGGTCGATCAACCTCAACGACGACGGCTTCCGCCTGCGCTATCGGGACGGCTTCGACAAGAAGTTGCTGATGGAGCCGGGCGCCGTTTGTCGCATCGCGCTGCCCAACATGGTCGTCGGGCACCACTTCCCGCCCGGGCATCGAATCCGGCTGGACATCTCCTCCAGCTGCTTCCCGCTCTACGAGCGGAACCTCAACACCGGCGGCAACAACCACGACGAGGCGGAGTGGGTCGTCGCCGAGAACACGGTGCACCTGGGCGGCGATCACCCCTCACACGTCGTGCTGCCGGTGCTGCCCGCTGAGCCACAGGGCCGGGCCCAGTAGTGGCCGCCGCGATGGTTTACACCCTGCGCGGCGAGCGCAAGTGGGTCGCGGTCATGGTGACGTTCGCGGCGGCAGGTGCGATCGAGTCCTTCGCCGGGTCGCAGATGGCGGCGTTTACCCCTCTTTACCTGGGCGGCCTCGGCGTCCACGGCACCGCCGTCGCGCGCTGGACCGCCGCGATGGCGTCTCTCGGTTGGGTCATCGGGATTCCGCTCGCGCCGCTTTGGGGCGCGCTGGCCGACCGCTACAGCTACAAGGCGGTGATCGTGCGCAGCTCGGTCTTGCAGGCGTTGATGCTGTTCGGCTGGATCCTGGCGCCGAACGCCGGCGTCGCGCTGGGCTTCCGCATGCTGTCCGGCTTGGCGGTCGGGAACGCCGGGGTGATGATCGCGCTGCAGACCTGGATCACGGCCCGCCGGCGGCTCGGTCTGGCCGTCGGGGTGATCGCCGCCGGCAACTCGATCGGGATGGCCGCGGGTCCGGCGCTGGGCGCCGTCCTGATCCGGCAGGGCGGCCTGCACCTGATGCTCGCCGTGGACGCGGTGCTGGAGCTGGCGATCTGCGGCCTGATCATCGTCGTGGCGCCCGAGCCTGTGCGTGAGCGCGTCACGAACGTCAGGCCGCTGCTGCAGGCGGCGCGCTCGCTGCGGCACGTGGCGCAGGCGCCGGCCGTGCGCATCCTGTTCCTGACGAGCTTTGTCGGCATTGGCGCGGCGTGCTTGGTGCGCCCGCTGGTGCCCATCTTCATCGGGCACCTGGCCGGAGCGTCGACGACGATCGTGATCGGCGTCGTCCTCTCCGCCGCGGGGGCGATCGCCGCCCTGGCGTCGCCCGTCTGGGGCTGGCTCGTCGACCGGGTCGGCCCGCTGCGAGTGGTTGCGGTCACGGCGTCACTCGGGGCCTGCGCGCTCTTCGCCGCCGGCATCCTGGTCCGGACGCCGGCGTTCTACGGCTGCGTCATCGCCTCAGCGGCGGTGGCGGGCGCGGCCCAGATCACGACGGCCTCGATGCTCGCGCGCCTGGTGCCCGAGGACCGCCGCGCCTCGATCCTGGGGCTGATCTACATGCCCTTCTACGTCGCCCAGGTGCTGCTGCCGCCGGTGGGCGCCCTCCTCTTCCAGCTCGGTCCGGTCCCGCTCTTCGGAGCTGCGGCGGCGATCCTGCTGCTGCAGCCCCTGATGCTGTCAAGGCTGCGAGTTCCGGCCGCCGACGAGCTCGCCGGTGTGGCGAGCGATGAGGTCGTCGAAGCGGCGGCGACGGCGCCTGCCGGCCAGGGCGCAGTTCCGCTGACGCGGCCGACCCTGCGGTGATCAGGGCGGCGACGTCGGGGCCCCGAACCTGATCGCCAGCTCGGCCGGCAGGGTGAACGTCGGATCCCCGCCGACCGACAGCCCGCCCTCGACCAGCGCCCTCGCCACCAGGCTCGAACAGATCTGGTGATCCTCGCGCTGGAAGCGGACGGCCCGGCCCGTGACGAGCCAGACGCCCAGCGAGGCCAGGACCAGGTAACCGAAGGCACGT